>Ga0105243_10003636_pt1 | contig 12410 bp, 14 predicted proteins | sample KBSM34metaG_FD_81525 | JGI IMG/M metagenome (GOLD analysis project Ga0105243, IMG submission 81525) | Miscanthus rhizosphere microbial communities from Kellogg Biological Station, Michigan, USA - KBS M3-4 metaG | ecosystem: Host-associated > Plants > Roots > Rhizosphere > Soil | place...
CTGGCACGCCGACCGGGACCTCGGGGCCGTCGACGCGGTCGTTCTCCCGGGTGGATTCTCGTACGGCGACTACCTCCGATGCGGCGCGATCGCCCGGTTCGCGGCGGTGATGGAGCCGGTCGTGGCCTTCGCCGAGCGAGGTGGTCCTGTGCTCGGGATCTGCAACGGCTTCCAGGTCCTCTGCGAGGCGGGCCTGCTCCCCGGCGCCATGATCCGGAACCGCTCGCTCCGATTCGTGTGCCGCGACGTGTGGCTGCGGGTCGAGACGGCGCAGAGCTGCATCACCGACGGTCTCACGCCGGGGGAGACGATCGAGATCCCGATCAAACACGGCGAGGGCCAGTGGATCGCGACCCCGGAGCAGCTCGCCGAGGTCGAACGCGACGGGCTCATCGTCTTCCGGTACGCGTCGCGAAGCGGGATCGTTGACGATGACCAGAACCCGAACGGAGCGACGAACAACGTCGCGGGCATCCGGAGCCCTGCCGGCAACGTCGTCGGGCTGATGCCGCACCCCGAGCACGCGGTCGATCCGGACGTCGGCCCGACCGGCGGCCAACCACTCTTCGCGTCGCTGCTGCACGCAGCGATGGCGGGGGTGACCGGGTGAGTTCGAAGGAACGACCGCTCCACCGGCAGCTCGGGCTCACCGACGACGAGCTGGCGCAGATCGAGGCGACCCTCGGTCGGGAGCCGAACCGAGCCGAGCTCGCGATGTACTCGGTGATGTGGTCCGAGCACTGTTCGTACAAATCCTCGAAGATCCACCTCCGCGCGCTGCCGACCGAAGGTGCGGCCGTGCTCGTCGGGCCGGGCCAGGACGCCGGTGCGGTCGACGTCGGCGACGGGGTCGCCGTCGTGTTCAAGATCGAGTCGCACTCGCATCCGAGCGCGATCGAGCCGTACCAGGGCGCGGCGACGGGTGTGGGTGGGATCGTGCGCGACATCGTGTCGATGGGCGCCCGGCCCGTGGCGTTGCTCGATCCGCTCCTGTTCGGTCCGCTCACCGAAGAGCGGAACCGGTGGCTCTTCGCAGGCGTGATCGCCGGGATCGGGGGCTACGGCAACTGCATCGGGGTCCCCACCGTCGGGGGAGAGATCCGGTTCGCCGAGGCGCATTCGGCGGATCCCACCGTCAACGTGATGTGCGTCGGCGTGGCCGATGCCGCCGACCTGATCACGGCGCAGTCCCGTGCGGCGCAGGCAGGGTCGCTCATGGTGCTGTACGGAGCGTCCACCGGCCGGGACGGGATCGGCGGCGTCAGCGTGCTCGCGTCGTCGACCCTGGATGACGGTGCCGAGGGGTCCCGCCCCAGCGTCCAGATCGGCGATCCGTTCGCCGAGAAGCTCCTGATCGAAGCCACGCTGGAACTGATCGCCGCGGGGTCGCTCGAGGGTCTGCAGGATCTGGGCGGCGCGGGGATCACCTGCGCCGTGAGCGAATCCGCCACCCGGGCCGGGATGGGGGCGTCCCTGGACCTCGACGCCGTCCCGCTCCGCGAGCCGGGCATGGAGCCGTTCGAGATCCTCACGTCGGAGTCCCAGGAACGGATGCTCGCGATCGTCCATCCCTCGAAGCTCGGCCAGGTCCGGGCGATCTGCGACCGCTGGGGGCTGATGACGGCCGTGATCGGCGAGCTGACGTCGGGCGGGACGCTCACCGTCCGGAACGCCGGCCAGGTCGTGGCGGAGGTGCCGGCGTCGTCCCTCGCGGATGACGGCCCGGTCTACGATCGCCCGGCCGCACCGCCCCCGCGGGCGATGGGCGACGACGAAGACCCCACCTTCGCCCTCTTCGAGAACGATCTGACGGACGCCGTGATGACGGTGCTGACGGCGCCGAACGTCGCGAGCAAGCGGTGGGCGTTCGAGCAGTACGACCGGATGGTGCAGGGCAACACGGTCGCCGGCCCCGACTCCGATGCCGCCGTCGTGCGGGTCGCCGGCTCCCTGAAGGGCCTCGCTCTCTCGACGGACAGCAAGAGCAGGTTCGGACGTCTCGACCCGTTCCTCGGGGCCGTTCACGCCGTCGCCGAGTCGGCCCGCAACGTCGCCGTCACGGGAGCGGTCCCGATCGCGATCACGAACTGCCTCAACTTCGGCAACCCCGAGCGTCCCGAGGTCATGTGGGAGCTCACCGAATCGATCCGGGGGATCCGCGAAGCGTGTCTCGCCTTCGACACGCCCGTGACCGGGGGCAACGTCAGCCTCTACAACGAGAGCGGTGACAGCGCGATCTGGCCGACACCGGTGATCGGGATGCTCGGGCTCCTGGAGGACTACCGGTTGCGGGTCCCGAGCGCGTTCCCCCGGCCCGGGTTGGCGATCTACGTCGTGGGCGAGACCTTCGCCGAGCTCGGGGGGTCGGAGTTCGCGGAGGCCGTCCTCGGGGTCGTGACGGGCAAGCCACCCGCGCTCGATCCCTCGAAGGAGCGGGCACTCCTCCGATTCCTCGCGGCAGCGGCCGGTGGCGCGATGCTCGCGAGCGCGCACGACTGCGGCGATGGCGGTCTCGTGATCGCCCTCCTCGAATCGGCGATCGGTGGCGGGCACGGTTTCGCGGTTGCGCTGGCGGGCGACCTCCCGTCGCACGTTGCGCTGTTCAGCGAATCGGCTTCACGGGCCATCGTGAGCATGGATCCAGCAGACGAGGAGGCGATCGTTCGGCTCGCGGCCGAGCACGGCGTCCCCGTCGCTCGACTGGGCGAGACGGGAGGACCGCGAGCGATGATCGAGGGTCTCCTCGATATCCCGGTGGACGAGCTCCGGGAGGCGTGGGAGACGGCGATCCCGCGGCTCCTCGGAGCGACGTAGCGTTTCACGCGGCCGACCCCTCCGGCGTTGTTCTCCCAGACGGCGAGGGAGGGATCGAGATGCAGAACGACGATCGATGGAGGATCTGGCGCGTGACCGAACCCGGGCCCGAGTACCTGCGGAGCGTGGTGCGGAGACGACGGCCGCACGTCTGGCGCCACCTCCCCGTCCGCAGGTGGTGGAACGTGTGAGCCGACGGCTCCCGCCGTTCGAAGGGTTCCTCGAGGCGAACCGCACGACGGTGTTCCGCTACCTGACGGCGGCGGTGGGGCCGATCGACGCGGACGACGTCTTCCAGGAGACGTTCCTGGCAGCGCTCCGGGCATACCCTCGATGCACCGAGGCCGACCGGTTGGATCGGTGGATCCTCCGGATCGCGTCGCGGAAGGCGATCGATCACCACCGGGGCGTCGCGCGGCGACCGATCCCGGTCGCCGCGCCGCCCGAGCGACCGACGGAAGTCGATCCCGGCGCGAACGGGTTCGGTCCTGCCGTCGCGGCGGTGCGTGACCTCCCGGCGCGCCAACGCGACGCGGTCGCCTACCGACACATCCTGGGGTTCACCGTGGCGGACACCGCCTCACTGATGGGCTGCTCCGAGGAGGCGGTGCGCGCCAGCGCCTACCAAGGGCTGCGGAAACTGAAAGAGCAGGAGCTCAAGGAGCGAGCCATATGGACGAACGACTGACGATCTCGACCCACGAAGCGGATCGAGGCTCGGCGCAGGCCGCCGACCGGTTCCGCGCGGTGGCGGGCGATAAGGGGCTCGTGGACGTCGCCGTGGGGACGGTGGGATCCCCGGTGGGCGAGCTGCTCGTTGCCGTGACCGCGCGCGGGCTCGCGGCGATCTCCTTCGAGGGGGAGGATCGCGACCGCGTGCTCGATCGGCTGGCGCGCGAGCTGTCGCCCCGGGTGCTCATGGCGGCGCGACCCACGGACGACGTGCGCCGGGAGCTCGACGAATACTTCCGTGGCGCGCGCCGCCGGTTCGACCTGCGTCTCGACCGGCGCCTGATGAGCCCGTTCGCGAAGGACGTCCTCGGGGCGACGGCCCGGGTCCCCTTCGGCCGCCTGGCCACCTACGGAGAGATCGCCGGAAGGATCGGCCGACCCAGGGCGGCGCGAGCGGTCGGCGCGGCCCTCGGCGCGAACCCGATCCCGATCGTCGTTCCCTGTCACCGGGTGATCGGGGCCGGCGGGAACCTCACCGGCTACGGCGGCGGCCTCCCTCGGAAGGAGCTCCTTCTCCGTCTCGAGGGGTCCCTTCCCTCCGAGTGACCGTCGTCACGGCGGCGCCATGCGCCCCGTGGTCTCCTGCGCTCGATGGACGGTTGGCAGCCGCACGTGCCGTCCGCCGTGACGGCGGTGATCCCGCGGGTGGAACGGACCACGATCTACCTCGATGTGGATCAGCGCCGGCGGCTCCGTTCGCTCGCGGCATCCAGCGATCGCTCGCGCGACCAGCTGATCCGCGAGGCCATCGACCGGTATCTCGGGCGCAGCGACGCCTTCCGGCTGCCCTCGTGGGTCGGGACCTGGACGTGATCACGCTCGACACGTCGGGGATCCTGGCGCTCTTCGTCCGGAAGGACGAACGACACCGCGAGGCCGTTCGCGCGCTCGAGGCCGCGAGGATGCCGACCGTCGTCCCGGTCGGCATCCTCGCGGAGGTGGACGAAGTGCTCGGCCGCCGGCTGGCGCCGGCGGCCAGCCTTGCCTTCCTCGAGGGCATCCAGACCGGCGAGACCCTGCTCGATTGCGGCGACCTGGACCTGCCCCGGATCGCGACCCTGATGAGCCGCTACGCGGCCCTTCCGCTCGGATTCGCCGACGCCGCCATCGTGGCCTGCGCCGAGCGGAACGGAGGGATCGTGCTCACGTTCGATCGCGGGGCGCTCCAGGCGATCTCCCGCGACCTTCCCATCACGCTGATCCCGTGAGGATGCAGATCTCCCGTCGCGTCGTGACCGTCTCGATACACTGGAACCCTCGATGGGCGCCGAGTCACCGAAAGAGGAGTGCGGGCTCTTCGGCGTATGGGCACCCGGCGATGAGGTCGCCCGCCTCACCTATTTCGGTCTGTTCGCCCAGCAACATCGGGGTCAGGAATCCGCCGGGATCGCGGTGTCCGACGGATCCAACATCCTCGTCTACAAAGACCTGGGGCTGGTCAGCCAGGTCTTCAACGAAGCCACCCTGACGACCCTCCACGGCGACCTGGCGGTCGGGCACACCCGGTACTCGACCACCGGTTCGACCACCTGGGACAACGCCCAGCCCGTCTTCAAGACCGACGGCGTCCACTCCATCGCGCTCGGACACAACGGGAACCTCGTGAACACCTCCGAGCTCGCCGGACGGGTCCGCGGTGCGGGTCTCGCCACGACGGACTCGGACATCGTGACGACGATGATCGCCGATCGGACACCGGATACTGGGAGTATCGAGGCCGCCGCGATGGAGGTCTTGCCCGAGCTCCGTGGCGCGTTCTGCTTCGTGTTCATGGACGAGCGGAGCGTGTTCGGGGCGCGCGATTCCCACGGCGTCCGGCCGCTCTCGATCGGGCGGCTCCCGAACGGGTTCGTCGTCGCCTCCGAGACGTGCGCGCTCGACATCGTGGGGGCGACCCTCGTCCGCGACGTGGAGCCGGGGGAGCTGGTGCGGATCGACGACCGAGGCTTGCACACGCAGCGGTTCATCGAGTCCCCGAAGCGCTCGCTCTGCGTGTTCGAGGTCGTCTACCTCGCGCGCCCGGATTCGCGGTTACGCGGACGGTCGGTTCACGAAGCCCGACGCGAGATGGGGCGCATCCTCGCCAGCGAGCACCCGGCCGATGCCGACCTGGTGATCGCGGTCCCGACGACCGGCCATTCGGCCGCGCAGGGTTTCAGCGAGGTGAGCGGGATCCCCTACGGGGACGGCCTGTACAAGAACACCTACGTCGGCCGCACCTTCATCCAGCCGTCTCAGTCGCTCCGTGATCGCGGTGTCAAGCTCAAGCTCAACCCGCTGCCGGACTCGATCAGGGGCAAGCGCCTCGTCGTGGTGGACGACTCGATCGTGCGGGGGACGACCACCAAGCAGATCGTCCAGGCCCTTCGCGAAGCCGGTGCGGCCGAGGTCCACATCCGCATCACCTGTCCGCCGATCCAGTGGCCGTGCTTCTACGGCATCGACATGCCGACCCGACAGGAGCTGATCGCAGCCGACCTGACCGTCGACCAGATCCGCTCGTACGTGAGCGCAGATTCGCTCGGGTACCTCTCGCTCGAAGGGATGGTGGCCGCCGCCGGTGACGGGAAAGAGACGTTCTGCAGGGCGTGCTTCGACGGCGAGTACCCGATCGACATCCCGGAGGGTGCCGGGAAGTACGTCCTCGAGGATCAGCTCAAGCTCCCGACTGGCTGAGCGATGAGCGACGCCTACCGTTCCTCGGGCGTGGACACCGAGGCCGCCGCGAAGGCCGTGACGCTCATCGCCGATCTCGCCGCCCGAGCACGCCGGCCCGAGGTCACGGGCGACGTCGGCGGTTTCGCGGGACTCTTCTCGATCGGTGACGGCCGGCTCCTCGCGGCGGCTACGGACGGGGTCGGGACGAAGCTCGAGTTCGCGCGGGTCACCGGCCGTCTCGGCACCGTGGGTATCGACCTCGTGGCGATGTGCGCAGACGACGTGGTCTGCACGGGGGCCGAGCCGCTGTTCTTCCTGGACTACCTGGCGGTCGGCCGCGTCGTCCCCGAAGACGTGGCGTCGGTCGTCGAGGGGATCGTCGATGGATGTCGTCTCGCGGGCTGCGCCCTCCTCGGCGGCGAGACGGCCGAGCATCCCGGCGTCATGGACGACGATCGATTCGACCTCGCGGGCTTCTGCGTGGGGATCGTTGACGGAGCGGACGTCCTCGGGCCGGATCGCGTTCGCGCCGGCGACGCCTTGATCGGCCTTCCTTCGAGCGGGCTGCACGCGAACGGCTTCTCCCTGGTCCGAACCGTGGTGTCTACGGATGAGCTCGCGATCGCTCCACCCGCGATCGGTCGCACGTTCGCCGACGAACTCCTGGAGCCGTGCCGGATCTACGTGCCGGAGGTCGTAGCCCTCCACCGAGCCGGGTTGATGCATGCGGCCGCTCACGTTACCGGCGGTGGATTGCTCGAGAACATCCCTCGCGTGCTGCCGCCGGGGCTCGGCGCCCGCATCGAACGAGGGACCTGGACCGAGCCCCCGATCTTCGACGAGATCCGACGCCGAGCCGACGCCACCGACGCCGACATGTTCGCAACCTTCAACATGGGGATCGGGATGGTGCTGGTCGTCGGCCCGGATGCGGTGGACGACGTGCTGTCGCGCGCTGGTGGCTCGACGCGGATCGGCGACGTGGTTCCTGGTTCCGGTTTGCGGATCGACCGAGGCGCGACTGACACGTCGTGACTACGTGCGGGTCACCCCTGCACAGCCGCTTCCGGCCGACCTGTCGGTCTCTCGACGGAGTGCGGAAACGGGACCGATGGCGCATGGAGGCGATGCCGTTCCGTCCCGTTATCTCAGACATGGCCGGGATCGATCCCGCGATGAAGGGTCACCGCGTGCTCGTCGTCGACGATGAGCCGCAGGTGGTGTGGGTGCTCGAGCTCGCGCTGGGATCCGAGGGCTACGACGTCTCGACCGCCCGCAACGGCGTCGAGGCGATGGCACAGATCTCGGCGAACCACCCAGAGCTGATGGTGCTCGACGTGATGATGCCGCGGATGGACGGATGGTCGGTGATGCGCGAGCTCGCGAAGCTGCCCGCCGAGGAACGGCCCAGGGTCGTGATGGTCACGGCCCTCGCCTCCGGACGCGACCGCGCGGCCGCGCTCGAGCTGGGCGTCGACGCATACGTCCCGAAGCCGTTCGACATGGACGAGCTGCTCGGTGTGATCCACGGCCTTCAGAAGGCCAGCTGACGTTCGGTCAGTGAGGGAACCGCTGATGGTCCTTCGGGACGACCGTGGTCCCGACCGCCCGAAGCGTGAGGACCGGCTCCTCGAGGAACTCCGCTGCACTCTCGGAGATGTCGGTACGAGCGGTGCCGATCTTCCGGACCTCGAACGCACATCGGCGCGAGGTGTTCCCGACGCTCACGATCCGTCCGGTCGCCTCGATCCAGTCCCCGGCGTAGAGCGGGGCCAGGAATTCCACCGATTCGTAGGCGCGGAAGAGGCCCTCGTCGCCGTCGTAACGCATCGCGAGCTCGGTGATGAGGTCGCCAACGATCTTGAGCTGGGTCGCGCCGGCGACGAGGTTGCCGCCGTAGTGCGCGTCCTCCTGGCCGAGACGGAGCCGGATCTGCGCCGAGGGGAGCTGGGCCGCGCTCATCCGGGGACAACCTTGCCGAACAGGATGCCCCGCACGGGGACCCGCAGCTCGGACCCGTCCTTCTTCCGGACGAAGTAGGTCTCCGCTTCCTCGTCCCACCGTTCGAGGATCCCGACCGCCTCGGACAGATATCCGTTCGGCAATTCGAACTGGAAGGACACGCGCTTGCCGAGATCCTGGGGTGTCACGAGGTTCTCTCGCTTCATGAGGTGCGTAGCCTAGCGAACGAGCCAGGTCCCGCGGCCGTTACAGCCGCAGCACCGCCTCCGCGGCGAGCCGGAACAGCTGTTGGCGGCCGGTCTCGTGATGATCCCATCCGCGAGCGTTCCACACATCGCCCGAAAGGTCGTCTCCCGCGTAGAGCAGCTGCCCGAAGGTGATGCCGCGGAACCGGGCAACCGCGAAGAACGCCGCTGCCTCCATCTCGACCGTGAGGCAGCCCTCGGTCACGCGCCGCGCAGCCTTCTCCCTCGTCTCCCGATACAGAGCGTCGGTGGTCCAGGTCTTCCCGGTCACGTGCGGGATCCCGTGCCGCTCGAGGGTCGCGACGATCGCGGCCACCGCCTCGGGGGAGGGTTGGACCTCTCGTGATGGCGCCAGGTAGTGGTAGCTGGTCCCCTCGTCGCGGATCGCGGCCGTCGGGACGATCACGTGTCCGAGCGCGATCTCCGGGACGAGCACGCCCGCGCCGCCGCAGGCGATCACCCGCGTGACGCCGCGCGCGATCAGCTCCTCCAGGAACGCGGCCGCGAGCGGCGCTCCCACGCCTGGGTGCACGAGCGCGAGGCGCGACCCTTCGACGTTCAGCTCGTACACCGGCACGAGCCCGATCTCGGAGCGGACCTCGTCGATCTCGCGGCCGTCGAACTCGTCGACCGCCTTCGCGATCACGTCCTGGAAGAAGCAGAGCACGGCGTGGTGGGGGATGTCGGTCGGGTCGATGTGCTCGGTGGGCTCGATCACGGCGGTCGGGGACGGATCGAACTCGAGGATCGGTGCGTCGTCCCGCTGCATCGAGCGAGCCTAACGGAGCTTCGAGATGGTCCCCTCCGGCGGCGTGGGGTAGGAATCGGGGTGCACGGCCCATGCGAGGATCTCGAGCCCGTCGACGATCCTCGGTCCCGGCCGGGAGAAGTACGAAGTGGCGTCCACCGCGTACACGTTGCCATTGCGAACCGCCGGCGTGTCCGCGAACTCGGCCTGATCCAAGAAGCGGTCCGCCTCTTCCTCGGCTTCCTCGAGGTAATACCCGCAAGGCATGAACACCGTCACCTCGGGGGCCGCGACCCGGACCTCGTGCCAGGCGACCTCGCGGCTCGGCTGACCTTTCTCCGCGAGCACGGGGGTCCCGCCGACGATCTCGATCATGTCCGGGATCCAGTGTCCGCCAGCGAACGGCGGATCGGACCACTCCAGCGCGAACACGCTGACGGTCGGGACGCGCTTGGCCGTGTCGCGGACCTTCGCGATCCGATCGCGCATGGCCGCGGTGATCGCAGCGGCGCGATCTGCACGATCGAGCATCGCGCCGACGGCGTCGATCTGCGCGACCACGTCTTCGAAGGTCTGGGGATCGAGCGAGATGACTTTCGCGTCCGGGAGTCCGAGCTGGTCGAGCGCCTTCTTGACCTGCCCCGACGGAACGGCGCAGACACGACACAGGTCCTGTGTGAGGATCACGTCGGGCTGCTCTCGGCGCAGCAGGTCCGTGTCGAGGAGGTACAGCTGCCCCTGCGCTCCGGTTCCCTGGCCGACCTTGGCGCGCACGGCGTCGTCGATCTCGCGAGGCGTCTGGATGCGGCCCTGGGGGAGAGCGCTCCGGGAGATGACGGGCTTCGTGACGGCATCGGGCGGGTAGTCGCACTCATCGGTCACGCCGATCAGGTCGTCGCCGAGGCCTAGCGCATACACGATCTCGGTCGCCGACGGGAGGAGGGACGCGATCTTCATCGCGGCAAGTTTCGCAAACGATCGTCCGACTGCAACAGGTCGACGAGGTCGGTCAGGGCGCGGCCGGCCGCGGCGCCGTCCAGCACGCGGTGATCGAACGTGAGCGACAGCGTCGCGGCCGGCCGCGCGGCCACCTGGCCTTCGATGACGAGCACACGCTCCGCGATCACGCCGATCGCGAGCGTGACGCTCGTCCCCGGCGACAGGATCGGCGTCCCCGCTTCGCTCCCGTAGGAGCCCGTATTGGACACGGCGATCGTGGCGCCGGAGAGGTCGTTGGGCGCGAGGGAACCGGCGCGCGCTGCAGCGGCGAGCCGGCGGCTCTCAGCCGCGATCTGGGCGATCCCGAGGGCGTGGGCGTCCCGCACGACCGCGACCACGAGTCCTCGCTCGGTGTCGATCGCGAGCCCGGCGTTGACGGCGTTCGACGCGAGGATCGCGTCGGTGGACCACCGAGCGTTGATCAGCGGATGGTCCTTCGCGACCCGGCAGAGGGCCGCCACGACCACCGGGAGCGGCGACACCCCGAGCTCCTCCCGGAGGGTCTCAAGCGCGCTGCAATCGACCGTCCGGAACGTGGTGACCTGCGGGATCGTCGCCTGTCGCTCGAGGTTCGCCGCGATCGCTCGGCGCGCCGGCGTGAGCTCGATCCGCGTGACATCCAGCGGTCCCGCCGCGGCGGATCGAACATCCTCCTCCCTCACGCGCCCGCTCGGTCCCGTTCCCCGGACGGTCTCGATATCGATTCCGAGCTCCTTCGCGAGCTTCCGTACAGGAGGTGTCGTTGGCACCGAACCCGACGATGGCTCGCTCGTGGCATCCAGCTTCATGGAGGCGACCGCCTCTCCGGTGACCTCGAACGTGACGAGGGGTGCTCCCACGGGGATGTCCTCGCCCTCGGATCCGTGGACGATCCGGATCACCCCCGCGAACGGCGACGGGATCTCGACGACCGCCTTCGCCGTCTCGACCTCCACCAAAGGCTGGTTCAGCTCGACCGTGGCTCCGTCGGCGGCCAGCCATCGGACGATCCTGCCCTCCTCGAGCCCCTCGCCGAGGTCCGGCATCACGAAGACCCGCTCGGTCATCTAGTACGCCACCACCTTCCGGGCCGCATCACAGATCCGCTCGACGCTCGGGAGGTACAGCTGTTCGAGGGAGGCCGGCGGGTAGGGCGTATCCCAGCCGGTCACCCGGGCCACCGGCGCCTGGAGGTGATCGAACGCGAGCTCCATGATGCGGGCCGCCACCTCGGCGCCAACGCCCACGGAACGGGGTGCCTCGTGGACCACCACGACCCGGCCGGTCTCGCGAGCGCAGCGTTCGAGCGCGACGTCATCGAGCGGCGACAGGCTCCGGAGGTCGACGACGCGAGCGGTGATCGCTTCCTCCGCCAGGATGGCTGCCGCGTCGAGCACCCGTGCGACCATCGCGCCGTAGGCCACCAGCGTCACGGTCTCGCCGTCGCGGAGCACCCGGGCGTCGCCGATCCCCGGACCTTCGCTCGCAAGCTCCCCCGATTCCTTCGACCAGTACCGAGCCTTCGGTTCGAGGACGATCACCGGGTCGGGATCCGCGATCGCCTGCCGCAACAATCGATAGGCGTCGAGGGCCGACGACGGCGCCACCACCTTGAGCCCCGCCGTGTGGGCGTAGTACGTCTCGGGGCTCTCCCCGTGGTGCTCCTTCCCCTTGATGCCGCCGAACGCCGGGATGCGGATCGTGATCGACATGTCGACCCGGCCGCGGACGCGCATCCGCATCTTCGCGACGTGATCCACCACCTGCTCCATCGCGGGATAGCTGAACGCGTCGAACTGCATCTCGACCACGGGCCGCCACCCAGCGAAGCACAACCCGACGGCCGCCCCGGCGATCCCCGCCTCGCTGATCGGCGTATCGAACACGCGAGCCTTCCCGTATTCGGCCTGGAGTCCGTCGGTCACCCGGAACACGCCACCGGAGCGCCCGACGTCCTCTCCGAACACGAGGACCCGTGGATCCTCGGCGAGCGCGTCGTAGAGGGCCCGGTTGAGCGCTCCCGACATCGTCCACTCGCTCATCCCAGCGCCTCATCGCGCTGGCGTTCGAACGAGGGGGGCGGGGCGGCGTATACCCAATCGAACATCCACTCGGCCGGCGGCGCCGGTGTCGCGATCACGCCGGCCCGGACCTCGAGCGCGAACGCCTCGGCCTCCTCCTCGCACCCCGTGACGAACCGATCGTCCGCCTGGCCGGTCGCGAGCAGCCAGCTCCGGAGCCGCGTGATCGGATCCGTCGCGCGAGCCCGTTCC
>Ga0105243_10003639_pt1 | contig 12404 bp, 8 predicted proteins | sample KBSM34metaG_FD_81525 | JGI IMG/M metagenome (GOLD analysis project Ga0105243, IMG submission 81525) | Miscanthus rhizosphere microbial communities from Kellogg Biological Station, Michigan, USA - KBS M3-4 metaG | ecosystem: Host-associated > Plants > Roots > Rhizosphere > Soil | place: Michigan...
ATGACATCCAGATCAAGATGGCGCAGGGCGCGAAGCCCGGCGAGGGCGGCCAGCTGCCCGGGCACAAGGTCTACCCGTGGGTGGCCAAGACCCGGTACTCCACCCCCGGTGTCGGCCTGATCTCCCCGCCGCCGCACCACGACATCTACTCGATCGAGGACCTGGCGCAGCTGATCCACGACCTGAAGAACTCCAACCCGTCGGCGCGCGTGCACGTCAAGCTCGTCGCCGAGGTCGGCGTTGGCACGGTCGCGGCCGGTGTGTCCAAGGCGCACGCCGACGTGGTGCTGATCTCCGGTCACGACGGCGGCACCGGCGCCTCGCCGCTGACCTCGCTCAAGCATGCAGGCGGTCCCTGGGAGCTCGGGCTGGCCGAGACCCAGCAGACGCTGCTGCTCAACGGGCTGCGCGACCGGATCGTGGTGCAGACCGACGGCCAGCTCAAGACCGGCCGCGACGTGGTGATCGCCGCGCTGCTCGGTGCGGAGGAGTACGGCTTCGCCACCGCACCACTGGTGGTCTCCGGCTGCATCATGATGCGGGTCTGCCACCTCGACACCTGCCCGGTGGGCGTGGCCACGCAGAATCCGGTCCTCCGCCAGCGCTACGCCGGCAAGGCGGAGTACGTCGTGACGTTCTTCGAGTACGTCGCGCAGGAGGTGCGCGAGCTGCTCGCCGAGCTGGGCTTCCGCACGCTCGAAGAGGCGATCGGCCACGCCGAGGTGCTCGACCGGACCGAGGCCGTCAACCACTGGAAGGCGTCCGGGCTCGACATCACGCCGATCTTCCACGTGCCTGACGTGAAGGCGCAGTTCGCCGACCAGACCCGCTACTGCACCAAGAAGCAGGATCACGGCCTCGACAAGGCGCTCGACAACGAGCTGGTCGCGCTGGCGAAGGACGCCCTGGAGAAGGGCGAGCCGGTGCGCGCCCAGCTCGAGGTGCGCAACGTCAACCGCACCGTCGGCACGATCCTCGGGCACGAGGTGACCAAGCGCTACCAGGGCGAGGGCCTCCCCGACGGCACGATCGACATCACGCTGACCGGGTCGGCCGGACAGTCGTTCGGCGCGTTCGTGCCCCGGGGCATCACGCTGCGGCTGGAGGGTGACGCCAACGACTACCTGGGCAAGGGACTCTCCGGCGGACGCATCGTCGTACGTCCAGACCGGGCGGCGACCTTCGAGGCCTCCGAGCAGATCATCGCGGGCAACGTGATCGGCTACGGCGCGACGTCGGGCGAGATCTTCCTGCGCGGCCAGGTCGGCGAACGCTTCTGCGTGCGCAACTCCGGCGCAGTCGCCGTCGTCGAGGGCGTCGGCGACCACGGCTGCGAGTACATGACCGGCGGCCGCGTCGCGGTGCTCGGCCCGACCGGACGCAACTTCGCGGCCGGCATGTCCGGCGGCGTCGCCTGGGTCCTCGACCTCGACGAGGGCCGCGTCAACGGCGAGCTGGTCGAGCTGCGCCCGATGGTCGACGAGGCCGCGGAGGAGCTCTGCACGCTCGTCGAGCGGCACCAGCAGGAGACCGGGTCGACGGTGGCGGCGAAGCTGCTCGCCGACTGGCCCGCGACGCTTGCGCGCTTCACCGAGGTGATGCCGACCGACTACAAGCGGGTGCTCGAGGCCCGCGAGGAGGCGCTCGAGGAGGGCCTCGACGAGGACCAGGCGAACCAGAGGATCATGGAGGTGCTCCATGGCTGACCCCAAGGGCTTCCTGAAGGACGGCCGCGAGGTTGCAGAACGGCGTCCGATCGAGGAGCGCGTCCAGGACTGGAACGAGGTCTACCCGGGCGGCCCCGGGCGGGCTCTGCTGCCGATCATCACCAAGCAGGCCGGCCGTTGCATGGACTGCGGCATCCCGTTCTGCCACCAGGGCTGCCCGCTGGGCAACATCATCCCGGAGTGGAACGACCTGGTCTGGCGTGACGACTGGGACGGCGCGATCGAGCGGCTCCATGCCACCAACAACTTCCCGGAGTTCACCGGTCGGCTCTGCCCGGCGCCGTGCGAGACCGCGTGCGTGCTCGGCATCAACCAGGATCCGGTGACGATCAAGAACGTCGAGGTCGCGATCATCGACCGCGCGTGGGAGTCCCGCGCGGTGCGCCCGCAGCCGCCGGAGTGGCTCTCGGGCAAGACGGTGGCCGTGATCGGCTCCGGCCCGGCCGGGCTCGCGACGGCGCAGCAGCTCACGCGCGCCGGCCACACGGTGGCGGTCTACGAGCGGGCCGACAAGATCGGCGGCCTGCTGCGCTACGGCATCCCCGAGTTCAAGATGGAGAAGAAGGTCCTCGACCGGCGCCTGGACCAGATGCGCCGCGAGGGCACCGTCTTCCGGGCCGGCGTCAACGTAGGCGAGAGCCTCACCGGCGACCAGCTGATCGAGCGGTACGACGCCGTCGTGCTGGCGATCGGCGCGACCGCCGCGCGAGACCTGGCGGTGCCCGGACGCGAGCTCGGCGGCATCCACCAGGCGATGGAGTTCCTGCCGCAGTCCAACCGGGCCTCGCTCGGCCAGGAGGTCCAGGGCCAGATCCGCGCCGACGGCAAGCACGTCGTGATCATCGGTGGCGGCGACACCGGCGCGGACTGCCTCGGCACCGCGACCCGGCAGAACGCCCGCTCGATCACCCAGCTCGAGATCATGGGCCAGCCGGGGCAGGAGCGCCCGGGCAACCAGCCGTGGCCGACCTACCCGATGATCTTCCGCGTCTCGTCGGCGCACGAGGAAGGAGGCGACCGGGTGTACTCGGTCTCCACCAAGGAGTTCCTCGGCGACGGCGACGGCAACGTGCGCGCGCTGCGGCTGGTCGAGGGCGAGTTCGCGGGTGGCAGGTTCACCGAGATCGAGGGGACGGAGCGCGAGATCCCGGCCGAGCTGGTGCTGTTCGCCATGGGTTTCACCGGGCCGGAGACCGACGGCGTCGTGTCCCAGCTCGGCCCGGAGCTCGACGAGCGCGGCAACATCGCGCGCGACGCGTCGTACATGACCACGACGGAGGGCGTCTTCGTCGCTGGCGACGCCGGCCGCGGCCAGTCCCTGATCGTGTGGGCGATCGCCGAGGGCCGGGCCGCCGCCGCCGGCGTCGACGCCTGGCTCACCGGCTCGACCAACCTCCCCGCCCCGATCCAGCCGACCGAGCGCCCCCTCACCGCCTGACGCTGACCCGTCGCGGATGGTCGCCGGGAGACCGCTGACCCGGCGCAGATGGTGATGCGCGGCTCGGTGAGCCGTCGCAGATGGCGGTTCACGTCGAGCCGACGTGTCTGAGGAAGTCACGGCGCAGCAGCTCGACGCAGTCCTGGTGCTGGCCGTAAATGTTCCGCTTGCGTACGACGGTGAACGCCCAGCCTTCGTGGTCGGAGAGCCATCCGCGCCTGGCCTCGTCGTGACCGCTGTCCTCCTCGGTCGAGTGGAACTTCGCGCCGTCGTACTCGGCCGCGTAGCGGAACTCCGGTGCCGCCAGGTCGAGCCACCAGCTCTGACCACGCGGACCGAGCACCTCCCACTGCGGCTCCGGACGTGGCAGCCCGGCCGCCAGCCACCGCATCCGCAGCGCCGACTCGGGCGGCGACTCGGCGCGCGGGTCGGCCAGCGGTGCCAGGTGCCTGAGCTGGACGATGCCGCGGAAGCCCTTGTAGCGCGGCAGCTCGTGCATCAGCTCCGGGTGGCAGAACCGCCGCAACCGCAGCATCTGGTCGAGCCCCGCGATGGCCTGGTCGGCGTGACGCAGACGCCCGAGGTCGCAGGCCGTCCGCAACGGGCTGGTCACGCGCAGAGCTCCGATCATCTCGACGTCGCGCGCGGCGAGGTGTCGCTCACCACTCGCGCAGACACCGTTGCGGAGTCGGAGGCCGGGCGTGCGCTGGAAGATCGTCACTGGCGGGACGTCACCGGGCCGGCCGGGCGCCAGGACCATCTCCGCACCGTGCAGCCAGCCGGCCGACTCGTCGGTCACGACCGCGTCGGGCGGAACGACGAGCGACAGTGCCCGCAGCCGGAGGGGCAGCGAGTCGCGGGTAGACGCGGCGACGTAGACCGAAGGGATCAGCCTGCGCACGGCGCCCCGCTCGACCATCGTCCGAAGACGTGCCCGGGACACACCTGCTCTCAGCGCCTGGCTGAACGTGAACGGGGTCGCCGGGGCGAAGGGCCAGTCGGCCGGCAGCGGCGGGAACACATCGGTCATGTGACGAACCGTCGCCCGGATGTCGCCGCCGTAGCAGGCGCACTCGGTCGACGGTGGACGACCCGACCATCTGCGACGGCTGGGGACGCCAAATGTCGCCATCTGCGACGGCTCACGCCGATCCCGGCCACCATCTGCGACGGGTCAGCGTTCGGACACGCAATTGGAACGATCCAACGATGGGGGATAGGGTCGCTGCGTGCGTAGAGCAAAGATCGTCTGCACCATGGGTCCCGCGACGTCCTCGCCGGAGAAGATCCGCGAGCTGGTGGACGCCGGGATGGACGTAGCGCGACTGAACATGAGCCACGGCACGCGCGACGAGCACGCGGAGGTCTACCGCCTGATCCGCGCGGCGTCCGACACCACCGGCCACGGCGTCGGCATCTTCGCCGACCTCCAGGGCCCGAAGATCCGGCTCGGCAACTTCCAGGAGGGCAAGGAGACGATCGAGCCGGGCGACCGGTTCACGATCACCACCCGCGACATCCTGGGCGACGCCGACATCTGCGGCACGACGTACGACGGGCTGCCCGGCGACGTGATCCCTGGCCACGACATCCTGATCGACGACGGCAAGGTGCGGCTGCGCGTCGACTCCGTCGAGGGCAAGGACGTCCACACGACCGTGATCGTCGGCGGCACCGTGAGCAACCACAAGGGGATCAACCTTCCCGGCGTGCCGGTGTCGGTGCCCGCCATGTCCGAGAAGGACATCGAGGACCTCCGCTGGGCGCTGCACCTGAGCGTCGACTACGTCGCGCTGTCCTTCGTCCGCTCGGCCAAGGACGCCGACGACGTCCGGCAGATCATGCGCGAGGAGGGCATCTTCGTCCCGGTCATCGCGAAGATCGAGAAGCCGCAGGCGATCGACAACCTCGACGAGGTGGTCAAGGCGTTCGACGGCTTCATGGTGGCGCGCGGCGACCTCGGCGTGGAGTGCCCGCTCGAGGACGTGCCGTTCCTGCAGAAGCGCGTGGTCGAGAAGGCCCGCCGCAACGCCAAGCCCGTGATCGTCGCGACCCAGATGCTGGAGTCGATGATCACCAACCCCGCCCCGACGCGGGCCGAGGCCTCGGACGTCGCGAACGCGGTGCTCGACGGCGCAGATGCGGTGATGCTGTCCGGCGAGACCAGCGTCGGCAAGTACCCGATCGAGACGGTCCAGACGATGGCCCGGATCATCGCCTCCACCGAGGACCACGAGCTGTCCCACATGGCCGCGATCGACTGGCAGCCCCGCACCCGCGGTGGCGTGATCGCCAAGGCGGCGGCCGAGGTGGGGGAGCGCGTCGGCGCGTCGTACCTGGTCGCATTCACGCAGTCCGGCGACTCCGCGCGCCGGCTCTCGCGCTACCGCGGCCCGATCCCGGTGCTCGCGTTCACGCCCGAGGCGCAGGTGCGCTCGCAGCTGTCGATGACCTGGGGTGTCGAGGCCTTCAAGACCGGCTTCGTCGAGCACACCGACGAGATGGTGCGGCAGGTCGACGAGGAGCTGCTCCGGATCGGCCGGGTCAAGACCGGCGAGCTGGTCGTGATCATCGCGGGCTCGCCCCCGGGCATCCCCGGCTCGACGAACGCGCTCCGGATCCACCGCATGGGCGACGCGATCAACGAGCTGGCGCCGGCGTACAAGCGCGCCTGAAGCCCTGTCGGTGTGGCACGGCAGGATGGCGCCATGGCGCGCTGGGTGCTGCACGTCGACATGGACCAGTTCCTGGCCGCGGTCGAGGTGCTGCGCCGCCCCGAGCTGGCCGGTCTGCCGGTCGTCGTGGGTGGTCGCGGTGACCCGACCGAGCGCGCCGTCGTCTCGACGGCGTCCTACGAGGCGCGTGCCTTCGGCATCCGCTCCGGCATGGCGCTGCGGATCGCGGTGAGGCGCTGCCCCGACGCGGTGTTCCTGCCGGTCGACTTCCCGGTCTACGAGGAGGCTTCGGCGCGGGTGATGGAGGTGCTGCGCGCGTACGACGGCACCGTGGTCGAGGTGCTCGGCTGGGACGAGGCGTTCGTCGGCGTCGAGACCGACGACCCAGTGGCCTTCGCGCGCGGCCTGCAGGCGGCCGTGCTCGACGCCACCCGTCTGCACTGCTCGATCGGCATCGGTGACACCAAGGTGCGAGCCAAGATCGCGACTGACCTCGGCAAGCCGCGGGGGGTGTTCCAGCTGACCCGTGACAACTGGTTCGAGGTGATGGGCGACCGCCCGACGAAGGCGCTGTGGGGGATCGGCAGCCGGATCGCGCAACGGCTCGAGGGGCTCGGCATCCGCACCGTCCGCGAGCTGGCGACGACGCCCGACGAACCGCTGGTCACGGAGTTCGGGCCCAACACCGGTCCCCACATCGGCCGACTCGGCCGCGGCCAGGGCAGCGCGAGCGTGGACGACACCCCGTGGGTCGCGCGCGCCCACGGCCGGGAGACGACGTACCAGCACGACCTCACGACCGCGGACGAGATGACGGCTGCGCTCCGGGCGCTCGCCGGTCAGGTCGTCGACGACATCCGCGCCGAGGGCCGTGCCTGTTCCCGGGTGCATCTCAAGGTGCGGTTCGTGCCGTTCTTCACGTTCAACCGCAGCCGCAAGCTCGCGGAGCCGACCTACGACCCGGCGGTGATCACCGAGACCGCGCGTGACCTGTTGCTGGCTCTCGACGACGACCGCCCGGTCCGGCTCCTCGGCGTCCGGGCCGAGATGGTCCCACCCGAGGGCGGCTACGACCCGCCCCGCACCCACGGTCGCCGTGGCAACCCGTAAGCGCGGGGGCGGCTTCCGCGGCTCAGGCTACGAACACGCGCTCCGGTCGAGCGCGCGCCTGAAGTCCTCCGCGAGCGTGATGGTCTGGAACCCCACGTCGGGATACGTCACGAACAGCACCTCGGTGCCGTACTCGGTGGCCGAGGTGCCGCCGAACGTGTTCCGTGTGGGCTTCAACAGCGGTCCGCCCTGCTGCAGGTAGCAGTCTCCGTGCCGCTTGGTGGAGGTGTAGATCGGGTAGAACGCTGAACCGGGCGGCGGGTTGACGCAGTGTGCGCCGGTGAGGGCGTCGCACTGGGGGTTGGGGTTGCCCGGCTCGCCGCGCTCGATGCGGGGCAGGTCGGTCTCGAACGCCACCTGTTCCAGCGTGCGACCGTGAGTACTCGGCACCGTGAACTGCACCGGGGTGCCGTGCAGCTTGCGGTCCTGACCCCGGTTTCGCAGGGTGCCTGGCCACTCGCGTTGGTAGGACACACCGTCGAAGTCCCCGTCGTCGAGCAGGCAGCCCTTCAGCGGGATGAGCGCATCGAAGTCGGCCCCGTCGAGGCAGACCTGGTCGTCAACGTCGACCTCGGTGTCCGCTCCGCCCGGATCAGTGCACTGCGCGGCGGCGTTGATCGCGTCGCAGTACTCGAAGTGGCCGATCTCGTCGGAGACCCCGACATTGGTGGTGTGCGCGCCCCAGGTCGTGCCACGGGCGACCGCGGTGTCGTACATGGGGTGGAACGCGTACGGCGCGACGTGGCACTCGCTCGCGTCCGGCTCGTACAGGATGTGCCCGAAGCCGTTCGCAATGCTCGCCGTCATCGACCCGTGCTCACCCGTCGTCCGGTCGGTGATGTCGATCCGGTAACCGGCGGGGGTGTCGTGCATGTGCATCCGCAGCCGGTCGCCGGGGTTCATCAGCAGGTCCTTGTCCAGGTCCGGGTTCAGTCCGGCGAACGTGGGGTCGTCCGAGAGCGCAAGCGGGTTGGCCGGCGCCTGGGACTTGCCGTCCTTGGTGATGTAGGCCCAGTTTATCGGCTCCTCGCCGACCAGGAAGTGGTTGTTGAGACAGTCGGCGTTCTGTGGCACGCCGGTGTTCTGGTCGTCAGACAGGCTGTCGATCGTGAGGTTCGCACACCACTTCTTGGCGCTGCAGCCGAACCCGTCGAACTGCGGGATCCATCCGGGCGTGTAGAACTGGAGCTCCATGAACGCGTTGCCGGGCGACCTGCCGAGGTAGTTGGGCGACCTCGGGTCGGCGCTGCGGAAGCGCGCGTTTGCGTCATCATTCGGGTTGCAGGTCTTGGTGAAGTTCGGCGCCGACTCGGTGTCGCACATCGTGATGCTGAACCAGAACGTCGCCCGCCGCTGGAAGTCGTACGTGCCGCCGGTGCCGTCCTGCTTCGGCGTCACCTTCGCGTTCTTCGGCAGCGTGATGTCGTACGACAGGTCTGCTCCGCCGCTCCCCGAGCGCTTTGAGACGAACTGCGCCGTGGGCTCGTCGTGACCCGTGTACTCGCCGTGCGCGCCGATGGACTTGTACTTGTCGAGGCACATGAAGGGCCGGGCCTGGCACAAGCTCTCGTGGTAGCCCGCCCCGGTCGTGCTCACGCCGGGATCCGGGACCCGGTTCACCCCCGGTCTCGCCGTGCCGACCGCCGGAGACAGTGCCACGACCAGCACGCCTGCACCCAACAACGCCAGGACTCGTCTCATCTCGACCACCCGTTCTCAGAGGAAGCTACGCACGTCCGCCCACGCGGTCGTCCGCCTCGTCGCGGAGTCGCTCTAACTGGGCGGCCAGACGGCCAATCCCGTGAGACGCCGTCCAAACTAGGACCGGACGCCGGTGCTGACGATCCCCCAATCGCGGGGGATGTGCAGTCCCTGCTTCCGGGTGCATCTCAAGGTGCGTTCGTGCCGTGCTGCACGTTCAACCGCAGCCGCAAGCTCGCGCATCACTGAGCTGTCCTGACCCGCGCCAGTGGTCCAGCGGGGTGATCGCCGATGAGCGTGTCAACGATCGGTCGCCGGCGTCTGGGTCCTGACCCCCCGCCCGCGACTTAGCGCTTGGGTCCGATCAGCTCGTCGAGCTGTGCGACGTCTGCTAGCGTGGACACCGAGATCGTCTTCCAGTTCGACTGCCGCCAGGCGATGTCGACCAGGTCGAGCGCCTCGCAGCACCAGCCACGGATCTCGGCGGAGTGTTCGTGAACTGCCACCGCGGGTAGTCGTAGCGCTTCATCTCTCCTGCAACCCTCCGGCGAGTCCAGTTCTTCGCGCGGCAGCCGTCGGAGTGGAACAGCCCGCGCAGGAACGCCGCCGGGTACGCCTCCCAGATCTCGCGCTGCCACGGCGCCATGCCGAGGGCGCGCTCGTGCTTGCGGCCCGGGCCGTGCTGTGGGAAGAGGCAGGTTCAGTGCTTCCAGTTGGACTGGACGACGATGGCACCGGGTGCGCGGACATGGAACACCTGCCCCTCCGGGCGCACCGCCCTGATCAGGTCACTGACGTCGTCGATGATCCGCGGGTAGGTGCGATCGCAGGAGATGCGCAAGGTGCCCCGCCCCCGGAACGTCGAGACGGAGCCATCGCCGAGGTAGTAGCCGAAAAGCGCCGCATATCCACGAGCCGGCAGCGGGCTCTGGTGCGCGCAGGGGGCACAGCCGCGGGCTCGGGCGGCGGATGCGGGCATGTCGACTAGCGTCCCGCGCAGGACCGACAAACGTGCCCCGGGTGGGATTCGAACCCACACTGGATGGTGTTTGAGACCATTGTCTCTGCCGTTGGACTACCGGGGCCAGGGCAGCCCAAACCGTACCTGACCTGCGACGTTCCGTTGACCTCGATACCCTGCCCGCGTGACCCAGCCACCGTCCGTCCGGCCCCGCGTCGTGATCGCCGAGGACGAGGCGCTGATCCGGATGGACCTCGCGGAGATGCTCGCAGAGGAGGGGTACGACGTGGTGGGGGAGGCCGGCGACGGGGAACGGGCCGTCGAGCTGGTCGAGTCGCTGCGCCCGGACCTGGTGATCCTCGACGTCAAGATGCCCAGGCTCGACGGGATCGCGGCGGCGGAGCGGATCGCGCGGCAGCGGATCGCGCCGGTGGTGATGCTGACCGCGTTCAGCCAGCGTGACCTCGTCGAGCGGGCACGCGACGCCGGAGCGATGGCGTACCTCGTGAAGCCGTTCGTCCAGGCCGACCTGGTGCCCGCGATCGAGATGGCGCGCAGCCGGTTCGCGGAGCTCGCGGCGCTGGAGGCGGAGGTGCTCGACCTCACCGACCGGTTGGCCACGCGGAAGGCCGTCGACCGGGCGAAGGGCGTGCTCCAGGAGGAGCTCTCGCTGACCGAGCCGGAGGCGTTCAGATGGATCCAGAAGACCGCGATGGACCTCCGGCTCTCGATGCGTCAGGTGGCCGAGGGCGTGGTGGAGCACGGGGTGCCGGGCTCGCGCGCCACCCCACCGGAGTGACTCTCCGGTTCAGGTCACGAATTGGCAACAGGCCGAGTGGTGAGGCTGGTCTCGCACACCCGTGCGCATAGGTTGTGCGTGTCTCTCGGGAGACCCCTCGGGTAACTCAACCCCACGAATGCGGAGGCTCCATGTATCGCCCCAACACGCTCATGCGAGCAGCTGTCGTCGCGGCAGCCGGATCGCTGGTCCTTGCCGGCTGCGGCGGCTCGGACGGCGACAGCGGCAACAGCGGCACCAAGAAGTCCAGCGGAGTGCAGTTGTACTTCGTCGACGGCAACACGGCCGACTACTCGGGTGACTTCGACAAGGGGACGCTCAACGGCGTCCGTGCGACGTTCCCGGGTGCGGAGCTCGGCGACGAGTTCAAGCAGCGGCTGCTGAAGACGAACCCGAAGCTCAAGGACTTCACCTACGGCCCCGAGTCGTACGACGCCACCGTCGTCGTCGCGCTCGCGGCGATCTCGGCCAAGAACGACAGCGGCAAGGCGATCGGCGAGAAGATGGCCGAGGTCACCACCGGCGGCGAGAAGTGCACCACGTTCAAGGACTGCGCTGCCGCGGCCAAGGCCGGCAAGGACATCGACTACGACGGTGTCTCCGGCCCGATCGACCTGAACTCGACGGGTTCCCCGTCGGCAGCGACGATCGGCATCTTCCAGTACGGCGACGACAACAACTACACCAACCAGGACTACGTCACGGGCAAGATCCCCGACGTCTCCTCGATCAAGGCCAACCAGAAGGTCAGCGGCAGCGTCCCCAAGGGTGACGGCACCCTGACCGTCGGCACCCTGCTGCCGGCGACCGGGGACCTCGCCTTCCTCGGCCCCCCGGAGTTCGCGGGTGTCGACACTGCGGTCACCGACATCAACGCAGCGGGTGGCGTCCTCGGCAAGCCCGTGAAGCAGGTCAAGGCCGACTCGGGTGACGGATCGCCGAACATCGCCCCGTCGGAGACCGACAAGCTGCTCCGCGGCAAGGCCGACGCCGTCATCGGTGCCGCCTCGTCCTCGGTGTCGCTCAGCGTCATCGACAAGATCACGGGCGCCGGCGTCGTCGAGGTCTCGCCCGCGAACACCTCGACCGCGTTCGACACCTACGCCGACAAGGGTCTGTACTTCCGGACCGCTCCCTCGGACGTGCTCCAGGGCCAGGTCATGGCGCAGACCGTGTCCGGTGACGGCTACCAGAACATCGCGATCCTGGCTCGCCAGGACTCCTACGGTGAGGCCCTGGCGGAGAACGTGAGGAAGTTCTACACCGAGTCCGGCGGCAAGGTCGTCTCGTTCAAGCTGTACGACGCGAATGCGGCCAACTACACCGCGGAGGTCAACGCCATCAAGGCAGCCGACCCCGACGCGATCGTCCTGATCGCGTTTGACGAGACCAAGAAGATCATCCCGGAGCTGATCAAGGCCGGTCTCGGCCAGAAGAAGTAGCAGCACCACCCCGCACGAAGCAAGGGCCCTCCCGGCGTCAGCCGGGAGGGCCCTTCGCCACACCCACCCCCAGACCCGGCCGCAGCGAGGCTAGGGTGGCCGGGGCGTCAGCACCGCGGAGTGCTCAGCCGGGTCACTCGCCGAACCCGGCGCATGACCCCGCCGCCGCCTACTTGATCGACTTCGCCAACGTCCCCAGGTACAGCTCAATCACCTTGGGATCGTCCGCCAGCTGCTTCCCCGACGCGGTGTAGGCGTTGCGCCCCTGGTCGAGCACGTAGCCCCGGTCGCAGATCTGCAGGCACCGGCGCGCGTTCTGCTCGACCATCACCACGGACACCCCGGCCCGGTTGATCGAGCGCGTCTGCACGAACACCTCGTCCTGCAACACCGGCGAGAGGCCCGCGGACGGCTCGTCCAGCAGGAGCACGGACGGCTCCATCATCAGCGCACGCCCCATGGCGACCATCTGCCGCTCCCCACCCGACAGCGAGCCCGCACGCTGGTTGCGGCGGTCGCCGAGGGCGGGGAAGAGATCTGTCACGAACTTG
>Ga0105243_10003640_pt1 | contig 12404 bp, 12 predicted proteins | sample KBSM34metaG_FD_81525 | JGI IMG/M metagenome (GOLD analysis project Ga0105243, IMG submission 81525) | Miscanthus rhizosphere microbial communities from Kellogg Biological Station, Michigan, USA - KBS M3-4 metaG | ecosystem: Host-associated > Plants > Roots > Rhizosphere > Soil | place...
ACCTTTCTTCGTCGTGGAAGTGGCGAACAGACGAGTTCGCGATCCGCCGTTCATTTTAGCAGATCGTGGCTGCAGGGCAGTTGTAGCGCTCGCGAAAGACATGCTATTTATGTAGGCGCTACTTGAATTCCCTGAAGGGGGCGCAGAAGAAAATGCATAAGTGGAGCGTTCGGCTGGGAGCCGTAGTGTTTGCGGCGGCGGTGACCTTCACATTAAAGGGTCAGGCTCCCATTCAGGGTGGAGTGACGTATGAGCGGCTGCTCAAGGCCGCGGATGAGCCCGGCAACTGGCTCATGTATTCGCACAGCTACAATAGCTGGCGCTACAGCAGCCTGGATCAGATCAATGCGCAGAACGTGAAGAATCTCCACCTCAAGTGGATTTTCCAGGGCCGCCACATCGAGAAGTTTGAGACCACGCCGCTGGTGGTCAACGGGATCATGTATCTGACGCGTCCTGAGAACGCGATCTATGCGCTGGATGCGGCTACGGGTCGGCAGCTCTGGAGCTACGAATACCGCAATCCGGCGCGGACTTACAACTGCTGCGGCAAGGTGAATCGCGGCCTGGCGATGTTGGGCAATACGCTGTTCATGAATACGCTCGATATGCACGTGGTTGCGGTGGACGCGCGTTCCGGGCACGAAATATGGAAGACCGAGATGGGCGATTACCTCGCTGCGGGCGGCTATGCGGCTCCGGGCGCGCCGCTGATCGTCAAAGACAAGTTAATTGTCGGCATGGCGGGTGGCGAGCATGGGGTGAACGGATTTCTGGACGCCTACGACCCGAAAACCGGGGCGCGCCTGTGGCGTTTCAACACCATTCCCCAGCCGGGTGAACCGAATTTCGGGACTTGGGCCGGTGACTCCTGGAAAACCGGAGGCGTCACTACGTGGAATAACGGATCGTACGATCCGGAAACCAACACGCTGTTCTGGGGCACCAGCAATCCCTGGCCGGATTTGAACGATGACTACCGCGCGGGCGACAACCTTTATTCGTGCTCGGTGCTGGCGCTCGATCCGGACAGCGGAAAGTTGAAATGGTTCTACCAATTTACACCGCACGATCTGCACGATTGGGATTCGACGCAGATCCCGATTCTGCTCGACACGCAGTTCCAAGGCCAAATGAAGAAGACGCTGGCGTGGGCCAATCGCAACGGTTTTTATTATTTGCTGGATCGAACCAACGGAAAATTTCTGACCGCGAAGGCGTTCGTCAAGCAGACGTGGGCAAAGGGCTTCGATGATAACGGACGCCCGGAGGTCATCCCAGGAAATGAGCCGACGCCTGAAGGCAACGATCACATCTGGCCGGGCGTGGACGGCGGCGCGAATTGGATGTCGCATAGCTACAGTCCGCTCACCAAGTGGTTGTATGTGTTCGCGCGCGAGGAGCACCGGCTGTTCTCGAAGAACGCGGTTCCGCATCCGACTACTGAGGAGCCGGATCGGCCGCTTCCACCGGGGGCACTGCCCAATGCGGGCGCCTACGACCCGGCAGCGGGGGGCGCGAAAACTCAAAATTTCGGCGCGCCTGAGGAGAGTTGGGGTAAGGTCCTGGCGATCGACCCGGGTACAGGAAATATCAAGTGGGAGCATCGCGTTCTTACTCCTCCTTGGGGCGGCGTGATGGCGACCGGCGGGAATCTGGTCTTCGGCGGCACTCTCGAAGGCGTAATTTTCGCTTTAAATGCGACGACTGGCGATCGCTTGTGGACTTTCGCTGCCAACGGGCCGGTCTTCGCTTCGCCCATTAGCTATCTGGCCAACGGAAAGCAAATGGTGTCGATTCCAGCGGGCGACTTGATCGTTACTTTCGGTCTGGATTAAACTCCGCACGTCGCCGCCTGATATACTTGCTCGCCGGGAGGCAGACAAGTATGACTCGCAAAATGTTGGCGCTTTTGTTCGCGTTCGCGGTGGGCGCAATCGTGGGACACGTGGCAACTCCATCAGGCACTCCGTTAGTGGGCGTCGCCCAGGCTCAATCCCACAAGCCTGTGTTTATGACTCGGCTCTTCACGGGTCCGGACAAGCTGACGCACTCTGAAGAAGTACCGATGGATTTCCCGGGCGGAGTCTTAAAGTTGCTTCCGATCACATCGGGTGAGCTCCATCTGGCAGCGCCGGGCAATGTGATCGACTGGCATCGCGCGCCGAGGCGTCAGTATGTAATCACGCTAGTTGGCCACGCGGAGCTCGAAGTCGCCGGAGGGAAGAAGATCAATGTCGGACCGGGGCACGTTGACCTGGTCGAAGACGTCACCGGCAAAGGACACATCACCAAAGTCATCGGGACGGACGAGCGCATCACGTTGCAGCTCCCGCTCGCCGATCAGTCGGGCAAGTAGGGGCGGTTGACAGCCGCATTCGTTCCGCACAGAATAGACAGCTATGAACGCTACCCGACTTCTATTCGTGACCGCTCTTGGCGCGTCGCTCCTCAGCGCGCAGGGCACCGCCCCCGCCGGGCCGCCGAAACTCCAGGCCTTGATCATCACCGGTCAGAATGGCCATGACTGGAAAGGAACCACGCCGATCCTGAAGCAGGCGCTGGAAGACACCGGCCGCTTCGAGGTTCGCGTTACCGAGGAGTTCCGCGGGGCTGGGCCGGAGACTCTGGCGCCCTACGACTTGGTCGTCGTCAATTATTTCGAGCGTAACCAGCCGGGACTTCTGTGGGGCGAGCGCGCCAATAACGCGCTGGTCGAGTACGTCCGCTCGGGCAAGGGGCTGGTGCTGTATCACTTCTCGATCGCGGCGTTCAATGGCTGGACCGACTACGAAAAAATGTCGGCGGGCAATTGGAGGCCGGGCAAGGGTCATCACTCGGCGCGCCACGATTTCACCGTGGAGATTAAGGACGCCAGTCACCCGATCACGGCGGGGCTGAAGTCGCCGCTCGCAGTGCAGAACGACGAGTTGTACGCGAACCTGAAGTGGCAGCCGGATGGCACCTATCACGTGCTGGCCACTGCCTATGACGATCATTCGCGCTACGACGAGAAGGCCTCCGACGCGCGCAATAAGCAGCCGATGTCGGGTGCGGGGGTCGATGAGCCGATGCTTTGGACCACGCAGTTCGGCAACGGACGGGTGTTCATCACCGCTTTGGGGCACGACATCGCGGCGGCGTCCGAAGAGACCTTCAAGGTGACCTTCGCGCGCGGCGCCGAGTGGGCTGCCACCGGCAAAGTCACGCAGCCGATTCCGGCGAACCTGGCCAAGTAGGCGTTCCGACGAGCCGCGACTTTACCGGCTGGCGTTGGTTACTGTGCCCGCGCTCTCTTCGTCGGTGACGAAGATTTCGGCGATGATGCTCACCCGCGCACTCTGCAGGTGACCGCCGCGGGTGCTTCCATCCTGAAGCGCGAAGACGGTATGCGCATGCACGCCCGGCTTCCCGTCTTTATCCTGCGCGATGCTGCCGACCAGGGAGACTACCTCGGCTTCCTCGTTGATCTCGGTTTTCGAGGGGGTTTTGTTTACGGGGTCGGACCAGCGGAGCGTCGCCTTGTCGATTGCGCCCAGGCCCGTGAAGTGGCCGTTTTTGATGTGATTCTTCTCGGCAAAATCCAGCAGGCCGGAAATGATTTCGTCGCCCTTAACCATATTGATGCGATAGGTGTGCCCGGAGGAACGTCCGAGATCGGTCACCTTTAATCCGGGCGCCGCCCCGGGCTTGAAGGCGCGGCTTTCGGCCGACACCGGCGCAGGCGCTGCCGCTTGCTGAGCGCTCAGGCGATACGCAGCGGTGAATACGACTCCGGACGCCAGCACTATTGTTAGGACGGGGACAACCTTAACTGTGCGATTCATGTCGTGCACCTCAGCAAACAAGTTTACTCCGAAAAATCGCCGAACAGGCAACCGCCCAGTCCAACGCCTCGCTGCGCGTCAACTTTCGAAAACAGGCGCTATTCTGGATAAGAATGCCACCGCGCGATCCTGCGAGTCCGACGAATCCGATTGACACCGACGGATTGCGGCTCGACCACCCGCAAGTTATGGCCGGCGGGATTCCCGCCATTGCCAGCGCCTTGCAGCATACCATCGGAGAGGCCGGCGTCGTGCGCGGCACCCAGTTGCTGCGCGACCTGAATCAGTTCGCCGGATTCGATTGCCCAGGCTGCGCGTGGCCCGATCCTGATACGCACCGCTCCGTCGTCGAATTTTGTGAAAACGGGGCGAAGGCGGTGGCCGAAGAGGGAACGCTCAAGCGCGTCACGCCGGACTTTTTTCGGCAGTGGTCGGTGGCGGAGTTGAGCCGGCAATCCGACTATTGGCTGGGCAAAGCCGGGCGGTTGACGCATCCGATGGTGCTGCGCTCGGGCGCGAGCCACTATGAGCCGATTGCGTGGGAAGACGCATTTCAGCTGATCGGGCGCGAGTTGAACGCCCTTACGTCGCCGTCGCGCGCTTCCTTTTATACGTCGGGCCGGACCAGCAATGAAGCTGCTTTTCTTTACCAGTTGTTCGTCCGTCAATTCGGCACCAACAATCTGCCGGATTGTTCCAACATGTGCCACGAATCGAGCGGGACTGCGCTGGGTGAAACGATCGGGCGCGGCAAGGCCACGGTGTCGCTGGGGGATTTCGATCTGGCGGACGCGATCTTCATTATTGGCCAGAATCCCGGCACCAATCATCCGCGCATGCTAACCACGCTTCAAGCGGCGGCGCGCCGCGGATGCAAAATCGTCAGCGTGAATCCGCTGTTTGAGGCAGGATTGAATCATTTCCAGCATCCGCGGGATCCATTTTCTTTTTTCGGCAAGGGCACGCCGCTGGCGTGCCTGAATCTGCCGGTGCGCATCAATGGCGACGTCGCGTTTCTCAAGGGCCTGATGAAGCACATGTTCGAAGAGGAGCAGCGCCGTCCCGGCGAGGTGCTCGACCGGCCTTTCATCGAACGGTATACTTCGGGATTTCGCGAATTCTACGCGGCACTGAAACAGGTTTCCTGGGAGGACATCGTCGAACAGAGCGGGTTGTCGCGCGAGCAGATCGGTCAAGCCGCCGAGATCGCAATGCAATCCAAGAGCGTCATCTGTTGCTGGGCGATGGGGCTAACGCAACATAAAAACGCGGTCGACAACATTCAGGAGATCGTGAATTTCCTGATGCTGCGTGGCAATCTTGGGCGTCCCGGCGCGGGCGCGTGCCCGGTGCGCGGCCATAGCAACGTGCAGGGCGACCGTACCATGGGCATTTTCGAAAGGATGCCGGACGAGTTTCTCAATCGCCTCGGCGACGAATTCTCATTCTCTCCGCCGCGCGAATACGGTCTGGATACGGTCGAGACTATCCGCGCCATGGATACGGGGCTGATCGACGTGTTCGTCTCGATGGGCGGCAACTTTCTCTCGGCGACTCCCGACACCGATTTCACCGCGGCCGCGCTGCGCAAGTGCCGCCTTACGGTGCAGATCTCGACCAAGCTCAATCGCAGCCATCTCATCACAGGGCAACAGGCGCTGATCCTGCCTGCACTCGGGCGCTCGGAGAGTGACACCCAGGCGGCTGGGCCTCAGTTCGTCACCACCGAGAATTCGATGGCTGTGGTGCAGACTTCGCGCGGGACGCTTTCGCCCGCCTCCGAGCATTTACGCAGCGAACCGTGGATTGTTGCTGGGATAGCCAAGGCCACGCTCTCCAACTCGCGTACGGATTGGGATGGCTTGGTCGCGAACTACGACCGCATCCGCGATACGATCGAACGCGTGGTTCCCGGCTTTGGGCAATTCAATCAGCGCGTGCGCCAGTCGGGCGGCTTCGAGCTTCCCAATCCTATTCGCGATCGCGTGTTCGCGACACCCAGCGGAAAGGCGCAGTTCACGGTCACTGCGCTTCCGCGCCTGCGGCTGGAACCCGGCCAATTTTTGATGATGACGATTCGCAGCCACGATCAGTACAACACTACCATCTATGGTCTTGAAGACCGGTACCGTGGCGTGCATCACGGCCGACGCGTGATTTTGCTGAACGAAGAAGACTGCCGCGAGGCCGGTCTTGGGAGCGGCGACTTCGTGGATATCACCAGTCACTTTTCCGGTCAGTTGCGCACTGCGCCCCGTTTTGCGGTGTACCCGTATCCGATCCCGCGGCGCTGTGCAGCCACGTATTTCCCGGAGACTAACGTTTTGGTCCCCATCGGCAGCGTGGCGGAAAAGAGCAACACGCCCGCGTCCAAGAGTATCGTCATTTCGTTGAAACGTTCCCCATGAAGCGGAACATCCTCACCGTTCCCATCCAGAAGATCGAGCCGGGCGGCGCGAGCGTGCGCGCGCAAGATCTGGTGGCGGTAGAAGAGCCTCTGCAGATCCGTCTTGGTGAGCTCGATGTCGCTATAACCATGCGCACTCCGGGGCACGATCGCGAGTTGGCGCTCGGCTTCCTCTACACCGAGGGCCTGGTGGCGAATCCCGATCAGATCGCGGACGTTCGTGTGGACGACTCCGGCGCCGTGATCGTGTCTCTTGTCGCCGGCCTCACGCCGACCATTGACGCGCGGCGGTTCTACGTCACTTCGAGTTGCGGGGTCTGCGGTAAAGCTTCTATCGATGCGCTGGCTGCTTCGGGCTGCGCTATGCTGCCCGCCGGGCAGCCGAAACTTTCGGCGGATCTGGTTCCGCGTTTTCCCGAGAAGTTGCGTGAGGCCCAAGCAATCTTCGAGCACACTGGCGGACTCCACGCCGCGGGCCTGTTCAACACTTCTGGCGAGCTGCTGTATTTGCGGGAAGACGTTGGGCGGCACAACGCCGTCGACAAATTGATCGGCGCCGCCTTTCTCGAACGCCGATTGCTGTTGCACGATCATGTGCTGATGCTCAGCGGCCGCATCAGTTTCGAGCTGGCCCAGAAGTCGGTGACGGCGGGCATCCCGATCGTCATCGCGGTGGGAGCTCCGTCTAGTCTTGCGATCGAAACCGCACTCAGATTCGGCATGACGCTGATCGGATTCGTGCGCGGCGGCCACTTCAACGTTTATGCCGGTGGCGACCGGCTGATCGTATAGCGAATCGATGATAGACTGCACGGGAAGGTGCCTATGCCCAATCGCCGGCAGTTCCTGAAAAATGCAGCGTCCGCGGCCGGAGTGATATTCACCGGCTGTCATTTGCTGAACCAGAAGGCGCATGCGCAGTCCGCTGCGCCGCGCCGCCGTCAAGTCATGGTTGGCGGGCGACGCGTCACAACCATTGACGTTCACGCGCACGTCATCATCCCGGAAGCCTGGGCGCTCATGGGCCTGAAGCTGGAACCCTCCGATCCTTCGGTGATAGACGGCGCAACGGCCTCGGCGCGTTTCAAGACTATGGACGAATGGGGCACCGATATGCAGGCTCTTAGCATCAATCCCAATTGGTATTCGCTCGATCGCGATCTTGCCAGCCGGGTGATCGACGTGCAGAATGAAAAACTCGCCGCGCTGTGCGCCAAGTATCCGGACCGCTTCGTCGCCTTCGCCACTGTGGCCTTGCAATATCCCGACCTCGCGGCCCAGCAACTGGAAGAAGGCGTCAGAAAGCATAACCTGCGCGGCGTCGGAATCGGCGGTCACGTCAACGGCGACGAACTCTCCGCCCGTAAGTTCGATCCCTTCTGGAAGAAGGTGGAAGAACTCGGCTGTCTGGTTTTCATGCACCCGCTGGGCGTCCCTGAACTCGGGAAGCGCTTCGCTGGGGGTGGCTATCTGAGCAATGTCATCGGCAATCCGCTGGAGACTACCATCTTTTTGTCGCACCTGATTTTCGACGGTACGCTCGACCGCTTCCCCGGCCTGAAAATCTGCGCGCCCCATGCCGGCGGCTATTTGCCGTCCTACGCAGGGCGATCCGATTATGGATGTGTCCGGTCACCCGGAGCTTGCGACGGCGCCAAGAAACACGCCTCGGAATATTTGCGGCAGCTGTATTTCGATTCGATCATCTTCACGCCCGAAGGCCTGCGTCATATGGTGGCTGAATGCGGGGCCGGCCAGATCATGCTCGGCACCGACTATCCATTCCCGTGGAGCACCACGACCGTCGACCAAGTTTTCAAGACACCGGGCCTCAGTGACGCCGATCGGCGAGCGATCCTGGGTGAAACCGCCGCCCGCCTGCTGAAGATCAAGGTTTAAGATGGAGCCATGAATGGTTGTTCTCACCTGGATCAGATTCAAAAGGTAAAACCCAACACCAACGGCTGCGAAGAGTGCTTGAAGATGGGCGACAGATGGGTCCACTTGCGCCTGTGCTTGAGTTGCGGCCACGTCGGGTGCTGCGATTCCTCCAAGAACAAGCACGCCACGAAGCACTTTCACGCCACCAAGCATCCAATCGTGAAATCGCTGGAACCGGGCGAGGATTGGGCCTGGTGCTACGTGGACGAGGTGGATCTTGAATCCGTCTGAGGGGCGGGCTGACTGGCCCGCGCTACCTTACGCGGAGTGGGAGGCCACGCGCGATACGGTCCACATGTGGACCCAGATCGTGGGGAAGACCCGCCTCGCGCTGACGCCGCTCGAAAATCACTGGTGGAATGTGCCGTTGTATGTGACGCCGCGCGGCTTGACCACTTCGGTAATTCCCTACGGCCCCGGCGCGTTCTCCGTCGACTTCGATTTCATCGCGCACAAACTCTGGGTTCGGACCAGCGCGGATAAGGAAGTTTCGATGGGGCTCTATCCGCGCTCGGTCGCCGATTTCTATACCGAATACATGGCGGCACTGCGGAGCCTGGGGATCGAAGTCCACATCTATCGCGTGCCTTGCGAATTCGATGACTTGACTCCTTTTGATCAAGACCGGCACCACGCGTCCTACGACGCCGAGTATGTCGACCGCTTCCGGCGCATCCTCATTCAGTGCGAGCGCGTCTTTAAGGAATTCCGTTCGGGATTTCTGGGCAAATGCAGTCCGGTGCATTTTTTCTGGGGATCGTTCGATCTGGCGGTTACGCGCTTCTCCGGCCGCGCCGCGCCGCAGAAGGAAGGCGTGGATCGTGTCACGCGCGAGGCGTATTCGCATGAAGTAGCCAGTTGCGGATTCTGGCCCGGCGACCGCCGATTCAAAGAGGCTACGTTTTATGCCTATAGTGCGCCGAGTCCGCCCGGCTTGGACGCGGAACCGGTGCGCCCCGCGGCGGCGTATTGGGATCGCCAGCTCGGCGAGTTCCTCTTGAAGTACAGCGATGCCCGCACTGCGCCATCGCCCGATCAAGCGATTCTCGATTTCTGCGAAAGCGCCTACGAAGCCGGGGCTAAATTGGCACAATGGGACCGCGCTCATCTCGAACGCGCAACGGCATGAGACGGCGGCGCATCCTGATCACTGTGGCCTCCGCGTTGCTTCTGGGCGCGTGCGGGAAGAGCGACAAAGTGGCGGTGCCGGATGTTTTCGGCGTGAAGTTTACAACCACGCAAGGCGATTTCGTAGTGGAAGCCACCAGAACCTGGGCGCCGCGCGGCGTCGACCGATTCCATGAGCTGGTCAACATACGCTACTTCGACGAGAACCGTTTCTTCCGCGTGGTCCCGGGATTCGTGGCCCAGTTCGGCGTCCACAAGGATTACGATATTCACGATCGCTGGCGTAAGTATTTCATCCTCGACGATCCGCCCAAGGAGAAGAATCTGCGCGGCACGCTGGCCTTCGCGCAATCCGATCCCAATACCCGCGCCACGGAAATTTTCATCAATCTGGCAGACAACGCGGCGCTCGACGCGCAAAACTTCGTGCCTTTCGCGAGAGTCGTTTCCGGCATGGAGGTGGTTGACAAGTTTTATTCGGGCTACGGCGAGCTGATGCCCGAAGGGAAGTACATCGATCCCAACCGCCTTGAGAACGGCACCAACGCGTACCTGGAGCCGCACTTTCCGAAGCTGGATTACATTCGGCGGGCGGTGTTTCTCAAGTAGGAGAATGTAAAAATGCAAAGACTCAATCACACGGCCGCGTCGCCCGAAGGCTACCAGAAACTGCTAGGCGTATCCGCATTTTTGGCGCATTGCGGACTCGATGCAAATTTGTTGGAGTTGATTTCCATGCGAGCATCCGAGATCAACGGCTGCGCGTGGTGTTTGGATTATCACAGCAAGCGGCTCCGTCAACGGGGTGAGACTGAACAGCGTATATACCTGCTGAGCGGCTGGCGCGATGCGCCCGTGTATTCACCGCGCGAAAGGGCTGCGCTGGAATGGGCCGAAGCCCTCACGCTCATCGCCGGGCATCCGGTTTCCGACGACTTATATCAGCGGGCTCGCGAACACTTCAGTGAAGCTGAGCTCGCGAATTTGACGATTGCCGTGGGCTTGATCAATGTGTGGAATCGCATCAACGTCGCCTTCCACACGGATTTGGGCAGCGTACCTCAATTCACGGCAGAACCGGCCAGCGCAAGTTCAAAATGAAGTGGTCGCGCGTTTGGCGATTTCGACTGGTTCGGAAATATCGTCGAGCTCGCGTTCCGTAAACAGCAGACGCCGGATGCTGCGGAGATCGTTCAACGCCCTCCGGCTTTTGTGCATGTTCGTGGCGAGCTGCGTCAGTTTGTACAATGCCAGATTCAGCGCGCGCACTTGGCGCTCGTCACCGGACGCCTCGGCATCCCGCAGGTATCCGCGAACGTCGTCCGCCGCTTCCTGAATGCTTTCCTCGAGCAGAGCAACAAACTCGTGCGCGCTCTCGATGGATTCGAAAGGCTTGTTTAACTCGGCATTCATCATAGGTTAGATACAGCCGTGTTATATAGGTTACCTCGATCCGGGACTCCAGCCCTAATCCGGCCTCAGTGCTGTAAAACCTGCCCGATTATCGCCTGAGCTTCGCCCTGAATTCGGCGCAAGTGATCGGCATTGCGAAAACTTTCCGCGTAGATTTTATAGACGTCCTCGGTTCCCGAGGGCCGCGCCGCGAACCAGCCGTTTTGGGCCGCCACCTTGATCCCACCGATGGCATTCCCATCGCCCGGCGCGGTGGTCAGCACGGCTTCGATTTTTTCGCCACCCAAGTCTGAAACCGGAATGTCCGTGGGCGACAATTTGCCGAGCCGCGTGCGTTGCTCGGCGTTGGCGGGCGCGTCGATTCGCTCATAAACCGGACGCCCGTATTTCTCGCACAGGCCGGCGTAGATCACACCCGGATCTTTGCCGCTGCGCGCCGTAATCTCGGCGGAAAGCAGCGCCGCGATGATGCCGTCCTTATCGGTCGACCACGCCGATCCGTCCTTCGCCAGGAACGATGCGCCGGCGCTCTCTTCGCCCGCGAATCCCAGGGAGCCGTTCACCAGCCCGTCCACGAACCACTTGAAACCCACTGGGACCTCGTACACTTTCCGGCCCATACCCGCCGACACGCGATCGATCATGCTGCTACTCACAACGGTTTTGCCGATCGACGCACTTGCCGGCCATCCTGTGCGCTGCCGGTATAGATACCAGATGCACACCGCCAGATATTCGTTGGGCGGCATCAGCCCGCCGCTCTTGGTGACGATCCCGTGGCGGTCGTGGTCGGTATCGCACGCAAACGCAATATCGTAGCGGTCTTTGAGGCCGATTAGCCCACGCATGGCGTATTGCGAAGACGGGTCCATGCGAATCTTGCCATCCCAGTCGAGCGTCATAAACCGGAATGTCGGGTCGACCGTCTTGTTGACCACTTCCAGATTCAATTTGTAGCGCTCCGCGATCGGGGCCCAGTAGTGAACACCAGCCCCGCCAAGCGGGTCGACGCCCATCTTGATTCCTGAATCGCGCAGTAGGTCCATGTCGAGAACCGTATCGAGGCCGGAAACGTATTCATCGATGAAGTCGTGACGCTGCGTGGTGACAGCTTTCATTGCGGCGTCCAAGAAAATGCGTTTCACCCCGGCCAGCTTGCCGTCGAGCAAGGTGTTCGCCAGGTCTTGAATGAACTTGGTGATTCCGCTATCGGCAGGACCGCCGTGCGGCGGATTGTACTTGAAGCCGCCATCCTCGGGTGGATTGTGCGAGGGCGTGATCACAATGCCGTCGGCGAGCGCCGCTGCACCTCCCTTGTTGTAATGAATGATGGCGTGCGAAATCGCCGGCGTCGGCGTGTAGTCCACATCCACCAGGCCCGCAGGGCCCGGGCGCGGTAGCGCTATTCGCGTCTCCACGCCGTTCGCCGCCAACACTTCGAGAGCGCTCGCGAACGCCGGCTCGGATAAGATGTGGGTGTCGATTCCCAGGAACAGCGGTCCGCCGATGCGCGCCTGTTCGCGATACTCGCAGATCGCCTGTGTGATCGCCAGAATGTGCTGCTCATTGAACGAGCCGTCGGACGCGCTGCCGCGGTGGCCCGAGGTTCCGAAGGACACACGCTGCGAGACCACGCCCGAATCGGGATGAATGGCATAGTAATCAGCAATCAAACGCGCCGGGTCGAT
>Ga0105243_10003641_pt1 | contig 12403 bp, 12 predicted proteins | sample KBSM34metaG_FD_81525 | JGI IMG/M metagenome (GOLD analysis project Ga0105243, IMG submission 81525) | Miscanthus rhizosphere microbial communities from Kellogg Biological Station, Michigan, USA - KBS M3-4 metaG | ecosystem: Host-associated > Plants > Roots > Rhizosphere > Soil | place...
AAACAAATTTTTTAAAATTATATATTATGGAAATCCCTAAAATTGTAGGTGCTGGTATCGTAGTACTAGGTGTAGGTATCGGTCTTGGTAAAATCGGAGCTGCTGCTCTTGAAGCTATCGCTAGACAACCTGAGCAATCTGGAAAAATCCAAACAGCTATGCTTATCGCAGCTGCACTTGTAGAAGGTGTTGCGTTTGCTGCTCTATTCGCAGTAAACTAATTAAAATCAAACCATTATCTGTAACGGTTGGTTACAGGTAATGGTTCTTTAAAAAAGTAATAATTATTTATACATTTATATAATGGAATTAATTCATCAGTTTTCATCAGGATTATTTATTATCCAGTCTGTTATTTTTCTAGCATTATTATTTCTGTTAGGTAAATTCGCTTGGAAGCCTATTTTAAAGTCTATCAATGACAGAGAAACTTCTATTGTTGACGCTCTTAATCAAGCTAAATTAGCTAGAAAAGAAATGGAGACCTTAAAAGAAGACAACGAAAGAATCATTCGTGAAGCTAAGATCGAAAGAGATGCTATCCTTAAAGAAGCTAGAGAAATTAAGGACAGAATCGTGGGAGAAGCTAAAGATGCTGCAAAATCTGAAGGAGATAAATTAATCGAAGCTGCTAAGCAGACTATCAACGCTGAGAAAAATGCAGCTATGGCAGATATCAAAACTCAAATTGGTACTTTATCTGTAAACATTGCCGAGTCTATCTTGAAACAAAAATTAGACAACAGCGAAGCTCAAAACGAATTAGTTCAAAATTATTTAAACAAATCTAACCTTAACTAATAATGCTTACATCTAAAGTAGCTAAAAGATACGCACAAGGTTTGCTTGATTTTACAAATGAATCAGGCCAAACGGCTACTGTATTTTCTGAAATGAAAGATGTAGTGAAGATCATGATTGAATCTCAGGATTTAAACAAATTCTTCCTTACTCCTTACATTGATGCAAAAAAGAAAATAGAGGTAGCAGACCAGATTTTTAAAGATTTTTCAGTTTCTTCACTGAACCTGATCAGACTAGTGATCAAGCACGGGCGTGAGAACCAACTGAAAAATATCGCTCAGGAGTTCATCAATAAAGTAGAAGATATCAACGGAGTACAGAGAATCACTCTTACTACAGCGACACAGCTTTCTAAAGAGAACCTTGATCAGATTTTAAGATCTACCAACCTGGTAAAAGCAGATTCAAATTTTGATATCAGCTTACATGTAAAACCTGAAATTCTTGGGGGATATATTCTAAGAGTAGGTGACCAGCAGGTAGATGCGTCTGTAAAGACTAAACTGAACCAAGTTAAAAAAGATTTTCAATTAAATTAAGAAAAACAACCATACAATGGCAGAAATAAATCCGGCAGAAGTATCTGCGATCTTAAAACAGCAATTGGCCAACTTCGATACTCAATCCAACGTTGAGGAAGTAGGTACAGTTTTAACCATCGGTGATGGTATTGCTCGTGTATACGGGTTAGAAAACGTACAATACGGAGAGTTGGTGAAATTTTCTAGTGATGTAGAAGGTATTGTACTTAACCTTGAAGAAGACAACGTAGGTGTTGCTTTACTAGGTGAAAGTAAATTAGTAAAAGAAGGTGATACAGTAAGAAGAACAAACAGAATCTCTTCTATCAAAGTAGGAGAAGGAATGTTAGGTAGAGTAGTAGATACTCTTGGTAACCCTATCGATGGTAAAGGTCCTATTTCTGGAGAGTTATACGAAATGCCATTAGAAAGAAAAGCTCCTGGAGTTATCTTCAGACAGCCGGTAACTGAACCTTTACAGTCTGGTATTGTGGCTATCGACTCTATGATCCCTGTAGGAAGAGGACAAAGAGAGCTTATTATTGGTGACAGACAGACAGGTAAAACTACTGTTGCAATCGATACGATCATCAACCAAAAAGAATTTTTTGAAGCTGGTAATCCAGTATATTGTATATATGTTGCTATCGGGCAGAAAGCATCTACAGTAGCACAAATTGTTAAAACTCTTGCTGATAAAGGAGCTTTAGCTTATACTGTGGTAGTTGCTGCTAACGCATCAGATCCAGTTCCTATGCAGGTATATTCTGCAATGGCAGGTGCTGCTATCGGTGAATTCTTCAGAGACACAGGTAGACCGGCATTGATCGTTTATGATGATTTATCTAAACAAGCTGTTGCTTACCGTGAGCTTTCTCTACTTTTAAGAAGACCACCGGGCCGTGAAGCTTACCCTGGAGACGTTTTCTATCTTCACTCAAGACTATTGGAAAGAGCGGCAAAAGTAATTGCTGATGACAACATCGCTAAGCAAATGAACGACTTGCCAGAATCTCTTAGACCAATCGTGAAAGGAGGTGGTTCATTAACTGCCCTTCCAATCATTGAAACTCAAGCTGGTGACGTTTCTGCATATATCCCTACCAACGTAATCTCTATTACTGACGGACAGATCTTCTTGGAGTCTGATCTATTCAACTCTGGGGTTCGTCCTGCGATCAACGTAGGTATCTCTGTATCGAGAGTAGGAGGTAATGCTCAGATCAAATCAATGAAAAAAGTTTCTGGTACATTGAAGTTAGACCAGGCTCAATATAAAGAATTAGAAGCGTTTGCTAAATTCGGTTCTGACCTTGATGCTTCTACTTTAGCAGTTATCTCTAAAGGAGAAAGAAACGTTGAGATCCTTAAGCAGCCGGTAAACTCTCCACTTCCTGTAGATAGCCAAGTTGCTATGATCTATGCAGGAACTGAGAACTTATTAAGAAACGTTCCTATCAGAAAAGTAAAAGAATTCCAAATTGAATATATCGAATTCCTTAGATCTAAGCACCCTGATACAATGGCTGCAATTAAGGCTGGAAAAATCGATAACGATATTACAAACGTTCTTAAGCAGGCAGCTAACGATTTAGCTTCTAAATATAACTAAAATTAGTTGATGGTTGTTGGTTGATAGTTTACAGAATTCTCTAAAATTATCAACCGACAACTGACAACCAACAACTAACTCAAATTAATGGCAAACTTAAAAGAAATACGAGGCAGAATTACGTCAATTTCATCTACGATGCAAATTACCCGTGCTATGAAAATGGTTTCCGCAGCGAAACTTAAAAAAGCTCAGGATGCAATCGTTATGTTAAGACCATATTCTGAAAAATTACAGGAACTTATCCAGAATGTAAATTCTAGCTCTGATCCTGACCAGGTTTCTGTATATGCTCAGAAAAGAGAGGTTAAAAGAATACTTTTCATCGCTGTTACTTCAAACAGAGGTCTTGCGGGAGCTTTTAACTCTTCAATTGTGAAAGAGCTTAACCTTCAGTTTCAGAACAATTCTCAGTATGAGATTGAAGTTCTTCCTGTAGGTAAAAAAGCATACGATGCTGTAAGAAGAAACCGTTCAGTATATACTAATGCAAGTTCTGTTTATGATAATCTGAACTTTGATGTGGTTGCTAATGTTACCGAAGGAGTAATGAGCAGTTTCAGAGAAGGGAAATTTGACGAAGTTTATGTTATTTACAACAAATTCGTTAATGCCGCTACTCAGGAAGTGACTACAGAAAAGGTTCTTCCTATCTCAATGCCTGAAAGTACAGAAGGAGAGGTAGAAACAGATTATATCTTTGAACCTAACAGAGCTGAAATTCTTGATAATTTGATTCCAAAGTCTATTAAAACTCAGATTTTTAAAGCTATCTTGGATTCAGTAGCCTCAGAACACGGAGCGAGAATGACAGCAATGCACAAAGCTACAGATAATGCCGAAGCTTTGAGAAATGATCTTAAGATCTTCTACAACAAAGCAAGACAGGCTGCAATTACAAACGAAATCCTAGAGATCGTTTCAGGAGCAGAAGCTTTGAAAAATTCATAAAGAATTATTTTAACATAATATTAAGCATCGATCTTATCGATGCTTTTTTTTGTTATTTATATTTTGTATATCTTTGTAGTCAATTAAATTTATACAACTTCTAGATGGACTCGGACATAGTCAGGCTTTTGCTGGCCTTATTTCTTGTATTACTAAATGGCTTTTTCGTAGCCGCAGAATTTTCAATTGTTAAAGTTCGTTACTCACAAATCCAAATAAAAGCCGCAGAAGGTAATTCTATGGCAAAGCAGGCAGAGCATATCATCAAGCATCTGGATGAATATCTTTCTGCTACACAATTAGGTATTACATTGGCATCCCTGGCTTTAGGATGGGTAGGGGAAAGCGCGCTACATCATGTGGTTGAAAGTATCTTCCACTCTTTAAATGTAGATTTGACCCAAACAACAATTACCACAATTTCAATGGTAACCAGTTTTGTATTAATTACCATTATGCATATTGTTTTCGGTGAGCTTATACCAAAATCAATTGCAATCAGAAAATCAGAAGCTACAACAATGGCAACAGCAGTTCCATTGAGGGTTTTCTATACGGTTTTTAAACCGTTTATCTGGTTGATGAACTTAATGTCAAATACATTCCTAAGACTCGTTAAAATTCACCCTGCTTCAGAACAGGAAATTCACTCTACAGAAGAACTTCAGCTTTTGGTAAAACAAAGTGCAGATAGTGGAGAGATTGAAGAAGAAAACTATGAGATCATTAAAAATGCATTTGATTTTACAGATCATTCTGCCAAGCAGATCATGGTTCCAAGACAGAATATCACCTCCATTGATTTTGAAGAAGATATTAATGAAATGATCAATAAGATCATGGATAGCGGTTATTCCCGTATTCCTGTATATGTAGATTCCATTGATAATGTGATCGGAATTTTCTATACCAAGGAAATTATCAGAGAATTTGTTAAAAGAAAAGGAGATCTTGATCATGATGACCTTAGAGAGCTGATGCGTGATGCATTTTTCGTAGTGGAAAGTAAAAAAGTTTCTGATCTATTGAAGATTTTCCAGCAGAAAAAACAGCACCTTGCTATTGTTATCGATGAATTCGGAGGAACAGAAGGGATTATTACGCTTGAAGATATTCTGGAAGAGCTGGTAGGTGAAATTCAGGATGAGGAAGATGACGAAGAAAAAATTGTTGATAAAATAGCAGATAACACCTATTGGGTGCAGGCTACACAGCCTTTGGATGAAATCAATGAATTCCTTCCTAAAAAGCTGCCTCTTTCTGAGGAAAGCGAGTATAATTCATTAGCAGGATTTATCCTTAATGCATTGGCAGAGATTCCTGAAGAGAATCAGGAGTTTGACCTTGAGAATTACCATTTCAAAATTTTGAAAATGAATAATAAGAGCGTAGAGCTTGTGGAATTGGTATATCAGGAACCTAATGCTATAGATAATTTGGCAGATAAAATCGGAGAAGTTTAAAAAACAGCTTACAAATGAATTTTTATAATAGCATAAAAGACTATGAAAATCCAAAACGTCAATATGAAGAAGAAGTTCTCGTTTTGGATGATACGGATGATGTCTATAAACTGGTGCTGCATAATGATGATATTCATACATTTGATTATGTGATAGACAGTCTTATTGAAGTATGCAAGCATACCCTGGAGCAGGCAGAGCAATGCACGATGCTTGTTCATTACAAGGGCAAATGCACCGTAAAAACAGGCTCAATGGATATTTTGAAGCCTATGCATGAAAAATTAATTTCAAGAGAATTAACAAGCGAAATAGTATAATAAAAAAACCGGTAATGAATTTACCGGTTTTTTTTATTAAATCCGGAGATGAAACCCAAGTAATAAGCTTTGCATGACAAGGATAGCAGGCTTCCCGGAGAATCTTTCAATTTTTAATCCTTTAATCTTTTAATTTCTCAATATTCTTACATTGCTACATTTTATCTAAAATAGTATATTTGTACCAACTATAAAGAAACAAAAAAGAATGCTTGTAATAGGAATTGCCGGTGGTACGGGATCCGGCAAAACTACAGTTGTTGATAAAATACTTCAACAGCTTGATATTGAGGGAATGAATATCCTCTCTCAGGATAATTATTATCATGATAACCAAAATCTAACCCTGACAGAAAGAGAGGCTCTCAATTATGACCATCCGAAGTCTATAGATTTTGAACTGTTGATAAAACATGTTAAAGCTTTAAAAAATAATGAGTCTATTGAACAGCCCATTTATAGCTTTGTAACGCATTCCAGAACAGGAGATCATGTCACTGTAGAACCTAAGAACGTATTGGTAGTAGAAGGGATTTTAGTTCTTACCAACAAAGAACTGTTGAAAGAATTTGATCTGAAGGTATTTGTTCATGCAGACTCTGATGAAAGATTGATCAGAAGGATCAGAAGAGATACCCAGGAAAGAGGAAGAGACCTTGGTGAAGTATTACACCGTTACCAGACTACTCTGAAACCAATGCACCAGGAATTCATCGAGCCATCTAAAAATGATGCCGATCTTATTATCCCAAATATGAAACAGAATTCCGTAGCGATTGATTTTTTAACTACTGTTATTAAAAACTCGTTGAGAAAACATTAAAAAATGGAAGAAAACAACCTTATCAAAGACATTCAGCCGAAATCTGAAACATTGAAGCTGATCCAGAAGTATATCTTGAATAAATATACCATTACAATCTGTATGTTTTTGGTATGGATGGTTTTCTTTGATAAAACCTCATTTCTCGTAATTAATGAACTGAATGGTGAGATCAGTAAATATGAAGATCAGCTGGAGTATTATAAAAAAGAATACGAAAAGAATGATGCTTTCTATAAAAAACTGATGAACAACAAGTCGGAAAAGGAAAAATATGCACGGGAAAATTATTTTATGAAAAAGCCGAATGAAGAGATCTTTATTTTGGTTGTTGATAGCGCAAAAGTCGCCAAGAAATAATAAAAGTTGAATAGGATAAGTCAATAATGAAGTCAATTCAATGGGCATGTTAATTCTTTACATTGAAACTCACATACACGGCAAAATTGACCATTGACAGTTCACATCACAAATACATAAAACTAATGTCAAATAACATACTTCCAAACTGGGAAAACTTAGTCAAAAAACAACTTAAAACAGAGGATATTTACCCTATTTTAGAAAAGGAAAATCTGGAAGGAATAGAGGTAAAACCATTTTACACAGAAGTTCAGAAGCCTCTGGTAAACTTACCTAAAGTTGAAGAAAGTACCCATCTGGTAGCTTCTTACCATGAAAGTCTGGAAGACGAAGTATTTGCATTTTTATTAGACCGGAATGTAGAAAATCTGGAAGAGAAAACAATTTTCGTTAATAATAAAGAACTGGCCGGCCATATCAGCCCAAAAGAAGAAGATCAGTACTTTTCCCTGATTGACGTTTTTAACGAAAAAGATGGAGGTATTGATGATCAGCTGGCAAAAGAACTATTGGCAAAAGATTTTAAAAGAAACATCTGTGTTGATATCTCATTGCATCAGAATGCCGGAGCAGCCATTTACCAGCAGCTTGGTATTGCCCTTGCTAAAACTAAAGAACTTATAGAAAACTATGGCCCTGAAATTGTAAGCAAACTGATTTTCAGACTGGCTGTAGGAGGAAATTACTTCTTTGAAATGGCCAAACTGAGAGCGTTTAAAATTGTTTTCAATCAGCTTTCCAAAGAGTATGGCTTAGATGAAGTTCCTTATATTTTTGCAGAAACCTCTTTAAGAAATAAAGCCGTTTCTGATAATGAAAATAACCTGATCCGTTCTACACTGGAGCTTGCTTCAGCTATGATTGGTGGTGCAGATGCTGTTTTTACCAATAATTATCTTGTAGAAAAAAGCACTGAAAATTCAGAAGAAATTTCTTTTAAACAACAAATCGTTCTGGCCTACGAAAGTATTATCAATGTATTTGAAGATGCTTCCAATGGAAGTTATTATATAGAAGATATTACCAGACAACTGGCAGAGAAAGCCTGGGACCTTTTTGTTGAGATAGAAGATGCGGGAGGCTATCTGGAGCTTTTAAAGCAGGGTGTGGTTCAGAAAAAAATCTATGATCATGCTGTTAAAGAGCAGCAATGGGTGGAAGAAGGAAAAATAAAACTGATTGGCGTTAATTTATATCCCAAATTAGACGTTAAAAAGTCCATTGACGAGTTATATAACGAAAAAGAAATAAAAGCGGTACGTTGGGCAGAAATGTTTGAATAAACTGCTTTTAATCATAAACTATACAGACTTTCACAGATGACTACATAATGATTCTGTGAATTTTTGTATAAGGTTTTAATGTATATAGCGTTGATTGGACGAAGTCTATATTTTCTATATACAATAAATTGAAAAATAAACGGAAATATTAATGGGATATCATCTGTGAAATTTGTGGAAAATAAACTATTAAATCAAGAAGTTCAACATTATATTAATGCCAATCTGCATACAGATTTACATGCATTGCTATTAAAAAAATCTCCTTTTCCTGAAGTTTCTGCCCAGGAAATTGTACAGCAGATCAAAGGAAGACAGGTGGCAGAGAAAAAGTTTCCTTTTCTCTTAAAAGAAGGGATTATTTTTCCACCACAGCTCAATTTAGAGCAGTCATCATCCGAAAAAACAGCTTTTTATAAATCAGAAATTATAAAGGGGGAAAAATTTATTGATCTCACAAGTGGTTTTGGAATTGATGCTTACTATTTGTCAAAAAATTTTGATGACATTACCTTAGTGGAACAAAATGCTGAACTTCTGGAAGTTGTGGAACATAACTGGAACATTATAGGGAAGAAAGCAAATTTTGTGAATCAAAAACTGGAGGATTTCTTACTTGAGAATAAAGAGCATTTTGATACCATTTATTTAGATCCGGCCAGAAGAGATCACCAAAAGAATAAAGTTTTTCTTTTGGAGGATTTGTCTCCCAATATCCTTGAAATTCAGGAAAAGTTATTATCTATTTCTAAACAGGTGATTATCAAGCTTTCTCCATTGATTGATCTGAAATACCTTATTTCTGTTGTACCGGATATTTTCAGGATTGATATTGTTGCTTTGAAAAATGATGTAAAGGAAATTGTCATCTTCCTCTCAAATGAAAAAGTAAACGAAATCAGATGTTATTGTGTAAATCTTGAAAGTGGAGAATTACCTTTTAATTTTATGTTTCGGGAAGAAGAAAATGCCCGTTCAGAATATTCCGAACCCGAAAAGTTTATTTATATTCCCAATAATTCCATTTTAAAAGCAGGAATCTTTAATTTGGTCTCAGAAAAATTTGGACTTAAAAAACTTCATCCTAATACCCATATTTATACTTCATCTGAGAAAAAAGAGAATTTTCCGGGAAGGATTTTAGAGATGGAACTGATTGATTCTAAAAGAATTAAAAAGAAATTGCAGTTCAATATTATTTCAAAAAACCATCCTTTAAAGCCTGATGAAATTAAAAAGAAATATGGTTTAAAAGACGGAGGAGAGCACTACCTTATTTTTACACAATCCAAAAAAGGGAAAATAATTTTAAAATCAGTCTAAAAATGTTGCCGAAAAAAGCAGGATTTCTTAATTTTGGGCAATCAAAAATTTAAGCATGAGAAAATTAGTTATATGTTTAGCGATTGCAACTGTAGCTGTAAGCTGTAAAAAAGTATCAGCAGGAGGGAATAAAGGTACTTTAAAACTTGAAGAAGGAGTAGAGAGATATTCTGATGATGCACAAGGTGGAAAAGCTCATGGTCATGAGGCTGCTGCTGAAGGGCACAAGGAAGAAGCTGCTGCAAAACCTGAAGCTCCAAAAACAGATAGCGCTGCTGCAAAATCTGCTGAAGCTCCGAAAACGGCTGAAGCTCCAAAAGCTGAACACTAATTATAAGTATAAGACGTACAAGTGCCCTGTTTCTACAGGGCATTTTTTATTAAAAAAATGAATGTTGGGAGAATAAGTAATTCTTATGGAAAATCCTGTGTTTTTACTTGGCTCTGAGAGGCATTTTTTTTAATTTTAACAAAATAAATTTTTACAATGCAAGAGACATTAAATTACATTAACGAAAACAAACAACGTTTCGTTGATGAATTATTTGAGTTACTGAGAATTCCTTCCATTTCTGCAGACCCGGCTTATAAAAATGATGTATTAAAATGTGCGGATGTATGTGCAGCGCACCTTAAAAATGCAGGGGCTGACAATGTTGAAATCTGTGAAACAAAAGGATACCCTATTGTTTTTGGTGAAAAAATCATAGATAAAAATTTACCAACAGTACTGGTGTATGGACATTATGATGTGCAACCGGCAGACCCGTTGGAGCTATGGAGAAAACCACCTTTCGAACCTTATATTGAAAAAACAGAACTTCACCCGGATGGAGCTATCTTCGCAAGAGGGGCTGCAGACGATAAAGGACAGTTCTTTATGCATCTGAAAGCTTTTGAAGCTATGATGAAGACAAACACTCTTCCATGTAACGTTAAATTTATTTTAGAAGGTGAAGAAGAAGTAGGTTCTGTAAGTTTAGGAGACTTCGTTAATGAAAATAAAGAAAAACTGACGTGTGACTGTATTCTTATTTCAGATACCCATATCTACAGCAATGAACAACCAACTGTAACAACAGGATTAAGAGGGCTAAGCTATGTAGAAGTAGAAGTGGAAGGTCCAAACAGAGACTTACACTCCGGACTTTACGGAGGGGCTGTTCCCAATCCTATCCATGTACTTTCAAGAATGATTGCTAATCTGATTGATGAAAACGGTCATATTACAATTGATGGATTCTATGATAATGTGGAGATAGTATCTGATGCAGACAGAGCTGAAATGAACAAGCTGAAAGACAATCCTGAAGAATTCAAGAAATCAATCGGATTAAGCGGTATAGAAGGTGAAAAAGGGTATACAACTCTTGAAAGAGCCTCTATTCGTCCTACATTAGACTGTAATGGAATCTGGGGAGGATATATAGGAGAAGGTGCTAAAACAGTAATTCCTTCAAAAGCTTTTGCTAAAATTTCAATGCGTTTGGTTCCTTACCAGACTCCTGAAGAGATTACCGAGAAATTCACAAAATATTTTGAAAAAATAGCTCCGGAAACTGTAAAGGTTAAAGTTACTCCTCACCATGGAGGAATGCCTTATGTGTTACAAAGTGATACCAAAGAGTTTTTAGCAGCTAAACAGGCTATGGAAACAGTATTTGGTAAAGAAGTGCTGCCGTACAGAAGTGGGGGAAGTATTCCGATCACAGCGATGTTCGAGAAAGTTCTGGGAGCTAAGTCTGTATTAATGGGCTTTGGACTGGATTCTGACGCTATTCACTCTCCAAATGAGCATTATGGTTTGTTTAATTTCTATAAAGGAATTGAAAGTATCCCATTGTTCTTTGAAAATTATTCAAAATAATAGACTTATTATATCAATATCTCAAGCGCTTCTTTCCAGGAGCGCTTGATTTTTTTATATATCTAAATAAGCTTGTGAAAAAAAAGGATTCACACTTAGAAAATTCCCCATACAAATCTGAAAGACAATGCTCAATTAAACAGGAACCCAATCATTTTTTCCTCCGGTTTACTATGTGGAGATTTATAATAAAAATTGTAAACCGCTTTTGTATCAAACACCTTGCCCTGTTATGTTTTTTAGGGGTTATAAATTAGTGACAATAATCGGATTTCTGCTTGATGAATGGTATTTTTTTAATTCTTTGAAGTTTTTATTTTTATTCCGAAACTTAAACTTTACTATGAAAAAATACTACTCAATCGCATGTGTCTTACTTTCAGTATTTTCTTTCGCTCAGCAATCTATTTCCTTTGAAGATAACGAAGGTTTTTTAGCCGCCAATATCCATGGGCAAAATAATTGGATAAGTACTCCTACAGGAGGAAACCCAGCTCATGTTATGAATCAGGTTATTAGTCAGGATTATGCCAGTAACGGAAATGCTTCCCTGAAAATTGTCAAAGAAAATACCTATGGAACCCAATCGGAACCTATCATCGGCGGTTTTTATAATTTGCCGACACCACTTCTGTATACCCTTTTTTCGGTTTCATTTGATATTAATATCTCTCAGCTTGATGGCTCTGTTTTTGGATTCCAGGGAGTTGACAGTATTGCAGAGCAGTTAGTAGTAAGGCTTGATTTTGATAAGACAGGTGCCATAAAAGTTTTAGACAAGGTTTCCGGTTCTTTGGAGCTTGTTTCTACTTCTGAAACCTGGTCTCCAAATACCTGGTATAGATTTAAAGTTATAGGAACAGCCTCAGATATCAGATATTATCTCAATGACACTTTGATATATACAGGATTGGCTGTAAGCTCACTCAATATAGATCAGCTTCGTTTTGTACATGACAATGCTTTGGGAACAGCTTATATTGATCAGATTAAGATCAATTCCGAGACCATTCTGACGGTTAAAGATGATAAGACGGGCTATCATGCAGTATCATTATATCCTAATCCAACAG
>Ga0105243_10003646_pt1 | contig 12389 bp, 12 predicted proteins | sample KBSM34metaG_FD_81525 | JGI IMG/M metagenome (GOLD analysis project Ga0105243, IMG submission 81525) | Miscanthus rhizosphere microbial communities from Kellogg Biological Station, Michigan, USA - KBS M3-4 metaG | ecosystem: Host-associated > Plants > Roots > Rhizosphere > Soil | place...
CGCAGGCTCGCTTGAGGAGTACTGGAGGCAACAGCAGTCTAGACCAGGATATTGCTGTGATTACGATGCTGAGACTCTGCGCAGGGCTTTATCAGCAGCTCTCAGGGGGCAGGCAGCCGCTAAACGAGATCAATTGCCTGAGCATTTCAAGTGGCTCGGGCCGAACCCGACCCATGACGACGTGGTAGCCATGAATCGGTCATTCAATCCACTCGACTAAGGTTTTTTGCTGAGCATGGAGCAAGCTCAAGAATGACTGATCGCTTGAGACGATGAATGAGTCCAACATTGGGGTAACAACATTCCAATCTCACTTGCCCGCTGTGTCGGCAGTCGAGTCAGCACATCTTTGAGATAGGCATACGGATCGTGCCCATTCATGCGCGCTGACTGGATCAAACTCATAATCGCTGCCGCTCGTTTACCGCTGCGAAGAGACCCAGCGAACAACCAATTGGAGCGCCCAAGCGCCCATGGCCTGATCGTGTTTTCGACCGGGTTATTGTCGATGGGCACGGCACCATCATTCAGGTAGCGCGTTAGCGCTACCCATCGTTTCAAGCTGTAGTCCAAAGCCTTGGCCGTAGCCGAGCCTTCTGGCACAAGCTCACGCTGGGCCAGCATCCACTCATGTAGCTTCGCTGCGATGGGAACCGCTATTTCTTGGCGCAATCGCCTGCGGTCTTCATCGCTCATTTCTTTGGCTTGCCGCTCGATCTCGTACAGGCCACCAATTGAGTGCAGTGCTTGTTCGGCCAGTTGGCTTTTGTTCGCCACATGCAGGTCGAAGAACTTGCGGCGGGCGTGCGCCATGCAGCCGATTTCGGTGATGCCCAGCTCGAAGCCGGCCTTGTAACCCGCGAAGTCATCGCAGACCAGCTTGCCGTTCCACGTGCCAAGGAAGTTACGTGCATGTTCCCCAGCACGGCTGGGGCTGAAGTCGTAGACCACCGCCCTCAGTGCCGAGAACGGCGTCGTGCAATAAGCCCACACATAAGCTCGGTGCGTTTTCTTCTCGCCGGGCGCCAGCATCTGCACAGGTGTTTCATCAGCATGTACGACTCGCTGAGCCAGCACCGCTTCGCGCAGTGCATCCACCAGCGGCTGGAGTTGCACGCCGGTTTGGCCCACCCATTGAGCCAACGTTGAACGCGGAATCGCCAGACCTGCACGGCCAAAGATCTTTTCCTGGCGGTACAGCGGAAGATGGTCGGCAAACTTGGCCACCATTACGTGAGCCAACAGACCAGCAGTGGGGATACCCTTGTCGATCACCTGTGCCGGCACCGGCGCCTGGATCAGTGTTTCGCACTGGCGGCAGGCCCACTTTCCACGTACATGCTGCTCAACGGTAAACACGCCCGGTGTGTAATCCAGCTTCTCACTGACATCTTCGCCGATGCGCTGAAGCTGGCACCCGCAGACGCACTGGGTGTTCTCTGGCTCATGACGAATGACGGTTCGAGGAAACTGTGGCGGAAGCGTCGCGCGCTTGGGCTTTTGGCGGATTTCGTCCGACGTCGGGGCAGGACGAAGCGCGTTCAGCTCTGCCTCGATGGCCCCAAGGTCGGTGTTGAGCAGGTCATCCAGCAAGCTGCCTTGCGCCGGGCTGATCTGCTCGCTGCGCTTAGCGAACTTGTGGCGCTTGAGGATGGCGATTTCGTGAGAGAGCTGTTCGATGATCGTCTCGTCACGATGGATCTTCCGGCCCATGGTGTCGACCTTCTATAGCAACTGCGTAGCGAGGGCGCGCAGTTGTGCGGGTGTCATTTGGTCCAGGTTGGGCGAGGAAGTCATGCCGTGGATTTTACCAAAGCAACTCATCCACCACAGCTCAAAGACGGGACTAAATCACTGTAATTGCGCCGTTGGCGCCAACCCGCTGCCATGGCAAACCGAGCACCAACGCTTGCAGTTGTTCAGCGTCGAGTTCGACTTCCTGGCCGCGATGAGTGCCGGGCCAGTGAAACTTGCCTCGGTTCAACCGGCGTGCGGCAAGCCAGATGCCCACGCCATCGTGTACCAACACCTTCATCCGGTTGGCGCGGCGGTTGGCAAACAGATAGGCGCAGTGCGGCTTCGCCGCACCGAACACCGCCACCACGCGGGCCAACGCAGTTTCGGTGCCAGCGCGCATGTCCATCGGCTCGGTGGCGACCCAGATAGCATCGATGCGGATCATTGCGAGAGGCCACGGATGAAGCGTGCGCAGCCGTCTGGGTCGGATACGGGCCATTTGACCGTGATGTATTTGTCGCCCAGCGGCAGTGCGATAGACACCGCTTCAGCAGCGTGCCGTTTAGGCATCGGTTGCAGCGGTACAAACGCCGGAAGTGGCACGACGGGTTTCTCACGGTATATCGGCAGCCACTTGCGAATCACGTTGGCGTTGATGCCGTGGCTGATGGCGACGCTGGAAACTGAGGCACCGGGTTGCAGGCATTCCTGTACGACCTGGGCCTTGAAGGGTTTGGGGTAGGAGCTTCGTTGGCGCATGGAAATCCTAGCGATTAGAGTGATCGCGTCCGCTTAAAAATAGGCGGACATCATCGCCCTTAATTACGGATTTCTGAATGTGTGTTCGCTGGCCGCTTACGAACGATACAAGCGCTCATGCAGCTACCTGGCCATTACGGCCAGATAGCTGTGGCTGAATGGTTGGAGATGAGTGCTGTATCTCCGCCCGTGCAGACACTTGGTTAACTGAATTTACATTCAGATTTCGGGGATATTAGTAGGCAGAGAATCTACGTAATGACGATGTGTTTCTTTGCTTAGCAAGCGAGAGCTAGGCAGGCTGCCAGCCAAATAGCGCACCACAGTACCAATGATGTTTTCGCGTATTCTTGCCTGGATCGTTGCTTCGTACTGTTGTCGATCAACAGTGCCGCGGTAGTGGAAAACAGTACCCAGCCATGCGTTCTGTACGAGGTGATAGCTCAGTACATGACGCTGGATGCTGCGTCTTTCGACCACTTGTTCAATTGCAGTGACACGATTGAAGTAGGCCGAGTCCACCCGCATAGGTTCGAACTCATAGCCATTAGATGAAGTATCGAAGAACTCTGGAAGCACAAATACCATGCGCTGGAGGGTTTCTTCGGGCAAATTTCGCGGAGGTGTAACGCTAATCTTCACATGCGCTATGCGTTCAGGGAACGCTGGCTCATGCTTCAACCATTTGAATTTGAAGTTGATGCCAAAACCGTCAGAACACTGGTGACAAAGCCAGCCATGCGGATGATCGGCATCACCAGCAAAGTGCTGCACAGTGGGTGCCTTAACCGCACAAGCCTGGCAAGGGGGCATCAACCCGGCACGGATGATTAGTCCAAGATCATTTACGTCCAATGACTGGAGCGGCGTGGGTTTCATCTTGGGAATGTGCTGGTGGAGCAGCTCCAGCGTCGTCTTGCAGTAGGCAATCAGGTTCTGATCATGCGGATCAAAATCGTGATCACTTTTGAGCGCAATTTTAGAGTTGAAGCCAAGATAGTTTGCCACCACCGCGTGCCCGTGAGCAGAACGAATGACAATACCTTGCTCGGCATAATACGCACGCAGAAACGCAACAGCTTGGTCAATAACATCGGACATGGCGAAGCTTCCTTAAGTCAGGAGGCAGTCAGCGCGTTACAAGCGAGATTTTATATTTGCTGTCAGCCTTGATTTAAAAAAGCCAAGATGCAGATTTGATGAAGAAGTGGTCAGTGTCCCGGTTAGCTACTCGCCCAGTCGCAGGTAGGACGACCCCAGACTATCCATTCAGATTGGGAAGATCAAGTAGGGCGAAAAAATTAACTGAACGAGGCGCAAGCATGGCTGGGTTGCTTTCACCGCCGAAAGCATCTTCGCGTATGCCGGCCCGCTTTGTGCCGGTGCCGCTGATGGTAGCACTGGACCGACCTGAGATACTCGCGAATAGGTGTCTGCCTCGTACGCTGTCGAGGGCTAGAAGCCATCCTCCAAACCAGGCCGAAAGACCCCTACATCAGGAGCAACTCGGTGACACAGCTTGGGCATGGTCGGGTCACAGCTAACTCTTCAGCTCCGGCTGCGTAGCCACTCGGTATCGATGCGTTTCCGCTACGAAATCGACAAATGCCACTGCAGCGGCAACCGCTAGTCGAGCATGCCTCGGCTGCAGTCCGCGGTGTTGGCCATCCTTCCCATGCCCGGTACCGTACAATCCCCTTAACTGCGTGAGATTGCTGGTTAACTGGGTAAGGTTGCGGAGTACATTCTTGATGTTTTCAGCACCTTTGGCTGCATCACTTACACCATCGGGAACCAGTTGCAAGGCTTTGGTCACCTTCTTTGTCAGGTTGCCAAGGTCATCGGCTTTGGTGAACGGAACTTCTCGAATCGTGAGGATGGATTTACAGCAGCTTTCGATAAGCTCTTTGGCCGTCCCTATCGCCAATTCTGGATCTGACTCGACGGCATATTCCATGCGCTCAATCTGCTTCGCCATCCATCCGGCGCTCAGCGCCTCGACAACTACTCTCGCTCGCATGACAGACCTGCCTGCGTTTGCCTCTGCCGAATCGCTGCTGATCAATCTGTAGGAAAAGCGCGGGCGACCGGCGATCTGCTGCTCTTGGTACAACTCCCAGCCGACGTCATGCAGTTGATCGTTGAAATGCTCAACAAGCTTGATGGCTTGTTCACGTTGTGGGCGAACGACTGGGTGCACCGTTTCGCAGAGAAACCGGAGAAACGCCTCAGCACTTCCGTCAAATAGGTTGAATCGGGAGTCGCTAAAGATCCAGTCATCCTCCCAATCATCGTTGTTATAGCGGTGCTGCCAAATGTCGCCGACGGCGTCTTTGTAGCGACTATCGGTTGACGGGAGGGTTTCAAGCTCGTACAGCCGACTGAGAAACTCAACATCATTGAGCTCTCCATGCCACTTAACATGCTCCAGACGTAGGCCATCTGCAATGTTCTGCCGCACTGATTTCGGCAGACTGGAAGATTTCCCGGAGCGCCAATCAGCATGGAATTCACGTGCGGGAATAATCAGCGCCGAGTAGGCATTGTCTTGCTCGTGCTCAGTTACCATCCTCAGCGCAGTCGTGATTTTATCTTGGAATGAGACCCGCTTGAGCCCGAGCTTAGCGTACTCCAACGCAGGAACGGTGAATTGGATGTCCCAGTAGTTGGTCCCACCATTCCAATTGTCGTTGCCAGTCAATTCTGCAGTCGCAGGATGTCCGCGGACAATCTCAGCCGCCTCATCAGCACCCTCTGCCCGCAAAACGGCGTATACCGTCGCCAAAAGCGGCTCAATTTCACCTCGCTCCATACGGCTCCCAATCCAAATTTCTAAGAGCCATCGTAGCTAGCACGAAGGGCCATCTGCCATCGAAGAATAGACGCGTGAGTGAAAAACTGGAGCCCCTTGCCTCCAAAATCCCGCGAACGTCTGCTATGGGTCGAAAGCGAGCCTTCACAAGATCGTTCGCCCGGTCGCAAACACAGCCAAGCTCTTGCTACGGCTTGAAAATTTCTGCGGATCAGATTAGTACGGGCCTTCGCCGATGAAGCAGATGAGAGGGGGTAAACGAGCCGACTTGACCTGTCCTTGTTAACCACTTTTTTTCACTGTAAACCACTGTGGTTTACAGTGAAAAAAAGTGGTTAACAACCTGAGGCGGTGGGCAGAAGCTGTTACCTCACCAATGGGTGGTACAGCAAACTGCGGGCATATGCATGATTCAAAAAACTAACCCCCTGGTGCGCAGTACAGCTCTAAAGGACCTGCCGGAGGCGTGGGGGCTATTCTCGAAGTTGATGCTATCACAGCAGTGCAGCCGGCCTACAGCAGTATGCAATGGCATGCCGAATGCCGTTGAGTGCCGCGAGGTTTTAGGGGAGACCAATCGGCCCTCGGCCCTTCGGTTGTAGTGGCTAGTTGGCAGGCCTGTCAGCCTGAACGATAGAGCATGCGCCGACCGCCAAGCAGGGTCACGTTCCTGACCGACTCTTCATATTGCGTACCGTTGGCGAGAGTGATCATGAACATTGATCGGTCATCAATCTCAAGCACCTCTATCGCTTGAGCAGGGACCATTGACCATGCCCCCGAGCCATCATCGCTGGGCATTACGCTCATTACGCGAGTCACGGTCGCGTTAACCGGCAGGCTTTCCAGTAGCTGACAGAAATGCTCCACACACGAAACGAGCATCATCCGCTGAAAATCGAAGCTGTTGTCCAGTTGCCTTACGCACACATATAACCACGGTACGGATAGCTCCTGCTCGACGATCGCCCATAACCTACTGCCGTCAGCGAAGTGCAGGCTACTGCGAAGCTCAGCGCCTGGATGAGTCACGAACATGCAGGCCACCCCGTACCTAAAATGAACACTATAGATTGTAGTCCTTTAGTGTTCAATGACGCTTCATCGTTCCTTTTGCAGGAGTCGCAAATGGAACTGAATGATGCTGTCGGCCAGGCACTGCGCAATGCTCGCCTTCGCAACGGCTTTACCCAGGAGGACTTTGGCAGCATCAGCAGTCGAACCTATATCAGCTCATTGGAGCGGGGGATGAAAGCGGTAACCGTCAACAAGCTAACCTCGATCGCCGACATGATGGGCGTGCATCCACTGAGCATTTTGGCTGAAGGCTTTTTGCTGCAGTCGGGGGGCAGTCTTGACGAACTATTCGCTCGTGTAAGGGCAGAAATCAGCGAGGAATGCTGAGACTTTGCCACCGTAGGCCAAGCTTTCTAGTGAGAACCGTATCTGCTGAGCAATGGATCTCAGTGACGCTGGTCTGGTAGCACTATGCTTACCCTCACTGAAGGGCAATTTAACAATGTTGGCGTCACTATACCCGTTAGGTATGCAATTCTATGAGTCGTCACCCTGAGACGCTTGGGCCCCTCGACCTAGTGATGGGACCGACAGCAGCGTAAGAAAAGAGGCGTCTATAAACTCAACACCTTACAGTCCACAGTTGATCAATCCGCGTGGTGTAAGACTGGCTCATCATTTCTCTTCGCATCCCCCAATCCGGCGCGGCAGGCACGCGAGCAACCCGCATTGTCCCGCGCCCCCACCGGTCGTTGATGTCATCCATAACCTGCATAAGTCGGCCGCACGCAACTGGCTGCTTGAGCGCGAACAAATCCCCTGAGAACTCTCCAGGTTGCCGCAGCTCCATCAGCAGTACCTCCGCCTTACTGTACCGGAAGCCAGGCCTGTAAATCTTCGACACAGCATCGGTGGCGAATCTGGTCATTAGCAGGGTGTCGGAGGTTGGGTAAGGCAGCTCAACCAGCACGCCCTGGGCGTGGTGCGCCTCATCCGGGTTGAACATCCCGGTGCGGATGCTTACGCGTATTCGCTTGCACACTGAGCCCTGCGCTCGGAGTTTTTCCGCAGCACGCGCGACGTAAGTGGCCACGGCTTGCTTGATCAGCACAAGCTCGGTCAATCGCTCGCCAAACATCCGGCTGCAACAGATCTCCTGCTTTGGCGGATCTACCTCGTCCAGTTCCAAGCATGGCGTGCCAGCTAGTTCACGCGCCGTCTTCTCCACCATTACGCTGAACTTCTGGCGGAGCGTCCAGGCGTCTGCCTTGACCAAGTCCATCGCCATGCGGATGCCCATTGCCTCAAGGTGAGCGGTCATACGCCTGCCGATTCCCCACACCTCCCCAACCCCGGTATTGCGCAATACCCAGTCGCGCTTGAACGGATCGGTAATGTCCACAACCCCACCAGTTTGGGCCTGTAAGCGCTTAGCCGTGTGATTGGCCAGCTTGGCGAGCGTCTTCGTACCAGCGATGCCAACGCCAACTGGGATGCCCGTGCATCGAAAGATTCTTGAACGCACCTTTCGCCCAAACTGTGTCAGGTTTTCCTGAATTCCGGATAGGTCGGCGAAACACTCGTCGATGCTGTAAATCTCCGTCGCCGGTACCATTGACTCAATCAGGGTCATTACGCGCTCACTGATGTCGCCATACAAGCCATAGTTGCTGCTGAAGGCCTTGATCCCATGCCGGCGGAGCTTGTCCTTCACCTGGAAATACGGCTCGCCCATCTTCACGAACGGCTTCGCGTCGTATGATCTGGCGATCACGCACCCATCGTTGTTGCTCAAAACAACGATGGGTGTTTTGGCCAGATCAGGCCGAAACACGCGCTCACAGCTCGCATAGAACGAGTTGCAGTCGATCAGCGCGAACACCTGATCACTGCGCATGATCGCGAACGCTGTAACGCACCACACCCCAGATAACCAACTCGTCTCCCTCCATGATGTAGCGAGCTGGATAGGCTGGGTTCTCCGATTTGAGGATCACCATCCCATCACGACGATGCAGACGCTTGCAAGCTGGCTCGTTATTGACGGCAGCAATCACCACATCGCCGTGTTCGGCTTCACGGCCGCGATCCACGATGACGATATCGCCAGAGTAGATACCTGCCCCTTGCATGCTGTCGCCTTCGACTCTCACCAAATAAACATGGGGTGCACGGATGTCGAATAGCTCATCAAGGGAAATATGACCTTCCAGATGGTCAGCTGCAGGTGATGGAAACCCCGCCGGTACATGGAACGAGTAGAGGGGAAGCGGTTTGATACCACCGGTGGGGGTACCCAGAAATGTGATGAGCATGATGGAGGTCCAATGCTAACTGTATGCATGTACAGTAGATCTGGCATCGGTTTCCTGGTCAATCCCAGGCGGTGAAAATTCTGACAGGCGAGAGACGAGCCATGTCCGCGCATAACCACTCACGCCGGCTATCGCGAGGCCTACTCCTGATCTATGGCTACGACCAAGGGCCGATCAATCGTTTCAATATGGAGGCGCATCCAGATCTTCAGACGATTGGAGGTTCCAGATGACAAAAATTACCCTATACCCCAGATTTGTTAACCCATAAGCCGGGACTATTAGCGAGTAGCATATAATTAAGGCTTTTGTAGCACACCTGACATGTACCTCATCAAACAAAATGCCAGTGACGCTTGACTGAGAACATTGGGCAATTTTCTAAAAACCATAGTGATAGGAACGCCTTCACCCCTAGCTTTTGCCACGAAGAATTTCACTTGGTGTCCTACCATCAGGCGTAGGTATATTATCCAGTTTTTGGATCAATGAATTTATCTTTTCTAGGTCACCCTCGACGATGCCTCGCTCATCTTCAGTAAGCGGAACGGCTTGAAGAAAGCGGCTAATAGAGGCTTTACTTTCCAAGGCCTGAGCCTTGGCACTTTGTTTAGGTAAGTTGAAATCGCATCCAGCACACGCCATCCGGTGTGGGCAGCTACTCCAAAACGGGTTTGTACAATAAGAATCACCCAAATCATAAAACATGTACGGCTGCTTTAAGCCAGCCTGCACAACATCATTATCGATGATAACTGATATTAAATTTGATAGCTGATCGGCTTTCGCGAATGAAGCAGCAAGCTTAGTTGGCCTGATCCTAATATAATGCATCGTTGAAGTTGGCGAGCTATGACCTGACCACTGCATTAGTTCCAAGATAGACATCCCTTGAGGCACACTCGCCAAAGCCGTTAACGCCGACGCTCGGGCGCGGTGACTGGTTATCCGTCCGCGACTATCTTCAATGGGAACTCCAGCTTTGGCGCAGAGCATCGGAATAATGGTTCTATTAATTAAGGAAGCTCCGACTTTTTTACCTCGAAACTGAAATAAAAAATTAACAAGCTCCCCAGTGCGCTCATCCAATAACGCTACTTGACTAGCAGGCCGCTGCTCTAACCATTCGTCAACGCTTTTCTTGACAGCAACAGCGACGGGTTTAACAAAGGCCTTGAATGTCTTGCCGGCTGGAACATTCAGATAGCATAGAGAACCGACTGGCACCCGCTCACCGGATTCGCTGACAATATCCGAAGACTGGGCATGCACACAATCTACTGAAAGCCTCATTATTTCATTGCTGCGCAACCCCGAATGAGTCCAAATCACCGCAACAGCTTGAACAAGTGCGAATGGATAATGTAAATCAGAGATGAGATCTGAAGGCGACAAATTCAGACTGGCCCATATCAGCTTTAACCAAAACGCATCATCAATTACCCTTGGATTGACACCTGAATTGAAAGCAATAGTTCTAGGCGTTGCGAGATGATACCTCGGATTCAACTTCAATCGCCCCCAACCCCATAACTCGAAATCCATAAAAAACTTTCGCAAAATATGAATAAACGAACGTTTAGAGTTGGGAATCACCGGCAATCCCAAGCGGTGATACTTTACCCCCGAGGAAGATTCTAGCGCCCAATCACCTACATTTAACTTGTCAATAGCCGCGATAAAATCCGCACAGATTCTTGCATCCCAATGCAACGGGCTGCTCACGCCTGGATGGTTACGCTTCAGCCATAATCCAATGCGAAGCATGAAGCTATAATGAGTCTTTATTGTATTGGGTCGTAGAGTTGAGGTCTCCCGCCAACGAGCGCACCACTCAACCCACTCCGGATCGATACCCACTGTGCTTTTTTCTTTCCAGAATTCGTAATTACGCATACGTAATGGCTGCTCAAGAATACCTAGCGCAGCCAATCCGTGAGATATCTTACCAACAGATCTCGCTACCGCATCATTACGACTATCTTGTCCTTTTCGCAGAAAATCTTCTGTAAAACTTTCCAGCAATGGATTATCATTTTCAATCATTAAATGAGCAAGCACCCCAGAAATAGCCCAAGCACGACCATAGCCCAGCGATGTCAAAACTTGAGATATCCTATCTAATTGTTGGTTAAAGACTGCATGACCAAAAATCGCGCATGCGCAACGCGTCTGGACGAAGCCTTTACTCTCATAGAGTTTAAAGCCACCAAAATGATACGCTGCTGCAACCAAATAGGGGCGAGACCCCCCTCGTCGCTCAAGCAAATCCATCCACTGTTTTTCAGTCCAAGTCCAGTAAGTTGCGTCACAAACAAGCATCCACCTAATCATTGAGGACAAGGAAGGAATGGCAATCTTTTCATCTACACCGGCATGGGAGGCCAGATGCATAAGTGGCAAAATCAAGTCAGGAATTTTTTCGGCAAGATACCCCCATTTGCCACGACGGAATTGATAACTTAGGATGCTTCTATGATAATCCGAAAGCTCTACAATCCGGGGATATCTATTTACATCGAACGGAACATGGTGGAATTCCTGATATACGCTCATCTAATTTACTCCCAAGCTAAGCCGCTTAGCAGTTGACGATCCAATTGCTCCATGGATGACTGCATCTTGAGAGAGAGATCCGCCCCGGAAAGATGCACGTACATCATAGTGGTCCTGGGATCCCGATGACCTGCATACGATGTTATCTCGTGCAGCTTCCAGCCAGACCGAGCAAGATGAGTTAGACGCAGATGTCTAAATGAGTGAGTACTTAGATTTTCGATATCTGTACATTTTCGCCAACCCTCTACAATTTTGCTCCACCCCCAGTAACTAAGTTGACTGCCGTAATTGCGATCCGAGACTGAGCGGAACAATGGACCACTAGCCCACCCTGCTTGGCGCAGATCGGTTAAATGCGACATTAACAGAGACGCAATTGATGGGCTATAGCAGACCACTCGACCCCGGCGATTTTTGGTGTTTTCCGCTCTAATCGTTATTAATCTGTGAGCTAGATCCAAATCTCTTACATCAAGCTTTATAAGCTCCCCCCTCCGCAAAGCACCGCAGTAAGCCAAGGAAAGCATCAAACGATCCCGAGTGGAGCAACACGCTACATACTTCAGTAAAACAAACCATTGCTCATCGGTGAGCACACTTGGCAACTTGATAAGCCTTGGGATCAAGCCCCTGGCAAACACGCTATTTTCAGATCGCTTGGATCGACCGATACTCCCTCGCGGAACAGGATTGTTTTCGCGTACACCAGCATAAACCAGGTGGTCGTACCACAAGCGGATTGCTGTCAATCGCTGGTGAAGTGTGGAGTTTGCAATGGCTTGTGGCTGCCCAGGCAAAAGCTCGGCAACATATGAAGTAACCAGTTCGAAGGTAGCGGCCTCAGGTTTATAACCGTTTGCCTCACAATGACCAAGGTAGTGGGCCACACCCCGACCGTACGCCTCAACCGTGGCTGGGCTGCGGCCCAAGTTCGCCAGCAGTTGCAACCAATCAATGACTGATGGGTACCGCTCCAGAACCTTGTAGTAGAGAGGAAGCTTGGCCATAGCACCACCCTCCAAAAGGGAGTAATCAGCTTAGCTCAGAAAGCATTCCACTTAACTTAATACAACGCATAGTTGGATGAAAAAGCCACCACGCCATGGCGGCGCAACAGGTCCTTCACCTGGTAATACGGCTGGCCCATCTTCACCCACTGCTTGGCCTCGGCACTGCGGGCGATGATGCAC
>Ga0105243_10003652_pt1 | contig 12383 bp, 10 predicted proteins | sample KBSM34metaG_FD_81525 | JGI IMG/M metagenome (GOLD analysis project Ga0105243, IMG submission 81525) | Miscanthus rhizosphere microbial communities from Kellogg Biological Station, Michigan, USA - KBS M3-4 metaG | ecosystem: Host-associated > Plants > Roots > Rhizosphere > Soil | place...
GCCTTTGCCAATTATGCCTTGAGCCGCGGCCACAGGGTCGCCGCAGTCACGCTCGGAACGGAAAAACTTCAAGATCTCTCCGCCAAAGCGCCCGATCGCGTGATGGTCCTTGCTCCCGATATCACCCACCCACCGGATGCCGAAGCGGCCATCGCAGCCGCGCTCTCTCGCTTCGGCCGGATCGATGTCCTGATCAACACGGCCTGCTATGGCGGCGCCGGAGCGCCCGAGTCGGATGCCGAACCGCGCGCCCAGCTGGAGGCCAACTTCTTCAACGCCATGGCGATGACCCGTGCCGCCCTGCCGGCTTTCCGCAGCCAGCGCTTCGGTGCCATCGTGAATATCTCGGGCGTTTGGGGGCAAGCATCCTTGTCGGCTTTTAGCGCTGCCGGAAAATTCGCGCTGGAAGGCGCCAGCGAGGCGCTTGCCCGGGAGATGGCGCCCTTCGGCGTGCGCGTGATGATCGTGGAGCCGGGACAATTCCGCACCGATCCGGCGGCACGTGAAAATGGCGTGCGGCTTGGCGATCCTTCCAAAGCCGCGGCCGCGATCGAAACCGCCCTGGAAGCCGATGTCACGCCGCTGCGCCTGGTCTTGGGCGGCGACGCGGTGGATGCCATGCGCAATCATTGCCAGACACTGCTGGCCGACTTGGCGAAATGGGAGCCGATCTCACGCGCGATGAGTTTCTAGCGCCCGCAAGATGACATCTCGTCAGTTCTTCATGACAGAATTGTCAGAAGATGTGACTGGACATTAGTATCATGCCATGCAAGATACCAGTCAAGACTTGATAGCTTGACCAAGCGTTATATATTCTACATCGTATGACAAATAAGATCGGGCCTAAAACCGGGCCTTGGATCGCAACACGGGAGTCCCGCATGTCCCCCGCCATATCCTTGCGCAATGTGATCAAGAATTACCGGCGCGGCAAAGAATCCGTCGAAGTCCTGCATGGCCTGAACCTGGAAATTCCGGTGGGCGAGTTTGTCTCCCTGATGGGCCCATCGGGTTCGGGCAAGACCACCATCCTGAATCTGGTCGGTGGGTTGGATCATGCCGATAGCGGCGAAATCATTGTCGGCGGCGAGCATCTGGAAAAACTTTCCGGGGGCCAACTCGCCAAATGGCGCTCCGGCCATATCGGCTTCATTTTTCAGTTCTATAATCTGATGCCCATGCTGTCGGCGGCGGGCAATGTCGAACTGCCGCTGCTGCTGACCAACCTCTCCAAGAGCGAGCGGCGCCGGCGCGTCGAGATCGCGCTGGAGATTGTCGGCCTGAAGGACCGCGCGGCCCACAGGCCGGGCGAAATGTCCGGCGGCCAGCAACAGCGCGTCGGTATTGCGCGGGCGATCGTGGCCGATCCTCCGATCCTGCTCTGCGATGAGCCCACCGGCGATCTCGACCGTGCCACGGCGGATGAGATCCTGTCCTTGCTGCAGCAGCTCAACCGCCAGCACAAGAAGACCATCGTGATGGTGACCCACGATCCCAAGGCCGCCGACCATGCCAGCCGGCAGCTGGAAATGGACAAGGGCAAGTTGATCGAACGCGCCATGGTGGCGGCATGAAATATCTTCCGCTGGTCTGGGCCTCGATCATGCGCAAGCCCACCCGCGCCGTCCTCACCTTACTGTCGGTGATGCTGGCTTTCACCTTGTTCGGGCTCACCATCGGCATGAACGCCACCTTCGCCAAGTTTCAGGAAGACGCGCGCGAAGACCGTATGTTTGTCTTCGCCCGTTTTGGCGGGTTGGTGCCCATTGCCCTGGGGCGCCAGATCGAAAGCATGCCCGGCGTGGAGGTGGTGGCTTCCAGCAGCTTTGTTCCCGGCTATATCCACGAACCCAAGAACCGGGTTTTCGTCCAGATGATGGACGAAAAGGTCGCCAAGGTGAATCCCGAATATCCGATTACCCCGGCGCAATGGCAGTTGATCCGCAACAACCGCCAGGGAATGCTGGTGAGCAAGAGTCAAGCCGACCGCTGGCATCTCAAAGCCGGCGACACACTCACCATCGCGTCCCCCTCGGCGAAAAAGCTCGATGGCAGCACCAGTTGGACCTTCAAGGTCGCGGCGGTGACCCCGGACATGAGCATCTTCGGCCAAGGCTATATGTTCGGCAATTACGACTATATGGATAAAGCGCGCCTGTTGTCGGATCAGGGCAAGACCGGCCAGTTCCGCGTCAAGGTTCGCGATGCCAGCAAGACTGTAGAGATTTCCCAGCAGATCGAAAGCAGATTCGCCAACTCCAGCACGCCGCTGCAATCCCTCACCGAGAAAGTGGCGTTCGACGTCTCGACCAACACGGGAATGGATATTGCCGCGGTGGACCGCGATGTCGCGCTGGCCGGCATGTTCATGGTTCTGTTCCTCACCGCCAATGGCCTGGCCCAGGCGGTGCGCGAACGCTTCGCGGAATTCGCCACCCTCAAGACCATCGGCTTTTCCGACAATGGCGTGATCGCGCTGGTGTTTGCCGAAGCCGCTATTCCTTGCGTGCTGGGCGCAGCGCTGGGCATCGGTCTTGCGGCGATCGTATCCAATGTCATTCCACGCTTCCTGCCGCCGGGTCAGGGCCTGCCCATCCCCACCATGAGTGTGATGGTGTTCGTCTGGGCGGCGCTCAGCGCCGCGCTGGTGGCCTTTATCAGCGCCGCCTTGCCGGCGCTCCGTCTGAAACAGATGGACATCGCAACCGCTCTTTCGGGACGCTAGGCTATGCTGCGCCAGATCTGGATCGTCTCCGCCTTGAATTTCAAAAGTCTGAAATCGCGCTTCTGGCAGTCGATGGTGATTGTGGTCGGCTTGGCCGCCACCATCGGTGTGATGCTATCCATGTTGTCTGTGGCGGCGGGCATGCGGCAGGCCTATTACGCGTCCGGAGATCCCAATCGCGCCATCGTGGTCACGAAAGGCGTGGAGCAGGAAGGCCAAAGCACCATCGCCCGCGCCCAGGCGCCCTTGATCGCCGTCGCGCCGGGCATCGCCAAGGATAAAGACGGCAAGCCGCTGGCCGACCGTACGCTGATGACGGGCGTGCCCCTCCTGCGCAAGGACGGCAGCAAAGGCTTCACCTCCATGCGCGGCCTGTCCGAAAAGGGCCCGGGCGTGCGGCCCGAACTCAAGATCGTGGCGGGACGCATGTTTCAGTCCGGCAAACGCGAATTGATCGCGGGTGTCGGCGCTCAGGCCCTGTTCCAGCATATGCAAATCGGCGACAAGGTGATCCTGCCCGACGGCGAATGGCCTATTGTCGGGATTTACGAAACCCGCAGTCAGTTGGACGGCCAGTTGCTGGGGACACCGAAACCCTGCTCACCACCCTGCACAAACCCGCCTACACCACCATGCTGGTGCGGCTGGCTTCCCCGGATTCGCTCGACACCTTCAAAAAGGCGATGACCACCAATCCGGCTTTGTCGGTGGATGTGGTCCGCCATTCCGACTGGTACAAGCGGGTCGGCGACCAGACGACCTTTGCATTGGCCCTGTTGGGTTATGTCGTGGGCACAGTGATGGCGATCGGCGCCTTGTTCGGCTGTCTCAACACCATGTATTCGGCGGTCGCAAGCCGGGGCCGCGAGATCGCCACTTTGCGCGCCTTGGGCTATGGCGCTCTTCCTGTGGCCGTGTCGGTGGTCCTGGAAGCAATGCTGCTGTCGGTGGTGGGAGCATTGATAGGGGCGGGCATCGCCTGGGCCTTGTATGATGGCAAACTCGACCTTTTCGGCAATGTCGTCTTTCACCTTTCGGTCTCGCCCAGGCAAATCGAACTGGGCGTGACCTGGGCGGTCGTGGTGGCATTGCTGGGCGGTCTCTTTCCCTCCATTCGCGCCGCCAGGCGTCCGGTGGTGGAGGCGCTGCGCGCGACCTAGAAGATGAAATACTTGCCGCTGGTTTGGGCTGCCTGGATGCGCAAGCCGGCGCGGGCGATCCTCACGCTTTTGTCGGTGACCATGGCCTTCATGCTGGTGGGGCTGATGATCGGCATGAGCGCCAGCATCGACCGCATCGCCGCCATGACCCGCTCGGACCGGATCTACGTCAACCCGCGATTTTTCGGCGCCAATTCCATGCCCCTGGCCATGCAACACCAGATCGAGGGGCTTGCCGGAGTCGCCAAGGTCATTCCGGTCGGAGAAGTTTGGGGCTGGTATCAAAACGAAAAGAACAATGTCTATGTGCCCTTCGGCGACCTGCGCGGCAGCCGCGCCGAATGGCCGGTGTCGGCGGCGCAATGGGATGCGCTCAAGGCGACGCCCAACGGCCTGATCATGAGCCGGCTGCAATCGCAGCGCTGGAACAAGAAGGTGGGCGATACCTTCACCTACCGGGCACCGGCTTTCGACAAGCTCGACGGCACCAAATTCTGGAGCTTCAAGGTGCTGGCGATCACCGACGATATGCCGCTCAATCCCGACGGCTATCTGTTCGGCAACCTGCTCTATTTCGACAAGTCTCGGCCGCTCGCCCAGCAAGGCAAGGTTGGCTATTACGAAGTCATGGTCGCCGATCCGGAACGCGGCACCGAAATCGCCCGCGCCATCGACCGCACCTATGCCAGTTCCGGCCTTCCCACCCGCAGCATGACCGACAAGGCGGCATTCGACAGCGGCATGGACAATGGCATCAATGTCGGCGCGGTGACCCGCAAGATATCCCTTGCCGGCCTGGCGATGATCCTGTTCCTCACCGCCAACGGCCTGGCCCAATCGGTGCGCGAGCGTTTCGCCGAGTTCGCCGCCCTCAAAACCATCGGCTATAGCGACCGTGTCGTGATGCTGCTGGTGTTCCTGGAGGCGGCCCTGCCCTGCCTGGCGGGCGCCACGCTCGGCATCGCCTTGGCAGCCGCGCTGGGCGGCCAGATTCCCAAAATCTGTCCCCCCGGTTGGGGCCTGCCGGTGCCGGTGATGGCGCCGATCGTCTATCTGTTCGCCGGCGCGGGTGCCGCCTTTATCGCCCTGGCTTCCACCGCGCTGCCGGCGTTTCAGCTCAGGCGCATGGACATCGCCACGGCTTTATCGGGGCGCAAATGAGCCTGATGCGCCAAATCTGGACTGTGTCGGCGTTGAATTTCCGCAACTTGCGGGGACGGCTATGGCAATCGCTGGTGATCGTGGTGGGCATGGCCTGCGTGGTGGGCGTGCTGCTGTCCATGTTGTCCCTGAGCGAGGGGATGTACCGCGCCTATACCGGCACCGGCGATCCCGGCCGCGCCATCGTGGTGTCGCAGGGCGCGGACAATGAAGTGATCAGCCATATCAGCCGCGACGTCGGCGCCATCATCGCGACCGCCCCGGGCGTCGCCAAGGATGGGGCGGGCCGGCCGATCGCCGATCCCGGTGTTCTGGTCGGCGTGCCCGCCATCAAGAAACGCCACAACAGCGATTCCTATATCTTCATGCGCGGCTTCGGCCCGCAAGGATTTGCGCTGCGCCCCGATCTCAAGATCGTATCCGGCCGCAAGTTCGAGCCCGGCCGGCGCGAGTTGATCGCCGGTGTCGGCGCCCAAGGCCAATTTGCCGGCATGAATATCGGCGATCAGGTCATCCTCGCCGACGGACCTTGGAAGATCGTGGGCAGCTTCACCAGCAGCCGCGACATCCTGGAAGGCGAGATCGTGGGCGATTCCGATACCTTGATGCCCGCCGTCCGCCTGAAGAATTACAACAGCGTCATCGTGCGGCTGGATTCCCAGGAGTCCCTGGCCGCCTTCAAAAAGGCCCTGACGTCCAATTCCGTCCTGTCGGTGTCGGTCGAGCGCCAGACCGACTGGTACCACAAGATCAACGACCAGTTTTACACCTTCTTCAGCGGCTTGGCTTACGGCATCGGGGCCATCCTTGCGGTCGGCGCCCTGTTCTGCACCGTCAACATCCTCTATGCCGCGGTCGCCGCCCGCAGCCAGGAAATCGCCACCTTGCGGGCCCTGGGCTACGGCGCCCTGCCGGTTGCGGTATCGGTCCTGATGGAATCCCTGTGCCTGTCCATCATCGGCGCCTTGATCGGCGCCGCCATTGCCTGGCTGCTTTATGACGGCCAGCAGGATTCCATGTGGATCAACGTGTTCTATTTGACCGTCTCGCCAGCCATGGTGGGGATTGGTATTCTATGGGCGGTTGTCGTGGCGTTGCTGGGAGGCCTGTTGCCTTCCATCCGTGCCGCGCGCCGTCCGGTGGCGGAGGCGTTGCGAGCAATATGAATATGGAAAACGACAAGTCCTCGCTGTTGGACTCTCTCAAGATCGAGCGCGCCCCGGTGCGCCGCAGAGGAACGCCGCCTTGGGTCTATGGCGCCGCGGTCCTGGCCTTGCTGGCCGCCGGAGCCAGCGCCTGGTTCTTGTGGCCGGACAATGCCGTGCCTGTGCATGTCGTCACCGCTTCGCAGGAAGGCGCCGGCGGGGGCGGCACCAGCCTGGATGCCAGCGGCTATGTGGTGGCGCGGCGCAAGGCGACTTTGTCGGCCAAGATCATGGGCAAGATCGCGGAAGTGAATTTCGAGGAAGGCCAAAGGGTCAAGGCGGGCGAGGTCGTCGCGCGCCTGGACGACACCAACTATAACGCCGCCCTGCAACAGGCGCGTGCCCAGCTCAGTCAGGCCAAGGCGGCGTTCGAAAATGCCACGCCGATCTATACCCGCTACCAGGCCTTGAAGGCCCAAGGTGCGATCTCCACCGACATGGTCGAGAACCAGCGCATCCTTTATGACAATGCCCGTACGCAATATGGCGTGGCCCAGGCCCAGGTGAGCTACGCCGAAGCCAATCTGCGCGACACGGTGGTGCGCGCGCCTTTCGCCGGCGTGGTGACGGTCAGGGTCGCCCAGCTGGGTGAAGTGGTGGCGCCACAGGCCTCCGGCGGCGGCGACACCCGCACCGGCATCCTGACCATCGTCGACATGGACTCGCTGGAGGTCCAGGTCGATGTCAGCGAGAATTATATCGAGCGGGTGCAAGTGGGCGGCGCGGCCGTCATCCATCTCGACGCCTTTCCCGATTGGGACATTCCCGGTTCCGTGATCGCCATCATTCCCACCGCCGACCAGAGCAAGGGCACCGTGGCGGTGCGGGTCGCAATCAAGAGCAAGGATCCCCGCATCTTGCCCAACATGGCGGCGCGGGTCGGCTTCATGACCGCGCCGGAAAAGGGCGCGGTACAGGCCGTGTCACGGGTGAGCGTGCCGGTGAGCGCGGTGATGGCGAACGGCAAGACCGGCACGGTGTTTGTGATCGGCTCGGAAAACAAGATCGAGAAACGCGAAGTCGCGTTGGGGCTGAAAACCAGCCAGGCCATCACCATCCTGTCGGGCATATCCGCCGGCGACCGCCTGGCCGGCGACAATCTCGACAAGCTGCATGACGGGGACCGCGTTAAAGTTGCGGAGTGAGGAGTGGTTCGCCGGAGGCGAACGAGCATGTCCAGTGGACATGCGAGAGCGACGAACGCCGCGAGCTTGGGCGAGCGGCCAGGGCCGAGCCCGTTCACGTTAGAAGAACGGTGAGCGGGCGAGGCTAAAGCGGTTCGCCGCTTACTTCCCCAACTGATCCATAAACGCGTTCATCTCCCGCGTCACTTCGGCTTCGTTGGAGCGGAAGACGTCATGCTCGGCATTGGCCAGGCGCACCACACGGGCGCCGGGCACGCCGGCTTCGAAGGCGTCGGCATGCACTTTTGTCAGCGCGTCAAAGGACTGGAGAAAGGCCTTTGCACCCGCAGGGGCGTTTTCGGGCACCATATGCGGCAGGTTGTAGAAGGCCAGCACCGGCGCCTTGATGGCGGTGTATTTGCGCGTCCCGCCCAGGATTGCATCGCTGACCTTCACCGACAGCGTGTCGCGCCCCGGCGGCGGCGGCGGCAAAAGCTTCATTTCCATTTGCGTCACCGCCAAATCCTTTTCGAAGTCCGGCAGTGACTTTTGCAGCAAAGCATCGATCTGCGATTTCACTTCCATGCGACGGATCGCGGGCACATTGGTTAGCACCTCCAGGGACTGGCGCAGTTCCCGCGCATCGAGATAGGTGCTGACTCCCGGCGGTATGCCGCCGCCGGGAACGTGATAGGCATAGGCATAGCCCCCATCCAGATAGATCAGGCCCGAGACTTTTTCGGGATGGCGCGAACCGATCGAGCTGAGTTCCTCGCCCGCGATCGAATGGCCTGCCAAGACGGGACGATCCAGCTTCAAGGCCTCGATCACCTGCAGGACGTCGTCGCCCAGCCGGTCGGCGTCGTAATTGGCGATGGTCGGCGCAGGGATACTGGAGATGCCGATGCCGCGCCGCGTGATGGCATAGACATGATGCTTGGTAGTGAAGTTGGGCGCGAACTTGTCGAACTTGTGCGCGCTGTTGCCCAAGCCGGCCAGAAAGACCAGCGGCGGCCCGCTGCCGCCCCAATCCAGCACTTCCAGCCTCACGCCCTTGGCGACGGTGACAAAGCTTGCCTTGTGCGGCGAAGGATCGATGACGAAATCGGCGCCGGCGCGATTGAAGGTCAAGGGCGTGGACGAACCGGGCATGCGCCAGGTTCCGGTGAGGGATTTTCCGTCCGCCGAAAGCGTGCCTTCGAAACTGTCTTCGCGCCGGTCGAAGGAAAACGTCACCGCCGATCCGGATTGGCTGACCGAAACCGGATTGCCGTTCAGCGTGCCAGGCGAGTCATTGAGGAAATTGACCTCGCCGCGAAAGCCGCCGCCCTTTTTGGGCGCCAACTGCAGCACCCGCGCCGGCCCTGAAGTTCCTTGCCAGATGCCTACCAGATCGTCCGGGGCGGCCAGGCTGGGCCCTGACAGCAAAAGCAGCACCGCCGAAGCAAACCATTTCCTCATCGCCACGATACCCCCGCCGGCCGCAATTAGGCGCCGTAAGTTACCTCTGAATCCCTGGTTAGTTGTCATGTTCCGGCCGGCAAGCGCTGGGCGAAAAAGCCGTTTCCCCTAAAAAGGTTATGTCAACATGTAAAACAAAGATTACAGTTTTGCGGCGGTATATGCCCGAAATTGTAAAGCCGGATTACAGGCGTACGGATTTACCAAGAAATTCAATTCGTACCAAACTGGCACGATTCATGCTGACCAGGGGCTAGCCCGGCAGAACACACCGCTTTGGGTGGCGGCCGCCTGCCGGGGATGGAGAGAACAAGTGACCGGACGACACAGAAAATTGGGAGGCTTCGCGGACGAGTCCGTGCGGGGCGCCCAGCGTGGGTTGCTGGTGTTGTTAGGCTCCGCCCTGATCTGGGTCCTGCTGATCTGGGCCGGATTCCATTTCCTGACCTAAGGACCGCCGGCCCTCAGCTCGCCGAGCTCTTGGTAACGGAAGCCACGGTCATTTTCCCGCGCAATAGATCCAACGCATAGGCGAGTTGGAAATCGTCATACTTGGTGCCTGGGGCGGCATAAATGACGGGCGCATTGACCCGCTTGTCCGGAACCGGCTCGCCCGACAGATGGCCCTGCAGGTCGGCCTCGGAATAGCGCAGGATTTTCGGGACGCTGGCCTCGTCGCCCTGCGCCACCTGAAGGTCGGGAATGATGCCCTGGGCCTGGATGGAATGGCCCGACGGCGTGTAATAGCGCGCCGTGGTCAGGCGCAGCGCGCCGCGCGCTTCGCCCAAGGGCAGGACGGTTTGCACCGAGCCTTTGCCGAAGCTGGTCATGCCCAGAATGGTGGCGCGCTTATGGTCCTGCAGCGCCCCCGAAACGATTTCCGAAGCCGAGGCGGTGCCGCCATTGATCAGGATCACGATCGGCTTGCCGTCGGTGATGTCGCCGGGCTTGGCGTCATAGCGCTGGGTGTCGTCGGGCCTGCGGCCGCGGGTGGAAACGATTTCGCCCGAGGTGAGGAAATCGTCCGACACTTGAATCGCCTGGTCCAGCAAGCCGCCGGGATTGTTGCGCAAGTCCAGCACATAACCCTTGATGCCGGGACCGATCTGCTTCTTGAGATCGCGCACCGCTTTTTCCAACCCGGACGCCGTCTTTTCGTTGAAGGCCGGCATGCGGATGTAGCCCACATCGCCTTCGCGGCGCGAGGTGGTGGCGTCATAGGGAACGTCGGCCCGCACCAAGGTAACCTCGAAGGGCGCCTTCTCGCCCTGACGCTCGACGGTCAAAGTGACTTTGCTCCCGACCGGGCCGCGCATGGTGTTGATGGCTTCATTGAAATCCTGGCCGGCCACCGACTTGCCGTTGATGGCGGTGATGCGGTCGCCCGCCTTGATGCCCGCCGCCGCCGCCGGCATGCCGTCCATCGGCGAAACCACGCGGATCAGCCCGGCATCCGGAGTGACCTGGATGCCGACGCCGCCAAAGCGGCCCTGGGTGCGGGTTTGGAAATCGCCCCCAAAGGACTTGGCATCCATGTAGGCGGAATGGGGATCCAGGGCCGAGACCATGCCCTGGACCGCCGACTTGATCAGTTCCTTGTCCTGGACGGGTTCCACATAGTTCTCGCGGACCTTGGAGAAGGCTTCGCTGAACAGGTTGATCTGTCCGTAGGCGGAAGGATCGGCGGCGCCCTGCGCGGTCGCGACGACGAAGGCGGCGCCCAAGCCCAACAGGGCACCCGCCCCAACCCATGAAGCATTTTTCATCGCTAGCCCGCGCTTTCCTTGCCCCGCCCCGCGGGTCGTCTACTTTCTATAGTACATCGGGATTTCGCCCGGGATCTTGGTGTGCAGCCGATAGAGGCTGGTGGAGCCGGTAAGATAGACGGTTTTTCCGTCTTCCGCGAACCCTACATTGGCGACAATTTCCGGAACGATTAATTGGCCCAAAACCTTGCCCTTGGGCGAAATGATGCTTAACCCGCCCGGGCCGGTAGCCCAAATGTTACCGGCCGAATCCACCTTCATGCCGTCCGGCACGTCCGGTGCGGAACCCGGCCAGGTGATCAGCCGGCGTGGATTGGAAAGTTTCCCGTCGGCCGAAACGTCATAGGCGCGCACATACATGTCCGGCAGCGAGTTGGAGACATAGAGCGTCTTGTCGTCGGGCGAGAAGGCGATGCCGTTGGGCTGGGTCATGTCGGTGACCACCGCCGTCAAAGTTCCGTCCTTGTAGCGATAGACGCCGTTGAACTTGATCTCCTTCTTGGGGTCCTTGTCCATTTCCGGCAGGCCGAAGGAGGGATCGGTGAACCACAAAGCGCCGTCCTTGGTGAAGGCCAGGTCGTTGGGGCTGTTGAACCGTTTGCCCTGGTACTTGGACAGGAAGGGCTTGGTGGTGCCCTTGTCGTCCATCCGCTCGATAGCGCCAATATACATGCGGGTGAGCAGGATCGAGCCGTCCTTGTCGGTGATCATGCCGTTGGAGCCGAAATTCTTGTCCGGCGGAGCGTTCTTCAGGCCGCCGGAGTCGTTCAACACCACTGTCACCTTGTTGGTCTTGGGATCGTAGGTACGCACCTTGTTGCCGCGCACGTCCGAGAACCAGACCTTGCCGTCCTTCCACATCGGGCCTTCGGAGAAGATAAATCCGGTGGCCACTTTTTCGATCTTGGTTCCCGGCGCGATGACGGTGTCCAGCGCGGGATCGAGCTTCTTGATCGAAGTTCCTTGCGCCAGGGCCGGCACGGCCATCACGGTGCAGAGAAACGCAGCGGCGAGATGTTTCAGCATAAAGTCCCCTCCAGGTGATTTTGGCGGGAGCTTATACAGCCATTATTCAACTTGTCATCCCCGGCGAAATGCGAGCGACAGCGAGCATGAGGAAGGTGCGCCCAGGGTTCAGGTTTCCAGAATGGTGTTGGGCAGCCGGTTTTTGGCCGTGCCGTCGGGCGGGAAATGCTGGGCCAGGGCCTTGCCGCAGATGGCAATGGCTTTGACAAAGCCATCGGCCGGTTTGCCTTTGGTCATGCCTTCGACCACCGCGGCGACGCTTTGGCTCCAGGGCCCCTCGCCCACCACCTTATGAATATTGTCATGCGCCACCAGCTCCACGCGCCGGTCGGCCAGCGAGGCATAGATCAGGATATGCGGCTCGGCCTGGGACAGCCGCGCGCCTACCGCCACGAAATGCCGTCGTGCCGCCTGGCGCACGCGATAGGTTTTCAACGCGCCCGGCGTCACGGCGCGGCGCACGCCGGGCATGGCGACGATGAGGGCTACCGCGAGAAAGATTGCGGCTTGGACCAGTTCGAAACTGGCAAGGGCGCGCAGGATGAGGCCCTCCGTGGCGTGGGCGCTTTCGTCGGTCCAGCTGGTGAAGATGGACCCCAAGGCCAGCCGATGCAGCCCCAACAGGACCAATAGCGGCGGCACCGCGAAGGCGGCCACCGCCGCCCACAGCAGCGGCACTTCGCGATAGCGCGAAACATCTCTCGCCAGCACGCAGAAGATTTCGCCGGAAGTCTTTTGCTCCACTTCGTTGA
>Ga0105243_10003656_pt1 | contig 12373 bp, 7 predicted proteins | sample KBSM34metaG_FD_81525 | JGI IMG/M metagenome (GOLD analysis project Ga0105243, IMG submission 81525) | Miscanthus rhizosphere microbial communities from Kellogg Biological Station, Michigan, USA - KBS M3-4 metaG | ecosystem: Host-associated > Plants > Roots > Rhizosphere > Soil | place: Michigan...
CTGCTGGCGCTGCGGCTGTCGCCCGCATCCGAACCTGCACCGGCGGCGGCCTGCGCCGCGGGCGGTGCGGCATGAGCCGGCGCCTGCACCAGGCCGCGCTGGCCACGGCCTTGCTCGGCGCTGTTGCGTTACCGGCCGGCGCCGCCGAGCGCGACTGGGTCGCGACCTGGCAGGCGAGTCCGCAGCCGCTGTGGGCCGCCGACTTCCCGTTCCCGACCCAGACCCCGTTCAACCTGTGGCGGCAGACCGTGCGCCAGGTGGCGCGGGTCAGCCTGGGCGGCGAGACGGTGCGGGTGGAACTGTCCAACGCCTACGGCCGCGCGCCGTTGCAGATCGGCGCCGCGCACCTGGCGCTGGCCGGCGACGGCGCGGCGATCGTGCCCGGCTCGGACCGCGAGTTGCGCTTCGGCGGACAGCGCGCGGTGACCATTCCGCCCGGCGCACCGGTGCTCAGCGATCCGGTCGCACTGAGCGTGCCGGACCTGGCCCGGCTCAGCGTCAGCCTGTACCTGCCGCAGCCGACCGCGCCGTCCACCTTCCACTGGGAAGGCTTGCAGAGCGCCTGGCTGGCCGCCGGCGAACGCACCGCGGATGCGGCGCTGGACGACGCCACGGCGCTGCCGGTGCGGCTGTTCGTCAGCGGCATCCAGGTGCGCCGCGCCGACGCCGCCGGCGCGGCGGTGGCGCTGGGCGATTCGATCACCGACGGCGCCGCATCCACCCCGGGCAGCGACCGGCGCTGGCCGGACCAGTTGGCCACGCGGCTGGCGGCGCAGCGCGTGGCGGTGCTCAACGCCGGCATCTCCGGCGGCCGCGTGCTGCGCGACCGCATGGGCAGCAATGCGCTGGCGCGGCTGGATCGCGACGTGCTGGCGCAACCCGGGGTGCGCACGCTGGTCTTGCTGATCGGCATCAACGACATCAGCTGGTACGCCACGCCGTTCGCGCCGGACGATGCGCCGGTCGCCGCGCAGGAGCTGATCGCCGGCTACCGGCAACTGCTGCAGCGTGCGCAGGCGCGCGGCCTGCGCGTGATCGGCGCCACGCTGACCCCGTTCGAGGGCGCGTTGCCGGACACCCCGATCCGCGGCTACTACAGCGCGGACAAGGAGCGCGTGCGCCAGCAGGTCAATGCGTGGATACGCGATGGCAACGGTTTCGATGCGATCATCGATTTCGACGCCCTGCTCCGCGACCCCGCGCACCCCACCCGCATGCTGCCCGCGTTCGATTCCGGCGACCACCTGCACCCCGGCGATGCCGGCTATGCCGCCATGGCCGAGGCCGCCGCGCGCGTGCTCGGCGACAACGCCAACGCCAACGCCTATCCCGCCGCGGCCTCGCCACGCTGATCGCACCTCCCTTCCGTTCCCCCGCAAAGGAATCCTCACCATGGAATACCGTCATCTCGGCGCCTCCGGCTTCAAGGTCCCCGTCCTCAGCTTCGGCACCGGCACCTTCGCCGGCTCGAACGATTTCTTCGCCGCCTGGGGCAATTCGGACGTGGATCAGGCGCGACGCCTGATCGACATCTGCCTGGAGGCCGGGGTCAACCTGTTCGACAGCGCCGACATCTATTCCGGCGGTGCCGCCGAATCGGTGCTGGGCGCGGCGATCAAGGGCCGCCGCGACCAGGTGCTGATCTCGACCAAGGCCACCTTCCGCTTCGACCCCGACGATCCGAACAGCGTCGGCTCCTCGCGCTTCCACCTGCTGCGCGCGGTCGATGCCGCGCTCAAGCGCCTGGACACCGACTACATCGACATGTTCCAGTTGCACGGCTTCGATGCGAAGACGCCGGTGGAAGAAACCCTCTCCACGCTCGACGACCTGGTCCGTGCCGGCAAGATCCGCTATCTGGGCGTGTCCAATTTCTCCGGCTGGCACCTGATGAAGTCGCTGGCGGTGGCCGACCGCCATGGCTGGTCGCGCTACGTCGCCAATCAGACCTACTACTCGCTGATCGGCCGCGACTACGAGGAAGAACTGATGCCGCTGGGGCTGGACCAGGGCGTCGGCGCGGTGGTGTGGAGTCCGCTGGGCTGGGGCCGGCTGACCGGCAAGCTCCGCCGCGGCCAGCCGCTGCCGGAAAGCAGCCGCCTGCACGACAAGAAGGTCACCGAAGCCGGCCCGCCGGTCGAGGACGAACGCCTGTACCGGGTGATCGACGCGCTCGAGGCGATCGCCGCCGAGACCGGCAAGAGCGTGCCGCAGATCGCGCTGAACTGGCTGCTGCAGCGGCCCACGGTGAGCAGCGTCATCATCGGCGCGCGCAACGAGGAGCAGTTGCGGCAGAACCTGGGCGCGGTCGGCTGGAATCTCGACGCCGCGCAGGTGCAACGGCTGGACGCGGCCAGCGCGGTGGTGCCGCCGTATCCGTACTGGCATCAGCGCGGCTTCGCCGAGCGCAATCCGCGACCGGTCTGAGTCGAATACGCCGCGCGCCGAAACAACCGCTCCCCACTCCTGGAGACACCATGAAAGCCGTCGCCCTGACCCGTTACCTGCCGATCGACGATCCGCAGTCGCTGTTCGATACAGACCTGCCCACCCCGCCCGCTCCCACCGGCTTCGACCTGCTGGTACGGGTCGAAGCGGTATCGGTCAACCCGGTTGACACCAAGGTGCGCGCACCCAAGCCGCAGGTGGAAGCGCAGCCCAAGGTGCTGGGCTACGACGCTGCCGGCGTGGTCGAGGCGGTCGGCGCCGATGTCGAGGGTTTCGAACCCGGCGACGAGGTCTACTACGCCGGCGACATCACCCGCTCCGGCAGCAATGCGCAATACCAGTTGGTCGACGCGCGCATCGTCGCGCGCAAGCCGGCGACGCTGGACTTCGCGCAGGCCGCGGCGCTGCCGCTGACCACGCTGACCGCCTGGGAACTGCTGTTCCAGCGCATGCCGTTCGACTTCGACGACGAGCGCAACCGCGGCCGCCGGCTGCTGGTGATCGGCGGCGCCGGCGGGGTCGGCTCGATCGCGATCCAGTTGGCGCGGCACGCCGGCTTCGAGGTCATCGCCACCGCCTCGCGCCAGCAGACCCGCGACTGGTGCCTGCAACTGGGCGCGCAGCACGTGATCGACCACCGCCAGCCATTGGCGCCGCAGTTGCAGGCGCTGGGCATCGAACAGGTGGATGCGGCGCTGAACCTGGCCGACACCGATCGTTACTGGGACGCGCTCGGCGAACTGCTCGCGCCGCAGGGCCATGTCGGCCTGATCGTGGAACCCGCCGGCGCGCTGCGCATCGGCGATCCGTACAAGGCCAAGTGCATCGGCATCCACTGGGAAATGATGTTCGCGCGGGCGCGCTTCAAGACCGCCGACATGATCGAGCAGCACCGGATCCTGGCGCGCACCGCCAGCCTGATCGACGCCGGCGCGTTGCGCACCACGCTGACCGAAACGCTGGCGCCGATCGATGCGGCCAATCTGCGCGAAGCGCACCGGCGGCTGGAGTCGGGCAGCACCATCGGCAAGCTGGCGCTGGCCGGCTGGGGCTGAACTGCACCGCCGCGAGCGCCGCGGCGGCGATGGCTGGCGTCGGGACGGCGTCCGCGCCAGCCGTAGAAGGATCGACGCTGGATCTGCCTGCGCAGGTCGCCGGCGGCGATCGCATCGCCGCCGGGGTCCGCGCCGGGGTCCGCGCTCATTCGACCGACACGGTGCCCGAGCGCGGGTAGACGCGGTAGATGCGGTTGTTGCTGTTGGAGCGGACCCGGATCTCGTCCCCGGCCACGCCGTCGAGATTGGCATAACCGACCAGCGTCCACGAACTGCCGAAGCTGCCGGCGCCGTTGATGGTCTGCAGGGTGCCGCTGGCCGGGCGCAGGATCAGCAGGTTGCCGTTGCCGCCCTGCGCCATCGCGACGTCGTTGCCGGCCACGCCATCCAGGTCGCGCACACCGTTGTCCAGGGTCGCGTACTGGCTGCCGATCCAGTAGCTGTTCAATGCGCCCGACTTCAGCGAGTAGATCTTCACTTCGCTGGGCAACGCGAGCAGCAGTTCGGCACCGGCGACGCCATTCATGTCGCTGGCGCAGTTGGCGATGTCGGCGCAGATCTTCCAGTTGGTGCCGTTGGTGACCCAGGTCGTGCGCAGCCCTGTATTGCGGCCGTAGACCACCAGGTTGCTGCCGGCTCCCAGCGGAATTTCGGCGCCGGGCAGGCCGTCCATGTCGGCGACGGCGCCGGCGACGACGCGCGAGGCGGTGCCGATGTAGTGGTCGGTGATGCTGCCGTTCCTGGGATAGACGATGCGCAGCAAGGTCGGCGTGGTGATCGCGATCTCGTTGCCGGCGATGGCGTCCACGTCTGCGAATGCGCCGATGTCCCAACTGGTGGTGCCGATATAGATGGCGGCCGTGGTGCGCGCGTAGTGCTTGACGATGGTGAGCTGGTTGCCCTGCTTGAGCACCACCTCCGCGCCGGGCGATCCGTCCACGTCGATGACCGAGGCCAGCGTCCAGGGGGTGTTGCTCAGCGGATAGCGGGTGGCGGCGCTGCCGCTGACGACATTGATTTCGCTGTAGCCGTTGCAGACGGCTTCCAGACTGCCGTTGCCGTCCAGGTCGGCGGCCTGAATCAGTTCCCCGTAATAGGCGGTGGACGTGCTGCACGACTGTGCGAAGACCTGGGAGGGTGCGGCCGCGGCTGCGGCCATGCACAGCGCAAAGCCCATGTTTCGGATCGGATGGCGCATGGGAAACTCCTTTTAGGGGACAGGTTGGCGACGGTCCGGGGTCCTGCCGCATCCGGACCACCGACGATGACGAACGGCGATGGATTCCCCCCTCCGACGCAGCTGGACAAAACCCGTTTCTGGGATTGTGGTCTTGCTGCCCGGCGTCCGCGCCGCGCGCGGGTGCGCCGCTCGGTCGGCGGCCGGTCCGCGCGCGCCTCTTGCCGTAGCGCGGGATTCGGGGCAACCTGCGCGCTTCCGTACGCCAGCGTATCCAAAGCCATGTCGCCCGCCTCCGGCCAGCCCGACCCGTCCTCCTCCGCCTACCCGCACCTGTTCGCCCCGCTCGACCTGGGCTTCACCCAGCTGCGCAACCGGGTGCTGATGGGCTCGATGCACACCGGTCTGGAGGATCGCGCGCGCGACTTCCCCAAGCTGGCCGCGTATTTCGCCGAGCGCGCCGCCGGCGGCGCCGGGCTGATCGTCACCGGCGGCTTCGCGCCGAACGTGGTCGGCTGGCTGAAGCCGTTCGGCGGCAAGCTGTCGTGGCCGTGGGAAGTGCGCCCGCACCGGCAGGTGACGCGCGCGGTGCACGACCACGGCGCCAAGATCTGCCTGCAGTTGCTGCATGCCGGGCGCTATGCCTACCACCCGCTGTCGGTGGCGCCGTCGAAGCTGAAGGCGCCGATCAATCCGTTCACGCCGCGCGCCTTGTCCGCCCGCGGGGTCGAGCGCCAGATCGGCGCCTATGCGCGCGCCGCGCGGCTGGCGCGCGAGGCCGGCTACGACGGCGTGGAAGTGATGGGTTCGGAAGGCTATCTGATCAACGAGTTCGTGGCCCCGCGCAGCAATCGCCGCGACGACGCCTGGGGCGGCGACGCGACCAGGCGCATGCGCTTCGCGGTGGAGATCGTGCGCCAGATCCGCGAGGCCTGCGGGCCGGACTTCATCATCATCTACCGGCTGTCGCTGGTGGACCTGGTCGAGGACGGCAGCGACTGGCAGGAGATCGTGGCGCAGGCGCAGGCGATCGAGGCGGCCGGCGCGACGCTGATCAACTCCGGCATCGGCTGGCACGAGGCGCGCGTGCCGACCATCGCCACCTCGGTGCCGCGCGCCGCGTTCGCCGGCGTCACCGCCAAGCTCAAGCCGCACGTGCGGGTGCCGCTGATCGCCACCAACCGCATCAACATGCCCGACGTGGCCGAGCGCATCCTCGCCGGCGGCGGCGCCGACATGGTGTCGCTGGCGCGACCGCTGCTGGCCGATCCGCAATGGCCGAACAAGGCGCGGCGCGGCCAGGCGCAGGCGATCAACACCTGCATCGCCTGCAACCAGGCGTGCCTGGACCATGTGTTCGAGAACAAGACCGCCAGTTGCCTGGTCAATCCGCGCGCCGCGGCCGAGACCGAACTGAACTACCTGCCCACGACGGCGCCCCGGCGCGTGGCCGTGGTCGGTGCCGGCCCGGCCGGACTGGCCTGCGCCACCGTGGCCGCCGAACGCGGCCACCGCGTCACCCTGTTCGACAGCGCCGCGGAGATCGGCGGCCAGTTCAACGTGGCCAAGCGCATTCCCGGCAAGGAAGAGTTCCACGAGACGCTGCGCTATTTCCGCCACCAGCTCGAGGCCACCGGCGTGGACGTGCGCCTGCACACCACCGCCGATGCGGCGCTGCTGGCCGATTTCGACGAGGTGGTGCTGGCCACCGGCATTCTGCCGCGCGCGGTGGATTTCCCCGGCGCCGATCATCCCAACGTGGTCAGCTATCTCGACGTGCTGCAGGGCCGGGTGCAGGCGGCGGACAAGGTCGCGATCATCGGCGCCGGCGGCATCGGGTTCGACGTCGGCGAGTTCCTGGTGCACGCCGGCGTATCGACCGCGCTGGACCCGGCGCGCTGGATGGCCGAATGGGGCGTGGATCCGCAGTTCGAGGCGCGCGGCGCGTTGCGCAAGCCGCAGCCGGAAGCGCCGGCGCGCAAGGTGTGGCTGCTGCAGCGCAGTGCCGGCCGTCCCGGCGCGCGCCTGGGCAAGACCACCGGCTGGATCCACCGCGCCACGCTGAAGGCCAAGGGCGTCACCATGCTCGGCGGGGTCGAGTACCTGGGCATGGACGACACCGGCCTGCGCATCCGCGTGGACGGCACCGAGCAGGTGCTGCCGGTCGGCACCGTGGTGGTCTGCGCCGGCCAGGAGCCGCGCCGCGACCTGCACGATGCGCTGCTGGCGGCCGGTCGCAAGCCGCACCTGATCGGCGGCGCCGACGTCGCCGCGGAACTGGATGCCAAGCGCGCCATCGCCCAGGGCAGCCGCCTGGCGGCGCAGTTGTAGGCGCGCTTACCTGGAGCAGGGAAACGACGCGCGCAACGCCTGGATCACCGCGATCGAGGCGCGCTGCTGCAACTGGGCCGGCGGTAACGCGCTCAGCGCGGTGTACACGCGATCGGCCAGTTCGTGCCGCAGCACGCCGGCCCCGGCGCACCATTGCACGCCTTCAGCGCCGTCGGCGACACCGGCGATGTAGAACTTCGCCGCTTCGCTGGCCTGCTGGCGATGGCGTTCGGCCAGGTGCGGTTCCAGCCCGGAAACGGCATCCGGATCGCCCTTGAGCAGTTGCAGCAAGTGCGTCCCGGATAGTTGATAGACACCGGCGTTCGATGTCTGCGCAGGCGCTGCCAGCACAGGCGTCGCGCCGCCAGCCGACACGCAAAGCGCGAACAGGAACGGGATGCGCAGGGACATGGAAACCTCGGATCGCTCGGGCCGATGCCGCCGATCCTAGCAGGCAACGATCTGCTGGCCCGGACTCGGTGCTGTCGCATCGCGCCGCTATAACGCGCAGATGCATCGCACCTCGCCCGCACTGCCCTCGCTGCCGCACGCGGCGCTGGCGGCGTATGCCTGCGCGCATTTCGGCAAGAGCCTGCTGTGGTACGCCGGCGAACTGCTGCTGATCTATTCGCTGACCGAACACGCCGGACTGGAGGCAACCGCCGCCGGGCTGGTATTGGCGCTGGGCCTGCTGGTCAGCGCGGCGATCGGCCTCGGCGCCGGCTGGAGCCTGCGCCGGCAGCTGCGCGGGGTGGCAAGCATCGGGCGCCTGCAATGGCTGGGCCTGAGCGCGGCGGCGCTGGCGCTGCTGCTGGTGTTCGCCGCGCCGCTGCTGCCGGCGCCGCTGCGGCTGGGCTACGTGCTGGTGCTCAGCCTGCTGTTCCGCATCGCCTACGCGGTCTGCGACGTGGCACAGAACACCTTGTTGAGCCTGGTGCGTTGGCCGTGGCGCGGCCACGACGGCGCCAGCGCATTGCGCCTGGCCGGCAGCGGCATCGCGGCGCTGCTGATCAGCGTGATCGTTGGCGCGATGCTGGCGCGCGGTGCCGAGGGCGCGGCCTTCGCACTGCAGGCCAGTGCCCTGTTGGCCGCGGTGGCGGCGCTGTGCGCCTGGCATCTGCGGCGCACGCTACTGCGTGAGGGCGCATCGCTCGCGGGCGCCATCGCCGACGCACCGACGCGCACCGAGCCGGCGCCGTGCTGGCGCGCGATTCCCTGGCAGCCGCTGCTGCTGATCGTCGCGATCTCGCTGACCCTGCCCGCCTTCACCAAACTGGCGCCGTACGTGGCCGCCTACGGCCTGCTCTCGCCAGGCTGGGGCAGCGCGGTGCTGATCGCCTATGCGCTGGGGTCGGTGCTGGTGCAGCCGCTGGCCGCTCGGCTGGGCCGGCACCATCCGCCGCGGCAACGGCTGGCCTGGCTCGGCGTGGCGCTGCTGCTGAGCGCGCCACTGTTCGCGCTGGCGCTGCCGGCGCAGCCGCAGCTGAGCCTGCTGGCGGCCGCATGCATCGGCGCGATCGGCGGCAGCAGCGGCCAATTGGTCTGGGCGTGGCATGCGCAATTGACCGCCAAGCGCGCGGTTGCCCAGCACGCGCTGTGCTTCGCCGCATTGGTCGCCAGCGCGCAGGTTGCGCTGGCGGCCGGCATCGCCGTGATCGGACTGCTGCTGGGCGCGGTGGACTACCGCGAGAGCCATTGCCTGCTGTTGCGCTGGGCGATGGCCGCCGGTCCGCTGGCCTGCGGCGCGCTGTGCCTGCTGTTGGCGCTGCTGTCGGGGCGCCGCCCGCTCAGGCGAAGAAGGCTCGCTGCAATGGCATGAGCGCCGCGCCCAGGGTCACCGCGTCGCCAGCGGTACGCGCGATGCGCAGTTCCGGCAGCGGCGGCGCCAGCCCATGCCGGTTGGGCGCACGAGGAATACGGATGCGTTCGATGAGGCGCTCGCCGATCGGCGCCGGCAGGCGCCCGCCGATGACGATCGCCTGCGGATCCAGGGTGTAGGCCAGGTACGCGCACAGCTGCGAGAACGGCGCTTCGGCCAGCGCCAGCCAGGCGTCCACGCCCGGGCTGTGCGGGCCGATGTCGCCCAGCATCTGCTCCACGCCGGCGTAGTCCTGCCCGGCCGCGCGCGCCAGCGCCAGCAATGCATCCAGGTTCGGGTAGGCCATGCCGCCGACGGTCCAGATGCCGCCGAACTCGCCGGCGTTGCCGCGATGGCCGCGGAACAGACGGCCGTCGGCGATGATGCCGCCGCCGAAGCCGTTGGTCAGGTGCAGGTAGGCGAAGTCGCGACAGTCGCGGCCGACCCCGTACAGGCTCTCGGCCACCGCCGCCGCCGCGCCGTCGTTCTCCACCGTGACCGCGCAGCCCAGCGCGTCTTCCAGGATCGGCCCAAGCTCGACCTGGGTCCAGTCCTCCAGCGCCGGCGGCCCGGCCATCTGCTGGCCCTGTCCGGTGAAGAAGGCCGAGACCGCCATGCCCGTGCCGACTACCCGCGCCGGATCCACACCGGTTTCGGCGAACAGTTCCTCGCGGAACCGCAGCAGCTGCGCCAGCACCGGGGCGCGCCGCATGTCGGCCAGGCCGATGCGACGCTGGCCGCGCACCGCGCCGGCGAAATCGACCAGGGCCAGCGCCACTACGTCGCCCATCAGGCCGATGCCGAACGCGTAGGCGTAGTCCGGGGCCAGACGCACATCGACGCTGGGGTTGCCACGGCCTTCGGCGGCGCGCGCGCCGAGCTGCACCATCCTGTCCTGGACGAAGCCCTGCAGCAGGCGTGCAACCGTGGGCTGCGACAGGCCCAGGTCGCGGCTCAGCGCCGCCTGGGTCTGCACCCCTGCCTTGAACACTCGGTCGAGCAACTGGCGGCCGCCGGCGCTGACGCGCGGCGGGAAATCGGCATGGAGCATGGGACGACGCGGACCCCGCAGTGGATGTGCGGCAACGCTAGCATGTGGACACGAAAGTTTCATACATGGTAAATACTATTACCCCCACATACTTTTAATGGGGGAGTTCCACATGCGCACCAACCATCCACACCTGAGCCTGCTCGCGCTGGCGCTGGCTTCCGTTCTCGCCGCCGGCGCCCATGCCGAGGAGCCGCCGCAGGCGCCCGCCGCCGACGCCACCACCACCCTGGATCAGATCGTCGTCACCGGCACCCCGCAGGGCCAGTCGCAGAAGGACGCGCCGTTCGCGATCAGCGTGGTGTCGAAGCAACGCCTGGATCGCGCGGCGCCGAGCAGCAGCGTCGACATGCTGCGCGCCGTGCCCGGCTTCTCGGCCGAACCCTCCGGCGGCCAGGGCGGCGGCCAGAACCTGTACGTGCGCGGCCTGCCCGCCGGGGGCTGGTACTACGTGCAGTACCAGGAAGACGGCATGACCCTGTTCGACGAACCGCAGGAAAGCTTCTTCAACGTCGATACGCTGTTTTCGCTGGACATGATGACCGAGCGCCTGGAAGTGGTGCGCGGCGGCACCTCGCCGCTGTTCGCGACCAACGCGCCGGGCGGCACGGTCAACGCCATCACCCGCCACGGCACCGCCACGCCCGAGGGCGCGGTGCGCATGACCGTCGGCAGCGACGGCCTGCGCCGCGAGGACGCCTACAGCTCCGGTCCGCTGAGCGAGAACGTGCTGTACAGCATCGGCGGCTACCACCGCAGCGACGACGGCCTGCGCGAGACCGGCTACACCGCCGACAAGGGCGGCCAGTTGCGCGGCAACCTGACCTTCCTGATGGGCGATGCGATCCTCGACGTGGACGCCAAGTACCTCGACGACCGCACCGCGTTCTACAACCCGATCCCGCTGGACGATCCGCGCACGCCCTCGCAGTCGCTGTCGGCGCTGCTCGACCCGCTGGACGGCACCCTGCTGTCCAACGACCTGCGCCGGACCACGGTGTCGACCTTCGACGGCAACCGCCTCGTGTCCCGCAACCTGGACCTGGCCGACGGCATCCACAACAAGGTCAAGCAACTCGGCACCCACCTGGAGTGGAACCTGGACGACGGCCTGACTCTGAACAATCGCATGCGCTTCGTCGATGCCGAGGTGGACTACACCGCGCTGTTCTCCGGCGCCGCGCCGTCCGACGCCGCCGCCTATCTGTCCACCCAGCTCGGCCGCGCGCGCACCGGCTTCGGCAACCGCGTGGCCCGCGTCGGCTACGTCAGCAGCGGCGACGGCGCCGTCTACGACCCGGCCGGCGCCGACGGCCTGGTGCTGGAAAGCGGCCTGTGGAACGCACGCACCCACCTGCGCACGCTGTCCGACGATCTGCGCCTGAGCAAGGCATTCGGCGAATCGGCGCTCGGCCAGCACACGCTCACCGCCGGCGTGAACGTGCAGCACTTCGAATACGCCCAGGACCGCCTGCAGAACACCGTGCTGACCACGCTGCAGAACAATGCGCAGCGCCTGGACGTGCTGGCCTACGACGCGGCCGGCAACGTCGTCGGCTCGGTCACCCAGAACGGCTTCGTGCGCTACGGCAACGGCGTCACCCGCGGCTTCGCCAACGGCACCTACCTGTCGCCGTACCTGTGGGACTCGGTGCGCTTCGGCCGCTTCGGCGTGGATGCCGGCGTGCGCTACACCCGCTACAGCGCCGACGGCGGCGTGTACGCCAACACCACGCGCAACCTTGGCGATCCCACCACCCTGGCCGACGACAACGCCGGCGGCCTCAGCGGCGCGTTCAGCGCGCGCGAGGATCGTCGCCATGCCACGCAGTGGACGCTAGGCGCCGAGTTCGCGCTGACCCCGCAGTTGCAGACCTTCGCCCGCTACACCACCTCGCAGCGCCTGCCGCGGCTGCAGAACGTCTACCAGACGCAGAACGCGGCGGTGACCGACATCGACCAGGCCGAGGCCGGCCTGCGCGGCGCCTTCGGCGATACCTTCTCGTTCTCCACCGTCGGTTTCTGGAGCCGCTTCAACGATCTGTCGATCAGCGCGATCGTGCTCGACGCGACCGGTGCGGTGCAGACCCTGGCCCTGGTCGGCCAGACCCAGACCTTCGGCCTGGAGTCGGAATTCACCTGGCGCCCGTCGGCGTACTTCGGCGTGACCGGCTCGGCCACGCTGCAGGACCCGCAAACGCGCAGCCTGAGCAACGCCACCACCGGCGCCAGCTACGGCGACCTGGACGGCAAGCAGATCTCGCGCATCCCCAAGTTCATCGCCTCGCTCAGCCCGACCCTGTACTTCGACATCGCCGGGCGTCCGCTCGAACTGTCGGCCACCGCCTACCGCATGGGCCAGCGCTACGTCGACTACACCAACGCCACCGCGCTGCCCGCCTACACCACCTACGACCTGGGCCTGTTCGCCCGCCTCAGCGACAACCTGGAAC
>Ga0105243_10003658_pt1 | contig 12371 bp, 10 predicted proteins | sample KBSM34metaG_FD_81525 | JGI IMG/M metagenome (GOLD analysis project Ga0105243, IMG submission 81525) | Miscanthus rhizosphere microbial communities from Kellogg Biological Station, Michigan, USA - KBS M3-4 metaG | ecosystem: Host-associated > Plants > Roots > Rhizosphere > Soil | place...
CGGCACCTGAACGCCGAGGACTGCGAGACGCTGCCCACGACGGAGGTCGCGGTCGATCTCGCGCTGCTCGACCCCGGGATCGAGGTCGGCGTGATCCGAGGCGCGGTCGTCAGCCACCCGCGGTACGCAGGCCAGCGCATCTTCGGGGCGGGACTCAACCTCACGCATCTCTACCTCGGGCGCCTCGACTTCCTGTTCTTCGTCACGCGCGACCTCGGCTACGTGAACAAGCTCTTCCGGGGGTTGAGCTCCGAGGAGCATCTGCCGGGCGAGCCCGAGCAGACGACGGAGAAGCTGTGGGTCGCGGCGGTCGAGACCTTCGCGATCGGCGGGGCGTGCCAGATCCTGCACACGGTCGACCACGTGATCGCAACGCGGGGAACCCGGCTGTACCTGCCGGCCCGGAAGGAGGGGATCCTTCCGGGCGCATCCAACCTCCGGCTGCCGCGGTCGGTCGGTGACCGGCTGGCGCGCCGGGCCATCCTCTCCGGGCTCGAGTTCGAGGCGGGGACACCCCACGGAGACCTTCTCTGCGACGAGGTGGTCGAGTCGTCCGACGAGATGGACGATGCCGTCGCCCGGCGGGTGGAGGCCCTGACGAGCTCCGGGCTGGTAAACGCGGCAGGCAACCGGCGCGCGCTGCGCGTCGGCTCGGAGCCCCTCGAAGTCTTCCGCCAGTACATGTCCACCTTCTGCCGCGAGCAGGCGTACTGCCACTTCAGCCCGGCCCTCGTGCGCAACCTCGAAGAGCACTGGAACGCCCACGAGCGCCGCCTCTGACGCCGTGATCTGGAGCCCCGCGGAGCAGCTGCCGCGGGCGGAGCTGCGCGTGCTGCAGCTCGAGCGCCTGGGGTCGACGTTCGGGCTCGAAATCGACTCGCTCGACGGGCTCTCCGGGCTCCCGTTCACGAGCAAGTCCACGCTCCGCGACGCGTACCCGTTCGGGTTGCTTCGGGTGCCCGTCGGGGAGCTCGCGCGCGTGCACGCGTCGAGCGGGACGCACGGCAAGCCAACGGTCGTCGGCTACACGCCCGCAGACCTCGAGATGTGGACCGAGCTCATGGCGCGGTGCATGACGCTGGCCGGCGTCCGGCCCGGGATGCTCGTCCACAACGCGAACACCTACGGCCTCTTCACGGGCGGGCACGGGTTCCACCAGGGTGCGGAGCGGATCGGCGCGCCCGTCGTGCCGGTCTCGGGCGGAATGGCGACGCGGCAGGCGATGCTCCTCCACGACCTCGGCGCGCAGGTTCTCGTCTCGACGCCCTCCTACGCGATCGTCGTCGGGCAGGCCGTGCAGGACGCGGGGATCGATCCCGGCTCCCTGAAGCTCGAGCTCGGGCTGTTCGGGGGCGAGCCGTGGACCGACGGGCTGCGCGGCGAGATCGAGCGCGCGCTGCCGGGGCTCCGCGCGGTGAACTTCTACGGCCTGTCCGAGATGTGCGGCCCGGGTGTCGCGGCCGAGTGCATCGAGGTGCGCGACGGCCTTCACGTGCACGAGGACCACTTCCTCGTCGAGATCGTCGAACCGCAGTCCGGCGCACCGCTCCCCGAGGGGGACGAAGGCGAGCTCGTCTTCACGACCCTGCTCAAGGAGGCGATGCCCTTGCTGCGCTACCGCACGGGCGACATCGCGTCGATCACGACGGAGCCGTGCCCCTGCGGTCGGACGACGGCGCGGATCCGTGGCCTCCGCGGACGGCGCGACGACATGGTCATCGTCCGCGGCGTCAATGTGTACCCCTCGAACGTCGAGCACGCGTTGCTCTCGCTTCCCGACGCTGCTCCGCACTACCAGGTCGTCGTGGAGCGATCCGGCTCGATGGACGAGCTGACGGTGCAGTGCGAGCCCGTCGGGGCGGAGGTCGACAGCGCAGGCCTGCGGGGCGACGCGGAGCGGGTGTTGCGAGAGCACCTCGGCATCCGCGTCCGGGTGGACGTGCTCGCTCCCGGGACGGTCCCGCGGAGCGAGGGCAAGGCCGTTCGCGTCGTCGACCGGCGCTCGTAGGGCTACGAGCGCGAGCCGAGGAAGCCGAGGACCCGCTCGGTCAGCAGCCGCGCGGCGTCCGGATCGTGCTCGGCGAAGTAGTGCTCTGCCCCCGGGTACACGAAGAGCTCGGCTCCCTCCACGGAGCCCGACAGCGCCCGCGCGATCTCGATGTCCTCGTCGCCCTCGAGGATGTGGAGCTGGAGGCCGACGCCGCCGGGCCACGTCTCGGGCCAGTCGTCGCCCCACCGGCCGAGTGGCAGAGCCGAGTAGCAGAGCACCGCGCCTCGGGCGCCAGGGCGCGTCTGCGCCAGAGACTGCGCCGCGAGCACACCGAGCGAGAAGCCGACGTAGACGATGTCGGCCGGCAGTGCGTCGACCGCGACGCGGGCGCGCCCCACGAGGGCCGTGGGGCCGCCGAGCTCCTCGGAGAAGGCGAGGCCGTCCTCGATCCGGTCGAACGTCCTGCCCGCGAGGAGGTCGGGCGTGTGCACGACGTGCCCGTCCTCGCGCAGGCGGCCGGCGAAGTCGCGGACGAACCCCGTGAGACCGAGCGCGTGATGGAAGACGACAACCTCCGCCATCCGCGCGGAGTCTAGGCGACCGCCGCCGCCCGACCTTCCGGTGCATCGACGCGGCGCCCGATAGGTTGGCGCCTATGCCGATCGACGGCAATCGCCTCTGGCACCCCTTCGCCGCGATGGGGAAGGTCGACGGGCACGAGCTCGTGCTCACACGTGGTGACGGCTCGCGCGTCTGGGACGCGGACGGCAACGAGTACCTCGACGGGACGGCGGGGCTCTGGTTCGCGAACGTCGGCCACGGCCGCTCCGAGATCGCCGACGCCGTCGCCACGCAGCTCCGAACGCTCGCCGCGCACCACGTCTTCGGCGACCACGCGAACGAGCCGGCTCTCGCGCTCGCGGCACGCGTGGCCGACCTCGCTCCCCTCGATGACGCGGCGGTGCTCTTCGGCACCGGCGGCGCCGAGGCCGTCGACACGGCGGCGAAGATCGTCCGCCGCTACTGGGCGCTCGTCGGGCACCCCGACCGGACCGTCATCGTCTCGCGCCGCTACGCCTACCACGGGACGAACGCCTACGGCACGTCGCTCTCCGGGATCCCTGCCGTACGCGACGGCTACGGGACGCTCGTCGGGGACGTCGCCGAGGTGGCGCACGACGACCCGGCAGACCTCGAGCGCGTGCTCGAGGAGCTCGGTCCGCGTGCCGCGGCGTTCATCGGCGAGCCGATGATCGGCGCGGGCGGCGCGATCCCGGCCGTCGAGGGCTACTGGCCCGAGGTCGAGCGGATCTGCCGCGAGCGCGACGTCCTCCTCGTGGCGGACGAGGTGATCTCCGGCTTCGGCCGGCTCGGCCGCTGGTTCGGCTGCGAGCGCTACGGCTTCACCCCCGACCTCATGACCTGCGCGAAGGGCATCAGCTCGGGCTACGTGCCGCTCGGCGCCGTCGTCGTCGGAGGCCGGGTGCGCGAGCCGTTCTGGCGCGAGGACGCGGCGCCCTTCGTCCACGGCGGCACGTACTCGGGCCACACGGGCGCGTGCGTCGCGGCCCTCGTCAACCTCGACATCCTCGAGCGCGAGCTGCTCGTCGAGCGCGTGGCGACGCTCGAGCCCACGCTCGCGCAGCTCCTCGGGCCGCTCCGAGAGCTGACCGGCGTCGCGGACGTCCGCAGCGTCGGCCTGGCGGGCGCGGTCGAGCTCGACGGCGGCCTGCTCGCCGACAACCCCGCGGCCGGCGCGGCCGTGGTTCTCGCCGCACGCCGCCGCGGCGTCCTGACCCGGCTCCTCCGCGGCGTGGCCCTGCAGATCTCGCCGCCGTTCGTCGTCACCGAGGACGAGCTCGAGCGCATCGTCGACGGCATCGCGGCGGCGCTGCAGGAGGTCGTCCGGGACCTCCTGCCGGTGTAGGGTCGCCGCGTGATCCGCATCCTCGTCCTCGCCGCCGTCGTTCTCTTCCTCGTGCTCTGGGTGCGCGCCGTCGTCGACGTCGTCCGACGCCGCGACCTGAGCGTCGGCGGCAAGGCCGCCTGGGCGATCGCCATGCTCCTCATCCCGTTCATCGGCTTGCTCGTGTACACGCTCCTCCGGCCGGCCGACAGCCAGATCGCGCAACGGGCGCGGCGCTGACCCTCAGCCGGCGGACATCCTCGAACACCGGCCGCCGCACACAGATCGAGACGAGCTCCTCGTCGCCCGGCCGTCCGGGAGCAGCTCGTACTGGCGATTCTCGAACGCACCGCCTGCAACGACCCGCCCGAGCACGTCGGGCGCCTCGTCGCCGAGCGTCCGCCGACGAGACCGAGGAAGTTGTGCGGCTGGCGGAACTGCGCTACACCCGCGCGCTCCCATGCGTCGAAGACGGCATCGGGGTCGTCGCCCGCCGGTGCCGTTGGAGTCACGCTCGAGGACGAGGACCCGCCTGCCCCGCCGCGCGAAGCCGATCGCGGCCGAGCCCTGCGATCCCGCCCCCCATGACCGCCACGTCGGTGCGGGCCGTCCCCCGGGCCACCGGAGCATCATGCGCCGACGGCCGCGCTCGGGCAAGGTGCCGAGCGCGCGGGGGATCGTCTAGCCTCCCTCCCGTGCGCGACCTCGCGGAGCTCTTCGAGCGAAACCGCGCCTGGGCAGCCGCGATGGTCGCAGCGGAGCCGGACTTCTTCACCGGGCTCGCCGACCGGCAGACGCCGCGATACCTCTGGATCGGATGCTCGGACAGCCGCGTGCCGGCCAACCAGATCGTCGGGCTTGCGCCGGGCGAGGTGTTCGTCCACCGAAACGTCGCCAACGTCGTCGTCCACACCGATCTCAACTGCCTCTCGGTCATCCAGTACGCCGTCGACGTGCTGCGCGTCGAGCACGTGATCGTCTGCGGCCACTACGGCTGCGGTGGCGTCGGCGCCACGCTCCACGGCGCGCGCTACGGCCTGATCGACAACTGGCTCCGGCACGTCGAGGACGTCGCGGAGAAGCACGCCGACGAGCTCGACTCGATCGACGAGGAGCGCCGCTTCGACCGGCTCTGCGAGCTCAACGTCGTCGAGCAGGTGGTCAACGTCTCCCAGACGACGATCGTCGAGGACGCCTGGGCGCGCGGTCAGGAGCTCACGGTGCACGGCCTCGTGTACGGGCTCGAGGACGGCCTGCTGCGCGATCTCGGCGTCAGCGTGTCGCAGCCGGTGGAGCTCGATGTCGGCTGAGCGCGTCGTGGTCGTGCTGCCGGGCGACGGTCGGCACGTGGGGAACGTCGAGTTCCTTGCGCGTACCGCGGACACGCCGCGCTTCAACCTCTCGATCGTCACCGTGCAACCGCGACGCGAAGGACCGCCGCTCCACGCCCACGACACCGAGGACGACGCCTTCTACGTGCTCGACGGAGAGCTCGTTTTCAGTGCCGACGGCGAGGAGGTGGACGCCGGGCCGGGCGTCTTCGTCCTCGTCCCGCCGGGCGTCGTCCACGGCTTCGCGAACCGCACCGATGAGCCTGCGCGCTTCCTCAACATCCACGCGCCGGCCGGCTTCGACCTACGCCTGGAGCCGGACTGACGGACAGGTCGCCTTCGCCCGCCCGCCGTACGCGCATGCCGACCCTTGCGCGGACAATCGATCTCGTAGAAAGTTCAGACCACGGAGCAGGCAGGCATGGGTCAGGTATCGGACATCCTCGAGGGCAAGGGACGCGAGGTCCTGCGGATCGACGCGAGCGCCACCGTCTACGACGCCATCGTGCGCATGGTCGAGGGCAACGTCGGGGCGCTCCTGGTCTACGAGGGCGACCGCCTCGCAGGGATCGTCACCGAGAGGGACTACCTCCGTCGCGTGACGCTGCAGGACCGGGACGAGCGCACCACGCCCGTCGGCGAGATCATGACCCCGGAGCTCGTCTTCGTCGGCCCCGACGCCTCGGTCGAGGAGTGCATGGCGGTCATGACCGACCGGCGCATCCGCCACCTCCCGGTCGTCACAGACGAGCGCGAGGTGGTCGGCCTCGTCTCGATCGGCGACGTCGTGAAGTTCCAGTCGCGCGAGCAGAGCGTCCAGATCCGGTTCCTCACCGAGTTCATCTCGGGCTGAGGGCCTCTCTCCGCGCCGCTCCAGGCGCATCCGGTGTCCGAGATGGTGTCGGGCACAACCAGCTGCGTCCCCGTCGTGTCAGGTCGCGCTCGAGCGCCGGGCCTACACTGCCGCGATGGATCCACGGGCCCTCGAGCTCCTCGAGCTCCCCGCGATCCTCGAGCGCCTCGCGGCGACCGCGACGAGCGAGCCCGGGCGCGACCTGGCCCGCGCACTGACGCCCACGGCCGACGCCGACGAGGTCGTTCGACGTCATGTCCTGACCGCCGAGGCGATCGCGGTGCTCGAGCGGTCGGCGGAGCCCGACCTCGCCGGCGCACGCGACGTCCGGCCCGCGGTCGAGCTCGCGACCCGCGGCGGCGTCCTCGACCCGGCGGCGCTGCACGCGGTGGCGACGTCGATCGCCGCCGGGCTCGGCGCGCGCGCGGCGCTCGACGGCGCCGGCCGCCCACCGGCACTCTGGTCGCTCGCGGAGGGCATCGAGCCGGGGCTCGCAGCCGTCGCCGGCGCGATAGGGAAGGCCGTCGAGGACGACGGCTCGGAGCTGCGTGACACCGCCTCGCCTGCCCTGCGCCGACTCAGGCGCGAGCTCCGCGAGGGCCGGGCACGGCTCGGCGATCGGCTCCGCTCGCTCGCGCGCGACCCGGCCCTGCGCGACCATCTGCAGGACGACTTCGTGACCGAGCGCGGCGGCCGGCCCGTCCTCGCGCTGCGCGCCTCGGCGCGTGGCGCCGTTCCGGGCATCGTCCACGACAGCTCCGGCTCCGGTCAGACGCTCTTCGTCGAGCCCTTCGCGGTCGTCGATGACTCGAACAGGCTCCGCGAGGCGGAGATCGCCGAGCGCGACGAAGTCGGGCGCATCCTCGGCGAGCTCTCGGCCTCGGTCGCAGCGCAGGCCGGGCCACTCGTCGAGCTCGTCGATGCCATCGGGCGGATCGACCTCTGCGTCGCGCGTGCCGCGCTGTCGCGCACCTGGCGCGGCGCCGCCGTCGAGATCGCCGACGAGGTAGTCCTGCGCGGCGCGCGTCATCCGCTCCTGGACGAAGCGGATGCCGTTCCGATCGATCTCGAGCTCGGCGACCTCCGCGCCGTCGTGGTCTCGGGCCCGAACACGGGCGGCAAGACGGTCGCGCTGAAGACGCTCGGGCTCGCGGTCCTCCTCCACCAGTGCGGCCTGCGGCCGCCGGCGCACCACGTGCTGCTTCCGGTCTTCGACGAGGTGCTCGCCGACATCGGCGACGAGCAGTCGATCGCCATGAGCCTGTCGACGTTCTCCGGGCACCTGCGGAACCTCGTCGCGATCCTCGATCGCGCCACCGGCAGGTCGCTCGTGCTCCTCGACGAGGTCGCGGCCGGCACCGACCCGGTCGAGGGTGCCGCCCTCGCGCAGGCGCTCCTCGGTCGGCTGGCCAGCCAGGCGCGGCTCACCGTGGCCACGAGCCACTACCAGGAGCTCAAGGAGTGGGCGAGCGCGACCGATGGCGCGGCGAACGCGGCGACGGGCTTCGACGCGGAGACCGAGGCGCCGCTCTACCGCGTCGCTCTCGGACGGCCGGGCACGTCGCACGCGCTGCGCATCGCCGCGCGCCTCGGCCTGGCGCGCGAGCTGGTCGAGCAGGCGGCAGCGCTCGTCGCCCCCGAACGCCGCCGCGTGGCCGAGCTCCTGACCGAGGCAGAGGCGGCGGAGGAGCACGCCTCCGCGGAACGCGACCGCGCGGCCGAGGCACGTGCCGCGGCGGAGGAGGCACAGCGAGCCTCCGAGGCCCGCGTCGCCGAGCTCGAGGCGGAGATCGACCGTGTCCGCGCCTCGGCCCAGGCCGAACGCGAGCGAGCGCTCGCCGACGCGGAGCGCCAGCTGGCCGGGACGCGGGCGGAGCTCGACACCGCGCGCGCCGAGATCCGGGTCGCCCGCAGGCTCGAGCGCGAGCGAAGGGCCGCGTCCACGCCGAGGGCGATCGCGAAGGAGCGCGAGCGCGACCGTCGCCTCGGCGCGGTGTCCGAGCGCGTCGCCCGGGCCGGTCGCGCCCTCGACGCCGCCGACCAGCCGCTCGAGACGGCCGCCCCGCTGGCGGCGGGCGACCCGGTCGTCGCGCCGGCGCTCGGCGTGCGCGGGACGATCGCCGAGATCGTCCGCGGCGAAGCGGTCGTCGTCGGACGCGGCGGGCTCCGCGTGCGCGTGCCACTCGAACGGTTGCGGCCCGACCGTGACGGCCGCGCGGACGAGCCGGTGGAGCAGGCCGTGACGATCCGCGCTCCCGCTGCGACCGATGCCGCCACCGAGCTCGACGTGCGCGGCCGAACGGCGCAGGAGGCACGCGAGGCGCTCCGCGCCTTCGTCGACACCGCATCGCTCGCAGGCAGAGACGAGGTACGGGTTGTCCACGGCCGCGGCACCGGCGCCCTGCGCACCGCCGTCCGTGACGAGCTGGCGCGCCATCCGCTCGTCGCCTCCCACATGTCCGACTCGGCTGACGGCGCGACGCTCGTCCGGCTCGACTGAGCGGTTTACGGGCGCTGGCCGGACGGGTAGAACTCGACTCGTGCGCGCCGCCGTCCTCCTCCTGATCGTCGGCGTGCTCGTCCTCGGTGCGGCAGGCTGCGGCGGCGACGACTCGACCGAGGGCACGACGACGCAGACGACTCCGGCGGAGACGTCGGCGACGGGGGACGCCGCCGCCGGCAAGGAGGTCTTCGCCTCGGCCGGATGCGGCGGGTGCCATACGTTCTCGGCGGCCGGGTCGAGCGGCGGCATCGGGCCGAACCTCGACGACGCGTCTCCGTCGTTCGACAAGGTCGTGACGCAGGTGACGAACGGCGGCGGGGCGATGCCGTCGTTCTCGGACAAGCTGACGCCACAGCAGATTCAGGACGTCGCCGCGTTCGTCTCGGGCCAGTAGCGCCTTTCGACACACGGCGGCGACGTCGCCCGTCGCGCCTATGCTTACGGGTTCGTGTCCGAGGCGCTCCAGCCCATCGCGGAATCCGTGCTCGAGATCCTCTGGCAAGAGGACGCGAGCGCGTACGCCCTCGTCCGCGAACCGGACGGGACGCTCTCGTCCGGCGGCCTTCACGAGGGCATGCCCGCCGTCGCCGACCTGGCGAGCACAGGGCGCGGCGTCAGCGCCCGGCGGCTCGAGCTCGACGAGCTCATCGAGCTGGTCGACGCACCCCCTCACGGGCTCGTGCTCGGAGGCACCGCCCGGGTCGTCGTAGCCGTCCTCGACGCCGCACGACGCTCGGTCGCCGCCGGGCTCGTCCATCCGCACCTCCAGGCTGCCGACGGCCGCTGGCACGCGCTGTGGGGCGCGACGCTCGACGAGCACGTCGACGAGGAGCTCGACGCGCTGGCGCGAGTCGCACCGGCCGCCTCCGCAGACGCGTTCGACCGGGACACGCGCGCCTTCGTCGACGACCTCTACGGCTGCGCCGTCGACGAGCTCGCCCGGCGTGCGCTCCGCGCGGCGAATGTCACGATGACGAGCGCGTCGCCCCGAACGGACGGCGCCGCGGAGCGGTTCCTCGCGGGGCTCGCGGCAGCCACGCCGGATCTGCCGGCCGAGACCGGATACGCCGCGCTCGAGCGCCGGCTCGCGGCCTGGGTCGACGGCGGCCTCACGCGCCGATCGCGGGCGCCATGGAATCTCGGGCTCCGGCTCGACGAGGCGGACGGGCCCGTGATGGGAGAGCGCCCTGTCGTGCTGGAGCTCTGGCTCGAGGCGGCGGACGACCCGACCCTCGCGCTGCCTGCCGCACTGCTCCAGTCGGGGGCCGACGAGGTCTTCGGATTCCTGCGCGACAGCGACCCACGCCGCGCGCTCGACCGCCGACTTGCGACGATCGAGCCGATCCTTGCCGACGCCGGCATCACGCTCGCCGGCGACCCACCGACGAGCGTCGTGCTCGACACGGAGCAGGTGCGGACGTTCCTGCGCGACGCCATGCCGCGGCTCGAGGCAATGGGTGTCCCGCTCCGCCTCCCGCGCGAGTGGGTCTCCTCGTCGAGCCGCGTGCGCGTGAACCTCGTCGCAACGGGCGTCGCCCCGTCGTCGAGCGGGTTGCTCACCCAGAAGGCGATCGCGTCGTTCGACTGGCGCCTCGCGATCGGCGACGTCGAGCTGACCGACGAGGAGCTCCGCGCGCTCGCCGCCGCGAAGGAGCCGCTCGTCCGGCTCCGAGGGAAGTGGCACGCGCTGCGTGCCACCGAGGTCGAGCGGGCGCTTCGCTTCCTCGAGACCCGGGACCGGGCGGCGGGCGTGGTCGAGCTCGTCCGGGCGGTGGCGGGTCTCGAGACCGAGGAGGCCGGCGTCGAGCTGGGCGACGTCCGGCTGGACGCCGCGCTCGACGATCTCCTCGCCGGAGCCAACGAGCGGCGTTACGAGCCGCTCGCGACGCCCGGCGGGATGCGTCATGACCTGTTCCCGTTCCAGGAGCGCGGTCACGGGTGGATGCGCCTGCTCGGCGACCTCCGCGTCGGCGGGATCCTCGCCGACGACATGGGGCTCGGAAAGACCGTCCAGGCGATCGCGACCCTCGTCTCGGAAAGGGAGGAGGCGGGAGCGGACGTCGGGCCGACGCTCGTCGTCAGCCCGATGAGCATCGCGCAGCAGTGGGCGCGGGAGATCGCCCGCTTCGCGCCCGGGCTCCGCGTCCACCTCCACCACGGGCCGTCCCGTCTCACCGGCGACGCGTTCGTTGCCGCGGTCGGGAGCGCGGATGTCGTCGTCACCTCGTACGACGTGGCGACCCGCGACGTCGAGCTCCTGTCGAGCTTCGAGTGGGACCGCCTGCTCCTCGACGAGGCGCAGGACGCCAAGAACCCGCGGACGAAGCGCCACCGCGCCCTCCGACGGATCCCGCGCCGGCGGGCCGTCGCGCTCACGGGCACCCCCATCGAGAACCGCCTCAGCGAGCTCTGGGCGATCATGGACCTCGTCAACCCCGGCTTGCTCGGCACACGCGAGGCGTTCGAGCGGTCGCTCGCCCGTCCGATCGAGGCACGGCGGGACGCCCAAGCGCTCGAGCGGCTCCGCTCTCTCGTCGGCCCGTTCGTCCTCCGCCGGGCGAAGGACGCGCCCGAGGTCGACATCGAGCTGCCGCCGATCACGATCTCGAAGGTGCCGTGCAACCTGACCGTCGAGCAGGCGAGCCTCTATCGCGCGACCGTCGACCGATGGATGCCGCGAATCGAGGAGCACGAGCGGGCGTTCGACCGCCGCGGCGCCGTTCTCGCGATGCTCGGGCAGTTGAAGCAGGTCTGCAACCACCCCGAGCTCGTCGTCCCGACGGGTCAGGCACTCGAAGGTCGCTCCGGGAAGCTCGAGCGCCTCGTCGAGCTCCTCGCCGCCGTCCCGGGGGACGAGAAGTCACTCGTCTTCACGCAGTACCCGGGCTTCGACCGGCTCGCGCCGCACCTCGAGCACCGCCTCGGTCGCCAGGTCGGGTTCTTCCACGGCGGGCTCTCGATCAGAGCGCGCGACGAGCTCGTGGCCCGGTTCGAGTCCGAGGCGGAGCCGTCCGTGCTCGTTGTCTCGCTCCGCGCCGGGGGCAGGGGGCTGAACCTCCCGGCGGCGAACCACGTCCTCCACTTCGACCGCTGGTGGAACCCGGCCGTCGAGCAGCAGGCGACGGATCGCGTTCACCGCCTTGGCCAGCGACGGCCGGTCTACGTGTCGAGCCTGGTCTGTACGGCCACCCTCGAGGAACGGATCGACGCTCTCCTCGACGCGAAGCGCGAGCTGGCCGATCAGGTGATGGCCGGCCGCGCCGACGACTGGCTCGCCGAGCTCGACCTCGATGCCATCCGCGCCGCGGTCGCGCTGGCCCCCGACGCGGGCGGGGAGGCCGCGTGACCGGGATCCTCCTCCGCGGCGGCGTCCCCATCGCGGTCGCAGCCGATCCCGGTACTCGCATCGGTCGTGGGCCGTGGGCGCGACTTTTCGCGACGGCTGTCGTTCCGGACGAGGGCTCGGAGCGCGCGGAGCGCGGCCGCGAGCTGGCGCGCGAGGGAGCGGTGTCCGAGGTGCTCGTCGACGAGGGCGTGATCCGCGCTCGCGTCCGGGGCTCGGAGGGCGCCGACTACGCGGTCTCGCTGGAGAGCGCCGTGCTCCCCGCACGCGCCTGGGCGGAGGCGACGCGTGCGGCACGAGGACGCCCCGCCCTCGATGCCGGCGCGGACGGGACGACGCAGTCGGTTCACCTCGCCCACCACCTCGAGACCGAGCAAGACGAGCCACTTGTGCCGCCGTCCCGCCGGATCGGGACGAGCTGCACGTGCCCGGATCGGGAGTGGTC
>Ga0105243_10003661_pt1 | contig 12358 bp, 8 predicted proteins | sample KBSM34metaG_FD_81525 | JGI IMG/M metagenome (GOLD analysis project Ga0105243, IMG submission 81525) | Miscanthus rhizosphere microbial communities from Kellogg Biological Station, Michigan, USA - KBS M3-4 metaG | ecosystem: Host-associated > Plants > Roots > Rhizosphere > Soil | place: Michigan...
GCGATCCAGCGCGAGGCCTTTTTGTTAACACAGATTCGCATCGAGAAAGCCAGCCCTGACTGGACGTTTGTTCAATCAGGGCCGGGCCTGTCCGGGATGCACGGCGGGCAGGCCAAGCCGTGCGTCAACGGCCGAATTCGGGCGTCCGGCCACCGAGCATCGCTGCGACACCTTCCCGGAAATCCGGTGCCGCCAGGAGTTCGATCTGACCCTCGGTTTCCCGTTCGAGCGTCTCGTCGATTCGGGCGAGGGTGGTGGTGGTCAGCGCGCGTTTGGTCAGTTCGATCGCGCGCCGGGGACCGCGGGACAGCTTGGCCGCGACCGCTCGCACATGAGACGACAGTTCGTCCTCGGGGAGCACCCGGGCGATCAATCCGGCGGCTGCGGCGTCCGTGGCTCCGAGTTTCCTCCCGAGCAGCGCCATCTCGCTCGCCCTTGCCCGCCCGATCGCCGCAGGGACGAGCAGACTCGATCCGCCGTCGGGCATCAGCCCGACGTTGACGAAGGCCAACAGGAAGTACGCACTCGGCGACGCGAATGCCAGATCGGCCGCGAAGGCAATGGACGCACCGACTCCGGCCGCCGCCCCGTTCACCTCCGCGATCACCGGGATCGGCAGGGTGAGGATCGCCCGGACCACCCGGTTCGCCGAGTCCATCACGACACGCGGGTCCGCCTCGGGACCGTCGGCCGCCGCGGCGAGGTCGGCGCCGGTCGAGAAGGCCGCGCGCGCTCCACCGATCACCACGACCCGGACCGACGGGTCTTTCGCGCGCCCGGTCAGCAGGTCGCCCATGGCGTCCATCGTCGCCAGGTCGATCGCGTTCATCCGCTCCTGCCTGTCGATGGTGATCCGCAGGATCCCATCCCCGAATTCGACCCGCAGCCCGGCGATCACCTCGAGCTCGGGGGTCGCCGTCATCGGAGGGCCCCCACAGGTCGGGACACGGTCATGCTTCCCCTTTCGATTCGGCGCACATGCCGGCGGTCGACGTGCGGGCCACGGCCGGCCCGCGCCAGTGAGCACGCTCACACTGTGCGAATTGCGGTTTACTTTTATGTACCCGTCCGACGTTGTCAATAGCGAATACCGTTGCTAGTCCGGACTTTGCGATGACGATCTACGGGGAAGCGTCGGCGTCGGCACCGGAAACCAGAATTCGCTTTCGGGCAGAAGCCACCAGGCTCTCGGTTAGGATTGCTGCGACCGAAGTCAGGAGACGTCGATGCCCCAGACGACCACCGGCCGGCCGGCTTCGGCCGCCGCGCCCGTTCGGCGACGACCGAAGGACCGCAAGGCGCAGATCGCCTTGGTGGCGGCGCAGGCCTTCAGTGAACGGGGCTATCACGCGGTCGGCGTGGACGACATCGCCGCCACTCTCGGTATCTCCGGCCCTGCCCTCTATCGCCATTTCCCCAACAAGTACGCCTTGCTGGTCCATGCCGCGATGGGAACGGTCGGCGCCCTCCGATCGGCCTCCGATGCCGCCGCCGAGTCCGACGATCCGGACCGCACCCCTGAGCTCCGGTTGGATTCCGTGCTGCGAGCACTGATCGTGACGACCGTCGAAAGCCGCAAGACCGGTGGGCTCTACCGGTGGGAGGGCCGCTACCTCCGACCCGACGACCGGGACCTGATGCGGACCGAGTTCGTCGCGGTGACCCAGAACGTCGCGGGGCCGCTGCGCGAGTTGCGACCCGACCTCGCCGAACGCGAATCGGTGATCCTCGCTGCAGCCGCGCTCAGCGTGATCGGGAGCATCACTGCCCACAGCGCCGCGCTGGCGAACCGCAAGATCGAGAAGCTCCTGCTCGGCACCGCGTGGGGCGTGTTGAGATGCGACCTGGCCGGCGCGCCGCCCGCGACGACGACGATCGACGATCCCGCCGCACAGCGCGGACTCGCCGTGACCTCCAAGCGTGAACTACTGCTCGCGGAGGCGGTGAAGATCTTCCACGACCGCGGCTATCACGAGTCGAGCATCGAGGAGATCGGCGCCGCAGCGGGCATCAACGCATCCAGCGTCTACCGACACTTCCCCAGCAAGGCGGACCTGCTGGCTGCCGCATTCCACCGGGCAGCCGATCGCCTGGCCATGGCGACGGCCGCGGCGCTCGCCGCCTCCACCGACCCGGACGAGGCGCTCAGTCGACTCTCGGCCACCTATATCGACCTGGCATTCACGCATCCCGAGGTGCTCTCCGTGTACTTCTCGGAGATAGGCAACCTGCCCAAGCAGGAGCGCACCAACCTCCGCAACGTGCAGCGCCTGCACGTCGAGGAGTGGGTCCACCTGCTCACCGCGGTACGGCCAGAGCTGTCCGCGGTCGAGGCCAGGTTCCTGGTGCACGCGACTCTCGGCCAGACCCTCGACGTGGGCCGGCTACTCCATTTCGACACCGGCGCACAGGCCCGCGGCCGGATGCAGACCCTCATGCTGACGGTGCTGCACAGCTGACCGGCCGCGAGCCGTCGCCTCAGGCCGTGGCGCCGCTCATGATCGCCGATTCGAGCTCGTCGTACGACTCGTGCAGCAGTTCGACGTATCGATCGTCGTCCGGCAACTGCAGCGGATCCGCGGTGACGTTGATCGTGAGGACGTCCCCGACGCTGTCGACCCGGTGCGCAAGACCGGCGAGCCCCGAGAGCGGGCACAGGCCGAAACTCGCGACCACCGTCGCATCGCCGAGCTTCATGTCCGCCGGCCCCTTGGGCACGTTCGAGACGAGCGCGTTCCCCAGGCTGACAGTCGACGACTCCGGCTTGGGCAGCGCGCCGAGGACCGCAAGGCCCGCGCGAAGGAGGGCGCCGGGAACGGCACCGGGGAGCTCATCGAGCGTCAGCGACGCGGGAGTGGTCGTGCGGACCCGTTCCTCGAGGACCGAATCGTGGATCTCCCGCACCCGCTCGACCGGATCCTCGGTCTCGGTGTGCAGATCCACGTACATGGTCACGAACCGGTTTCGCGACGTCGCCTCCACTGTCGAGCGGGTCGACATCGGGACCCCAGCACCCAGCGAACCGGCAGGCACCTCGCCTGACGCGTGCAGGTAATTCCGCATCGCCCTGCCGATCACGGCGAGCACCAGGTCGTTGACCGTGACCTCGCCGAGCCTTACCTTCATCGCACGCAGGCCGCCGAGCGGGAGTATCGCGGTGTTGAAAACCCGGTCAGGGCCCAACGGCTGGTTGAGCGTCGTGCGCGGGCGAACGGCGGTGGGCGTCCGGTACAGCCCCAGATCGCTCCCGAGTTGCATTGCACGCTGCGCCGAGCGCGCCCTGAGGAGTTCCTGTGCGAGCCGACCCAGATTCCGTGGGGTCGATCCGAGCGCCCGCGCCAGCATTCCGACCTGCGACGGCGGCGCGGCCGGGTCCACGACCTCGACGATTTCGTCCTGCTCGTCCGGCTCCGCCGCGAAGAGGCGGCGTGCGATCGCGGCGCTCAACATGCCGTCGGCCGCCGCGTGATGCAGCTTCAGCGCCGCCACGGTGGCCTCACCCGCGATGCCATCGATCCCGCGGACGCCGGAGATCACGTGGAGTTCCCATGGCGGCCTTGACTCGTCCATCGGGCTCTGCAGCAGGTCGGCGAGCAACGTCCGCACGTCCTCCCAGCGCTCGGCCGTGTGGAAGACGAGGTGATTGTCGACGGAGAACTCCGGGTCCTCCGCCCAGTACGGATGGTCGAGGTCCAACGGCACGCGGACAACCCGCTGTCGCAGGATCTCCATCCCGCCCGCGCGGTCCGCGATCCACCGGGTGATCTCGGCGGGATCCGGACGTCGATCCGAATCACGTTCGGCCACAAAGGCATACGCGGTCATGGTGGCCTGTTTGGCCTGTTCCTTCTCCACGTACAGAAATACGGTGTCTCTCGGATGCATCTGCTCCATGTACCGCCTCATCCCCAACACGCGCCGCTTCACCCCGAGGCGACGCTCCCGATGTCCAACCGTACCGGCGAACCATTCCCGAGGCAGATCTGGTCCCTTAGCTCGGCAAACGACTCGAGAAGGAGTTCGCGATAGCGGCGGATGTCGGCCAACTGCACTGGATCGGCGGTGACATTGACGGTGAGGGAGTTGCCCACCGAGCCGATGGCGTGGGCCACCCCGCCCAAACCCACGAGCGGCGCGAGGCCGAAGCCTGCGACCACGGTCGCATCGCACAGGCGCAGGTCCGCACCGCCACTGCGCACGCTGCTGACCAGAGTGTTGACGTAGTGGATCGAGTCCGCCCGTCGCTTCGGCCGTCCGTAACCGATCCGCAGCGCGGCTCGAATCGCCCATCCGGGTATGACCCCGACGACATCGCAGGAAGCCGCAACGGCCTCGGCCGGAATGCTCAACCGCTCGCGCTCCTCCAGGACCGACCGATGGATCGCGCGGGCCCGCGCGATCGGATCGACCGTGGCGGTGTGCAGGTCCACCGCCATCGTGAGGAACTGATTTCGTGACTCGGAGGCGCGGGTGCGGCGGATGGACATCGGAACCGCGGCGGCCAGCGAACCCGCAGTCGGGCCATCGATCTCGTGGAGGTACCTCCGCAACGCGCCCGCGATCACCGTCAGTACGAGGTCGTTGACGGTGACCTCGCCGAGCGCGGCCTTCATGTCCCGCACTTCGTCGAGCGGGAGGAACGCCACGTCGAACACCCGATCGGGGCCGAGCGGCTGGTTGAGCACGGTCCGCGGCCGCTTCGCGACGGGCAGGGTGTGCGTGCCCTCCTCGCGCTCGACCAGGAGTCGGTGGCGCGTCGCGCGGAACTCTCGCAGGCCGCCGACGAGCTCGCCGACCTTGCGCGGGCACGCTCGGACGGCGGAGGCGAACAGACCGGCCGGGGCCGGTATCTGCAGGGCGGCGACCGGCCCGCCGGGGCGAACAGCCGGAACCGGGCCTGCCGCGAACAGCGTCCTGGAGATGGTGGTGCTCAGCTCGCCGTCCGCCATCGAGTGATGGAACTTCATCACCGCGACCGTGGCCTCCCCCGCGACGCCGGGGATACCGCGGACCCCGGTGACGACGTGGAGTTCCCACAGCGGCCTGGACCGATCCATCGGCTGCTGTACGAGCTGCGCCATCCATTCGCGCAGCTCCTGCCATCCCGAGCCGTCATGGAAGAAGAGGTGATCATCGACGGAGTGCTCGGGATCCTCGACCCAGTAGGGATGGTCGAGGTCGAACGGGACGCGGACCAGTCGTTGGCGCAATACCGCGATCCCGCGAGCGCGGTCGGAGATCCACCGGGCGATCTCCCGGCGATCGGCCGGGTGAGCCTGCGAACCATCGGGGACGAACGCGTAGGCGGACAGAAAGGTCTGCCAGGCGACGGGACGCTCCACATAGAGGAACACCGCATCCCTCGGATCGACCTGCAGCACGTAACTCCCCGTTCGTCGACCCCTGCCGGCGAGACGGTACCGTTTGACACTAAGCCCCGCGCATCGAGGCTCCCGCAGCGCGGGACGACGCGCGTTCCCCGCCGGTCAGCCCCGACCGTGGTTCTGGTCCACTCCGAGATCGCTCGGCCGGTAGCCAACCGGGTATCCGGGATAGGTCCGGTTGTGCGGGTCCCTTGCGGCCTTCGACCTCCTGCGCGGCGGCAGCAGCCGGACAGCCTTGGACCGGGCAACCAATCCGCGCTGCGCGACGCCCGTCATCCAGGCCGGTGCGGCCGGGAACCCGAAGGCCGAGCGCATCTGCTGATCCAGCATCGCGTAGACCCCCTGACGCACGGCAGGCCGAAGCGGACGGGGGAACCACGCACAGAACAGGTCCCGGGTGTAGACGCCGATCAGGTGATTGTCCTCGGTGTACCGGAAGCGCTCGGCCTCGTACTCGATCTTGAACCGGTAGAACTCCTGAAAGTCCTCCGGGATGTCCTTGATACCCATCCGCAGTCCGACCTCCCGATAGAAGAGGAAGGAGGCAAGCCGTTCGTTCGGGTGCAGTGGGCGCCATCCGTAGCGGTCGATCCAGTCCAACGGATCGAAGGCGAAAGTGCTCAGCACGTACAACATGTCCGAATTGTCGATGTCGTACTTCGAGTGCATCCGGTTCACCATTCGCAGCGACTCCGTGCCGCGGGGCGAGTCGTAGCCGTGCTCGACGAGTTCTGCCATCAGCAGCGCGGTGTCGTCATAGCGCTTCTGCGGCCGCTTCTCGAACTCCCCGGTCCGGCGCAGCAATGCGGAGATCGTGGGCACGCAGTAGGTCCGGAACAGCGCGAACTCGAGCGCGCGCTGATAGTCCCACGGAAACTCGAAGCCGGCGGTGATCCGATGGATCTCGTGGTTGTCCGTTGCCGGATCGAGTTGCTCGATCCGGTGGAGCCAGCCATACCTGCCGCGCGGTCGGGACGGGTTCTCGTTCACCAGCAACATGGTGCCCTCTCAGCTCCGGCCGTGCCGCGTCTTGAGCAACCACGCGGCGATCTTCATGTCCCGGGGTTTACGTTCCATCGACAGCAGGTTCAACGGCGCCCGGTACTTCTGCCGGGCAACCGACTTGGCGCGGCTGAACTCGCGCAGTCCGTCGGCGCCGTGGATCCGGCCGAAGCCCGACTCCCCCACCCCGCCGAACGGGAGCGCGGCCACGCTCGCGAATCCCAGCACCGAGTTGATCGTGACCACTCCGGCTCGCAACCGCTCGGCCGCCTCCACCGCCCGCCTGCGGTCACCGGTGAAGATCGAGGCACCGAGTCCGTACTTGGAGGCGTTGGCCGCAGCAATCCCCTCGTCCAGGTCCGCGACCCGATTGATCACCACCGTCGGACCGAAGGTCTCCTCCCGGACGGCGCTGCTGTCCTCCGGAACATCGACGAGGATCACCGGTTCGACGAAGGGCCCGCGGATCGACTCCTGGCCGCCGAGCACCGCGCGACCGCCCCTGGCGAGGGCATCGTCGATCTGCCCGCGCACCACCTCCGACTGCCGTGCCATCGTCATCGGCCCATACGAGGAGTCCGGGGCACCGCCGGGTCGCAACCGCTTGGCCTTCTCGGTGACCTTCTGCACGAACGTGTCGAACACCCCGTCCGCCACATAGATTCGTTCCACGCCGACACAGGTCTGGCCCGCGTTGCCCATGGCGCCGAAGACGGCGAAACTCGACGCCTCCTCCAGATCCGCATCTGCGTCCACCAGCATCGCGTCCTTGCCGCCGCACTCCGCGACCATCGGGGTCAGGGTCTCCGCGCACAAGGCCATCACCTTCTTGGCGGTCGGCGTCGAACCGGTGAACGCGACCTTGTCGACCCCGGCCCTGCAGAGCGCGGTCCCTGTGCCGCCGTCACCCGTGATCACCTGCAGCACAGGCTGGTTGGGGACGAGCGCTTGCCACTTGTCGGCGATCCACACTGCGACACCCGGCGTCAGCTCACTCGGCTTGAAGACCACCGCGTTGCCCGCCGCGAGTGCGTACGAGATCGAACCCATCGGCGTGTACAGCGGATAGTTCCACGGCCCGATCACCCCCACCACGCCGAGCGGCTGGTATCGGACGGTCGCCTCCTGATTGGCGCTCACCAACCCGGCGGGCACCTTCTTCTTGCCGAGCACCTTCGTGGCGTTGCGGGCGGCCCAATCCAGGTGCTCGACGGTGAGCATCACCTCCAGCAGGGCGTCGCCCGGCGGTTTCCCGGTCTCGCGGGAGATCACGGCAGCCAGGGCCTGCGCGTCGGATGCGATCGCCGTCTTCCAGTCCAGCAGCCATCGCTTGCGTCCGTCGAAGCCCAGCGACTCCCACCACCGCGCGGCGGGGCGAGCCCGCTCGACGACCCTCGCGACCTCGTCCGCATCCGCGACCGGGTAGCTGGCGATGACCTCGTCGGTGCGCGGATCCAGCGACTCGATCACCCCCGCCCCCGCGGGAGACCCGGCTGTCTCGGTGAGCTCGTGCTTCTTGGCCGCCTGCTGTGGCATGGACAGTTCCCTCCGTCGCCGATCGCCTCTAGATACTTCGCATCAAATATATTTGATGTGATGTAGTGTTATGGACATCACATTAGGCGGCGGCAGGCCCGCCGACAAGACCACATCGACACTGATCCCCCGGCGCGCACCGTGCGCCCACCCAACCAGCGGGAGCCAACGAAGATGAGCGTTGAATTCACCACGGAACAGAAGGCATTCGCCAAGGCCGTCACGGACTTCTGCAAGCGCGAGGCCGGCACGCGCGAGAAGCGCGATCAGTTGACGGATCACGGCGCGCACAATCACAACCAGGGCGTATACGAGAAGATGGCCGAGCTGGGCTGGCTCGGGCTGACCATCCCCGAGGAATTCGGCGGCTCCGACGCGACCATGGTCGACATGTGCATCCTGCTCGAGCAGACCCAACGCGGGATGTTGCCGATCGGCGCGATCGGGCCGACGCTCATCACCGGCGGGGCATACGCCAAGTTCGGCACCCCGCAGCAGAAGGACGAGGTGCTGCGCGGCATCGTCCGCGGTGCGTCCCAGTCGATCTCGATGTCCGAGCCCGAGGCCGGCTCCGATGTCGGGAACCTGAGCACCAAGGCCGAGCAGACCTCGGACGGCTGGCTGGTCAACGGCCAGAAGACGTGGTGCTCCAACGCCCACATCTCGGAGAACATCCTGCTCGTCGCGCGTACGAGCCGCGGCGAGAACAAGCACGAGGGCATGACCATGTTCCACGTGCCCGCCCGCACGGACGGCCTGAAGATCAGCCCGATCGAGCTGATGGGCGGCCAGAAGGAGACGAACGACCTCTACTTCACGGACTGCGTCCTCCCCGCGGATGCGGTGGTCGGCGAGGTGGGGAACGGCTGGCGTCAGCTGATGACCGGACTGAACTTCGAACGGCTGATCCTTGCCGCGATGATCCTGGGGACCGCGGAGCGGGCCTTCGACGACACCCTCGGGTACATCACCCAGCGCAAGCAGTTCGGCCGGCCGATCGGCAGCTTCCAGTCGCTGCGGCACCGGATGGCGGACCTCGCCACCGAGATCGAATGCACCAAGCTGCTCGTCTACAACGTCGCGCGCGAGGCGGACGCCAACCCGGACAAGGTCCTCGCCCGAGAGGCCTCGATGGCCAAGCTGAAGGCGACGGAGACCGCCAAGCGCGTCGCCCTCGAGGGCATGCAGATGATGGGCGGGTACGGCTACGCCACCGAGTTCGACATGGAGAAGCACGTCCGCGGGGCGCTGGTGTCCACCATCTTCGGCGGGACCAGCGAGATCCAGCGCGACATCATCGGCAAGACGTACGGCTTGTAGCCGCTGGCAGGCGTTTAAGCTGATTGCCGTCAGAAGGAGACTCGATGACCTCGTCCGCCACACCACGCCCCAAGGAGGCGCGCGCGCTCCGTCGCCGCCCCCAGCTCTCCGATGACGTCGCGGTGCACGTCCGCAACCTCATCATGTCGGGCGGGGTGCGGCCGGGCGAGTTCATCCGTCTCGACGAGACCGCCGCCGAACTCGGGGTCAGCGTCACCCCTGTCCGCGAGGCCCTGCTGACACTGCGCAGCGAGGGCCTCGTGGAGCTGGTGCCGCACCGTGGGTACGTCGTCGCCGCTCTCAGTCGTGGCGACATCAACGACGTCTTCTGGCTGCAGGGGCAGATCGCCGAGGAGCTGACCTCGAGGGCCACCGCGGCAATCGACAAGGAGACCCTCGACGAGCTCCGCGCCATCAATGTGAAACTGGCACGTGCCGTGGAGGATTCGGATGCGGCACGGATCGAGGACCTCGAGTTCGGCTTCCATCGGATCCTCAATCGGTTGGCGGGTTCCGCCAAGCTCTCCCGGTTCCTGCTCAATGCGACCCGGTATACGCCGGTGCACTTCTACTCGGCGGACCACGGCTGGGGCGATGCCGCCATCGCGAGCCACGACCGGCTGATCGACGCGATGGCCGTGGGGGACGCCGAGGAGGCCGGGCGCGAATCCCGGGCGCACTTCCTCGACGGGGCGCAGCGACTGATCAGCCACCTCGAAGACGTCGGGATCTGGGACTGACGGTGTAGTCGTCACCGAGCGCTAGCGGGTCACCGCCTCCGCGCCGGACCACCAGTCGTCGAGGATGCGGGCGATCACGGCCAGTGCCTCGGGCGAGGCCATCCCCCAGTGCGTCGATTCCACCGGATGATTGTGGATCGCGCCGTCCACCACCGACCGCCAGGTCGAGGCCCCGAGCGACCCGCTCCTGTCTTCCTGCGCCGCGGTGAAGTACACGACATCTCCCGCGAACGACTTCGGACGATGCGCGGCCAGCAGCACGAGGGATTCCACCACTGATTCGACGGCCTGTGCCCGGTCGTGGAGGCGGATCCCCTCCGGGACCAGCCCGCCGAGCAGCTCGTCCGGTGTCGGCTCATCGAGGACCGACCGTGCAGGCGCGGCCTCGTGATCGGCGAAGCTGTCCATCATCGCCAGTAGCGCGACATCCTCGCCCTCTGACTGCAATTGGACCGCCATTGCCTGCGCGATCACGCCACCGAGCGACCACCCCAGCAGGTGATAGGGCCCCTCGGGTTGAATCGAACGGATCTCGCGCACGTACCTGTCGGCCCATTCACCGATCGAACCCGGCGCCCAGCCGGAGCTCCCGAGCGCGGGCGACTGCAGGCCGTAGATTCCGCGGTCGGACTCGAGGTGCCGGGCCAGGCCGGCGAACGCCCACGAGAGCCCGCCGATCGGGTGCACGCAGAACAGGGGCGGCTCGGATCCACCGACGCGGATCGGGAGCAGCACCTCGAAGGACTCCTCACCGTCCGCGTCGGCCCTCGTGCCCGAGTCGATCCGGTCGGCGAGCCCCGCCGGGGTCGGCTCGGAGAACATCCATTGGAGGCGAACCTCGGATCCGAGTCGGGCCGTCAGCCGAGCCACCACGCCGGTGGCGATCAGCGAGTTGCCGCCGAGCTCGAAGAAGTTGTCGTCCACACCGACCTGGCCGACACCGAGCACCTCGGCCAGCACCTCTGCGATCGCGACCTCCGTCGCGGACACCGGTGCGCGATACTCGCGGGCGACCGGCACCGGCGCGGGCAGAGCCGAGCGGTGAAGCTTGCCGGACGCGTTCACCGGCAACGCCCCCAGCCTCACGAACACGCTCGGAATCATGTACTCCGGCAGGGCGCGGCCGAGGGAGGCGCGGGCGACGCCCGGATCGAACGACGGGTCGCCGACCACATACCCGACCAGTTGTGGATGCCCCAGGCTGTCCTGCCGGACCACGGCCACGGCCTGCTCGACCCCGTCGAGCCCGAGCAGGGCCGCCTCGATCTCGCCGAGCTCGATCCGCAGACCACGCAACTTCACCTGGAAGTCAGTACGACCGATGTACTCCAGCTCACCCGCGGCGCTCCAGGTCACCAGGTCACCGGTCCGGTACATCCGCGCACCCGCACCACCGAACGGATTCGCCACAAACCGATCCGACGTCAGATCACTACGACCCACATACCCGCGGGCCAACTGCACACCCGCCAGATACAACTCACCCGGCACCCCCACCGGCACCGGCCGCAACCGCGAATCCAACACGAACACCTGCGTGTTCCACACCGGCGCACCGATCGGCACCGACACCTCATCCGCCGCAGTGACCTCATGGAAGGTCACATCCACCGCCGCCTCCGTCGGCCCATACAGATTGTGCAAACGCGACGACGGCAACACCTCACGCAACAACGCCGCCGTCTGCGCGGGCAACGCCTCACCCGAAGCGAACACCCGCCGCAACGACACCGCCTCCACCACCGACGGCTCCGCCACGAACACCGCCAACATCGACGGCACAAAATGCGCCGTCGACACCGACTCCTCCACGATCACCCGAGCCAGATACGCCGGATCCCGATGACCATCCGGCACCGCGATCACCATCCGAGCACCAACCTGCAACGGCCAGAACAACTCCCACACCGACACATCGAAGGTCACCGGAGTCTTCTGCAACACCACATCATCGACGGACAACCCGTACTCGCCCTGCATCCACAACAGACGATTCACGATCGCCGCATGGCTCACGGCCACACCCTTCGGCCGACCCGTCGAACCCGACGTGAAAATCACATACGCCGTATTGGACGGCACCAACGGCGCCAACCGATCCACATCCGACACCGGCGCATCCGAGAACGACGCCAGGTCGACCGCGTCGATCTCGACGACCTCAGCCCCCGGGGCCGTGAACTCGTCACGCGACGTCGAGAGAACGCACGCGGGCTCGGCGGTGTCGAGGATGTTCCCGATTCGATCCGCTGGCTGATCCGGGTCCACCGGCACGTACGCACCACCGGCCTTGACCACCGCGTACACACCGACCAACAGATCGATCGATCGACGCATCGCCAACGCCACCAACGATTCCGGACCGACACCGATGGA
>Ga0105243_10003662_pt1 | contig 12354 bp, 11 predicted proteins | sample KBSM34metaG_FD_81525 | JGI IMG/M metagenome (GOLD analysis project Ga0105243, IMG submission 81525) | Miscanthus rhizosphere microbial communities from Kellogg Biological Station, Michigan, USA - KBS M3-4 metaG | ecosystem: Host-associated > Plants > Roots > Rhizosphere > Soil | place...
CTTCGTGGAGCCCCAGACGCCGAGGTTCGAGCCGGCGAGCAGCGACGTGTCCTTCGCCCCCGACGGCACGGTGGTGACGTTCCACTTGCCGGCCAGCTCCGGCGCCGACTGCGAGATGGCGGCGGCGAGGTAGGGGCCGCTGACGAGCATCGGCGTGCTGCCCGTGATGAAGCCCTGCGTCTGGTCGAAGTCGCTGTTGGTGGGCACGCTCTTGTCGGCGTAGAGGCCGGTGTAGAGGTCGACGGCGTTGCCGAAGGCGGGGGTGTCGAAGTCGATCTTCCCCTGGCTGTCGACGATGTCGCCGCCCTGATCCCACGTCATGATGACCGGGAGGGCGCTGTCCCACTGGGGGATGTAGTACCCGTACGAGCCGTCCCCACGGCCGGCCAAGGTCTTCGCGTCGGCGCGGAGCTCGTCCCACGTGGTCGGCGGAGCGGTGATGCCGGCGGCCTGGAGGATGTCGCTGCGGTAGAACAGCACACGGGTGTCGGAGACCCACGGCACCGACACGACCTTTCCGCCGATGGCGGTCGCGTCGCCCGCGGCGCCGTCGATGAAGTTGGATGCCGTGAGGTTCTCGTGACCGGAGAGCGCGGCGTCGTCGAGAGTGAGCAGTGCGCCGCTGTCGGCGTAGGTGCGCAGCTTGGAGAGTCCGATCTGCAGGACATCGGGACCATCGCCCGAGGCGACGGCGGTCGTGAACTTCTGGTCGACGCTGTCCCAGGGGATGGCGACGGTCTTCACGTCGATTCCGGTCTTGTCTTCGAACGGCTTCACCAGCGCGTCGAAGTGGGCGGAGCTGTCGCCCATGACCCAGACGGTCAGTTCCTTGGCGGCGGCCCCGCCGTCGGCGGGCGCGGATGACGAGCATCCGGCGAGTGTGGCCGCGGTCAGGGCGGCGGTGCCCAGCGCGAGCCAGCGCATTCTCTTCATCGAGAGGTCCTTTCGGGGTGCAGGAGGTGCGGTGCAGAATCGGGATTCGGCGGCGAGAGGACGGGAAGAGACTTCGTCGTCCTTTCTCTAAGCCTTAGATTAAGGCATGTTGGATCTGGCGGCAAGAGGAGATCCGCCGCGCACAACACAGGGGGCCGCGGCATCCACGACCCCCTGCGCTGATCGTGCTCAATACGACGAGTACACCGTCACCTCGTCGATCGACCACCACTGCGGAGCGACCCCGGTCTGCGTGATCCGGATGTACCTCGCGTTGATCGGAGCGATCGAGATCGGCCGCTTCCATCCGTAGGCGATCCCTGTGGCGCCCGTCGACCACGTCGAGCCGTCCAGCGACGTCTCCACCGTGAACCCGCGAGGGTAATCCCACGTCGAGCCGCTCTCGGTCTGCACCGTCACCATCGCGACCGTGCGGTTCGCGCCCATGTCGATGCGATACCACTCGCCGCCGGCCATGGCCTGACCGCTCTTCCACGACGATCCGTTGGCGCCGTCGATCCCCGCGCCGGCGGAGCTTCCCGTCGCCGTGGTGGACGCCGTCGCCGTCCAGCCCGAGTGGCTCACCGCCACGGGCGCGAACGTCGACAGGCCGCCGGCGTACTTCGCGATGGTCGAGACGAAGCGCGCGTTCTGTGTGAAATCGGTCGTGCCGAACTGCGCCAGCTTCGACTGGAACGTCGCGGGATCGTCGCTGTTGATTACCGGAACCGGCTTGCGATCGTCGTAGTACATCCCCCAGTAGGCGAAGCCGTCCTCGGCCGAGCCCTTGACCTTGTAGGACCAGTTCGACCACGACACCTGTGAGGCGTTGAGGCCCGCCATGAACCGTGCCCAGACATCGTCGTTGTAGTACAGGGAGTACTCGCCGTAGAGGATGGGCACGCCCGGATTCGACAGCTTGGCCGCCAGCCCGCCGAGCTCATTGGTGACGAGCTGGTTCTGCGCCGTCCAGTCCTTCGAGTTCGGCATGTCGTACGGGTGGTACTCGTAGACGACGTTCGTCCACCCGTAGGTCGACGGGTGCGCGATCTTGTCGAGACCGAAGAACGCGCCGAGGAAGATCGCATGGTCCGCATCGATGGCGCGCACCGCGGTGTACAGCCGGTTGTAGTAGTCGCTCTTCTGGGCGACGTCGTCGCTGTCCTCGTTGTAGTCGAAGCGCGTGCGCCGCCGCGGCGCGCAACTCCGCGGCGTCGGTACAGGTGCGTGCAGGCAGCCCCGCTCGCGCGGGCGTGCTCACCGCGGCGGTCGATCAATGACCTGACTCAGATGTCCCGTAAGTCGAGCCAGGCTTCTTGCGCGCCGATCGCGGCCGGATACTGACGGCCGTCGCTGCAGCAGCGCATAGAGCTGACAGGAGAACTCCTACGCCGGCCGGGCTTACCACCGCGCCTGACGTTGGGGGACTCGCGCTCGTCTGCCAGGACAGGATGCCCAGCAGTATCACCAGCCCCACAATCGTGTACTTCTCGCTGCCAAATCGCTGCCATCCGAAGAGAAGGGCGGCAGCTAGCCACATCGTCACAAGACCCAAAGGTGGTACCAAGAGGAATGCCGCGAAGTCGATGATCACGAACACCAGGCACATCAGGAGGTGAGCGAGAGCTCGCCCCTTATCGCCGAGCATGCCGACCGCGAAAGTTTGAGCGGCCAGGCTTACCGCGAGGAGAACGAGAACAACAGCATCGCGTGCGGTGAACCAGGTGGGACCGAAGATCGCCGCCAAACATCCAATCGCTGAGGCGGCGGCGAGGACCACGGCTGAGTACTTGCCCATCTAGTCGACCTAGAACGCGCCGGTGACGTCGACGTGCTGCCTGATCACTCCAAAAAGCTCGCCGAATCCCATATTCGAGAACTGATATAGGTTCCACCACACGCCGTCCGGCTTCTTCAAACGTATCTCCGTCGACGGCGCTCGATCGTGGTCTCCCCAATAGGCAAAACTGCCGTCGCCCGCGACCTGGAGCGACAGCTCATAGTCGATCGCGGGAGCCGCGAAGCAAAGCGGGTCGCTGGCCGCGTGCTCCCATGCGGTCCCACGCGAAATCGCGTCGCCCCAATCGCCGATGCGCTGGATTCCGCTCAGGTCGGCGTCCGTTTCCAGGACAACACTGCCACTATCTGTGACAAGCTTCGTGCCTGACGTGGCCTTGGACGTAGTCAGGCCAGACGGTGCCGTTCCGTTGAAGTAGAAGGTCGTGTTGACCCTCGTACGGGACGACGGAGTGGACTCCTGATTCGCAAACCCTCGGTTGTCTCCGGCGAATCGGTATATCTCCTGTGGCCCTTCCATCATCGGCCCGAGCTGTTGCAGGCATGGCGTAATGTAGCCGGTGAGTTCCGAGAACTGCACGAATGGTGTGGGGATGAATGTGTTGACCTGGAACGTCACCGCCCAGCCGCCAGCCCGGGTGCTCCGCGCGAGTGAGCGGGGCGCGTTGATATTCTCCGCGCTCGTCCCAATGATCTGGGTGTCCAAGGCCGGCACTGCAATACGCGTAAGGTACCGCTCATTCTTGCCGTCGGTGGTCTTGGCGCTCCCAGTGATTTCATAGGTCGAGGAGACTGTGACATCTGCGTCGCGGTCCACAAAACCCCCACCCTTCAGCGTGGCGACGACCACGCCATTACGAGTGATCTGCCAAAGGGATTCACCAGCGGAGGGGTCCCACCATGAGAGCTCGACAGCTCCGCTCGATGATGTCACGTACGTTGCCAACTGAGGGGTTCCTGCTCCTGGCGCAACGTATCGCTCAAGCCGCTTACTCAACTCAGCGACTGTTCCGTCGGTGCCGGTGCCAATGCGCGTGACGACTCTCTGCTCGTATCGACTCGCCGGATCTGCGGGGAACGCCCCTGCCTCCACGTAGTCGCCCGTAGCGTCCTGCACATAGTCGTGAAACGCTACGGCAGGCGGAAAGTTTGACGCCGACGCTTGCAGCATGGACGGGCGGGTTGTCTGTTCCTCCGCTGAAGCGCCAGTCGTGCTCCCGAAGAGGAGGGAGATCGCGGTGAGTAAAGGGATCGTGTAGAAAGCTGTCCGCCGTCGGCGCGTCTCTCGAACTGTCATCACTATCTCCGGTCGCGTCATCAGTGTTCGTCCCACTTGTGAAGAACCTATCGATTCCCTAGGCCATCGCACAGGGTACGAAAGTTGGAGCCTGAACGTGGTGGCGTCGGGAATTGATCGCGGATCGGCGAGGGCTGTGGTGAGATCCTCAACGCTCACATTGATCAGGGGCCGGGGGGATACGGATCAGATCTCGGCATCCTGCTTCGGGATGAACACCTTCTTGATGATGAGCAGGATCGACGCCGTCACGGGGATCGCGACGAGCGCGCCGAGCAGTCCCATCAGCGTGCCGCCGACGAGGGCGCCGATCACGACGAGCGCCCCCGGGACCGCGATCGCCTTGTTCATCACCCGCGGTGTCAGCACGTATGCCTCCAGCTGCATGTAGACGAGGTAGGCGACCGCGAAGATCAGCGCGGACAGCGGGCTGGCGAAGAGCGCGATCACCGAGGCGATGCCCCAGAACAGCACCGTTCCGACGAGGGGGATGATCGTCAGGCAGAAGGCCACCACCGCCATGAGAGCGGGGAAGGGAAGACCCAGCACCGTGTAGAGGATGAAGCTGACCACTGCGTTGACGAACGCGAGAACGACCATGCCGCCGAGGTAGCCCCCGACCGACTCGGTGATCTGCTCGGTGAGGTCGGCGGTCAGGGCGCGGTTGCGGGCTGGGACGAGCCGATAGAACGCCTGCTTGATCTCCGGAAGCGAGGCCAGGAAGTACAGGCTCAGCACGATGATGATGATGATCCCGGAGATGGTCGTGCCGATGGAGATGCCGATCTGCAGGACACCGCCCCCGATCGCGGCGATGTGTCCGGGGTCGGTGAGGAACTTCTGCGCCTCGGCGACGATCGCGGGCACCTGGTCGCCGAACTGGTCACGCGCCCAGGCGTAGACCTCCGTCTGCTGGAAGTTGGTGACCAGTGTGGGCAGGTCGGTGATGAACTGGGTGATCTGTCGCACGACCGTCGGCACGATGAGCCACACGACGCCCACGAGGAGGACAGCGAAGGCGAAATACACGATGACGATCGCCCAGGCGCGTGCGACGCCGTGGCGTTCCAGGCGCTGCACGACCGGGTTGAGGCCGAGGGCGGCGAACAGGGCGAACGCGACGTAGATCCAGATCGTCACGAGGCTGCTGACGGCCATGCCGAGGAGGATCGCGACGAGACCGCCGGCGGTCAGGAAGAAGCCCACCGCGAAAGGCCGGTTGATGCTCGTCCACACGGCGCGTCCGGGCCGCGAGGCCGGGGCGGAGGGCACGCTCGCGTCCTCGTGCACTGCGCCGTTCGGGGTGAGGGTGGGGCCGCCGTCGGTGCCGCCGGTGGATGCCGCGGCCTTCGCGCGGCGCAGGAGCGATCGCTTGGCCGGCTCCTCGATATCTGCTGCCATGGTCACACTCTAGGCGTGCACCTTGCTCCAGCAGATAAGGTCGGCGAAGACGAAAGGGAGCACAATGACCGACGCCACTGCGCGCCTCCAGCGCCTGCGAGCCAGCATCGACAACATCGACGCGGCGCTCATCTTCATGCTGGCCGAGCGCTTCCGCTGCACGCAGCAGGTCGGGGTCCTCAAGGCGGAGCATCGGATGCCGGCATCCGATCCCAGCCGTGAAGAGCAGCAGATCGCGCGGCTGCGTCGCCTCGCTCTGGACGCGGATCTCGATCCGGAGTTCGCCGAGAAGTGGTTCAACTTCGTGGTGGCCGAGGTCATCCGCCACCACACCGCCGCGGCGGCCACCGACTGAGGGCGGCCGCCGCAGCGGTGGAGCAGTTCGCGCTCAGGGGATCGCGCGTCGCAGGGTGAGGAACGACCCGACACCGAGGGCGATGGTGACGAGCACCAGTGTGCAGGTCAGCCCCATGACGCCGAGGCCGGCCAACCATTCGCCGACGGCGACCCACGCGTCGAGCCGTGCGACGATCCAGATCACCGCCACGAAGGCGAGTGCGACAAGGCTCAGAGCGATGGTCAGACCGATTGCTCCGAACCGACGGTAGATCGTCGCGCCCCAGAACCCCGCGACGAACAAGAGCATCGCGACGACGGCGAAGAACACGCCGGCGCCGAGCGGGCCGGCGGTCCACAGCCAGTCGAGCGAGAAGAAGTACCCGTTCAGCCCCCAGCCCCCGGTGGCGCGCTCGATCGTCCCGCCGACGCCGAACACGACCCCGAGCATGACGGCGGTCGCCAGGGCCGCGAGCATCGTCCCCAGGAAGAACTCCCGGCGGGTGATGCTCAGCGCCTGCGAGAACGGGAACGTGTAGCTGAGCGACATGATGCCGAGGCCGAAGAAGTACCAGATGGGCGCTTGGCTGCCGCCGCCGTACTTCGCGCCGCCGTAGGGGATCATCGCGAAGATGATGATCGACAGCACGAGCGTCGTGACGAGGATGATCAGCGGCATCCAGACGAACGTGTACTTGTTCACGAACTGCATGCGCGCGACCGTGAGGATGCGGTTCATCGACGTGCTCCTTCGGTGACGGGTTCGAACTCGTGCTGCGTGAGACGCACGATCAGCTGTTGCAGAGACACCGAGCCGACCTCGAGTCCTGATGCCGCGAGGTGTGCGCGATCGGCGGCGTCGAGCTCGCCGAGCACCGTGGCGCTCGTCACCCGGCCGAGGCTCTCGCGGTGGATCACCTCGCGCCCCGCGGTGAACGCTGCCACCGCGTCCACGTCACCGACGATGGTCGCGGCGCGACCTCGCACGGCGTCGGTCTCGTCGTCGAGGAGGATGCGTCCCCGATCGATGACGATGACCCGCTCGATGAGATCGGCCACCTCGTCGATGAGATGGCTGGACAGCACGACGGTGCGCGGGTGCTCGGTGTAGTCGGCGAGGAGGCGATCGTAGAAGATCTGTCGCGCTACGGCATCCAGGCCGAGGTACGGCTCATCGAAGAACGTGAGCTCGGCCCGTGAGGCGAGCCCGATGATCACTCCGACGGCCGACAGCTGCCCGCGTGAGAGTTTCTTGATGCGCGTCTTCATCGGCAGCCGGAAGTCGGCGACGAGGCGATCGGCCAGCTCCTGGCTCCAGTTCGGGAAGAACATCGACGCCATTCGGAAGGCATGACTCGGGCGCGCATCGTCGGGGTAGCGCTGGCTCTCCCGCACGAAGCAGATGCGTCCGAGCACCCGTGCGTTCTCGTACGGGTTCTCCCCGAACACCCGCACGCCGCCCGAGGTGGGGAAGTTCTGCGCGGTGAGCATCGACATCAGCGTGGTCTTTCCCGCGCCGTTGCGGCCGAGCAGTCCGTAGATGACGTTCTCCTGCAGGCTGAGCGAGACGCCGTCCAGGGCGGCGGTGTCCTTATAGCGCTTGACGAGGTCTGTCACTTCGACGACGGTCATCGTGCGTCTCCTTCCGAGTTCCGGGTGGCCGAGTTTTGAGTGGATGCCTGTTCGCGCACGAGTGCGGCGAGGTCGTCCGGGCTGAGTCCGAGGGTGCGGGCTTCGGCCAGGAGGGGCTGGATGAAGCGGGCTGCGAAGGCGGCCCGGCGTTCGGCCCGGAGCTGCTCGCGTGCGCCCACCGCGACGAACATGCCGATGCCGCGGCGCTTGACGAGCACACCCTTGTCGACGAGCATGTTCACTCCTTTCGCGGCCGTGGCCGGGTTGATGCGGTAGAACGCCGCGAGTTCATTGGTCGACGGCGCGCGTGAATCCTCGGCGAGGCTGCCGTTCACGATGGAGTCCTCGACGCTCTCGGCGATCTGCACGAAGAGTGCGCGCCCTTCATCGATCACGTGGCCTCCCGGCATCCGGTTTCTTGGTTCATTACTTGAGTAAGTAACCACAGAACGCGCGGTCGTGTCAAGAGAGCGGCCACATCGCCGCCCCGCGTGCGCGTGATAGCGAGAACGTGCCCGAACGTCCAATTTGCGTCACCATTCATACGGATGAAACGGTGGGACACGGCCCCGTTGCGGGGCTGACCCCAGACCAGTCCGCGACCGCTGTCGTGCCCGTTGGCACCGGCGGACGTACGGTCGGCGGCCTTTGCGCGGATCCGATGTCCTGCGCCGAGCGTTCCGGAGAACGCGAGCGGCCGTCACCCGGGCGTGACCGATGCAGCCTGTGCACCGGGCTGCCGAGGTGTTCTGTGACTACTGCTGATTCCGCTGCGCCCCTGTTGGAGGCGCGGCACCTCTACAAGGTCTTCGGACGCGATCCGAAGAACGCCGTCGCGCGGCTTCGCGCCGGTCAATCCCGCGCCGAGGTGACGGATGCCGGGGCCGCCGCCGTCGTCGACGCCAGCTTCACGGTGAACCGCGGCGAGATCTTCGTGATCATGGGACTGTCCGGTTCGGGCAAGTCGACCATCATCCGCATGCTGAACGGACTGCTCGCACCGACCGCCGGCGACGTGACGATCGCGGGCCGCAACGTCACGATGGCCTCGCCGGCGCAGCTGCGCACGATCCGGCGCGAGTCCGTGTCGATGGTGTTCCAGCACTTCGCCCTGCTCCCGCACCTCAGCGTGCTCGACAACGCCGCCTACGCTCTCGAGATCCAGGGCGTCGGCAAGGCAGAGCGGCGCGAGCGCGCCCGCCAGATCCTCGACCGGGTGGGACTCGGCGACCGCGCCGACGCCCTGCCCGACCAGCTCTCCGGCGGCATGCGCCAGCGCGTCGGCATCGCCCGCGCTCTCACCGCGGGCACCGACATCCTGCTGATGGACGAGGCGTTCTCCGCCCTCGACCCGCTCATCCGTCGCGAGATGCAGGAGCAGCTCGTCGAGCTGCAGCGCGAACTCGGCCGCACGATCGTGTTCATCACGCACGACCTCAACGAGGCGATGTTCCTCGGCGACCGCATCGCGGTCATGCGCGACGGACGCATCGTGCAGAACGGCACCCCGGAGGAGATCCTCACCGATCCCGCGAACGACTACGTCGCTCAGTTCGTGCAGGATGTCGACCGGGCTCGCGTGCTCACGGCATCCGCCGTCATGGAACCGCCGTCGCTGTCGACCCCGATCACGGCGGGCGTCCGCGGAGCCCTGCGAACGATGCGCGAGCATCAGGCCGGCGCCGTCTTCGCGATCGAGAACCGGCGCCTGGTGGGCGTCGTCACCGACCGTGCGGTCATCCGCGCGGTGAAGGCCGGCGAGACAGACCTCCGCCGCATCGTCGACCCGCACGTGCCGACGGTCGGCCCCGACGATCTGCTCACCGACATCGTCGAGACCGCGGTCGAGGCCACCGTGCCTCTGGCCGTCGTCGACGCCGACGGGCGACTGCGCGGGGTCATCCCGCGCATCACGCTGCTCGCGGCGCTCGGCAACGTGCCGCCGACGACCCGCGAGATGACGATCGTGCAGACACCGCTGGAGATGGTCGCCGAGTTCACGCCTCTGGTGGACGCCGCGGCGGAAGGAGTGCGCTGATGGATGGCTTCCGGATCCCGGTCGGAAAGTGGGCCGAAGCGATCGTCGACGTGCTCGGCGATGTGCTCGGAGGGTTCTTCGACGCGGTTGCGTTCGTGCTGAAGGCGATCTACGAGACGGTGGATGCCGTGCTCATGGCGCCGCCGTTCTGGCTGCTCATCCTTGTGCTCGCCGCCCTCGCCTTCGCCGTGAGCGGGTGGCGTTTGGCGCTGGGCACCGCGCTGGGGCTTCTCGTGATCGTCGGCGTCAACCAGTGGGATCACGCGATGGACACCCTCGCCCTCGTGATCGTCGCGGGACTCGTGGCCATCGTGATCGCGATTCCCGTCGGCATCTGGGCCGCCCGGAGCGCCGCCGTGTCGCGGATCGTCCGCCCGCTGCTGGACCTCCTGCAGACCATGCCCGCCTTCGTCTACCTCATCCCCGCGATCATCTTCTTCGGCGTAGGTGCCGTGCCCGGCATGATCGCGACGATCCTGTTCGCGATCGCACCCGGCGTCCGCCTCACCGAACTCGGCATCCGCGGGGTCGACAGCGAGGTCGTCGAAGCGGGCCACGCCTTCGGCGCATCGCCGGCGCGCGTGCTGCGCCAGATCCAGATCCCGCTGGCGCTGCCTTCGATCATGGCCGGCGTCAACCAGGTGATCATGCTGAGCCTGTCGATGGTCGTCATCGCGGGCATGGTGGGCGCCGGGGGACTGGGCGGCGAGATCGTGCGAGCGATCGGCCGCATCAACGTGGGACTCGGCTTCGAGGCCGGGTTGTCGGTGGTCATGATCGCGATGATCCTCGACCGGCTCACCTCGGCGCTCGGACGCCCTCGCGGACCGCGGCGGTTGCCTCGTCCGCTTCGCCGGGCCGGAACCGGTGCCGGCGCCGGGCGCGGAGACATCGCGGATGAGACCGAGCGATCCGCCGCCGGGCAATCTGCCGCCGCATCCGCCGCCGCACCGCTGGAGAGGACCTCAGCATGATGTCACGCACGAAGATGCTGGGCGGCATCGCCCTCGCCGCGGCAGCGGCGCTGACCCTCAGCGGGTGCGCCGGCGGCGCGGGGACGCCCGGCGGCAGGTCGATCGACATCGCCGTGTTCAACGGATGGGACGAGGGCATCGCCGCGTCGTACCTGTGGCAGTCGATCCTCGAAGACAAGGGCTACAAGGTCAAGCTCACGTACGCCGATGTCGCCCCCGTGTACGAGGGTCTGTCGCGCGGCAACTTCGACGTCGTGCTCGACACCTGGCTGCCCACCACACACGCCGACTACCTCGAGCGCTACCGGGGCAAGGTCGAAGACCTCGGCGCCTGGAACGACGACGCGCGGCTGACGGTCGCGGTGAACGCCGACGCGCCGATCGACTCGCTCGATCAGCTCGCCGGCGCCGCTGACCAGTTCGGTGGGCGGATCGTGGGCATCGAGCCCGGATCGGGTCTGATGCGCGTCACCGCCGAGGATGTGGTGCCCGGGTACGGGCTCGGCTCCCTCGATCTCGTCGAGTCGTCGACCCCGGCGATGCTCGCCGAGTTGAAGAAGGCGACGGATGCCGGGCAGGACATCGCCGTGACCCTGTGGCGTCCGCACTGGGCGTACAACGCGTTCCCCCTGAAGGACCTCGCCGACCCGAAGGGACTGCTGGGGGCGGCCGAGAGCATCCACTCGGTGGCATCCACGTCGCTCGCGACGGATCACCCCGAGGTGCACGATTGGATCTCGAACTTCACGATGCCGGGCGACAAGCTCGCGTCGCTGGAGGATGCCATGTTCAACGCCTACGACGGTGACGACTACGCACCCGTCGTGAAGCAGTGGATCGCCGACAACCGCGAGTGGGTCGACAGCCTGACCGCCGCGCGCTGAGCGCCGTGTCTCCGGCCGGGGCGGCGTTCGCGTCCAGCGTTCGCACGCCGCAGGATGTCGCGTGCTCCGCAGGTTTTTGCGGCATCCCGTGTGGAGTACGTGACTTTCTGCGGAGTTCGTGAGCTCGTGGGGTGGCGCCGCGGGTGTGGGCTTCGGGGCGTGCGCCGTGCTCCGCGCGGGCGGGCTGGCCGCGGCATCCGTGCACGTACTCCGCAGGATGCCGCGTACTCCGCAGGCTTTTGCTGCATCCGTGCGGAGTACGTGAGTATCTGCGGGGTTCGTGAGCCGCTGGGATGGCGCCGCGGGTGCGAGCTTCGGGGCGTGCGCCGTGCTCCGCGGGCGGGCTGGCTGCGGCATCCGTGCACGTACTCCGCAGGATGCCGCGTACTCCGCAGGTTTTTGCTGCATCCGTGCGGAGCACGTGCGTTTCTGCGGGGTTCGTGAGCCGCTGGGATGGCGCCGCGGGTGCGAGCTTCGGGGCGTGCGCCGTGCTCCGCGGGCGGGCTGGCTGCGGCGTCCGTGCACGTACTCCGCAGGATGCCGCGTACTCCGCAGGTCTTTGCTGCATCCGTGCGGAGTACGTGACGTTCTGCGGGGTTCCTGAGCTCGTGGGGTGGTGTCGCGGGTGTGGGCTTCGGGGCGTGCGCCGTGCTCCGCGTGGGCGGGCTGGCCGCGGCATCCGTGCACGTACTCCGCAGGATGTGGCCTACTCCGCAGGTTTCTCGCGGTATCCGTGCGGAGTACGTGCGTTTCTGCGGGGTTCGTGAGCCGCTGGGATGGCGCCGCGGGTGCGAGCTTCGGGCCGTGCTCCGCGTGGGCGGGATGGCCGCGGCATCCGTGCACGTACTCCGCAGGATGCCGCGTACTCCGCAGGCTTTCGCGGCATCCGTGCGGAGCACGTGCGTTTCTGCGGGGTTCGTGAGCCGGCGCGGCGGGAGGCGAGCTGCCTGCGCAGCGGGAGAGAGCTGCTTACGGGCGGGGTTCGTGCGGCTGCTCCAGCCGGAGGGCCACCTTGTTCTCGAGGATCTCGACCGCCTCTTCCGAGAGGGCGAGCAGCCCGTC
>Ga0105243_10003664_pt1 | contig 12350 bp, 12 predicted proteins | sample KBSM34metaG_FD_81525 | JGI IMG/M metagenome (GOLD analysis project Ga0105243, IMG submission 81525) | Miscanthus rhizosphere microbial communities from Kellogg Biological Station, Michigan, USA - KBS M3-4 metaG | ecosystem: Host-associated > Plants > Roots > Rhizosphere > Soil | place...
TCCTTCGCTGGAAGTCCGGGCAGGAGGGTTCAGTGTTCTCCCGCGATGTGCTTCGGGATCATCCTAGAACGCCGATCGCGAGGCACGAACCCGTTCGCGGGCGGTTCACCCGGGTGAGCGGCCTGGTCGCAGAATTGCCTATCCCGGAGGCTGCGGGGTGAAGGGGCGGAGCTCGTCCTGCCCCTCGCGCACGACGCCGTAGCTCGCCTCCGGAACCTCGTTCCAGGCACCCGCGAGGTCGCCGAGCGGCTCGGACACGACGAGCCTCGACTCGTCGGACACCTGGTGGAGCACCGGGTTGTCGGGGTACTGCGCGCGAAGGGTGTCGACCCTCGTCGAGTAGAAGAGCGATCGCGACCGGCCCTCGCTCGAGTACCGGAACCCCCAGACGCTCGTCCCGTCCGTCGTCGCGACCGTCATCTGGATCGGATGCTCGATCCCCTTGCCGCGACCGACCTGCTCGACGAGTCCCACCGCCCGTTCGACCGCGGCGGGCGGGTCGTCCTCGAGCCCCAGCGTGAGCGCGAGGAAGAAGAAGGCCTCGGAATCGGTCGACCCGTCGATGTCGGGGTAGAGCGACGGGTCGACCGCGAGCAGCAGGTCCCGCTTGACGTCGTGGAAGCGGGCGATCGAGCCGTTGTGCATCCAGAGCCAGCGGCCGTGGCGGAACGGGTGGCAGTTCGACTGCTGCACGGGCGTGCCCGTCGATGCCCGGATGTGCCCGAAGACGAGGCCCGAGCGGACATTGCTCGCGAGCTCGCGCAGGTTGCGGTCGTTCCACGCGGGCTCGACGCTCTTGAAGAGCGCGGGCGTCCCCGACTCGCCGTACCAGCCGAGGCCGAACCCGTCGCCGTTCGTGGTCTCGACGCCGAGCCTCGAATGGAGGCTCTGGTCGATCAGCGAGTGCGCCGGCTTGTAGAGCAGCTCCTCGAGGAGAACGGGCGTCCCGGAATATGCGAGCCAGCGGCACACGGCGACGGCTCAGTGGGCGAAGGAGGTCCCGCTCCCGGCGTCGTGCACGGGCTCTGGCTGTCGCTGCAGGCGGGGCAGCTGGCGCTCGAGGTCGGCGACGAGCATGTCCGCGAGGTCGTGCGTGAACCCGCGCCTCACCACCACCCGAAGGGCGTCGAGATCGGTCCGGTTCGCCGGGAACGCGTACGCGGGAACCTGCCAGCCGCGCTCGCGGAGCGCGTTCGACACGTCGTAGACGGTGAAGTTGTCGATGTCGTCCGTCAAGGCGAACGCGAACACCGGGAGCTCGTCGCCTCGTGTCACGAGCTCGAACGGCCCGAGCCCGGCAATGCGCTCGGCGAGCCGCGTCGCGACGTCGCGGGCGTAGCCGTGCACGGTCCGGTACCCGTCGAAGCCGAGCCGGAGGAAGTTGTAGTACTGCGCGACGACCTGTGCTCCCGGGCGCGAGAAGTTCAGCGCGAACGTCGGCATGTTGTCGCCGAGGTAGTTGACCCAGAAGATCAGGTCCTCGGGCAGTGCGTCGGTGTCGCGCCACACGATCCAGCCGACGCCCGGGTAGACGAGCCCGTACTTGTGGCCCGACGCGTTGATCGAGGCGACCCGGGGCAGCTGGAAGTCCCACACGAGCTCCGGGTCGAGGAAGGGGGCGACGAACGCGCCCGAGGCTCCGTCGACGTGGACGGGGATGTCGAGCCCCGTCTCGCGCTCGAATGCGTCCAGCGCCTCGCAGATGCCCTGCACCGGCTCGTACGAGCCGTCGAATGTCGACCCGAGGATCGCGACGACGCCGATCGTGTTCTCGTCGCAGAGCTTCACCGCCTCCTCGGCCGAGAGGTGGAAGCGGTCGCCCTCCATGGGCACGAGCCGCATCTCGACATCCCAGTAGTTCGCGAACTTCTCCCAGCAGACCTGGACATTGATGCCCATCACGAGATTGGGCTTGTCGTTCGGCTTGCCCTCGGCCGCGCGCCGCTTCTGCCAGCGTCGCTTGAGCGCGAGCCCGCCGAGCATCGCGGCCTCGCTCGACCCTGTCGTCGAGCAGCCCGTCGCGGTCGCGGTGTCCGGCGCATGCCAGAGCGCGCTCAGGATCCCCACGCAGCGGGACTCGATCTCGGCCGTCTGCGGGTACTCGTCCTTGTCGATCATGTTCTTGTCGAGGCACTCCGCGATGAGCCGCTCCGACTGCGGCTCCATCCACGTGCTCACGAAGGTCGCGACGTTGAGGCGGGCGTTGCCGTCGAGCATCAGCTCGTCGTGGATCACCTGGTAGGCAACGTCGGGCGGCATCTCGCCGGCCGGAAGCTCGTGCCGCGGGACGGCGCTCCCGGCGAGCCCGAAGCGCGGGCCGACGCTCAGCTCGGAGGCCTTCCCGGGAGCTGCGCTCGGATGCTTGAGGCTCACGCTCGGCGACGCTACCACCCCGGGGCGCGAGGACGGACGCGCAGCGGCGCCTCACCCGGGTGAATGGTCGGTCGGCGGCATGACGGCGTGAAGGCTTCCTCGATCTCCGACGATTCGGCCGACGGGCTCCGGGGCTGCAACAGCCGCGAGCTCGCGCGCGAAGGGCTCGAGGCCGTGGGGCGGAGCCGGAGCCACCACCCCCGAGCGCTACGCCAGCGCCCGCCGGCTGACGCGCCCCCTAGGCCGGCGGGTCAGTCGGATCGAGCAGCCCGCGCTCCGTTGCGCGGCCGACAGCCTCAGCGCGCGAGGTCACGCCGAGCTTTCTGTAGAGGACGCGCATGTGGGTCTTCACCGTGTTGACCGAGAGGTAGAGCTGCGCGCCGATCTCCCGCTGGGAGAGATCCGTCGACAGGAGGCGCAGCACGGTGAGCTCGGCGCCGCTCGGCCGCTGGACGTCGGCTGCGGCGGCCGCGCGCAGCCGTGCGAGCGTCGCCTCCACCGCGTCCGCGTAGTCCTCGAGCATCCCCGCGTCCGAGAACGCAGCCAGTCGCCCGCGGGCCGCCGCGAGGTCGGCCTCGGCCGTGTCGATGCGGCCGCGTCGCGCGCGGACGTCCGCCAGCACGAGGAGCGCGTGAAGGTGTCCCGCCTCCGGGTCGGGGCACCGCTGCAACCGCTCGGCCTCCACCGCCTCGCGCTCGGCGGCGAGGAGCTTTCCATGGTCTCTCAATGCGACGGCGCGAGCGACGCGGGCCATGCCGCCCGAGGACGACCGGTCGACCCCGGCCTCTTCTGCGGTCTCGAGCGCGCGGCCGGCCAGGTCGAGCGCCTCGGCGGACCTGCCAGAGGCAGCCGTGACGAGCGCGAGCACGCTCAGTCCGTTGACGTAGCCGTGCGGTCGCTCGGCCGCCTCGGAGCGACCGATCGCCTCCGTCGCGAGCGACCGCGCCTCGTCCAGCTCGTTCGCGAGGTAGAGCAGGAAGCCGAAGCTCGCGAGAAAGCCCACATCGACCTCGGGAACCGCCCGCGCGACGCCGACCGTCGCCCGCGCGAGGTCGAGCGCGGTGCCGACGTCCTCGTCGATCCACGCGATTCGCACGAGTGCGAGAGCGACCTCGTGATACGGGGTCCACGTCGCCGGCGACGTCGCACGCGAGTGCTGCGCGACCCGGGTCAGCCGGTGGCGCACGTGCGCCTCGCGCCCACCGAGCCCGCCGGCCAGCGCGGCCGAGAGCGGGATCTCCGGATGCCCGACGAGCAGCTCCTCGGGGAGCCAGGCGCACCATCGAAGCAGCGTGCCGAGCTGCCCGGATCGGAGAAGGGTGCGGTGCTCCTGCACGAGGATCGCCGCCACGAGCTCGGGGTCGTCGGCGGCGGCAGCATGGTCGAGCGCATCGACGACGTGGCCGTGCTCCAGGCAGTGCGCGCTTGCGCCCCGATGCGCGCGCGCCGGGGCGGCCGGGTCGGCGTGGGCGAACTGGAGCACCAGTAGCTCCCGGAACAGGTGGTGGTAGCGGTACCACTCGCGGTTCGCGCCCAGCGCGATCAGGAAGCCGTTCTCGCGCTCGAGCGCGCGGAGTCGCTCGGCAGACCCCGTGCGGCCGAGCACGCTGTCGCACATCGCGGCGTCGAAGACGCCGAGGACAGACGTCTCGAACAGGAAACGCCTCGTGTCGTCGTCGAGCGCGTCGAGCACCTCGCCCGTGAGGTAGTCGACGACGTGCCGGTGGTCCCCGTGGAAGGCCCGCACGCCTGCCGAAGGGTCGTCGAGGTCACGCAGCCAGAGCGCGGCGAGATACAGGCCGGCGGGCCAGCCCTCCGTCCGCTCGACGAGGAGCTCGATGTCCGCGGCGTCGAGCGCGATCCTTTCCCGGTCGACGAGCAGCTCACGCGCCTCCTCGGTCGTGAAGGCGAGGTCGCTCGCGCGGATCTCGCCCAGCGCACCGACCGCGCGGAGGCGCCCGAGGCGAAACGGCGGGTCCGAGCGCGTCGTCATGACGAGACGCGCACCGGGGGGGAGATGGAGGACAAACCGCTCGAGCGAGCGCCAGCAGGACTCGTCGGACAGGACGTGTGCGTCGTCGAGCACGATCGTCATCGGCGCTCCGTAGGCCTGCACGCCGTTCGCGAGCGCGTCCGCGACGATCGTCGGCGGCGCGCCGGGCGAGCGGAGCAGCGCGAGGGCCGACCGCCCGAGACCCGGGCGGATGCGGTCGACCGCCGTGGAGAGGTAGATCCAGAGCCTGGCCGGATCGTTGTCGCCCGGCTCGAGCGACACCCACGCGACGGCGTCGTCCCTCCTCGCGACCCACATCTCGACGAGCACGGACTTCCCGAACCCGACCGGTGCGTCGACCAGCGTCAGCGCGGTCGGGGCCATCCGGTCGAGCCGGTCGAGGAGCCGCTGCCGGCTCACGAGGCGCGGTCTCGCCCGTGCCGGCCCGAGCTTCGCCTCGACGACGCCGAGCGGGGGCGGACCGTGGGCCGGTATGACAGCCTGCCGGCTCACGGTTCTCTATAACACGCCGGGAGTTCCCCGCGCTCACCCGGGTGAGCGCGCCGTATCGATTCGACAGCGCCGCCGGTCTCTGGGAAAGTACGGGCCTACTCGGAGAACAGGAGGCTCGATGTTCGTCGCCGCTGACTACCCATTTCTCGACGTCCTCTGGACGATGCTCGTCATCTTCGCCTGGATCATCTGGTTCTGGCTCCTGATCACGGTGTTCTCGGACCTGTTCCGCCGGCACGACACGTCCGGCTTCGCGAAGGTCCTCTGGATCATCTTCGTGATCGTCGTGCCGTTCCTCGGGGTCTTCATCTACCTGATCGTCAACAACCACGGCATGTCCGAACGGGCGATGACCCAGGCCAAGGCACAGCAAGCGCAGATGGACGACTACGTCCGTAACGTCGCCGGAAGCGGGGGCGCAGCCGCGGAGATCGAGAAGGCGAAGGGCCTGCTCGACTCGGGCGCGATCACGCAGTCGGAGTTCGACGCCCTCAAGGCGAAGGCGCTCGCAGCGTCCTAGGGCTCCCCGGGGGAGCGAGGAAGGAGACAGGATGGAAGAGATCGGCCCCGTGGATTACGCGGTGATCGCGTTTCCCGGCAACCAGTTCAAGGGCGAGATCGGGCCGGCGATCGCCGACCTCGTCGACTCGGGCACGATCCGCGTCATCGACATCGCGTTCGTCGGCAAGGGCCCGGACGGGGACACGGTCGCGATGGAGCTGACGGAGCTCGACGCCGAGGTGCAGGCCGGGCTCGACAAGGCCGGCATCGAGGTCGGCGGCCTCTTCAACGAGGACGACCTCCAGGACATCGCAGACGACCTCGAGCCGAACTTCTCGGCCGCAGTCCTCCTGTGGGAGAACGTCTGGGCGCGGAAGGTGTCCCAGGCGATGCGGGATGCCGGCGGCGAGCTGGTGGCGTTCGAGCGACTCCCGCACGAGCTCGTGCAGGCCGCACGGGAGTACGCAGTCGAAGCGGCACAGGCGTAGAGAGGAGCAGCAGAGATGTTCAGACGCAGAGGCCCGAGCCTCGTCCGTGCGGCCGCGACGACTGCGGTCGTCGCGGGCACCGCAGGCGCGGTCAGGCACCGCCAGGACCAGAGGTACGCATCGCAGGATCAGGCGGAGTACGACCAGCAGATGGCTGCGCAGCAGGCTGCCGCCGCGCAGCAGGCTGCTGCCGCCCCGGCCGCCCCCGACTACGCGGCGGAGCTCCAGCAGCTCGCAGCGCTCAAGGGGCAGGGGCTCATCACCGAGGAGGAGTTCGAGGCGAAGAAGAAGCAGATCCTCGGGATCTGATCCCGCGTCGACAACGCGGCAGTGGTCGCCCAGGTCGTCGCCCCTGACCTCCGCTCTTTGGCGCTGGTCCTGCTGGCGTCGAGCCTGGGCGCTCTGCTGTCGCGGCTCTCACGACGGATCGTGCTGCCGACGGTCGTCGTCGAGATCGTGCTCGGCATCCTCATCGGCCCTGCCGTGCTCGGCATCGCAGAGGTCGACCCGTACCTGCAGTACCTCTCGACTCTCGGCCTCGGGATGCTCTTCTTCTTCGTCGGACTGGAGGTCGTCGAGCACCGCGTGCCCAACGCGTCTCTCGCGCGAGGCACCCGGGGATGGGCGCTGTCCGCCGCCGTCGGCCTGGCCGTCGGGGTCGCGCTCCAGCTGCTCGGCCTCGACGCCCGGTGGTGGGTCCTGGGGATCGCACTGACGACGACGTCGCTCGGCGCCCTCGCGCCCATCCTGCGGGATGCCGGCGTCCTGCCCACGCCGCTCGGGGTCGCGGTGCTCGGGAGTGGCGTCGCAGGGGAGTTCTGGCCGATCGTCGTCATCTCGGTCTTTCTCACGGGCACCTACGGCGCTGTCGAGGAGATCCTGTTACTCGTCGGCTTTGGGCTCGTCGTCTTCCTCGCGGCGACTGCCGCGCTCCGCGCCCGCCCACCCGGCGTCGTGCGCGTGCTTCAGGAGACCGTCCACACCACCGGGCAGACAGCGGTCCGCCTGGCGATCTTCGTGCTCGCGGCGCTCGCACTGCTCGCCCGCGACGTCGGCTTCGACTTCGTGCTCGGCGCGCTCGCGGCCGGGCTCGTGGTGGGCCTGGCGCTCGACACGCCCGAGGCGGAGCCTGTCCGGATGCGGCTCGAAGGCATCGGGTTCGGCTTCCTGATCCCCGTGTACTTCGTCACGACGGGGATGAACTTCGACCTCGACAGCCTCCTCAGCGCGAGGGGCCTTGGCCTCGCGGCACTGTTCCTCGTGCTCCTCCTCGGCGTCCGCGGTCTCTCGGCCGTCCTCTGGCTGCGCGAGCTCGGGCCGCGGCATGCGCTCGGCCTCGCCCTGTTCGCCGCGACGGCGCTCCCGCTCATCGTTGCGATCGTCGACGTCGCCGACGACCACGGTGCGATCGCGGAAGACGTCGGCGCGTCCCTCGTCGGGGCAGGGATGATCTCCGTCCTGACGTTCCCGCTCCTCGGCCTCCGGGCAGCGGGCAGAGGCGCCCGTGACGCGGGCTCTCCCGCCCCGATCCGCGGCGCCCCGTCGACCGAGCTCTGACCGCTCCCGCGTCCGGTCCGGCTCGTACGATCGTGTCCTCCGAGAAAACGCCTAGGGAGGATCAATGACCACGTTCGACCTCGAGGAACGCGAGGCCATCGCCGATTTCGGGAGGGCCTGGTGGGTCTTCCTCGTGACGGGGATCCTCTGGTTCCTCGTCTCGATCATCATCCTGCGCTTCGACTACACGTCCGTCGGGGCCATCTCGATCCTGTTCGGGATCGTTGCGATCTTCGCGGGCGTGAACGAGTTCATCATGCTCGCGGCGTCCGGCGGCTGGTGGAAGGTGCTCCACGGCCTTCTCGGCGTGCTGTTCATCGGCGTCGGGATCGTCGCGTTCATCCACCCCGGCGACACGTTCGCCGCGCTCGCCGCGGTGTTCAGCTTCTTCCTCATCTTCAAGGGGATCTTCGACATCGTCGTCTCCATCGCGACGAAGGACGAGATCCACGTGTGGTGGCTGCAGTTGATCGTCGGGATCGTCGAGCTCCTGATCGGCTTCTGGGCCGCCGGCTACTGGGGACGGAGCGCGACGCTCCTCATCATCTGGGTCGGCGTCATCGCCCTGACCCGCGGCATCACCGAGATCATCTTCGCCTTCAAGCTCCGCTCGGTCGGCAAGGCCGCCGCCGCGTAGCGAGCAGCCGCCGAATGTCTGCGAGGGCCCCGGCGACGCCGGGGCCCTCGTCGTCTCGCGGCTACGTCGCCGGCGCCGCGTCCGGCGGGTCGCCCGACGGCGACTCGAGCGCTGCACGGGCCTCCGCGATCCCCTCGCGCCTCGCGCGCGTCACCTCCTGGGCCACGATCTGGAGCGACGCGGTCACCGGGACCGCGACGAGCGCGCCGAGCACGCCGAGGAGCGCGCCGAAGAGCGTGACGCCGAGGATCACGAAGAACGCCGAGATGTTGACCGCCCGGCCGTAGATCGTCGGGGAGAGCAGGTTGTTCTCGAGCTGCTGGTACACGAGGACGACGGCAAGCATGATCAGCGCGTCCGTGAGGCCTTCCTCGGCATAGATCGCCGGGACGAGGATGAACCCGGCGATCGTCGCGCCGAGGTTCGGGATCAGGTCGAGCACGCCGGCGATCACGCCGAGGGCGAGCGCGTAGCTCGACCCGAGGAGTGCCGCCGTGCCGCCCTGGACCGTCCCTGCGATCAACGCGATCGTGAGCGCGCCGATCGCCCACCGCGAGACCGTCTCCGTGACGCGCTCCCAGACCTCGAGCCAGCGGTCGGCGTCCTGGGGCAGCAGCATGCTTCGCACCACGCCGCGCAGCCGCTCCATGTCGACGAGGAGGAACAGCGCCAGGAAGACGAGCGTGAAGATCGTGATGCCGACCGAGAACGCCGAACCGGCGACCCCGAGGACGGCGGAGATCGCATGCGGGATCGACTCCGCGAGGTTCGACGCGCCCTGCTGCGCGTTCTCCGCGGCGCCGGAGTCCCCGGCCCACGACAGCCCGCCGGAGTCGCGAAGCTCCTGGACGAGGTCCGGAAGGCTCTTGAGGAAGTCCCTGACCGACGCGACGAGGGGGACGAGCAGCACGAGCGCGAGCACGGTCACGGCCAGGGTCGTGCCGAGGACGACGATCGTCGCCGAGAGCCCGCGGCCGAGCTTCGTCCAGCGCATGAATGCCCGCAACGGGATCTCGAACACGAGCGCCGCGAAGATCCCGAGGAACACGACGAGGAGCGTGTCGCGAATCGAGACGACCGAGGCGGCGACGAGGACGACCAGCGCGGCGGCGAGGAGCGTGCGCCACGGGACCCCGGATGCGCGCTGTGACAAGGCGCTCACGTGACAGGCCCAGCGGCTCGCGGCTTCAGACCGTGAATGCGCAGCGTCGTCACGAGCACCGCGCGAGCATAAAGCAGCCCTCGGCGAGCGTTGCCCGTAGCGGCGCTCAGTCGGCGGCGGCCCAGGCGAGCGCGGCCTCACGCTCGCCGACCGGGAAGACCTTCACGTCACCCGGCATGAGCATCGCAAAGGCCCGCACCGCATCCCCGAGCATCCGATGATTCGTGACGACGGCGCAGCGCTCCCAGCTTCGGAGGTGCGGCGTCCAGAGCTTCATGTCCTCCCATGCCGCTCCGACCGAGTACCCGTCGTACTCCGCCCCGAACTCGTACACCAGCCTGACCTTGCCGCCACCCGCGATGGCCTTGTCGATCGCCGGCGTGAGCACCTGCTCGTAGTCGGCGGCCTCGACCTTGCCGACGGCCTTGAACGCGAGCACCCCTGGAGGCGCACCCTCGATCGGCTCGATCACGCCGTCCGTCCCTCGTCGTCCGCGAAGACCGTCGCCCAGTCCTCCTTCATGCTCACGACCGTCCACCCCTCGTCCCTCGCCCGCTCGAGCGCGGTCTCCGCGCCTTTCACGTAGTCGAACTCGCGCTCCGGGTCGTCGTGGAGGACGAGGAGCCGGAGCCCGGGCCGCCCCTTCCCGCCGGCGAACCGGAGCATGGGAACATCGCCGTTCGAGTTCCCACCGGCCGCGACCGGGCGCCGTCCGATACGGCTCCAGATCCGCACCGGCTTCACCGGCCCGTCGTCGAACACGTCCGGCTCGGCGAGGTACGCGACCGAGCCTCCGTGCTCGTCGTCGGTGTAGCGAAGGCCGTTCGAGCTTCCGACGACGCGCTCCGGCGGGATCCCGTACAGCTCGCCGGTAACCGCGCGCATGAAGTCGCGGTTGCCGCCGGAGGCGATGTAGCACGTGAACCCGTGGCTCTCGAGGTAGCGAAGGAGCTCGATCATCGGCACGTAGGCGCACTCGCGGAGGAGCCGCCCGAGGGTCGGATGCCGTGCCTGCTCGAGGAACGCGGATGCGTCGCCGACGTACTCGTCGACCGTCTGGCCGGCGAACGCCTGCAGGATCCCGACCATCAGTACCTTCACGTCGCTGTCGTCGCCCGCGTAGTGCTTGTCGATCACCCCGGCGAGCCAGGCGTAGTCCTTCTCGTACGCGGCCTGCCACGGCTGCTTCGCGCGCAGCGACTCGTCCGACCCGGCCATGGCGGCCAGCCGCTCGAGGATGAACGCGAGCTCGACCGGCATCGGCTTCTCGCACCACAACGTGCCGTCGTTGTCGAAAACCGCGACCCGCTCCTCCGGCGCCACCGTCTGTGCCGTCGTCTCGGCGAAGCGCACGATCGCCTCCGTGGTCGACGTGTCGTTCCACGAGCCGAGGCTCGGCATCAATCGTGCGCGCCGCTCGCAGCGGCCTCCATCCGCTCGAGCGCCTGGTCGATCGTGAAGCTCGCGGCCTTCTGTCGTGGCGGGAAGTCCCTGAACGTCGCGAGGAAGTCGGTGACGAGCGCCTGTGCGGCCATGATCAGGTACGCCTTGGAGATGTACCAGTCCCAGTACGTGTTCGAGGTGGTGTCCGCCCTCTCGAACGGATCCGTGCGCAGGTTGAAGAGCTTCGGGACGCGCAACGGGACGAACGGCTCCGCCCAGAGCTCGAGCGTGCCGCGCGCCCGCTGCTCCATAAAGACCAGCTTCCAGTTGTCGAAGCGGAGCGCGACGAGGTCGCCGTCGTCCGAGAAGTAGATGAAGCCCTTGCGCGGGCTCTCGCTCTCCTCACCCGTGAGGTACGGCAGCAGGTTGTAGCCGTCGATGTGCACCTTGAACGTCTTGCCGGCTGCCTCGTGGCCGTCTTTCAGCTTCTCCACGACGTCGGGCTCCCCGGCCGCGGCGAGGAACGTCGGCAGCCAGTCGTGGAGCTGAACGATCTCGTTCGAGACGACGCCTGCCGGGATCTTTCCCGGCCAGCGCACGAGCTGCGGGACGCGGAAGGCGCCCTCCCAGTTCGTGTTCTTCTCGCTGCGGAACGGCGTCATCGCCCCGTCCGGCCACGAGTTCATGTGCGGCCCGTTGTCGGTCCCGTAGAGGACGATCGTGTCCTCCGCGATACCGAGCCGGTCGAGCAGGTCGAGCAGCTGACCGACGTTCCTGTCGTGATCGATCATCGTGTCGTGGTAGGGCGACTGCCACCGCCCGGCCTGGCCGAGGCTCCTCCGCTTCGTGTGCGTGCGGAGGTGCATGTGGGTGAAGTTGACCCAGCAGAAGAACGGCTTGCGACGGTTGTGCTGGCGCTGGATGTAGTCGCAGGCGGTGTCGGCGAAATCGTCGTCGCAGGTCTCCATCCGCTTGCGGGTCAGCGGTCCTGTGTCCTCGATCCGCTGCTTCCCGATCCGGCCCCAGCGCGGGTGCTCCTTCGGATCGTCCTTGGACGTCGCCCTGCAACGCAGCACCCCGCGCGGGCCGAACCGCTCCCGGAACTGCTCGAAACCGTGCTTCTCGGGGTAGTCGGGGTCCTCCGGGTCCTCCTCGGCGTTCAGGTGATACAGGTTCCCGTAGAACTCGTCGAAGCCGTGGACGGTCGGCAGGAACTCGTTCTTGTCTCCCAGGTGGTTCTTCCCGAACTGCGCCGTGGCGTAGCCGTGGTTCTTCAGGAGCTCGGCGATCGTAGGATCCTCGGCGCGCAGCCCCACCGGTGCCGCGGGAAGCCCAACCTTGCTGAGCCCCGTGCGGAAGACGCTCTGGCCCGTGATGAACGACGAGCGGCCCGCCGTACAGCTCTGCTCGCCGTAGGAGTCGGTGAAGCGCATCCCCTCGTTCGCGATCCGATCGATGTTCGGCGTGCGGTACCCCATCAGGCCGTCGCTGTAGCAGCTCAGGTTCGTGATCCCGATGTCGTCGCCCCAGATCACGAGGATGTTCGGCTTGTCGGGCATCAGGCAGTCGCTCCTTCCGGGGCGGGTTCGCGGACGATGCAGCGGAAGCCGAGGTGCGACATGGAGGTGTCGACCATCGGTTTCGCCGACTGGGAGGTGAGGCGGGTGATCAATCTCGATGTCGTCGGCGAAACCGCAGTGATGCCGGAGGTCGCTACCTCGCTCGCGGAGCTCCAAGGCGTCA
>Ga0105243_10003666_pt1 | contig 12346 bp, 11 predicted proteins | sample KBSM34metaG_FD_81525 | JGI IMG/M metagenome (GOLD analysis project Ga0105243, IMG submission 81525) | Miscanthus rhizosphere microbial communities from Kellogg Biological Station, Michigan, USA - KBS M3-4 metaG | ecosystem: Host-associated > Plants > Roots > Rhizosphere > Soil | place...
CAGGCCTCGATGCACAGCCCGCAGAAGATGCACCGCAGGTAGTTGATCTGGTAGACGCGGCCGTACCGCTCACCGGGTGAGAACCGGCGCGCGCCTCCTGTGCTGTCGTCGTTGTCGGCGCCCTCGACGTAGATCGCGTCGGCCGGGCAGGCCCAGGCGCACAGCTCGCAGCCGACACACTTCTCCAGGCCATCGGGGTGCCGGTTGAGCTGGTGGCGACCGTGGTAGCGGGGCTGGGTCGGACGCTTGACCTCGGGATACTCCTCGGTCTCGAGCTTGCGGAACATCGTCGCGAACGTGACCCCGAACCCGGCGACGGGGGCGAAGATCTCGGAGAGAAAGCCTGTCTTCTTCTGTTCCTCAGCCACGGGTGGCCTCCTGACCGGTCAGTTCTGGGTCGCCGGCTGAGCCGGTCAGGGACGCGGGATCCTGGTGCGGCTCGAACGGGTCGGGCTCGAGCGGGTCAGGCTCCAGCTGGCCCTGCATGCGACGGCTCGGCTCGAGCAGGCGCTGGCCCGGCAGGGGAGGGACCGGGTAGCCACCGGCGAACGGGTCGATCTCGTCGGGGCGCTCGGCCGGGACAGCGGCAGCCTCACGCCTGCCGTCCCAGACCCAGGCCACAGCCAGGGCGACAATGGCGATCACCCCGACGAGGGTGATGGCCGCCAACCGGGTGTTCTCGCCGAACCAGGCCACCTGGGCCCCCCGCAGGAAGGCCACGAAGACGACCCAGAGCAGGGTCACCGGGATGAGGAACTTCCAGCCGAAGCGCATGAACTGGTCGTAGCGCACCCGGGGCAGCGAGCCCCGCAGCCAGACGAAGAAGAACATGAACAGCCACAGCTTGATGACGAACCAGAGCAGTGGCCACCACCCCTCGTTGAACATGCCGTCGTTGATCGCGGCGATGCCGGGAGGCGCCTGCCAGCCACCCAGGAACATGGTGGTGGCCAGCGCGGAGACGGTGAACATGTTGACGTACTCACCGAGGAAGAACATCGCGAACTTCAACGAGCTGTATTCCGTGTGGAAACCACCGCCGAGCTCGCCCTCGCCCTCGGCGAGGTCGAAGGGCAGCCGGTTGGTCTCGCCAGCCATGGTGATGACGTAGACAACGAAGGAGACGCACGCCGGGAAGATGAACCACAGGGACTTCTGCGAGGCGACGATCTGTGAGGTCGACATCGAGCCGCTGTACAGCAGCACGCCGATCAGGGACAGGCCCATGGCAATCTCGTAGGAGATGACCTGCGCGGTGGAGCGCAGAGCGCCCAGCAGCGGGTACGTGGAACCAGAGGACCAGCCGGCCAGGAGGATGCCGTAGACACCCACGCCGGCAACGGCGAGCACGAGCAGGACGGCCACGGGGGTGTCAGTCAGCTGCAACGGTGTCCGGTGCCCGAACATGGTGACTGTCGGGCCCAGCGGGATGATCGCGAAGGAGACGAACGCCATGGCGCCGGCGATGATCGGCGCGAGAAGGAAGACGATCTTGTCGGCGTTCTTGGGCGTCACATCCTCCTTGAGCGCCAGCTTCATGCCGTCTGCGAGGGTCTGGATCAGACCGAGGGGACCGGCGCGGTTAGGTCCCGGGCGCTGCTGCATGCGGCCGATGACGCGACGCTCGAACCAGATGACGAGCAGGGTGTTGACCATCAGGAAGGCGAAGAGGAACAGCGCCTTGACCAGTGAGAGCCACCACGGGGTGTCGCTGAAGTCCGCCACCGGGTTGTCGATGGTGGCCAGCGTTGCGATCAGGCTCATGAGGCAGCGTCCTTGGCTAGGGAGACCACGGCGCCGGCATCGACGCCGAGCGTCGAACGCACCGCGGACCCGGGAGAGCAGGTGGGCAGCCAGACGACGTGGTCCGCCATGGCCCGGATGGTGACAGGGACTGTGATGGTGCCTGAGCCCGCGCTGACGCGCACGGTGTCGCCCGCGGCCAGGCCGATCGCTGCCGCGGTGGCGGCCGAGACCAGCGCCCGGGCCTCGGGTGCCGTACCGGCCAGGAACGGCTCACCGTCCTGCATCCGGCCGGAGTCCAGGAGGTGGTGCCAGGTGGCCAGCACGGCCTGACCCGGTTCCAGTGAGGGGACCTCGACCGTCTCGACCACGGGCGCAGGCGGGCGGGCACCGGTCCAGGGACCCAGGGCACGCATGTCGGCGCGCGCGGCCGCCAGCGTACGGACGCCGAGGAGCTCGCCCATCTCGTCGGCCAGCAGGTCCAGGACACGGTGGTCACTCATCGAGTTGGAGGTCAACGCCGCCTCGAAGGTCCGGACCCGGCCCTCCCAGCTGACGAAGGTGCCCGCCTTCTCCTGGTGGGCCGACACAGGCAGGACCACGTCGGCAAGGTTGGTAACCGCGCTCTCGCGGATCTCCAGGGAGACCACGAACGACCTGGTCAGGGCGTCGAGCAGCTCACCGGAGCCGACCACGTCTGCAGGGTCGACGCCGCCGACCAACAGACCACTGAGCTCGCCGCAGCCGGCCGCCGCGATGATGGCCGACGTGTCGCGGCCTACCGTGTCGGGCAGCCCTGCGACGTCCCACGCGTGCTCGACCTCTGCGCGGGCCCGCGACTCGGTGACCGGCCGGCCACCGGGGAGCAGGTTGGGCAGGGCGCCGCTCTCGAGCGCCCCCCGCTCTCCTGCGCGGCGGGGAACCCAGGCCAGCCTGGCACCGGTAGACGACGCCAGCGCCGCCGCAGCGGACAACCCGCCGGGAACCGTCGCGAGCCGCTCGCCCACGAGAATCACGGCGCCCTGCGCGGACAGACCCGCAGCCGCAGCGGCGAGGGCCTGCTGGGTCACGTCCTTGTCAGCCGGCTGCTCCATGTCCTCGGGGCCCATGGGGCCTGCGAGGGCAGCGAGCATCTCCGCCTCGGTCCCGGGAGCGGCCATGACCAGGGTGCCACCGAGCTTCTCCAGGCCGCGGGAGGCAAGGGGCGCGACCGCGAATACAGCGGTCCTGTTCCTTCGGACCGCCTTGCGCAGCCGCAGGAACACGATCGGCGACTCCTCCTCGGGCTCGAACCCCACGAGCAGCACCGTGGTCGCAGCCTCGATCGTGGCGTAGGTGACCGAGCCGCCAGCAGGACCTGTGGCCACCACGTTGCTGGCCAGGAAGTCGGCCTCCTCGACGGAGTGCGGACGCGCGCGGAAGTCGATGTCGTTGGTCTTCAACGCAATTCGGGCGAACTTGCTGTAGGCGTAGGCGTCCTCACCGCTGACCCGGCCGCCGACGAGCACACCGACACCCTCGGCGTCGCGGGCGGCGAGCAGGCCGCGGGACGCAGCCTCGAGTGCCTCGGGCCAGGATGCGACCTGCAGGTGGCCGTCCTCGTCACGCACGAGCGGCGTGGTGATCCGGTCCGGGCACGTGGCGTAGGTGAACGCCCAGCGACCCTTGTCGCAGTTCCACTCCTCGTTGACCGCCGGGTCGTTGTCGGCCAGCCGGCGCAGGACCGTGCCCCGCCGGTGGTCGGTGCGCGTCGCGCAGCCGCTGGCGCAGTGCTCGCACACGCTCGGAGTGGAGATGAGGTCGTAGGGGCGGGCGCGGAAGCGGTATGCCGCGCCGGTCAGCGCGCCGACAGGGCAGATCTGGACGGTGTTGCCGGAGAAGTAGGACTCGAACGGCTCCTTCTCGTAGATGCCGACCTGCTGGAGGGCACCGCGTTCGACCAGGGCGATGAACGGGTCGCCGGCGATCTGGTCGGAGAAGCGGGTGCAGCGGGCGCAGAGGACACAGCGCTCGCGGTCGAGGAGCACCTGCGAGGAGATGTTGACCGGCTTGGGGTAGGTGCGCTTGACGTCCCGGAAGCGACTCACGGTCCGTCCGGTGGACATGGCCTGGTTCTGCAGGGGGCACTCGCCGCCCTTGTCACAGACCGGGCAGTCCAGCGGGTGGTTGAGCAGCAGGAACTCCATCTGAGCCTGCTGGGCCTTGTCTGCGACCGGCGAGCTGCACTGCGACTGGACCGCCATCCCCTCACTGACGGTGGTGGTGCAGGAGGTCTGTGGCTTGGGGAAGGGGCGCAGGCTGCCGTCGGGTCCCGGGGTCGCGACCTCGACGAGGCACTGCCGGCAGGCACCGACCGGCTCGAGCAGCGGGTGGTCGCAGAACCTTGGGATCTCCACGCCTATCTGCTCGGCGGCGCGGATCACCAGGGTGCCCTTGGGCACGCTCACGGGCACCCCGTCAATGGTCAGGTTGACCATGTCGACCAGGGCGGGGGCCGAGGATGTTGCGGCCGAGGATGCGGTGACGGTCATACGGACACGGTCTCCTTCGCGAACAAGGTCGAGGCAGCCGGCGGGAACAGCTCGGCAGCGGAGGTGTGCATGCCGGCCTCGAACTCCTCGCGGAAGTACTTCACCCCAGAGGTGATCGGGCTGACGGCGCCGTCGCCGAGCGCGCAGAACGAGCGGCCGAAGATGTTGCCGCAGATGTCCAGGAGCTTGTCGATGTCGTCCTGCGTGCCCCGCCCGTACTCGAGCCGCGCCATGATCTGCTGGAGCCAGAACGTGCCCTCGCGGCAGGGCGTGCACTTGCCGCAGGACTCGTGTGCGTAGAAGTCCGTCCAGCGCGAGACCGCCCGGACGACCGACACGGTCTCGTCGAAGATCTGCAGGGCACGCGTGCCGAGCATGGACCCGGCTGCGCCGACGGACTCGAAGTCCAGCGGCACGTCGAGGTGCTGGTCGGTGAACATCGGCGTGGACGAGCCACCCGGGGTCCAGAACTTCAGCTTCTTGCTCGGGTCGCGCATGCCGCCGGCCATCTTGAGCAGCTCGCGCAAGGTGATGCCCAGCGGCGCTTCGTACTGCCCGGGACGGGCCACGTGGCCGGAAAGGCTGAAGATGCCGAAGCCGCTCGACTTCTCGGTGCCGAGCTCGGCGAACCACTTGGCGCCATGGAGCAGTATCGGAGCTATGGACGCTATCGACTCGACGTTGTTGACGACCGTGGGCCGCGCATAGAGCCCGGCGACGGCCGGGAACGGCGGCTTGAGGCGCGGTTGGCCACGACGACCCTCGAGAGAGTCCAGCAGTGCGGTCTCCTCACCGCAGATGTAGGCTCCCGCGCCGGCATGGACCGTGATGTCGAGGTCGAAGCCGCTGCCCAGGATGTCCTTGCCCAGATAGCCTGCCGCGTAGGCCTCTTCGACCGCACGCAACAACCGGCGGTAGACGTGGACCACCTCACCGCGCAGATAGATGAAGGCGTGGTTGCAGCCGATGGCGAACGACGTGATGACCGCGCCCTCGATCAGGAAGTGCGGGGCCGCCATCATCAACGGGATGTCCTTGCAGGTGCCCGGCTCGGACTCGTCGGCGTTGACCACCAGGTAGCGGGGGCCTCCGTCAGGGGGGGGCAGGAAGCTCCACTTCAGGCCGGTCGGGAAGCCCGCGCCACCACGACCACGCAGACCGGAGTCCTTGGCCAGCTGCACCAGATCGGCCGGCAGCATGGCAACGGCCGTCTTCAGCGCCTGGTAGCCCTCGTGCCGCTCGTAGGTCGCCAGCGTCCAGGACTGGGGGTCATCCCAGAACCTGGTGAGGATCGGGGTCAGCTGCGTGCTCACGTCGTCGCCTTCCCGGTGCCGTTGTCCATAGTCTCTGGAGCCCTTGCAGTCGTTGGAGCCTTTGCGGCCTCTGGAGCTTTCGCGGCCTCTGCGGCCTTGGCGACCTTGAGGCCGGCCAGGGATGCCGGGCCGGCGCCGACGCCTTCGTCTGCCAGGCCGTCGCTGAATCCGGCCAGCACCCGTGAGACCTCCTTGAAGGAGCAGACCTTGGACGGACCGCGGGTGGGAGCCACCGGGGTGCCGGAACGCAGGTCGTCGACGAGCCGGTTGGCGGACTCAGGCGTCTGGTTGTCGAAGAACTCCCAGTTGGCCATCACCACGGGGGCGTAGTCGCAGGCCGCATTGCACTCGATCCGCTCGAGGGTGATCTTGAAATCGGTTGTGGTCTCGTCGTGCCCGATGCCCAGGTGCTCGGTGACGGAGTCCCAGATCGCGTCGCCGCCCATGATGGCGCACAGCGTGTTGGTGCAGACCCCCACGGTGTACTCACCGTTGGGGTGGCGCTTGAACTGCGTGTAGAAGGTCGCGACGCCCGTCACCTCGGCACCGGTCAGACCCAGCAGGTCGGCGCACAGGTCGATGCCCCTGGGGGAGACGTAGCCGTCGACGGACTGCACCAGGTGCAGCAGCGGGAGCAGAGCCGACCGCTCCCTCGGATAGCGGGCGATGATCTGCGCGGCGTCGGCCCGCATCGCGGCCAGGACGTCGTCCGGGTAGCCCCCGGAGTCCGGTGCGGGCACGACGCCGTAGTTGGGCTTGCTGTCGGTGTTCATCATCGGTCTACGCCTCCCATCACAGGGTCGATCGAGGCGACTGCCACGATGACATCGCCCAGCTGGCCCCCTTCGGCCATCGCGGCGGTGGCCTGGAGGTTGTTGAACGACGGGTCACGGAAATGCGCACGGTAGGGGCGGGTGCCGCCGTCTGAGACGGCGTGCACCCCGAGCTCACCCTTGGGTGACTCCACGGCGGCATAGGCCTGGCCTGGCGGGACGCGAAAGCCCTCTGTCACCAGCTTGAAGTGGTGGATGAGGGACTCCATGGAGCTGCCCATGATCTCGCGGATGTGGTCCAGGCTGTTGCCCATCCCGTCGCCGCCGATGGCCAGCTGCGCCGGCCACGCGATCTTCTTGTCCGCGACCATCACGGGGCCGGGGTTGTTCTGCAGCCTGTCCGCGGCCTGCTCGGCGATCTTGAGCGACTCGTACATCTCGTCGACACGAATCCTCATCCGGCCGTAGGCGTCGCAGGTGTCGCGCACCGGCACGTCGAACTCGTAGTCCTCGTAGCCGCAGTACGGGTTGGACTTGCGCAGGTCGTGCGGCAGACCGGCTGAGCGCAGCACGGGTCCGGTGATGCCCAGGGACATGCAGCCGGTGAGGCTGAGGTAGCCGACGTTCACCATGCGCCCCTTGACGAGGGGGTTCTCGTTGAGCAGCCGCTCGAGCTCGCCGATGCCGCGACGGACCAGCGGGATGGCGTCACGGATCTTGTCGAGGGCGCCAGGAGGCAGGTCCTGGGCCACGCCGCCGGGGCGGACGTAGGCGTGGTTCATGCGCAGGCCGGTGACCATCTCGAAGATCGCCAGGATGCGCTCACGCTCACGGAAGCCGATGGTCATGATGGTGGTCGCGCCCATCTCCATACCGCCGGTGGCCAGGCACACGAGGTGGGAGGTGACGCGGTTGAGCTCCATCAAGAGCACGCGGATGGTGCTGGCGCGCTCGGGGATCTGGTCGGTGATGTCGAGCAGCTTCTCGACGGCCAGGCAGTACGCCGTCTCGTTGAACAGCGGGGCGACGTAGTCCATGCGGGTGCAGAAGGTCACGCCCTGGGTCCAGGTGCGGAACTCCATGCTCTTCTCGATGCCCGTGTGCAGGTAGCCGATGCCGGCCCGGGTCTCGGTGACCGTCTCACCGTCGAGCTCGAGGATCAGGCGCAGGACGCCGTGCGTCGAGGGGTGCTGCGGACCCATGTTGACGACGATGCGCTCCTCGTGCAGGGAGGATGCCTCGTCGGTGATGGTGTCCCAGTCGCCGCCGACGGCTTCGTAGACGTGGGCGCCCTCGGAGTCTTTGTCGTCGGCCGCCGCGGTGGCGTGGATGTCGCGAGTCTGTTCGGTCATCAGCTGTAGTTCCTCCGCTGGTCCGGCGGCGGGATGGTGGCGCCCTTGAACTCCACAGGGATGCCACCAAGGGGGTAGTCCTTGCGCTGCGGGTGACCGGGCCAGTCGTCCGGCATGAGGATCCGGGTCAGCGCCGGGTGGCCGTCGAACTGTATGCCGAACATGTCCCAGGTCTCGCGTTCGTGCCAGTCGCCGGCCGGGTAGACCCCGACGACCGAGGGGATGTGGCGGTCGTCGTCGGGGCAGCTGACCTCGAGGCGAATTCGCCTGCCACCGTTGGTAATCGAGAGCAGATGATAGACCGCGTGCAGCTCACGGCCAGCATCGTGCGGGTAGTGGACACCAGAGACGCCGGTGCACATGTCGAACCGCAGGGAGGGGTCGTCACGCAGGGCGCGGGCGACGGCCACGAGATGCTTGCGGGCGACGAAGATGGTCATCTCGCCCCGGTCGACCACCACCCGCTCGACGGCCTGTGAGTATGACGCGCTGCCGCCGACGAGAGCACGCTCCAGGTGGTCGGCGATCTCGTCGTAGTACCCGCCGTAGGGGCGGACAGCGGCCGCCGGGAAGAGCACGGGAGCCACCAGGCCGCCATACCCGCTGGTGTCGCCTCCGTCGGAGGCACCGAACATGCCCTGGCGCGCGCCCATGACCACAGGCTCGGGACTGGTGCCGGGAGGTGCGGGAAGGTTCTCGGGCTCTTCTTCGCTGGTCACGGTCGGCGTCATGCGAGAAGCCCCTTCATCTGGTGGGTCGGCGTCGCCGCCATGGCTGCCGCCTCGGCTGCGCGGGCAGCGGCGACGCGGTTGACCCCCAGCGGGGTGTTCTGGATCTGCTCGTGCAGGGCGATGATCGCGTGGAGCAGCATCTCGGGTCGTGGCGGGCAGCCCGGCAGGTAGATGTCGACCGGAACGATGTGGTCGACCCCCTGCACGATGGCGTAGTTGTTGAACATGCCGCCGGAGCTGGCGCAGACACCCATCGAGATCACCCACTTGGGCTCGGGCATCTGGTCGTAGACCTGCCGAAGGATCGGGGCCATCTTCTGGCTGACGCGACCTGCCACGATCATCAGGTCGGCCTGGCGTGGCGTGGCGCTGAAGCGCTCCATGCCGAACCGGGAGATGTCGTAGTCAGGCGTGCCGACGGCCATCATCTCGATGGCGCAGCAGGCCAGGCCGAACGTCGCCGGCCAGACCGAGTGCATGCGCATGTAGCCCGCGAGATACTCGACCGTGGTCAGCAGGAAGCCTGCCGGAACCTTCTCTTCGATACCCATTTCTCAGTCCCTCCTCAGTCCCACTCGAGCCCGCCGCGACGCCACACGTAGGCGTACGCGACGAACACCGTGAGGATGAACAACACCATCTCGACCAGCGCGAACACGCCCAGCTTCGTGAAGGCCACCGCGAACGGGTACAGGAAGACGCTTTCGATGTCGAAGATGATGAAGATCATCGCGGTCAGGTAGTACTTGACGGGCACCTTGCCGCCCAGGGCCCGCGGCGAGGGCTCGATGCCGCACTCGTAGGCGTCGGACTTGGCGCGGTTGTAGCGCTTGGGCCCGGCGAAGGGGCTGACGAAGACGGAGAAGGCCGCGAACCCGAGGCCGATGGCCGCGAAGAACATCAGTGGGACGTACTGGTTGGTCATCGGGGTGCGCTCCCCTTCTGGTTGCTGATCTGGCTGGCGGCGGGATCGAAGCCCGACAGAGCGGACAGACCTGCCTCAAACGGCACAATCCTAAGGGCAGCCTTCGGACTCATGCTGCGGGGGCCATCTTTGACAACGCGTTGATCAGCCGGTCGCCCGCGTCGCCGCCGTGTGGTTCGGCCAGGTTCGCCATGATCTTCATCAGGTACCTCATCATCGTGGTGTGCGGCAGGCCGTACTTCACGGCCAGGCGCATGATCTCCGGCTTGCCGATCATCTTGGCGAAGCCCCGGCCGAGCGTGTAGTAGCCACCGAGCGCGTCCTTCATCACCCGCGGGTAGGACTGCAGGACCAGCTCGCGGCCGGCGGCGGTCTGACGGGCGAACGCCTGGGCGACCACCTCGGCGGCAAGACGACCGGACTCCATGGCGTAGGCGATGCCCTCGCCGTTGAAGGGGTTGACCATGCCTCCGGCGTCACCGACCAGGAGCAGACCCTGGGCGTAGTGCGGCTGGCGGTTGAAGCCCATCGGCAGCGATGCGCCGCGGACCGGGCAGGTCATGGTCTGCTCGTTGAAGGTCCACTCGGCCGGCATGGTGTCGACCCAGCGCTTGAGGACGTCCTTGTAGTCGACCTTGCCGAACGCCGTCGAGGTGTTCAGGATGCCCAGGCCCACGTTGGAGGTGCCGTCGCCGACGCCGAAGATCCAGCCGTAGCCGGGGAGCAGGATCCTCTGGCCGGCATCATTCTTCGACCACAGCTCGAGCCAGGACTCGAGGTAGTCGTCGTCGTGGCGTGGGCTCGTGTAGTAGGTGCGAACCGCGACACCCATCGGCCGGTCGACACGCTGGGGCCGGTTCATCGACACGCTCAGACGGCTGGAGTTGCCATCGGCGGCGACCACAAGGGGTGCACGGAACTCCAGCAGGTCGGTGTCCACCGGACGGCCGTCGGCATCCGTCGCCCTGGCCCGGACACCGATGATCGCCCCGGTGCGTTCGTCCAGGATCGGGTCGGTCACGTTGGTGCACTCCCGCAGGCGCGCGCCGTGCTTGACCGCATGTTTGGCCAGGATGTCGTCGAAGTCCTTGCGGGGGCGAACCAGGCCGTATGGCGGGAAGCTCGCCAGGTCTGGCCAAGGGAGCTCCAGCCGCATGCCGCCACCGATGATGCGCAGTCCGTGGTTCTTGATCCAGCCGTCTTCCTCTGGTGTGGCGATCCCGAGGGTGATCAGCTCGCGCACGGCCCGGGGGGTCAAGCCGTCGCCGCAGACCTTCTCGCGCGGGAAGGCGGCCTTCTCCAGCAGCAGGACGTCGAGCCCGGCCCTCGCCAGATAGGCCGCGGTGGCCGACCCGGCCGGCCCGGCGCCGACCACGATGACGTCAGCGGTCTCCACCCGCTGCCCGGACGCGGAGGCCAAAGACCCCGCAGGCTCGCCTGAGATGCGGTCTTCGCTGCTGCGGATGATGCTCTGACTCACGAGGGGGCCTCACCGTGGGGAGATGCTGCTCAGCTGACGTCGGGCGCTTGTGAAGAACTTCACGAACTCGGAAAACTGTACGCCGGGATGAGTTCACTGTCGCATTTAGCCATATTTCGGACCACGAAGCCCTCGGCAGCCAGATTAGGGCAGCCTTGGTCGGTTCAGGGGAGCGTCTGGCCAGGTCAGGGCAGTGCGGGGCAGGTCAGGGCAGTGGAAGGGCCTTGGTGGCGCGGTGCAGGGCGACGACGCCTCCGGAGAGGTCGCGCCACGCCACGTCCTGCCAGCCTGCCTGGGTGACCAGGCGCGCCATACCGGCCTGGTCCGGCCAGGCCGCGATGGACTCCGCGAGGTAGACGTAGGAGTCGGGGTTGGAGCTGACCTTGCGCGCGATGGTCGGCAGCGAGCGCATCAGGTACTTGGAGTAGATCGTGCGGAACGCCTTGTTCCTCGGATGGCTGAACTCGCAGATGACCAGAGACCCGCCGGGCTTGGTAACGCGCAGGAACTCCGTGAGCGCCTCAGTGGTGCCCACGACGTTGCGGAGCCCGAACGACATGGTGACCGCGTCGAAGGAGTCGTCCGCGAACGGCAGCCTGAGAGCGTCGGCGGCGGTGAAAGCGAGGTCCGGCCGGCGCCGGTTGCCGACCCGCAGCATCCCCAGGGAGAAGTCGGCGGGGACGACGTTGACGCCGGCGTCCGCGAACGGCTCGCTGCTGGTGCCGGTGCCGGCCGCGATATCGAGGACGGTGTCACCGGGCTTCGCGCCGACGGCCTCACGCACGAGCCGGCGCCAGCGGCGGTCCTGGCCCAGGGAGAGCACGTCGTTGGTCAGGTCATACTTCGCGGCGACGGCGTCGAACATCGCCGCGACGTCACTGGGTCGTTTCTCTAGGCTGGCGCGGGTCATGGCCCCATCTTGGCTGATCAGCCTTCACGTCACCACGGCAGCAGCATGTGGATGCCGCGCGGTGTGGTTTGTCTTCGGTGTGGTTTGTCTTCGGTGTGGTCCGTCTTCGGTGTCGACAGTCGTAGAGTTGCTGGCCGTGACCTCCTCGCCGCAGCCCGAGCCGACTCGACCCGGGTCGTGGGTCGCGAGCGCCCCCGCGCTGGTGGCCCGCACGGTCGCGATCGAAGACCCGGGCGCCTTGTTGTCCCTGCTGCCGGCGATGCCCGGCCCCGGCCAGGTGGCGTCGTGGGTGCGACGGGGCGAGGGAATGGTCGGCTGGGGCCGGGCGCTGGAGTTCCACGCAGCCGGGCCCGGGCGGTTCGCCGAGGCCCAGGCCTGGTGGACATCGGTGGTGAAGCACGCCGTCATACGCGACGACCTGCTCCTGCCGGGCACCGGGCCGCTGGCATTCGGATCCTTCTCGTTCTCCGCAGACTCCCCCGCCGGGGCCACGCTCGTCGTGCCTGAAGTCATTGTCGGGAAACGGGGTTCGCGATGGTGGCTGACCACGATCGGGGTCGGCGCGCATCTGCCGGGCACTCTGAGCCC
>Ga0105243_10003667_pt1 | contig 12346 bp, 11 predicted proteins | sample KBSM34metaG_FD_81525 | JGI IMG/M metagenome (GOLD analysis project Ga0105243, IMG submission 81525) | Miscanthus rhizosphere microbial communities from Kellogg Biological Station, Michigan, USA - KBS M3-4 metaG | ecosystem: Host-associated > Plants > Roots > Rhizosphere > Soil | place...
CACTATCATACGCCGAACGTAGTACAACAACCAATTGACGTTTGTGAAAAATGGTCGTATAGTTTTGATTCCATGCTACGTTCTGAAGCTCCTGTTATTGAGATACCTCGTTTTCCAACTACGGCACCACTCCATCAACCGCTTGAGCAGTTGATGGGTGAACAGACCCTGGCCTTTGTGCTTGAGTGCGATCCGACGCTCAGTGACCGAAATCTAGGACTGGCGCATCATCACCTCGTGAATTACGTCACCAAAGGTATACGCGAGATCACTGGCCAGTTACTTGAGCGAGGCATTACCGAAAAGATTGACGCGAAGAAAGATAGCGGCATGCACAATGATGCTGGTTTCGACCTCGCGATCAACGTTCACACCACCTTTAATGGGCGTTGTGATGCGCTTCTTTTGCGTGACACCGGCCAGCTTGCAGTAGAATCAGATATTGACTACCCGCGAAATCGTAGTTTCTATGAACGGCAACAGACTGCCGTTGACCACTGGAATAGCAGCCCCTCAATTATTGACGAAGAACTTATGCATCCCGAAATCTGGCGCACCTGCCTGGGCCGAGGTGACACACTGGTATTTGTAGCTGGCAACAATGCCGCGGGCTTACGCCCACGAAGCGCCTGGCACCAATTTGTATCCGAAACGCCAGACCGGCTGTCGTACGTCAGCTTTCTTTTTGAAAAGTCATCATAAAAAGACCCCGGAAACAACCAGGGTCTTTTTATAAGATGTTACTATCTCTAGTGCATTGCAGCTGAAGCCGCAGGCGCAGGATCTGCGCCCTTGGTGTGCCTCAGGACTGAGGCAGCAATGACTGACGCTAGAACAGCGAAACCAACAGCCGCATAGAATGCAACGTGGTAGCCGTGAAGCGTAGCAGCCTGCAGGCTCAAATGACCAGCAGTTACTTCGGGTACCTTGCTTGTAATTGCAGATGTTGCAATACCGCTCAAGATAGCCAGGCCAAGTGCACCACCAATCTGCTGTGAGGTGTTAAAGACACCCGAAGCAAGACCAGTTTGTGTAGGCGGCACGCCAGATGTGGCAGCAATGGTAGCGCTCACAAATGTGAGACCCATACCAACACCCATCAAGATGAAGGCGGGCAACAGATGTGTTACATAGCTACCCTGCAAAGGCAATTGTGCCAATACAACGAGCGATGCAGCCACAAACAATGGGGCGATAGTCAAGACACGCTTGTACCCAAACTTAGCGATAAGCTTAGGGGCATTCGTGGCAGCAGCACCAATAACAACAGGGATGACCAAGAAGCTCAAACCAGTCTTAACAGGTGAGTAGCCGAGCAATATCTGGATGTACAGTGATGTAAAGAAGAACACTGAGAACATACTTGCGGCAATCATCATCTGTAGCAAGTTCGCACCTGTTACATTGCGGATCTTAAAGATCGACAAGTCAACCAATGGGTGCTTGACTCGCTTTTCGTTCCAGATGAAGAAGGCAAACAGCAACACACTGGCTACAAAGTAGCTAAGCGTTGACAGGGCCGACCAGCCATTTTCTGGTGCTTGCGTCAAACCATATACCAACAACATGAGTGAAGCCGTAATCGACAGGGCGCCAGGAAGGTCCAAGCTGTTGTCGCGAGCTTCTGACTCGTGCTTTGGCAACGTCTTATATGCAAGGGCCATGATGATGAGACCGACCGGAACGTTTACAAAGAAGTTCCAACGCCAGTTGAGGTATTCGGTCAGAATACCGCCCAGCAGCACACCGGCCGCCGCACCACCGGATGCGACTGCACCCCAGATAGCCAAAGCCTTGTTGCGCTCAGCACCTTCTTTGAAGGTCACGAGCACGATTGATAAAGCAGCAGGCGACATAAAGGCGCCAGCCAGTCCCTGAACGGCACGTGCAGCGATAAGCATGCCGCTTGATTGCGACAGCCCATCGACGAGCGAGGCAAGTGTAAACAAGCCCAGACCGATCAAGAACATCTTACGGCGACCATATAGGTCGGCCGCGCGACCACCGAGTAGCAAAAAGCCACCGACAGCCAGAGTATACGCCGTAACAACCCATTGCAGGGAAGTCGGGCTAAAATGGAGTGCCTTTTGCAGCGCAGGAAGGGCGACATTCACAATTGACGTATCAAGTACGACGATGAATTGCGCCATTGCTAGCAGCACGAGGACAAACCATGGATTGCGTGGCTTAGTCACGTACGATATCCTTTCTTGCCATTTAGAGAAAATGGTTGTAAGATTAAATTACTCAAACATTGTAAAAGTAAATGATTGAGATTGTCAACTATTAATGTGGTCAAAATAGTATGAAAGACATAACAACACCTGACATCTTTTTGTCGCTTATATCATTCCTAATGCTCTCCAAGCAGCAGATTATTACTGTTGGGGCAGAGCATGACCTAACAGCGACACAGTCATTGACACTCATCATTACTGACAACAATAACCCTCGGCCTATGAATTCATTGGCTACCATTTTTGGGTGCGATGCTTCAAATATTACTGGAATCATTGACGGCCTTGAACAGAAAAATCTTATCGTCCGAACCGAAAGTAAGGCTGACCGACGCAAAAAAGTTATCATGCTTACCGAAGTAGGTCTTGCGAAGCGCAAGGAGATTTTCTCGGAAGCCGTCCGCAAATATGAAGCCCTCTTTGACAATCTCGACAAGCGTGACGTCGAAGTCTTTACGCGTGTCTTGGCGCAAATAACGAACGAGTGCCCCAATAAAGTAGCTTAACGTTTGCGGCGGTCTTGCGTTGCAAGCTTTGCAAATGTACGCCAGCGCTGCATAAGGAGGGCACGACGTTGTGATCGCCTACTAATATCAGGTTCGGTTGCGGCAGACTCTTCAACAATCCAGCGACCCATTATATTCATTTCAGCCCGACGATTAAAGCGAGAGGGGCTCATGAGTAAAATCCAACGGAACATGTTGGCAGCAGCCTCGCGGCGGCGCGTGTTCCATTTACTCCGCAGGCGGCGGTAATATCCGCGCTCACGGGCGGTGTCGCTCTCAAGAGGCAGTGACGGCCGCATAATTTCTTGCTGTGCTGATGGGGTAGTATTACCCGGATTATTTTCCATAATACACCTCCTTCTCATATGCGAGTGTACAACCATCATACCCCAAGAAGACCAGGGCAGCCGTAAAAAATGTCACAGGATTCTTTAGAAGTGTTTCGTGAGCGTGAGGTCTTTAGTGACGTCCGCAAATGGCGCAGTCAGTGTTACGCTATCGCCAGCCTTGTTGCGGCGAATTGAATAGGCGGTCAAATATTGCTGATCGGTGGCGTTACATGTGCCATCCGCAACAGACTTAATGCCGTATTGTGGGTCAAATGGCAGATCCTTCCAGTAGGTTGGCACCAAGACTTTACAAAGATTGTAGTTGCCGTCTTCAGTGCCAATGATCTGGTCAGTGGTGGGCATATCGGCAGGGAGCGAATTATGGTCATGGTAATACAGATCGAGAGCACGGGTCATCTGAACGAGATCAATCCAGCGAGCTGCATCGTTGCGCTCGGCCGCCCGATCATTAGGACGCAATACGAAAAATGTAGCGACCAGCAAGACACTAATAACCACCAGAACCACAAGTAGCTCTGGCATGGTAAATCCAGCTTTATTGGAATGAAGTCTCTGCATATCCGCTTCTATCGTACCTGTTTTAATAAACTTTGAGCAAGCCGATTATTTGTCAAATCGAGCACGCTTAACCTGCTCGAGCATTTCTTCGTTGAGCGCTCGGTTGATGCGCGTGAGGTCGGCAATAATGCCCAGCGTAAACGAAATAAACGACGCTACCAGCAAGACGCTACCAGCGATCAGTGACTGTAAGTGATCACCTGGTGTCTTATCAACCAAGAAAAAGTACAGATACCGCGCAAAAGGGATCATCCCCAGCACCACGAGCGTGATTCCGAGAGTGTTAAACACGATGTAGGGGCGGTACATGATAAAAGCACGCGTGATTGCGGTGCCTGATTTATAGATATGCTCCCATGATGATTTGAACAAGCGCGATTCGCGCGTCTTGGCATTGGTAGCAATAGGAACACTGGCAATTGCCAACCGTTTGCTGCCTGCTTGCACGAGTGTTTCCATGGCGTAGCTAAATTTGGTTACGACATTAAGCTGCAGTGCTGCTTCGCGTTAGTATGCTCGGAAACCACTTGGCGCGTCGGGGACCTTGGTGCCGGCAGCGGCATTGAGTACTTTTGTCCCAAGAGCCTGCATCAGCTTTTTACCGGGGGAGAAATGCTCAATAGACTGCACAAGGCGGTCGGCAATAACCATATCCGCTTCATTATCGATAATCGGCTGGATAAGTTTATCGATGTCCTGCTGTCGATACTGGTTATCACCGTCAGTATTAACGATAATATCCGCCCCCAGTTCGAGTGACTTCATGAGGCCATTGTGGAACGAAGTTGCAAGCCCTTTATTCTTTGGGTGTATGACAAAGTGCTTAACTCCGTGTGCGCGAGCAACCTCGAGGGTTTTATCTGTCGAACCGTCATCAATAATCAGAACGATAATCTCGTCTATACCCTTGATCTTCTTTGGTATGGTTTCGAGTACCAACGGTAGTGTCTTCTCCTCGTTCAGACACGGCACCTGTACAACTAACTTCACTGTAAACCTCTGTTATCTGTGGATATTATACCGCGTTTAATAATATTTGCTGCCCTCGATAATAATCGGCGCTAATACACGGCGGGCGGCATCATTAACATGAACGACCGTACTGTTTTGCCAATCCCAGCTGGCATCGCTTCGTAGTATGAAGGTTAGTAGCCCGCCGCCATGCAAAAAGAGAAGCAGCACAACCGCCGCCGTCACGGTACCGATATACCTGAAACTGAAACGGGCAAAGAAGTACTGCATCGCTCGACCAATTAAAATTGCCGCTAAGAAGAGCACAGGTAATAAATAGCGGCCGTTAATTGCTACTGGCTGGCCCGTTTCGACAAACTGACCGTAATCTTCGATCCATAGCGCCCCGCAGTAAAGCACAATACTGAGAGCCGCAAACACAGCAAAGGGATCTTTAAAAAGACGTCGAGCATAGAATAGTACCAAAGGAACGCTCGCAATAAAAAGTACGCTCGCAGTTATATAGGGTAGTGGCAAGGGAGGATAGTTAGCGTAGTTGCTGGCTGGCCCATTGACGGCAAAGAACAAACGGAACAGTAAATCGTGAAGCCAGGTGTAGGTATACGCAGCAGGATTGGGATCGACTTCGCCTTTTTGAGCGGCATAGTTGTAGTTGCGGATCCACGGACCGTAATTACTACACTCGTCATACGACAATACTTGGCCACAATCTGCAATAGGCGTGTGGTAACTAACGACGTTGACACCATAGCGCTGTGCAAACAGCACGCTGCTGAGGAGCACCAGCCCGATAACAACCCCAAGCTGCAATGGGCGAAGCTTTCGCCAATCAGCTACGAGACTCGTAGCGGCCTTGCGCCACGATACTTTTTTCCAGACATAGCCAGCCACAAAAATACAGGCCGCGCCAAAAATTGGCAAGAACGCGTACTTCACAAGGCTGGCAACCATGCCAAGGGCCACAAATTGCCCGAGGCTCTGGACACGAAGCTTTCCGGCGTTGCACTCGTCTATCAGGCGATACACAAGGAGGCATAGCGCTGCTACTAATACCATAAGAAGATTGTCGTAGTTAATATGAGCAGCAAGCTGCGGCACAATCGGAATCAATATGAACACCCCGATTGAACCGTTAGTGATAACTGGCGATTTAGTAGCTCGCAGAAGTACTCGCCTGAAGAGCACGAGCGACCACGCAAAGAAGGCAACATTCATAAGTCTTAGCACAATGATCTGCGTCGCCTCACTCGATGTAATAGCAGCGATTGCCCGATACGGGAAACTCATCAGGTAATGAAAGAGATATGATGGGTCGCGGGCCAGTGCACCAAAGGAGTCAGCATCAGCTGGCTGGCCATGCAAAAACGGTAACCACTGATGCGCATAGATCTTGATAATACCGAGGTGAAAATCTTCATCAAAGGCCATAGGATAGACAGCCGAAAAGACCATCCACAGTGCCTCAAAAATGAAAAATCCCAAGAGGACCAAAAACAGGGGACGCGACCCTAGCAATACCCTCATTGTTTCGTAAAAACGTCTCATAGTTTATATAAATCTTACCGTCTATTATACACACCCGGCTGGAGAATCGCTGCACGGATACGCCCTCAGCAATATCAGGTAGGGTATACTATGAGTAATCATGAAGAGGCATCTCAAAACAATCCTTGGCTTTGTCATTCTTATTGCAACGCTTGCCGTGTTTGCGCACTACCTACAGGGCCACCCCGAAATTATTCGTCAACTTAAGTCTACAGAGCCACGGCTCTTGGCCGTTTTGTTGGTAGCATACGCAGTATGGTGGGGTGCTCTGGCGTGGGTTCTCCAGATCAACCTCCGCATGTTCCGCAAAAAGATGCCAGCGCAAGAAAATATCTTGCTCAGCGCTTATTCATCGCTCTTGAATTTCTTTGGGCCAGGGCAGAGTGGTCCAGGCCTCCGTGCCGTATATCTAAAGAAGCGCCACAATATGCGAGTCAAAGACTACATTTTTGCGACGCTCCTGTACTATGCTTGCTACGCCGTGATCAGTGCGACATTCTTGTTTATCGGCACTCGCCCCTGGTGGCAAACTGCTGGGTTAATTGTAGCTGCCGGAGCGGCGAGCACTATAGTTTTACGATGGTACATGAAGCGCTCCAACATTGGTGGCGGCGAGGGCCTCAACGTCGTAACTATGGGGTGGCTCTTTGTTGCAACCGCCGTGCAACTGTTAGCGCAATTTGTTATTTACTTTATCGAGATTTCATCGATCAATACGCATGTTGGAGTAGGGCAAGCCTTGGCGTATACCGGAGCGGCCAACTTTTCGCTTTTCGTCGCCTTAACACCGGGTGCTATTGGTATTCGAGAATCATTCTTATTGTTTAGCCAAGGACTGCATCACATTGGTAGCAGTACTATTGTGGCCGCCAATGTTATTGATCGTGCTATTTACCTTGTATTCTTAGGACTCCTCTTCGTGCTCGTTCTATCGATGCACGCTGGCAAAAAGTTAAAATGGCGTCAAACCGTACAGGACGCCGAGAAGGAATAGCGTGAACCTTCTGGACATTCTTATTATTGTCGTTCTGGTGGCGGCGATTATTCGTGGTGTAGAGCTTGGGTTTGTGCGCCAACTATTTTCCGCGACAGGATTCTTTGGGGGGCTCTTTTTGGGAGCTTGGGCTGAAGGGCATCTGATCCACCTCGCTCATACACCCAATACTCGAGCATTGCTTTCAATTGGGGTGATCGTCGGTTCGGGCGTGGTGTTTTTAGCACTTGCCGAGACACTCGGTACCATTTTGAAAACCAGCCTGAGTATGACCTGGATTAATAAGCTTGATCGCTGGCTCGGCTCGCTCACAGCAGTAGTGACCATTTTGGTAGCCGTGTGGATTGGCGCTAATATTTTTAGCTCTGTACCAATTCAGACATGGCAGCGGCAGGTCCATGGATCGGTCATCGTCAACATGCTCGATCATCGCATGCCTCCAGCGCCGCGTGTCATTGCCAAGCTAGCACACTTTATTAGCCCTAACGGATTTCCAGAGGTCTTTAGTGGTTTTGAGCCAACGCCACGCATCTCGCAGGTAACCCTACCGGACATGGGTGAACTAAACACCGCTGTCAAAACAGCAGCACCGTCAGTTGTCAAAATTGAGGGCAGGGGCTGCGGTGGTATTGTTGAAGGATCAGGCTTTGTCGCAGATACCGGGCTCGTCATTACGAATGCTCATGTAGTGGCTGGCGTTCGCGCACCCGAAATCATTGACGTCGCGGGCGCACACCAGGCTACTGTTATTGCATTTGACCCAGACCTCGACTTTGCCGTTCTGCGGGCCAGTGGGCTCGCGGGCGCGGCATTGCCATTTGATACGAGTGTCGTAGCGAGTGGCACAAGCGCAGCCGTGCTTGGGTATCCAGGTGGTGGTGCCTTTAGTGCCAAGCCAGCAGCCATCATACAATCCTTTGACGCTAAAGGACGCAACATCTATAACGAACAGGGGACTGTGCGCCAGATTTATTCCATGAAAGCCGATGTTATCCCCGGAAATTCTGGTGGTCCCGTTGTTGCAAAGAACGGCAGTGTCATTGGCATTGTCTTTGCACATTCCGTCACCTACGAGCACGTTGGGTATGCATTAACTATGGAGCAAGCCGTCAAGGAGCTGGCTCAGGTTAAAGATAGCCACACTTCGGTGGACACTGGTAATTGCGCTGAATAGTCGGCTAGACTTCAGCAGAGCGTGCTATACTTTTTAAGATTATGAAACAAGTTTCTAGCCCCGCTACAAAGCGGTGGACACTCGCTCGGATTATGCCATGGCTCTTACTTATTGGTGGCATTATTGGGTTACTCTGTTCGTTTGTGATCACTATCGAGAAAATACATCTCTTGCAAAATCCAGCCTACAAGCCCGCCTGTGATCTAAACCCCATCATCAGCTGCGGCTCTGTCATGGCCTCTGACCAGTCAAACGCATTTGGCTTTCCTAATCCACTTATTGGCCTTGTAGCGTTTCCTGTCTTGATTACACTTGGCGTATTACTACTCAGCGGCGTCAAGCTTAAACGGTGGATATGGTATGGTGTCAGCGCGGGTACTGTATTTGGTATTGCGTTCATTCATTGGCTCTTTTTTCAAAGTGTTTACCGCGTTGGCGCGTTGTGTCCGTACTGCATGGTAGTCTGGCTCACAACCATCACACTCTTTTGGTACACAACGCTCTATAATCTCCAGCTGAGCTTTGAAAAGCTCAGCCCAGCATGGCAAAAAGCAGCCGGCTGGCTACGGCGCCACCATTTGGATATCTTTGTCTTTTGGATCGTGGCAATTACAGGCCTTATTTTGCATCATTTTTGGTATTTCTTTGGGCCAAAAATGGGGTTCTAGTATAGATAAGCATAACCATGCTATACTAACTGCATAAATCGCTGTACAAGTATGGCTCGCAAACAAAAAGATATATTTCAAAAAACCATCGAAGCGCCTGCGGTCACTCTGGCCAAGACAGTTATGGCTACTCAAAAAGTGGAGGAGCGTGTTAAGAACGGGCGCGGCGCCAAAGTAATTAAACGTGGGCGGGACTACTGGCTCATGCTCGGACCAGGACTGACCACTGGTGCAAGCGATGATGACCCCTCGGGTATCGCAACCTATTCACAGGTAGGTGCTCAGTATGGCTTTGGCATGCTCTGGCTATCAGTGTGGACTTTTCCGCTCATGGCCTTTGTCCAAGAAATGTGTGCACGCATTGGTCTGGTAACGGGCAGGGGACTCGCTGGTAACATTCGCATTCACTTCTCACGGCGTATTTTATATGCCTGCACGCTCTTACTGTTCGCGGCAAACGCTTTCAACATTGGAGCCGACTTGGGCGCCATGGCCAAGGCAGTACAGCTGCTTAATCCTAACTTGAATTTCACAATGCTAGTTGTAGGCTTTACGATTTTTAGCCTACTACTTCAAATATTCACCCCATATGTGCGATACGCCAAGTATCTTAAGTGGCTCGCACTCATTTTGCTATCTTACATTTTGTCGTCACTGCTGGCACATCTTAACTGGCACGAAGTCAGTAAACACTTGCTGGTACCCGAAATCCACTGGTCAAAAGACTACATTCTTATCTTGTGTGCCGTGCTTGGTACAACTATTTCACCATACCTCTTTTTCTGGCAAACGAGCCAAGAAGTCGAAGAGCAGGTGTTGCAAGGCAAGACCACCGTGCGTTCACGTCGACACACAGACCCCTCTGATGTGCGGAGTATGCGCGTTGATGTCTGGTCGGGAATGCTGCTTTCTAATGTCGTTATGTTCTTCATTATTGCGGCATGTGGCGGCATATTATTCCCTCATGGCATTACCGAGATCCAAACAGCAGCCCAGGCCGCCGAAGCACTCCGCCCATTTGCAGGCAATGCTACCTACTTCTTATTCGCCATCGGCCTCATTGGCACAGGCCTGCTTGCTATCCCCGTACTGGCTGGATCAAGCTCCTACGCACTAGCCGAAAGTCTCGGCTGGAAAGAGGGTCTATACCGCAACCTGAGCCAAGCATACGCATTCTACGGCGTTATTATTATTTCTATGCTCGTAGGCCTCGGCATGAACTTCATTGGACTTGACCCAATTAAGGCGCTGATCTACTCGGCTGTTGCCAATGGCTTGGTGGCACCGCTCGTTCTTTTACTGATTGTCCTTATTAGTAGCAACAAGAAGATCATGGGCCGGTGGGTAAACCGTAAGCCGGTCACCGCCATTGGCTGGTTTGTCTTTTTGGTCATGCTAGCCGCCGGTGTTGCCACAATCGCGTCATTCTACCTATAAATAGACGAAGAGGCTATGACCTGTCTTATTCGTGACGAAGCGCTTCGATAGGATCTTTGCGCGCCGCCTTGATGGCCGGTGCTGCGCCAAAAATAATACCAACGGTAACCGAAATAAGCGTCGCAATAACAACAGGCTGCCAGGTGATAATTGGTTTAAGATTTGTGTAGGTACTGAGCAGGAATTCTGCAAGCAGAGACACCACAATACCAATGATGCCGCCGGTAGCGCTCAGCGTTGCTGCTTCGAGTACAAACTGCGTAAGAATCTGCCTGTTAGTGGCACCAACCGCTTTACGAATACCGATTTCGTGCATACGTTCGGTAACAGAGACCAACATAATATTCATGATACCGATACCACCGACCAGCAGCGTAATAGCCGCCACGGCTGTCGTAAAGGTAGTGAGGATATCAATTATGCTTCTACTCATAGCGACATTTTTATCTTGGTCAAGAACAGTAAAGTCTTGCTCGCCGCCATGTGATTTTGCCAGGCTGGCGCCAATGGCAGCCATCGCAGCCTTACGATTGTCGGGCGTATCGGGCTTAGCAAGAATGCTATAAAATTGAACCTCGTGCTCAGTTATATTGCCTGCTGTCTGGTAGGGGATAAAGATGGCGTCGTCAAAATTAGCTGTCGGCGAAAACGGCGATGCGTGGAATGGTGCAAAAATGCCCCGAACAGTGAAGCTCTGGCCTCGCACCACAAACTCGCGGCCTAACGGAATATTTTCACCGAATAATCGATGCGCTAAGTTGCGACCGATAATTGCGCTATCGGTACTTGAGGCGTCGTCAAAAAAACTACCGTATTTGACATCTTGCTGCAAGATAGCAGGCAAGTCAGGGCTCGTTGCCAAAATAAGAGTACTTGTATCAGCAAATTTTTGGCCATCTACTTGCACGGTGCCTGATACGATACCAAGCGGCGCCATCTTGGCGATATGGTCAGAACCCTTAACGGTTGATACGTCACTTGCGGTCAGTCCGCTCAGCGCAGTGCGACCAAACAGGGCGTCACTATTGGTAACAAACTTGCGCGCTTCAGGAATCTCTACCTTGCCGGGACGCACCGTAATAAGGTCTTTGCCAAAGGTATTAATTTGTCCGGAGACTTGTTGCTTCACGCCTTCGCCTATACCAGCGATCATGATCACCGAGACAATGCCGATGATCACACCCAGCATTGTCAAAAAACTGCGCCACTTGGTACTGCGCACATTATCGAGAGCCATTTTAAAGTTTCCGCGAGATGCGCTCATTTTTTGGCTCCTTTACTGCGACGCGTTTTGGGTTTTTTGGCGTTTGTCTTCTTTTTTGACGCGGGCACATTTTTGGCTGACTTATCAGTATGAGGCAAAGCCTTCATGAGTACCGAAATACCCTCGAGGTCATCGTCGACCGTCTTAGTTGGCACCGAATACAGTGCTTTGCGCGCAGTCGCCGCAACCTCACCAATTGCTGTCTCTTCATCATGGATGACAGCACCATCGTGCATGTAGACCACGCGCGTGGCGTAGCGGGTGAGCTCTGGGTTGTGTGTCACAAACAAGATAGTATTACCTGTTTTGTGAATTTCGCTTAAAAGCTCCATAACAAGACGGCTACTAGCACTGTCGAGATTACCCGTAGGCTCATCGGCGATAATAATCTTCGGGTTATTGACCAAGGCGCGCGCAATAGCCACGCACTGCGCCTGACCACCGCTCAGCTGATTGGGGTAAAAGTAGGCGCGGTCATGTAAACCGACACGCTCCAGCATATTGAGCGCCAGTTTGGTACGGCGTGATTGGCTCATGCCTTTGTAGACAAGGGGAAGGGCGACATTTTCCAAAACAGTCAGACGGGGCAGCAGGTTGAAGGACTGAAATACAAAGCCAACCGTATCGCGGCGTTCGCGGGC
>Ga0105243_10003669_pt1 | contig 12339 bp, 8 predicted proteins | sample KBSM34metaG_FD_81525 | JGI IMG/M metagenome (GOLD analysis project Ga0105243, IMG submission 81525) | Miscanthus rhizosphere microbial communities from Kellogg Biological Station, Michigan, USA - KBS M3-4 metaG | ecosystem: Host-associated > Plants > Roots > Rhizosphere > Soil | place: Michigan...
AGGATCATAGAAGAGCTTGGAGGCGTGCTTTCCAGAGCTGAACTGCTGGCGTCATACCGCAGGGCAGATGATTATGTAGGTGACCGTGCCAGCCAATCGGAGCACGAGCGCCTGCGGCTCTGCGGTCATATAGTCATAGACAAACTCGAGAAGCTGAACAGCCTGGAAGAAGAATTGATCGGTGGAACCTTGGAGGATGAGGTCAACTATTTTGAGGGACGACTCATTGCACGAGCATTGGAACGCGCGAACGGCGGTGTAACTCGCGCGGCGCGCGAACTCGGGCTCACTCACCAGGGACTAGCAGACATCATAGACGGCCGGCACAGCAAAAGACTCGCAGGAGCACGACGACCAAAAAGAAATCGGCGCAAATCGATTATGACTCACTGAGGGGAGTCTCCTTCGTGAAATAAGTGTTTGAGTCCTCAATCCCATGAAGTTGGTTGGGACTTCTAGCAAATGTGTCTAGCTGAGCCTCGAAAACGATAGCATTCTCATCGAACATCATTGTTGTGGTGACTTTTGCCGCATTGTGCCGTGCCTCTTGCTCAAGTTATCAATTTTTAGTTTCGATTCCGCAATTTAACTTGACACTGATCCAAGGCTCAATATCATGGGCCTTTCACGGTGGCTACCCCTCCCTGGTCACATTTTCACAACACATTTCGTTGTAATCGTAGGGTGCGATACAAAAGAGTTGACGATACTCGCAAGAGCGAGTAGCAAGCGTGGCTACCCACTTAGGCCTTCATGAGGCTTCGAATGGCGCAATAAAGTGGCATGATGTGGCTCAACTCTGGTTGTAATAGCGCAATTGCTTGATCCAGTTCACTAATCAAGGAAGGAACGATTATGAGAATTTACAAGAGAGGTTTCACGCTCACAATAGCCTTAGCGGCTCTCGTTTTTACGCTCACCACACTGGCTTGGAGTGGCAGCGCTAGTCCACAGAACGCCGATAAACAAGGAATTACACCGGAGAATGATATACCGGTCTTGGATCTCAAAAACGCACAGACAACAGGCTCTGACCAGTTGAAAGGTCGAAAACGCGGTCAGAGCTTAAGTAAGAGCACACGAATCGAAGAATTGCAAGCGGGGGTTGAACCGCTACCGCTCTCCGCTCATGGTCGGCAATTTATCCCTGCGTTACCTGTCGAACAAAGCAATGCAATTGTCATCGGTAAAGTCACTGACCGTCGCGCCGTGTTAATGGATGACAAGTTCGGTATTTACTCGGAGTTCTCAATAAAGGTCAACGAAATCCTGAAAGACGATCTCGGTGGTTTCTTTGTTGATCAAGTAATCACTACGTCTCGTCCTGGCGGTGCTGTTCGTTTTCCTTCCGGCAAGATTCAGGAATACACGATCTCCTTACAAGGTTATCCACAGCAGGATAAGTCGTATGTTCTTTTCCTCAAACGCGATGAATTTGGCGACTACTCGATCGTGACCGGATATGAAATCAGCGGAAGCGTGGTGCAGCCTCTCGACGGGAAGCGCAACCTTCCGAAGAATGAGCCGGATCTTCAATTCGGCATTTACAGGGGCGTCAGTCTGGAGTCATTCCGCAGTGCACTCCAGAAAGCTCTACAGAAAGCAAGAGGAGGTAGCAACTAATGAGACCTCCTCACAAATTCGCTCTCACCCTCGCCCTCCTAACAAGCCTTGCTTTAACCTTTCTATTGTTAGTGAGCCATGTGCTAGCTGACGTTGCTTGCGAAACGCCGCCCGGTAAAGGCAAATCGAGTGCTTGGAAGCAAGGCGCTACGGTGAACGTAATGATTGATCCGACTTTTAGCCCCGACCAAATAAAGGCAATAAAGGATCAATTTGGTAAGTGGAAAAATGCGGGTGGCGCAAACGTTACCTTTAACTTCGTAGATCCAAGTCAGGCTGGCGGTGGCGCAACAACAGGTGGTCCACCAGTCCTTGCTGTTATACGTGAAACGCCAAGGGAGTTGGGACCAACAGCGCAAGGAGAGACACGTGGATTTTCGTTCAATGGAACGCGCGGGGATTCCACCATAGACATCAATCCCCTCGTGACCGACCCGACAGCTTTTATTCACGTTATCTCCCACGAAATAGGACACACGTTCGGGCTGGCCGAATGCGACGGTTGTTCGCCCGGCAGTTCGGCCATGACACTGCCAACAACACCTAACATAAATGAGGCTAGCGGGCACGATGGGCCAACGCCTTGTGACAACAACGCGGTTCAGGCAAATGCGGGCTATCCGACGCCTACTCCTACACCGACTCCTACACCAGAAAATACTGGTGGCAACAACGGATTTTGTACCAATACGTGCCCGCAGAAGATGGGTTGGTGGCAGCACTCCTGGCCAGACTGCCAGTGCGAATACGACGGCGGCGGTACGGCTCTCGGCGATAGTCCTATCCTCATTGACGTTGCAGGCAACGGGTTTGATCTTACAGATCCGGCCTCCGGCGTCAGTTTTGATCTAGACAACGACGGCGCACGCGAGACGACCCCATGGACAGCAGCCGGATCAGATGAGGCATTCCTTACGCTTGATCGGAATGGCAACGGCACGATTGACAACGGCAGCGAATTGTTCGGCAATTTCAGTCCGCAACCAGCGCCGCCGGCGGGTATCTACCGTAATGGCTTTCTTGCGCTGGCTGAACATGACAAACCGCAAAATGGTGGGAATGGCGACGGAGTCATTGACCAAAATGATCCGATCTATTCTTCCCTGCGTCTCTGGCAGGACACGAACCACAACGGCATTTCTGAACCGGGGGAACTGCACTCGCTATCGGATTTGCATGTAGATTCAATATCTCTCGAGTTCAAAGAGTCGCGAAGAACGGATCGGTACGGTAATCAGTTCCGGTACCGAGCAAAGGTTAACGAGACTCGATGGGCATACGATGTGTTTTATGTAGCGCCGTAAGTTATCAACAAACGCGCTGCTTGGATCGCCCGCAGTTGTAAGACTGCGGGCGAACCGGACACGATCACAAGTTCTTTTCAAGGCGGTGCCGATGAAGATTCGGTTGTACTTAAAGTTAACTCGCCTGTGTAGTTGCGTGGTGCTCTTGGTGTTAGTCGCTACTCTTCACGCACAGGAGCGCAGGGAGAACGTATTCGAGAAAGTACCGCTAGAGTTACGTCAACGGTTAATTGGGAGATTGAAAGAGTATGTAAGGTCCGAGAGGACGCGACAGTACGAAGAGCTGTACGAGTTACTCTATGATCGAAATGACAAGACCGCCGGCAAGGAAACCTACTCGAAGACGCGGGGGGAGGCTGAAGATCGGAGGGGTGTCGTTCAGGAGTTTACGCCCACGTTTATCCTTGACATCACGCTCAACGATGGCGACGCGCCAACCCTCATTTTAACGGGGCCGGCGAGACTGCTTTTGAAAGGCCACATTGTTAAAAAGGAAATGAGTATAGAAGCCAGATTTCATGACGGAGAGTGGTATTTCTCGGAGTTGTTAGAATCGTATCTACACATAGACTGAACGCTGGGCCACCAGCGAAACCTGAACGACCTTACGAAGTGGATTGGCGCCGGAGAGTGGCGAGAATGCCAAAAGGATCGTGGGTGGTCTCCTTCTCATGATCAATATCTAGTTCGCCGGGCTGAAGTGAGGTACAGGTTTCACAATTAGAGTCGCAGCAAAGTGTGTAATGATCGTCGTTGATCTTTTGCGGCCAGCGTCCTAAACGTGCCCCAAAGAGAAACGGTCTCCATTGCGCGGGAAATAATTTCGTTAGCCATTGGCGGTTCGCAATAAAGCGAATTGGTAGCCAAAGGAAATCCCACAGCCAAGTGTAGGTATCGGCTACGCTTTGCCGTAGAGTTCGCATTCTTTGCAAGCGGTTTAGTTTCTTACTGCTGAGCATTTTCTTTCCAATAGCTTACCGGCTGAATTTTTAACTCGACCAGTGCTGACGCCTTCAAGGCTTGGTAGAGAGCTATCTCTCTTTCGGGCCTCGTTTAGTTGCTCTTGAAGTTGCCAATGATCTTTTGTATTACCGTTGCATAGTTGTCGAAATTCATTTACAGCTTGCGGTGGACTTCGCTTGTAGCAGATAGCGGATTGTCCGCGCTTAGTTGAAATGTGGGGCTAGTGTTTTCGCGCGCACTTGAATGTCCTTACGGACTCTGCCACGCGGCTTCTGTCCAATTGTTTACGAAGCTAAACGTGGCGTTCCCAAATGGGTCTGGCCTGACGAATCCAGTTCTAGTGTCAAAGAGTTCCACCGGAGCCGATTCGGTACTGCTGAAGAAGCCGCTCGTTGCGCTTCCGATTCCAACAAATTTTATGTCTACGCGACCGCAACCTGCGTTTGGTACAAAGGCGGCGGGAATAATGACGTCACCACCCGCCATCTGAAAACTCTGCGGCACGAAACCGAAGTAGATTCTCTCCGCAACCGGAATGCCTTCTTTGTAAACCTCTACAAAACCCGATACAGAACCGCCAAATGGCGTAGGCACGGAGCCGCCGGACATTGGATCACCGCCACCGCCAATGCCGGTCAATGATCCACTCAGGGTATAGCGAATATGAATTGCACCATTAGAGAGCCTGCGCATGCGGACTGATGCCGGTGCAGGAAGCGAAACTATGCTTGGAATAGGAACCATGCCAGTGCCCTGCCAACCGGGTCCGGTGTTACTAGGATCTTCGACGATAATGGTGAAGTACTTGATAGATTGACGCCCCTGATAATTGGCAATGAACTTGTAATCAGTTGTTTTTGTTGGCGCCGTGATTGTGGCGGTTCCTTGCGCAGGAAGGCCCGTTGCGACGCCCTCAATATCAACGGAGACGCCAGATCGAACTGCGTTAAATGAACTGTCGAGCACAAACGCGTCGTAGGGAATGGATACCAAAGTACCCGCAGTTCGATTGATGCCGTCGTTATTAATCGTGATGATTGGCGGCCCCTCGCCGGGAGCGACGGCCGGAACAAACTTGATGAGCACTTCCATACTGGCTCGGTTCGCAGGATCGGATGAATTCCAAGCCTCCATGCGAAAGACTGTATCCGCCGACGGATGTGCTGAGAATGTCCCAGGGCGAATTCCGACGAATGGAACAAACTCTGAGGTGACACCGCGAGTAGGCACAGGAATTCCATTGATGGTGACGTTATCAGCGTTCTTCGTGTCCCAAGCAAATTCAGCCGCGGAAGTATCGACGAATGAGCAACTGTTGCCAAAGACTGGATCATTGACACAGGGCGTCACATATTGCCGCCCGCGTATATAGAGGATTTCCGGCCCAGATGGAATCTGGCTCGGTGGCAAAGGATCTGAAAAGGCTGAACAGGTGGCGACGGTAACAGCGGTTTGAGTTGTCGCGGAAACGCCGCAACCGTTTGTTACGGTTAAGGTATAGAGAGTGTCGACCTGAGGTTGAGAGATGTCAACAAAACCGTTGGCGATGCTGAAGGTGCCGATTCCTGGATTTATGGTTACAGTCACGCCGGTCCCGGAATTGTCTGTGATGGACCAGGCAAGGCGGACCATCTGATTGCCTCCACCGAGAACGGTACTTGGATTTGAACTGAATGTATTGATTTGCGGAGCGGGGCAGCCGGCGACTGTTATGGTGATCGTTTGTTCGACATTGCAGGAACCATTGGAGCTGACGGCGGTAAGTCGATATGTAGTCGTGGTATTGGGGGTGACGGTTAGGCTACCACTGGTGATGACGGGATTCCCGTTAAGTAGCACTTGGGCAGCATTCGAGGTGGACCATTGAAGGGTGCTGCTTCCACCGGCGATGATGCTGCTCGTCGTTGCAGTAAAAGAGTTGATTGTGGGGCAGCTCGCTACTGTGACAGTAACTGACTGCGTTGCCATTTGTGCGGCGCAGTCGTTACTCGTCACGGCGATCGTGTACGTGGCTGTCGAGGTTGGCCGCACATCTAAAAAACGCTGGCCAGGCGGAACTGTGTAGGTGTTGGTATCACCGCCGACAGCGGTAATTTGGACAGTCGCGATATTTGAAGACTCATTCCATGTGAGATGCGCTGTTTGGCCGGCGTCTATTAAAGCTGGAGAAGCAGAAAAATTGGTGACTGTTGCTGGTTGCTTGATGCGAACGTTTACGCTGGCTGTAGTCGGAAGCGGAGGCGAGGCAGCAGTACAAGATCCGGAGCGGGTTGCTGTGATGGTATAGGTTGAGTCTGCGATTGGATTAACGACAAGTGAGCCGGTTCCATTTGGGTTACTCGAAAACGTCTGAGAGACGCCGGGGCCTGAGATGGTTACGAAATCTGAGTCGGCAACATTCCATCGAAGCGTTGAGCTGTCACCGCTCAGCACACATGAATCGGCCGTGAAGGATATGACGTTTGGGCAGGCCGGTGCGACGGGTAGAGGCCGCACGATTACTACGGCTGTTTTGGTTATGGTTTGTGGTGAGCAACCGTCGCTGGTGGCCCTCAGAGTATAGGTATAGCCAGGGCCCTGGTTAATGGCGGTTGGTCTAATAGTGAGCGATCCCGAAGCACTGACGGTTTGAGGTCCTGACATGCCCGAGCCAGCGACGGGTGAAGGCGTAATCGTAATGGTTGATGCGTCCGTGGTAGTCCACTGAAGAGTTGTGCTGTTACCTAACTCTAGATCTGATGGATTTGCTACGAATGTTGCCGATGGTATTGGCGTGGTGTTAATGGTGACTTGACGTGTGAGTGTTTCCACGCCAGAGCAGCCGGTGCGACTGACAGTGAGAGTAAGGGTTGTAGTTGAATTCACAGTGAACGGCCGTGTGCCGTTTGAAGATACTGGTACAGACAGGCCAGTGCTGCTGTCGGTGATGGAGGCTGTTTCAGCATTGGTGGAAGCCCAAGATAGGTTTACAGAGCTTCCCGGAATAACGCAGTAACTACTGGACTCGAGTTGATCGATTGAGAATTGTTGCTTGACTGTGATTGAGGTCGTGGCAGTGGTAGTTCCGCCTGGACCAGTCGCGGTAAGCGTGTAGGTCGAGTCGGTCGTAGGTGAGACAACCAGACTTCCGGTTGTGATGGTAGTTCCAGAGTTGCCTGGAAAGGTTTGGACGAAGTTGCTACCGACGATCACGATCGAGCTGGCGTATCGCACTTGAAAAGTGAGCGTGGCGGATTGACCTCGATTTATGCAGGAGGGGTTTGCGAAGAACTGGAGGATCTCAGGTGGCGGATAATTAACGATTACGGTGGCTTCACCAGAGACTGCGCGACATCCAGAGCCGAGAGCGTGAGCGCGATAAGTTGTGTTATCCAAAGGCGAGACGTTGAAGTTAAGTGTTTGAGAAATATTCGTTTCTGTTAGACCAGTTGTATCAGTGCCCGCGACGGTCGCACCAGTTTGATCCGTGATCCAGACATGGTTTGCGTTAGCGTAGGTAACTGTAAGCGTCGACGAAGAACCGACTGCGATGCTCGTAGGATTAGCGGAGATTGAAACGTTTGTATTGCATCCGGGCTGAGCTGGACCAAGCATAATGGTGCCGGAAGGGCGAACGCGGCCTCGCGCATTTCCCTGTTCTCCCACCGCAGAGTCAATTTGGTATTCGAGAATGTAGGCAGGCTCGGAGTTTGCAGCCGCTCCAACGAGTTGTTGTCTTAGCGATTCCTGAAACAAGGCAACCCTTGTTTTCTCAGATCCATAGCCGCGTTCGCGTGCGTAGTTTTCAGCTATCACGCTCTTTCGTGTTGCCCAGGCATTTAGATTTCCAAGCAGGCTGGTACAGTCACTGGCATTGCTATTCGTGATCGTACCGTCTGCGTTGAGCACTGGTCGGCTGAGATTGGGAGCAATATTCGGAGGATCGAATGCGGGCAGTGGGTAGCCGGCGACAGCAATCTGCGCGCGAAGCATCTCTGCATCAAAGACTGTCGGTATATCGGTGATTAGTGACGCCTGAATAGTGGCGGCTCCGGAGCGTGCCTGCCAGTACTGCGTAGCTTGAGTGTTCTGATCTTCTACGTCCCGCGCGCTGGCGACTCTGATTTTTGTGGCGGCGAATGTTATGGCAAAAAGGGCCAGGAGACACATGAGTGCCACAACGAGCACGGAACCGCGTTCGGTTGGACGTTTGGTCGCGAGAGATTCTGAGTGGATGATGTTTCTCATTTTCTTTCCTCAATTCCTTATGCGAAAACTCCGGCTCGGTTATGAGAGCTCGTTGGAGCTGCGGGGACGTGAAGGTGTTCAGTATTTTTCAGATGGCCAAGCTTTTCTCTTAATTCATCGACGTTATTTGAGCGGAGACAGGCAGCTTCAAAAGTAACGATGCGTTCAGCCACCAGGTGGGCCAGCGATTGATTTAGAATCATCATTCCGTGCTGGTCCTGACCGGAGGACATGACGTTTTGGATAAGGTGAAGCTGGTCTTCGCGGATGTTGTTCTTGATCGCCGTGTTGGGAAGCATGAGTTCGATAGCCATGACGCGGCCAGATCCGTCAGCTTTTGGCAAGAGCTGCTGACACATAACACCGGCTAGGACGTTGCTCAGTTGAGTACGAACTTGAGCCTGTTGATTAGCCGGGAAGACGTCGATAATTCTGGTGATAGTGGAGGCTGCGGTATTGGTGTGAAGAGTGGCGAAAGTTAAATGTCCGGTTTCTGCGATGCGCAGGGCCGATTCTATCGTTTCAAGATCCCGCAGTTCACCGATCAGTACTATGTTCGGATCTTGTCGCAATCCGGCGTGAAGCGCATCGGGAAAGCTTGCGGTGTTAGGTCCTACCTCACGCTGATTTACCAAACACTTCTTATGACCGTGGATGAATTCGATTGGGTCTTCAATCGTGAGAATGTGTGCTGGACGCTCACGGTTAATCTTGTCCAGCAGGGCGGCGAGCGTAGTGGATTTCCCAGAGCCTGTCGGGCCGGTAATGAGAACCAGGCCGTTTGGTCTATCGCAAAGTTCAATGAGTGAGCTGGGCAGGTTGAGTTTATCGGCGAGAACGACATCGAAGGGTATCGCTCGAAAGACAATGGCGATGCCGTTACGTTGATCAAATACATTCACGCGAAAGCGGGAAAGCCCCTGGACGCCGAAAGAGAGATCTATTTGGTGGCGATCTTCGAAGTCGGCTTTTTGCGTTTGACTCATGAAACTGTAGGCGTAGGTCTTTGTGTCCTCGGCCGTGAGACTCGGGTAGTCGGAGAGTTCGCACAGATCGCCGTTAACTCGTACGCGAGGCGCTGAGTTAGTAGTTATATGTAAGTCTGAGCCGTTAAGGTTGATTAACAACTGTAGTAGCTCAGTAAGTTTGGGAGTGGGTTCGCGAAAGTCGTTTGTTTGCATGGTGTGAATAGAGACTGAGCGATTTATGGTTGGACCAGATACTGGCTTCGCAGCCGTTCCCAGTCGGTTGGTTCTATCTTGGCGAAGGCGTCGACGACGGCGGGATCGAATTGAATGCCACTGAACTTAAGAATTTCCTCGAGGGCGTCCTGATACTGTCGGCCACGTCGATAAACGCGATCGGAGGTAATGGCGTCGAAGGTGTCGACAACAGCGAAGATGCGGGCGCCGAGGCAGATCTGATCACCCTTCAGACCAAGTGGGTAGCCTTCACCATTCCATTGTTCATGGTGCTGCCCGACAATGAGTGCGGCGGCTTCGGGCAACCGGTCTTTCATGGCACGCACCATTTCTTGTCCTTTGACTGGATGAATACGCATGATGGCCCACTCGTCGTCAGTCAATGGCGCGGGTTTTTTCAAGACATGATCGGGAACTGCTATCTTGCCGATGTCGTGAAGGCGGGCGCCAAGTTCGAGAGAAATCAGATCAGACCCGGACATGCCAAGCTCCTGTCCGAGGCGGACGCTGAAAGCGACGACACGTTCGGCGTGACCCTCAGTCTCCTTGTCCCTCGCATCCAGCGCGAGCGCGAACGCTCGAGCGGCGGTATTCCAGTCGTTCGCATTGGTGTGCGTTTGAACGGTTGCCATGGCTTGTCGCGTGATGGTCCGTGAAACGGCGTTAATGAGATCTTTGTGATTGAAGGGTTTGATAAGGTAGTCAGCGGCGCCGGCGCGGTGGGCTTCGACCGCGATTTGTATTTCGCAGCTCGCGGTCATAAAAATGACTGGCAAATTGGGATGAATCTTGAACGCATGTTTCATCAGGTCAATCCCATTCATGCCGCTCATGAGGACATCACTAATCATTAGATCGAAGATGTAGTTAGGGTTGTTGAGAGTGATAAGTGCTTGACTTGCAGAACGTGCAGTGAGGCACTGGAAGCCGGTAGCATTTAGGGCGTCAGTTAGAGTATTAAGTACGGAAGGCTCGTCATCAACGACAAGCACTACGTGTTGTTTTTCTGCTGCCGAACCGGGAATAACAGAGACATCAATAGCCATTTTTCGGGAGGTTGCGGTTGTGCTGCTCATTGCTTTTTTACCTTTATTAGTGATTTGAACTGCGGCGATTAGCTGTGCGGAGTTACTGACGCTGAACCACGTCGGTTTGCCGTAACGCGAGTGGTTCGATCGGGCTGTTAACGTCCTGATTAGGCTCGACGGGAAGGATTGCGAGCGTTATTCGACGCAGCTTCTTAAGCGGGTCTAAGGTTGTAACTCTCCAGGCACGGTAATAAACGACAGATGCGTTAGTGGGTGGGGTTTGATTCAAGCCGATGGTTAGGAAATCGGAGCCCGTATCGGAGACGTGAGGGACTCTCACAATTCGATCACAATTCGCTTGGGCAATGCAGAGGTTGCGGTCAAGTTGTACTGCTTCACCTTCTGCAAAGTTGTCTTGGCTCGCCTTTCCCTGGAATGGATTTCCGTCTGGTAGAAAGGAAGCGCTGGATGCTGCTAATGCATTCATGGCGATTTGAGCTTGTTCGTCGGCTCGCCTGGCGCGCTCAACGAGAGCAAGATGTTCGACATGCACGCGAAAGAGTTGAGCGCCGGACAGAAGGATGATGGTAAGGAGGAATAAGCCGATTATTGCTTCGATCAGACCTACTCCGCGTTGGCTTTCAGCTAAATGCGGCTGAGAGATTTCGGTGTTGACGTCAATACCCGCAATCCAAGCGTTATGGGCCAACGCAAGTTGCTTACATGACTCGACGCGGCTCTGCCACAGTTGGTCGAAGTGTCCGACGTATGAGGTGGCAGAAATTAGAGTTTGTTTCGCGTTGCTTTTCATGGCGTTTTTCCTATTTCTTATTGGCAAGATCCCCGACGAGGGAAAAGAGCGGCCAATAGGCGGCGACAACAATCAACCCGATCACAACTCCCGCTATGATCAAAGTCAGAGGTTCTACAGTTTTGGATAATCGGGCGGTTGATTCCTGGACCCGGCGATCTACCAGACGTGCGTAATTGCCAAGTTGTGTGGCAAGGCGGCCTGTTCGTTCGCCTGTGGAGACTGCGGCCGCAAATTCATCCCCAAAGAGTCGACCATAAGGAGTCATAGCCGTCGTTAGATCGAGTGCGCCGCTTCGGAATGATTCGCGGATAGCATTAAGTGATTCGCGATAGACAACATTGAGTGCGGCGGCGGACGCCTCGCGAAGAAACTCTGTGGGCGTGAGCACAGGCGCGAGAATGGACATCAGGTCGATTACGTGAGCAGCGTTGAATTCGCGTACGAGCTTTCCGATTAGTGGCCAATTAAGGCTCTTTCGTTGAAACCAGTCCTTGCCATTGTCAGTGCGCAACCAACGGATGAGCAGGAGAATTCCTGCGATGAGAAGAGCCACCGTGATGACGCCATATAGGCTCACCAGGAAGTTGCTGAACGCCAGCAAGGCTCGTGTGAGCCACGGAAGCGAGGCGCCGGATTTGGGGTCCAGAAGCGCGTCATACATTTGGGCCATCGATGGAATAACAAAAAAACAGAGCAATATTGTTAAGACAGTTGCGAGGGATAGAACCACTGACGGGTAGATCAAGGCACCTTTGACTTTTGCCATGTTCTCAGCGGTGAGTAACTGTCGTTCACCGTACCTCGCAAGCATGTCAGAGGGATCGCCTTTGGTAGTGCCGACACGAATAATGTGACGAAACGCGTCCGGAAATACGTCGGCGCGAATGTTGAAGGCTTGATCGAGATTTACGGATTCCTTCTTAATTGAAGCGTGAACGTCGAGAAGTGCTTCACGTAGAAGGCGATTCGTAGTTGAACGAGCAATATCGAGAATGGCTTTCGGAATAGGATCCGAAGCTTTGGTTCGTTCGCCAAGCTGAATGGCGAAAGTACCGAGGTCCTCACGACTGAGTGTTCTTTTTCGTCGCCGGAATCGTTCACGGCGTGGCGTAATCACGTCAACTTCGATTTTTGCTCGGGTAAGAATGGCCTCTGCGTGCTCGGGGTTTGCAGCGTAG
>Ga0105243_10003672_pt1 | contig 12336 bp, 14 predicted proteins | sample KBSM34metaG_FD_81525 | JGI IMG/M metagenome (GOLD analysis project Ga0105243, IMG submission 81525) | Miscanthus rhizosphere microbial communities from Kellogg Biological Station, Michigan, USA - KBS M3-4 metaG | ecosystem: Host-associated > Plants > Roots > Rhizosphere > Soil | place...
CCTCTCTTTCGGCATGTGGCTATTAGTGCTTTTACCAGATCTAACGGCATCGGCTCGAGAACTCGCCCCATGCCATAGATGTAGGCGTCCTTTGCGTCGACCGATCCCTTGGAGATAGCCGCTCCCTAGCCATTGCTAAACTGACATCGGGATAACCGCCCAACGAGAGGGTCTTTTGCTTCCCCAGATAGCGGTAATTCACCCGCCACAGCTTTCCCCCCGCCGGCGTGACCAAAAGATACAGGTTTCCCCCGTCAGACAGCTTTTGGGGCCTGTCGGACGGCTTGGAATTGCGGACGGCAATATCAGTTAGCGGCATGATGGTATCGCCTTCTCCAAAATCTCTCGGATACCATCAAAGATACCAGCAGAATGGCCGGCTGCAGGGCACCGCGAGCGAACATGCTCGAACACCTCTATGATACATCATATTGATTTAATTGAGAAATTCGGACGTCGTCGAACACCGGCGAACAATCACGAACGGTATGATGGTGCCCAGGGACAGAATTGAACTGCCGACACGCGGATTTTCAGTCCGCTGCTCTACCAACTGAGCTACCTGGGCGCACCAAAGCGGGAGGCGCTTCATAGGGGATGGCCCCCCGCCCTGTCCAGCACCCTCCCTCTACTCCTCGTCGGGGTCGTTTTCCGAAGGGTTTGAAGGGCTTGCCGGCCCGGCGGGATCCCCGGGGATGATGTAGCCACCCTTCAGCCAGCGATTCAGGTCGACGTCGGCGCAGCGCTTGGAACAGAAGGGTTTGAACCCTTCCGCCGCCGGCTTGCCGCAGACAGGACAGTCAGCCATAGCCGCTTCCCTGCAACAGCCCCACCGTCAGGGCCAGGGGCAATCCCACCACATTGGAATAGGACCCGGAAATTTCCTTGATCAAGGCTTCGGCGCGACCCTGGATAGCGTAGCCGCCCGCCTTGCCCACGCCTTCGCGGCAATCGACATAGGCGGTGATTTGGCCCTCGCTAAGCTTCAGCAGCGACACCCGCGTTTGGGCCAGGCGCAGGCGCAACGTTCCATCAGGCGTCACCACCGCCACTGCTGTGATTACCTGATGGCGGCGTCCCGACAGCAACTTCAGGCAGGCGCGCACTTCGTCGTCATTCTTGGCCTTTGGCAGAATGCGCCGGCCCACCGCCACCACGGTGTCGGCCGCCAGGATGAAAGCGGGTTTCCCGTTCCATTCGCTTTGCGCTTTTCGCGCCTTTTCCGCTGCCAGCCTTTGGGCATGGGCGCGCGGAAGCTCGCTCTTGCGCACGGTTTCGTCGATGGCGGCGGGACGCACGGCATCGGGCGTGATCCCGGCCTGCGCCAGCAGCGCAAGGCGGCGCGGACTTTCGCTGGCTAAGACCAGCGGCGCGCTCATTATCTGAAACGGTAGGTAATGCGGCCCTTAGTTAAGTCGTAGGGCGTCATTTCGACCATCACCTTATCGCCGGTGAGAACGCGGATGCGGTTCTTGCGCATTTTTCCCGCGGTGTGGGCGATGATCACGTGATCATTGGCGATCAGCTTTACGCGGAAGTTCGCGTTTGGGAGGAGCTCTTCCACGATCCCCTCGAACTCCAGCATTTCTTCTTTGGCCAATGGGTCCTCTTAAAGTCCTTCGCGAGCAGGGGAGATAGGGGGGAAAGCCCCAAAAAGCAAGCCTTTCCAACGGTTTTCCACGATTTTGGCGGCCTTTTGCCTTAGGTATCCGGCGCTGCCGGGGCCAGAAATCGTTGTTTCAGCCGCTGCATCAACTGGTCGCGCACCATCCGGTAGGTCATCAGCCGCTGTTCGCGCGAGCCCTCGGTGATGGTGGGATCAAGGGTTGGCCAATATTCGACCTGGGTGGCGGCGGTGCGGGTCAGTTCCATGGCCTTGTGCTGGGCCTCCGGCGACAAAGTGATCACAAGGTCGAAGCTGCCGTCTTCCAGATCCTCAAACCGGCGAGGTCTGTGCTTGCCGATCTCCAAGCCGATCTCCGCCATCGCTTCCACCGCCAGCGGATCGAGCTCGCCGGCCTTGACCCCGGCCGATTCGATATAAAGCCGCCCCCGGGTGAGATGACGCAGCAGAGCCGCCGCCATGGGCGAGCGCACCGCATTGAGGGTGCAGGCAAAGAGAATTGCCCGCTCCATTTCAACCCCGCATCTGCAGCACGCAGATCAGCGTGAACAAACGGCGCGCGGTGTCGAAATCGGTTTCCACTTTCCCGGCCAGGCGCGTTTGCAGCTCCTTGGCGCCTTCGTCATGCAGGGTCCGCCGCGCCATATCCAGCGCCTCGATCTGGTACGGCGGCGCGGTGCGGATCGCCTTGTAGTAGTTGTCGCAGACCAGGAAATAGTCCTTCACCGTCTTGCGCAGCGGCGTCAGAGACAACAGCACCTTGGCATGCTCGCTGCCATTCTCCAGCCGAATGTCCAGCACCAACCGGCTTTCTTCCATCCCCAAGGTCAGGTGGTAGGGCCCGCCCGGCGAACCCTCCAAGCGGAAGACATTGGCCTCCAGCAGGTCGTAGATGGCGACCTCGCGTTCCTGTTCGATGGCGCGGCTGCGATGTGCGACGCTGGCTTCGTCCAAGCTGACTGACGAAAGCCGGTAGTCCACGGTCAATCCCCGCGATTGAGGCGCACCGCGATGGAGCGGGCATGCGCGTCGAGCCCCTCGGATTTGGCCAGGGTGACGGCATCCGGCCCGATCGCGGCAAGGCTGTCCGGCCCCAGACGCAAAAGCGTGGTGCGCTTCATGAAGTCCAGCACCGACAGGCCGGAAGAAAAGCGCGCGGTGCGCGAGGTGGGCAATACGTGATTGGGCCCGGCGACATAATCGCCTATCGCTTCCGGCGTATGCCGCCCCAGGAAGATGGCGCCGGCATGGCGCACCTTGCCGAGCAGGATGTCGGGATCGGCGGTGGCGATTTCCAAATGTTCCGGGGCGATGGCATCGGCCAAGGACGCGGCATCCTCGAGCTTCTTCACCACAATGATAGCGCCATAGCCGTTCCAGCTCTTGGCCGCGATGTCCTTGCGCGGCAGCAGCGCGATCTGCTTTTCTGCGGCCTGCGCCACGCGATCGGCGAAAGCGCCATCGTCGGTAATCAATATGCATTGCGACGAGGCGTCATGCTCGGCCTGGCTCAACAGGTCGGCGGCGATCCAATCGGGGTCGTTGGCGCCATCGGCGATAACCAGGATTTCCGACGGCCCCGCGACACTGTCGATGCCGACCTGGCCGAACACTTCGCGCTTGGCAGCCGCGACATAGGCATTGCCGGGACCCACAATCTTGTCCACGGCGGTCAGGCTTTCGGTGCCGTAGGCCAGAGCCGCGATCGCCTGGGCGCCGCCGACGCGATAGATGTCGGTCACCCCTGCCCGCTTGGCCGCGGCCAGCACCAGGGGATTGATCGCACCGCCGCTTGCCGGCGTCACCATCACGATGCGCGCCACGCCGGCGACTTTAGCGGGAATGGCATTCATCAACACCGAAGAGGGATAGGCGGCGGTGCCGCCGGGCACATAAAGTCCCGCGCTGTCCACCGAGGTCCAGCGCCAACCCAGCTGCGCACCGGTCTCGTCGGTGAAGCGGGCATCTTCGGGGATTTGGCGCAGGTGGTAATTCTCGATTCGGACAGCGGCGGTTTCGATTGCCGCAAGCTGCTCCCGCGAAACCTGGCCCAACGCGGCATCGATTTCGGCGGCCGGCAGCTTCAATGTGTCCTTGGTGACATTGGCGCGGTCGAACTTGTTGGTCAGCTCGACCAGCGCCGCGTCGCCGCGCTTGCGGACATCGGCGATGATGCCGCGCACGGCGGCCGCGACATCCTCTTCTTCCTCGCGCTTGGCAAACAGCAGCTTTTGGAAATCCTGCGCAAAGCCCGCATCCGCCGCATTCAGCCTACGGGCCATTGCTTGCCCCATGATCGGGACGGCCCTGGGCCGCCCAGGGCGCCGTCATATCCAGCAATTCGGCATCGATGCATTCCACCGTCAGCCGGAAGGCGCCGCCGCCCGCCAACACGATTTCGATCACCCCGCCGGGATCTTCGCCGCCATGGGCGGTGAAACGCAGCGCCAGGATCGATACCACCGCTTCGCCCGCGCCGAGCTTGACCTTGCTGGTCTGGGTCTTCATCACGCCATTGAAATGCAGGCCGGCGCGCACCCGCGTCTTGCCGCCCGCTTCCCATTGCAGGCGGTTCACCACCAAGGCGAAGCGGCGCTGTTTGGGTTGCCAGCTTGCGTCCTTCAATTTGAACACGGCGTCCTGCAGGCGGGCCGACAAGACGTCCAGATCTTCGGCATCTTCAGCCGCGAGTTTCAGGCGCGCCATGGCTATTCCGAAACGCTCATTCTGACACCCTGGCCACATCGGCACCCACGCGAGAGAGTTTTTCTTCCAGCCGGTCGAAACCCCGGTCCAGGTGATAGACCCGGCTGACGATAGTTTCGCCTTCCGCCGCCAATCCCGCCAGCACCAACGACACCGAGGCGCGCAGGTCGGTCGCCATGACGGGTGCGCCTTTGAGCTTTTCCACACCCCGCACCGTGGCGGTATCGCCGTCGATGCGCACTTGCGCGCCCATGCGGGCCAATTCCGGCACATGCATGAAGCGGTTTTCGAAAATCTTCTCCCGGATCACCGACGTGCCATCGGCCACCGTCATCAGCGCCATGATTTGGGCCTGCAGATCGGTGGGGAAACCTGGATAAGGCGCCGTGGTGACGTCGGCAGCATGCGGCCGCGCCCCGTTGGTGTGCACTTTCAGGCCACGCGGCGTGGCGGTAACCTCCGCGCCGCTTTTGGCCAGGATCGATGTCAGGGAGGCGACTGTTTCCGGCATCGCGCCCACCAGTTCCACTTCGCCGCCGGCAATCGCCACGGCGATGGCATAGGTGCCGGTCTCGATCCGGTCCGGCATCACGCGATAGTCCGCGCCGTGCAGCGCGCGCACGCCCTCGATGGTGATCTCGGTCGAACCCAGGCCGGAAACTTTTGCCCCCATCACATTGAGACAATGACCCAGATCGGAAATTTCCGGCTCACGCGCCGCGTTGACGATCTTGGTGGTGCCCTTCGCCAAAGTGGCCGCCATCATAGCGGTCTCGGTGGCGCCGACGGAGGCAAAGGGGAACACGATCTCCGCGCCCTTCAGGCCATCCTGTGCCGTGGCCGTGACATAACCTTCGCTCAACGCGATCTTGGCGCCCATCTGCTCCAGCGCCGCCAGGTGCAGCTCAACCGGGCGCGCGCCGATAGCGCAGCCGCCGGGCAGCGACACCTTGGCCTCGCCATGGCGGGCCAAAAGCGGCGCCAGCACCTGAAAACTCGCGCGCATCTTGCGCACCATGTCATAGGAGGCGAAGGCCGAGGTGATCAGGCGGGCTTGAAGCTTCACCACATCGCCTTCGCCCAGCCGTGGCGACATGTTGACCTGAATGGAAACCCCGAAGGTCATCAGCAATTCGGCCATGGCGCGCACGTCCGCCAGCCGCGGCACATTGGCCAGAGTCAGCGGTTCGGCCGTCAAAAGCGACGCCGCCATCAGCTTGAGGGCGGCATTTTTGGCGCCACTGATGGGGATATCCCCCTTCAGCGGGCGCCCGCCGCGGATACGAATACGGTCCATGGCAAACCTTGTAGCCGGGGCCAAAGGCCAAGAAAAGGCTGGGAAAAGCGTGGCTAATCTCAGCTTTTTGAGGGGGGGTCCGGGAGCTTTTTGCCCAGTTTGGGAGTCGAATCGGCGGGCGGATGGCCGGTCTCGGCGCCCTTGGCCTGCTTGCGGCGCTGGAGATTGGCGCGCAGGGCCCGGGCCAGCTTTTCGGGCGAGGATTTGGCCATCAAACCTCCTGAAACCCCCTGAAAAAGCTTGGGGCCGGAAAACTGAAAAGTGCGGCTTTCCTTCGTGGAATCCTTACGTTATAGCAGCGCACCCTCAACCGAACCGGCAGCGTAAGCACGCAATGTCCGGTTAAGGGTTCGCCCCCTATAGGATGGGCGAATACCACGGTTGCCGTAGTAGCGTAGTGGTAGCGCAATCCCTTGGTAAGGGATAGGTCGTGAGTTCGATTCTCACCTACGGCACCATTTCTTTGCGCCGCTTTGCGGCGCAAAGAAATGACAAGCGGCCCCGCGCGACAGCGACTTGAGGGGCCGCGCGGCAGGCGAAAGCATTGGCGCTGCCGGAGAAGGCTCCAAATCCAGCTTTTGGCCGCTTCCGCGCTTCGCGCCGGCACGAAATACTGCATTCTTGAAGGGAAGACCCCGCACCTCGCCACGAAATCTTGTCAGGAGAATCCATTGTCCAAGATCATTTCCGTAGGTGTCGCTGCGGCGCGCGTGCCATTGGAGAAGGTCACTTACTTTTCAAGCCGCACCGTCAGCCACCGTGACTATGGGCTGGTGAAAATAGCCGCGGACAACGGGAGTGAAGGAATAGGGTTCTGCTATGTCGGCAACCGCGGCGGCGAATTGCTGCCGCTGGCGATCGCAAAGCTGCTGGCCCCACTTTTGATCGGGCGCGATCCGTTGGACGTCGAGGCTCTTTGGCAGGAGATGTATCAAGAGGTCTTGCTGCAGGGCCGCGCCGGCATTGTCATGCGGTCGCTCTCCATTCTGGATACCGCCCTTTGGGACCTGAACGCGCGGGCCGCGAACCTGCCCCTGCATAAGTTTTTGGGAGCTTCACAGGGCGACAGCGTTCCTGCCTATGCCAGTGGCGGCTATTACCTCGAGGGCAAGACGCCGGACGACCTGGCGGCCGAGATGGCGGGCTATGTTTCGCTGGGATTCAAGGCCGTCAAGATAAAGATCGGCCGATTGTCCGCTCACGAGGAGGAAGATCGGGTTCGTGCCGTCAGGGAACGTATCGGCCCCGATATTGCGTTGATGATGGACGCCAACAATGCCTGGAAGGATGTTGTCGAAGCATTGCAGACGGTTCGGCGCCTGGAGAAGTACGCGCCCTTTTTTGTCGAAGAGCCATTCTCACCCGATGACATCGACAGCCATGCGCAGCTGGCCCGTATCACGCCCATTCCCGTTGCCACCGGCGAGATAGAGGCCGGCCGTTGGCGGCACAAGGAGTTGCTGGATAAGAGGGCTGCCGCGATCCTTCAAACCGATGCTGCAGTTTGCGGCGGCATTACGGAGTGGCGCCGCATCGCCGCGATGGCGGCAGCATATGGCGTTCCTGTTTACCCGCACTGGTTTCACGACTTGCACGCGCCGTTGGTCGCCGCAACCCCGAATGCCCGCATGGTGGAATTTTTTCCGGATAGCCAGGTGCTCAATTTTCGCGGCCTGCTGGATCGCCAACTGGAATTCAGCGGAGGCCGCCTAAGGCTTCACAGCAGGCCCGGCCTTGGTTTTGGCTTTGACGAGGAAAAGGTAAGGCGGTTCTCGATCGATCCGAAAAATGTTTGGACAATCATCACCGGCTGACCAATCGCGTGGGCGGGGCTTACATTCAGAATTGTCCCGGCTTGGCCTTGTGAGCCGCCCGGCACCCTCATAAGTTGGTCGGATCGTGCTAGGCTTTCCCGAAATGAAGGAGCCATCCATGGGGCAAAAAGTCGAACGGGGCAAGATTCCTGCGGAAGCCGTCGAATTGTATACGCAATTCATTCACGGCGAACTCAGCCGCCGGGCTTTTGTGGATGGCGTGAAGCGCTACGCGGTGGCCGGACTGACGGCGTCCGCGATTATCGATGCCCTGATGCCGAATTATGCGCTGGGGCAGCAGGTCTCAAAGACGGACGAGCGGATAAAGGCAAGCTATGAAACCGTGCCCTCCCCCAACGGCAACGGCACAATTCGAGGCTATTTCGTGCGGCCCTTCAGCGCCGATACGCGCGACGCCAATCCCGCAAAACTGCCCGGCGTCATCATAGTACATGAAAATCGCGGTCTAAATCCGCACACCGAAGACGTGGCACGGCGCTTTGCCCTCGAGAACTTCATGGCTTTCGCCCCGGACGCGCTTTCGTCGGTCGGCGGTTATCCCGGCGACGACTATAAGGGCGGCCAACTCTTCAGCAAGATCGATCCCGCCAAAAGAACCCAGGATTTCGTGGCGGCCGCGCAATGGCTGAAGTCGCGCCCCGATTGCACTGGAAGAATCGGCGCGACCGGCTTTTGCTTTGGTGGCGGCATGGCCAACACCTTGTCCGTGCTGATGGGCGCCGATTTGGGAGCTGCCGCGCCCTTTTATGGCGGGCCTCCCAATGCCGATGATGTGGCAAAGATCAATGCGGCGATTCTTGTTCACCATGGCGCACTCGATAAGCCCGCCATGGAGAGGTGGCCCGCCCAGGAAGCCGCGCTCAAGAAGAATAACATCCGCTATGAAGGCCATATCCATCCCAATGCCGTTCATGGCTTCTTCAATGATGCCACGCCCGAAAGGTACAACAAGGCCGCGGCACAGCAGGCTTGGACCCGCACCATCGAATGGTTCAATCAATATGTTCGCGGGAACGGAGCTTGAGGAGCGGGATCGTTCGGCCATAGCCGACTTCGTTGCGCTGAGTGGAAACGTCGAATGCGCCACGGGCGCCGGTGCCGGCCGCAAACGCAGGGGGCGAAGGGATGTCTCGGTTTTGGCACGCTTGCCTTGTGGGCCTGGCCATTCTGGCGCCCATCCCCGTGCTCGCGGCCGCGCCTCAAAGTCCAGCGCAGGCCGCGCTCGACAGCTTTGCGGAAAATCTCGGTTATCACTTCACTTTGTTGAGCAACAAGGTCACCGAAGGCTGCCCTGACAGGCCGGAGCAGCAATTCTGCTATGCCGCCAGGCTGGATCTGACCATGCCCGCCACCATGCCCACAGGTGGCTGGTCGCTGAATCTGGGCTTTGTCGAGCATGTGCTGCCGCTCAACAGCGACGCCTTCACCCTGACAAACGTGAATGGCAGCTTTTACCGCCTGACGCCCAAGCCCGGCATGGTCAAGGCCGGCACGACCTATCGCCTGGACTTGATGGGTCCCTATCATTTCTTTTCACCCTTTATCCTGATGCCCAATGTCTATGTCGCCCAGGGCGGACTCGAGCCGCGCGTGATTGCGGCCAGCCGGGCAAGAAACGACCCTCAATCGCATCTGGAAGAATTGCCGTATGTCACCCCCTTCACCGACGAAGCCGCGCTTGCGACCCAGCGCCCGGACGACGCAACGACATGGCTGACACCCGCGCGCCTGTTCGAGCAGACAGCCCAGCGAAATGTGGAGGCCAAGGCGCCCGAATTCATCGTCCTGCCGACGCCCTACAAAGCCGCGCATAGTGAGGGGCCCGCGATCGACCTTACGAAAGGCGTGCGCCTTGTCCTTCATGACATACGCGCCGCCGATATCGCACCCGCGCTTGCCGCCCTCAAGCATGGCGTGCAAGTCGGCGACGCCGGTGCCGCGCTTGCCGTGACCGCCGATCCAACGATGAAGCCCGAGTCCTATCGCATCGCGGCCGCAAATGGCGCCATCGCCATTACGGCTGCCGATGCCGCCGGTGCGTCCTATGCCCTGCGCTCCTTGGCGCAGCAGGCGGTCTATGAGCGGTTGCGGCTCACACCGTTGGAGATCGAAGACGCGCCGCGCTTCGCCTTTCGCGGGCTGATGCTGGACATTGCGCGCAATTTCCAGCCCAAGGCGCATATTCTCGCGATCATCGAGCAAATGGCGGCGGTCAAGCTCAACAAGCTCCATCTGCATCTGGGCGATGACGAGGGCTGGCGGCTTCAGGTCGAAGGCCTGCCGGAATTGACCGCCATCGGTGGCCGGCGTTGCCACGATCCGGCCGAAAATCGCTGCCTGATGCCTTTCCTGGGAGCGGGACCGGATGCCAAGGCACCCGGAAGCGGCCATCTTACACGCGCCGAGTACATCGAAATTCTGAAAGCCGCCAAGGCGCGCCAGATCGAGGTCATTCCCTCCTTTGACATGCCCGGCCATTCGCGGGCCGCCATCATCGCCATGAAGGCACGAGCGGGAAAGCTCATCGCCGCGGGCAAGCCGCAAGAGGCCGCCCGCTACAGGCTGGACGAGCCGGATGACAAGACGGCCTACGCCTCCATCCAGAACTATCACGATAATATGCTGAATGTATGCCTGCTTTCGACCTATGCCTTCATCGACAAGGTGATCGACAGCATCAAATCCATGCATGAAGAGGCGGGCCTCAAGCTGCGCATCTACCATATCGGCGCCGATGAAACCGCCGGCGCCTGGAAGGACTCGCCCGCCTGCCGCGGCTTCATGGCCGATCAGCACCTGACCTTGCCGCAGCTGGGCAACGCCTTTCTTTCGCGGGTTGCGGCAATCCTGCGCGACAAGGGGATCGAACCCGCCGGCTGGAGCGATGGCCTCAGCAGTGTCGATCCGGCGCAAATGCCGGCCAGGCTGCAGTCCAACAGCTGGGGCAATCTGTTTGGCGGCGGCATCGCCGAAGCCCATCGTCATGCCAATCAAGGCTGGGACGTGGTGATGTCGACCCCCGAAACGCTTTATTTCGACATGCCTTATGCCGCCGACGGCTGGGAACGTGGCACCGACTGGGCCTCTCGCGCCACCGATCTCTATAAAGTGTTCAGCTTCATGCCGGAAAATCTTGGCGCCAATGCCGCCGTCATGACCGACAGACAAGGCAAGGGCGTGGCGATGACCGACACAGTGCCGCTGGCCGCCGGACGCCGCATCGGCGGCATGCAAGGCCAGTTGTGGAGCGAAACCATCCGCAATTCGCAAATCGCCGACTATATGCTGTTCCCCCGCACCCTGGCGCTGGCGGAGCGCGCCTGGCACAAGGCGTCCTGGGAACCTGATTATGCGGCAGGCAAGAGCTACGCCTTTGGAGACGGCAGCGTCGACACCAAGGCGTTATTGACCGACTGGAACCAGTTTCAATTCAAGTTGATACCGCGCTTGGCGGATCTCGATCGGGCGGCGATACGCTATCGGCTTCCGGTTCCCGGAGGGCGCCTGAACGATGGGCGCCTGGAAGCCAGCGGACCCATTGCCGGCTTGAAAATCCAGTACCGCGCCGGCAAGGGGCCGTGGCGGGTTTATAACGCACCGGTCGCGATCGATGGTCCGGTGACGCTGCGCACGCTTTCGCCCGATGGCAAGCGCGTCAGCCGCGCGGTCGAGGTCCGTTAGCCGCGCGGGCCTTTTACAAAACCCCCTGTCCTGCCTAATCTTGCTGCAGCAATTAGGGAGGCTCCAGCATGTTGCGCACCCTCGTCCTTGCCGCCGCCTTTTGCGTGCTGGCCCTGCCGGCAACGCCGGCACAGACAGCCAACAAATATCTGGAGCCGTTCCCGGCCCACAAGGTTGCCGGCAACATCTATTATGTCGGCAGTGTCGGTCAGGCCAACTATCTCATCACCACGCCCCAAGGAAACATCCTGATCAATTCCGGGCTCGAGGCCAATGTGCCGATGATCAAGGACAGCATCCAAAAGCTGGGTTTCAAATACAGCGACACCAAGATTCTTTTGATCAGCCATGCCCATTTCGACCATGACGCGGGCAGCGCCCAGATCGTGAAGGAGACCGGCGCCAGATATGAGGTGATGGATGCCGACGTGCCGGTGGTGCAATCCGGCGGCAAGGAGGATTTCAACTATGGCGACCAGGGCGGAGAGCATAGCTATCCCGCCGTAAAAGTGGCCCGGGTGCTGCATGACGGCGATACGGTCTCGTTGGGCGGCACGGTGCTGACGGCGCACAAGACACCCGGCCATACCAAGGGCTGCACGACCTGGACCATGCAAGTGCGGGATGGCGCAAAGACCTTGAACGCGGTGTTTGTCGGCAGCCCCAACGTCAATCCCGGCTATGTGCTGGTCGGCAACAAGAAATATCCCGGCATCGTGCAGGACTATGAAAAGACCTTTCAGGTCTTGAAGTCCCTGCCCGCCGACTTGTTCCTGGGAGCGCATGGCGACTATTACGGAATGGAGGCCAAATACGCCAAGCTCAAGGCCGGCGGAGCCAATCCCTTTATCGATCCCGCAGGCTACAAATCCTACGTCGCCAACCGCGAAGCGGCCTTCCGCAAGAATTTGGCCAAGCAGCAGGCCGGCGGCAAGCTCTAGCCGGTAACTGCGGTACCGTCGTCGCCTTTGCGGATGGTGGTGCAAATATGGGGTTTGGTCGGGCGCTGACGGAAGAAGGCTCCCCCTATCCGGAAGCCGCCCACCAGAATCATGTCGTCGCGAACGACCGCCTGAGGAGACGTGCCGCACAAAAAACGTCCCCGGATTCGCACCGCATTGGGATTCAAATAGCGAAGGTATAAGACCTCCTTATCGAAGCGATCCAGAATGACGATGGTATGGGGATCGGGC
>Ga0105243_10003673_pt1 | contig 12336 bp, 9 predicted proteins | sample KBSM34metaG_FD_81525 | JGI IMG/M metagenome (GOLD analysis project Ga0105243, IMG submission 81525) | Miscanthus rhizosphere microbial communities from Kellogg Biological Station, Michigan, USA - KBS M3-4 metaG | ecosystem: Host-associated > Plants > Roots > Rhizosphere > Soil | place: Michigan...
CGTACCGTGCTGCTGGTGCTGAACCTGCTGCTGATGGTGCTGCTGGTCTGGGCCGATGGCAGCACGCTGGTGCTGTTCCAGATCACCACCCTGGCCGGCGTTGCCTGGTGGCTGGCGGCGCTGGTCTGGCTGCGCGTCTTCAATTTCGGTGCCCAGCCTTCGGCACCCTCGCGGATCGTGAAGATGCTGGCCGGCTCCCTGGCCATCGTCCCGGCCTGGGCCGCGCTGGTACTGATCCACGCCGGCGGCGATCCGCCCGGCAAGCAGGGCCACCTGTGGCTGCTGGCCGCACTGGCGCTGGTCTGGGCCGCCGATTCAGGCGCCTATTTCGCTGGTCGTCACTTCGGCGAGCACAAGCTGGCCCCACGCATCAGCCCGAACAAGACCTGGGAAGGCCTGTTCGGTGGCCTGCTGGCCGGTGTCGCCGTGGCCGTCGGCCTGGGCTGGCTGGCCGGCATCGACATCGCACACCTGCCGGGCCTGCTGATCACCTCGGTGGTGGCGGTGTTCGCCTCGGTGCTGGGCGATCTGTTCGAGAGCCTGATCAAGCGCCATGCCGGTGCCAAGGACTCAGGGCACCTGATCCCGGGCCATGGTGGCGTGCTCGACCGTGTCGACGGTGTTCTTGCCGCCGTGCCGGTGTTCGCGCTGGGCAAGGAAATCTTCGGGTTCTGACCATGAATGCTGTCGCAGACCTGCGCCGGGTCGCCGTGTTCGGCGCCACCGGCTCGATCGGTGCCTCCACGCTCGACGTGATCGCCCGCCACCCGCAGCGCTATCAGGCCACCGTGCTCGCCGCCGGCCGCCAGGTGCAGGCGCTGCTGGCATTGTGCCGGCAGCACCGTCCGGCGCATGCGGTGATCGCCGACGAATCGCTGTTCGCCGAGCTGCGCGACGGCCTGCGCGAGGCAGGCCTGTCCACCGAGGCCCACGCCGGCCATGCCGCGCTGGACCAGTTGGCCGCCAGCGACGCCTGCGACACCGTGGTCGCGGCGATTGTCGGCGCTGCCGGCCTGTCCTCGACCCTGGCCCGGCCGCCGCCGGCAAGCGCATCCTGCTGGCCAACAAGGAATCACTGGTACTGGCCGGCGAACTGCTGACCCGTACCGCCCAGCAGGCAGGCGCCGAGATCATTCCGATCGACAGCGAGCACAGCGCGATCTTCCAGTGCCTGCGCTCGCGCGACGCCAGTGTCGATGGCGCCGGCGTACGCCGCATCCTGCTCACTGCGTCTGGCGGCCCGTTCCGCGGCCGCAGCCGCGCCGAGCTTGCCGCGGTCACCCCGGCGCAGGCCGTGGCCCACCCGAAGTGGTCGATGGGCCCGAAGATCTCGGTCGATTCGGCGACGTTGATGAACAAGGGCCTGGAAGTGATCGAGGCCCATCACCTGTTCGGCATCCCTGGCGAGCGCATCGAAGTGCTGGTGCACCCGCAGAGCCTGGTCCATTCGCTGGTCGAGTTCGTTGACGGCTCGACCCTGGCCCAGATGGGCCTGCCGGACATGCGCACCACCCTGGCCGTTGGCCTCGGCTGGCCGCAGCGCATCGAATCGGGCGTGGCCGGGCTGGACCTGCTGGCGCAGGGCCGGCTCGATTTCGAGGCCCCGGATACCAAAGCCTTCCCGTGCCTGGCGCTGGCCTGGCAGGCCATGCAGGCCGGCGGCACTGCCCCGGCCGTGCTGAACGCCGCCAATGAAGAGGCGGTTTCAGCGTTTCTTCAGGGCCGGATCGGTTTCCTGACCATTCCGGAACTGGTTGCTAACGCTCTTTCAACACTGCCGACCCAAGCAGCCGATACACTTGAGGTTCTGTTGTCCGCCGACCAGCGGGCACGCCAGCTCACCCTGAACACCATCGCCGCCGCCTGAACGAACGCCTCGCCCAGCATGACGACGCCGCCCCTGCCCGCCAATGTGAGCCTGCATGACTGATTTCATCGGATCGGTCTGGTGGATGATTGTCAGCCTCGGGCTGCTGGTCACCTTCCACGAATTCGGGCATTACTGGATAGGCCGCCTGTGCGGGGTCAAGGTGCTGCGCTTCTCGGTCGGCTTCGGGCGCCCGCTGTGGTCGCGCCGCGACAAGCACGGCACCGAGTTCGCCATTGCCGCCATCCCTCTGGGTGGCTACGTGAAGTTCCTCGACGAACGCGAGGTGGAGGTCCATCCGCACGAACGCGGCCAGGCTTTCAACCACAAAACGGTCTGGCAGCGCATCGCCATTGTCGCCGCCGGACCGATCGCCAACCTGCTGCTGTGCATCCTGCTGCTGTGGGCGATGTTCGTGATCGGCAAGCAGGACTATTCGCCGACCATAGGCCGCGTCAGCGGCATCGCCGCCACAGCCGGCCTCGGCAGCGGTGACCGCGTGCTGCGCGTGGACGAGCGCCAGGTGGTGACCCTGGGCGAGGCCAGCATGGCGCTGACCGCCGCGGCAATGGACCGCCGTGACGTGAAGCTGGAAGTGCTGGACCCGGCCGAACAGGTGCGCGTGCGTACCCTCCCCCTGTCGCAGCTGCCAGCCGGTTTCGATGAACGACGGGTGCCGATCCTGGCGGGCCTGTACTGGCAGTCGTGGCTGCAGCCGGCGCTGGTGGAATCGCTGACCCCGGATTCGGTCGTCAGCGGGCAACTGCAGCCGGGCGACCTGATCGTGGCCATCGACGGCCAGCGCATCGACGGCGCCGACCAGGTGATCGGTGAGATCCAGGCGCTGGGGCGTGCCGGCGGCCCGGGCATGATCGAGGTCCTGCGTGGCGGCGAGCGCCTGGCACTGGAAGTCACGCCACGCAAGGGCCAGGACGCCAAGGGCGACCCCACCTGGCAGATCGGCGTTCAGTTCCCGACCAAATTCAGCCCACCCTACGACACCCTGCTGCGCTACGGCCCATTGGACTCGGTCACCGTCGCGGTACGTGAAACCGGCCGCCTGGCGGCCGATTCGCTCGGCATGATTGGCCGCATCGTCACCGGCAAAGCCTCGCTGCAGAACGTTTCCGGGCCGGTCACCATCGCCCGCGTGGCCAATGTCTCGGCCAAGCGCGGCCTCGACTGGTTCCTGCAGTTCCTTGCCCTGTTGTCGCTCAGCCTGTGCATCATCAACCTGCTGCCGATCCCGATCTTGGACGGCGGCCACCTGCTGTATTACCTTATCGAGTTGGTCAAGGGCAGCCCGCTGAGCGAGCGTGCCATCGCCGCCGGCCAATACATCGGCCTGGCGTTGCTGGCCGGGCTGATGGGGTTGGCGTTCTACAACGACATCCTCGGCCTGGTCCCGCGATGAACTTTTCCACGTTGTTGCCGTCTACAGCGTCGGCATCCCGCACCAATGAAATCGACCTTCCTACCGGACGTGACATGACGCGACTCCCCAATCGCCGCCTGCTGGCCCTCGCCCTCGCCGCCGTCACCGGCGCCCCCGGCCTTGCCCAGGCAGCCGAGCCCTTCACTGTCAGCGACATCCGCGTCGATGGCCTGCAGCGCATCAGCTCGGGCACGGTGTTCACCTACCTGCCGGTGGAACGTGGCGAGACGGTCACTGACAGCAAGGTCGGCGAGACCATCCGCGCCCTGTACAAGACCGGCTTCTTCGAAGACGTGCAGCTGGACCGCCAGGGCAGCATCCTGGTGGTGACCGTCAAGGAACGCCCGGCGATCAACAAGCTGACCGTGACCGGCAACAAGGACATCAAGTCCGAGCAGCTGCTCAAGGGCCTGTCCGACATCGGCCTGACCGAGGGTGGCACTTTCGACCGCCTGAGCCTGGACCGCGTGACCCAGGAACTGCGCCGCCAGTACAACGACCGTGGCAAGTACACCGTCGAGATCACCCCGACGGTGAGCCCGCTGGACCGCAACCGCGTGGACATCGCGATCGCCATCAAGGAAGGCAAGGCGGCCAAGATCCGCCACGTCAACCTGGTCGGCACCGAGAAGTTCGAGAGCAAGGACATCCTGGAAACCTGGGAGTCCAAGGAGCACAACTGGGCGTCGTGGTACCGCCGTGACGACCAGTACTCCAAGGAAAAGCTGTCCGGCGACCTGGAAAAGCTCAACTCCTGGTATCTGGATCGCGGCTACGTCGACTTCAGCATCGACTCCACCCAGGTGTCGATCAGTCCCGACAAGCGCGACATGTTCCTCACCGCCGGCGTGACCGAAGGCGCGCAGTACAAGATCTCCGAGATCAAGGTCAGCGGCGACACCATCCTCCCGCAGGAGGACGTCGAGCGCATGGTGATCCAGAAATCCGGCGACACGTTCTCGCGTGCGCTGCTGGAATTCAGCTCGGATACCATCACCAATTCGCTGTCCAACATCGGCTACGCCTTCGCCAAGGTGAACCCGATTCCGACCACCAACCGCCCCGAGCAGACCGTTGCCATCAACATGCAGGTCGTTCCCGGCCCGCGCGTGTCGGTGCGCCGCATCCTGTTCCGCGGCAATACCCGTACGTCCGACGAAGTGATGCGTCGCGAAATGCGCCAGTTCGAGAACAGCTGGTACTCGCAGGCCGCGATCGACCGCTCCAAGATCCGCCTGCAGCGCCTGGGCTACTTCGGGTCGGTGGAAGTGGAAACCCCGGCCGTCAGCGGCAGCAACGACCAGGTCGACGTCGTCTACAACGTCAAGGAAACCACCTCGGGCAGCTTCGTGTTCGGCCTGGGCTATTCGCAGTCCTACGGCATGACCACCTCGGTGCAGCTGTCGCAGAACAACTTCCTCGGCGGCGGCAACCGCGTGTCGGTCGAAGCCTCGCGCAGCAGCTACCTGCAGCGTTACGGCTTCAGCTACACCAACCCGTACTTCACCGATGACGGCGTGTCGCTGGCTACAACCTGTCCTGGCGCGAGCTGGACTACTCCGACTTCAACACCGCGCAGTACAACAGCACCAATGGTTCGGCGCAGGTGGTGTTCGGCGTGCCGATCACCGAGACCGATACCGTCTCGCTGATGTTCGGCATCGACAGCAACCAGATCACCACCTACCAGGGCTCGACGCCGCAGTCGATCATCGACTACATCAACGTACTGGGCAGCAAGACCTTCCATGCCTGGCGCACGGAGCTGGGCTGGGCACGCGACTCGCGCAACGACTACTTCATGCCGACCCGCGGTACCTACCAGCGCGTTGGCCTGGAAACGACGCTGCCGGGCTCGACCATCGAGTACTACAAGCTGAACTACCAGATCAGCAAGTACTGGCCGATCATGCCGTCGCTGGTCATCAACACCCGCGCCGAAGTTGGTTACGGTGACAGCTATGGCAGCGACAAGACCGCAATGGTGCCGGACAAGGATGGCAACCTGCGTTCGGTCACCGCATCGGGCCTGCCTTTCTACGAGAACTTCTACGCCGGTGGTACCAACTCGGTGCGCGGTTTCGAGGACAACACCCTCGGCCCGCGTGAAGCCACCGCCGGTTATCCGGAAGGCCAGCCGCTGGGTGGTTCGCTGAAGACCGTCGGTTCGGTCGAAGCCTATTTCCCGCGCCTGTTCGACAGCCCGTCGGCGCGCGTGTCGGCCTTCGTCGACTTCGGCAACGTCTACACCGGCGTGGACAACTTCAAGGCCAACGAACTGCGCGTGTCCACCGGTGTGGCCCTGCTGTGGCGCGCCCCGGTCGGCCCGATCTCGATCAGCTACGCCTTCCCGCTGAAGAAGGAAGACGGCGACAAGGTCGAGCGGCTGCAATTCACGTTCGGTGGCCAGTTCTGAGGAACGTCGTTCCTCAGAACTGATCCACCTCCGGTGAATTGCCCCCGCATTTCACCTATCCCCCGCGCCGCTGGCGCGCCCCCCTTAACAAAGGGGGGCTCTCCACCAGTCGGGGTGCGAAGCGCCGGGCATTGCCCGGCGTTTTCGTTTTACTTGCTCGCCGCCGCCGTTACTTCCCGCGCTCGCGTGAAATCATCTGGTGATGGCGCAGGGGGCTGACCAGGACCGTTGGCGCCATGGATGGCGCCATCGAGCTCCCAGGGATGGGTTTACGGCGTGTCCTGGGCAGCCCCATGCGCCATCACCCCGGGACATCAGGCAGGCGCCGCTTTTGACCCTGCATGACCGAAATGGCGTCACACGTTAAACTCCCGCCGTGAATACTCCCACCTACACCGCCCAGCAACTCGCCGAGCAGTTCGGCCTGCAGGTCCATGGCGACCCCGCCACCGCCATCCATGGCGTGGCCACCCTCGCCCATGCCGGCCCAGGCCAGCTGACCTTCCTCGCCAACCCGCGCTACCGTGCGCAGCTGGCCGACAGCCACGCCTCGCTGGTGGTGCTGCGTGCCGAAGACGCCGAGGCCGCCCCCGGCGCCGCGCTCGTGGCCAAGGACCCGTACACCACCTTCGCCAAGATCGCTGCACTGTTCGACATCGCGCCGACGCGCCCGCCGGGCATCCATCCCAGCGCCGTCATCGATCCCAGCGCCCAGGTCGCGGCCAGCGCGCATATCGGTCCGTTCGTCTCCATCGGCGCACGCAGCGTGGTCGGTGAGAACTGCATCATCGGCACCGGCAGCGTGATCGGCGAAGACTGCAGCCTGGACACCGGCTGTGAACTGATTGCCCGGGTTACCCTGGTGACCCGGGTCAAGCTCGGCAAGCGCGTCCGCGTGCACCCCGGTGCCGTGCTCGGCGCCGATGGCTTCGGCCTGGCGATGGACGCCGGCAAGTGGATCAAGGTGCCGCAGCTCGGTGGTGTCCGCATCGGCGACGACTGCGAGATCGGAGCCAATACCTGCGTCGACCGCGGAGCGCTGGAAGACACGGTGCTGGATGAGGACGTTCGTCTGGACAACCTGGTGCAGATCGCGCACAACGTGCAGATCGGCGCGCACTCGGCCATCGCCGGCTGCACCGGCATCGCCGGCAGCGCCAAGATCGGCCGCTACTGCCTGCTCGGCGGCCACGTCGGCGTAGTCGGCCACCTCGAGATCTGCGACAAGGTCGTGATCACCGGCAAGTCCGTGGTCCGCAACTCCATCCATGAGCCGGGCGAATACTCGTCCGGTACCCCGTTGACCGATAACCGCACGTGGCGCAAGAACGCCGCGCGCTTCAAGCAGCTGGACGTATTGGCTCGCCGCGTCCTGGCTGCTGGCAAGGAGAAAGAATGAACGACACGCTGCAGCTTCCGATCGACGTCTGCCAGATCCAGGAACTGCTCCCGCACCGTTACCCGTTCCTGCTGGTCGACCGGGTGCTTGAGCTCGACATCGAGGCCAAGCGCATCCTGGCGCAGAAGAACGTGAGCATCAACGAGCCCTTCTTCCAGGGTCATTTCCCGGGCCGCCCGATCATGCCCGGCGTGCTGATCATCGAAGCGCTGGCCCAGGCCGGTGGCGTGATGACCCAGCTCACGCTCGGCCGCGACTCGCAGTCCAAGCTGTTCTACATGGTCAAGGTGGAAAACGCCCGCTTCAACAAGCAGGTCGTCCCCGGCGACGTACTGCTGCTGGATGTGCAGATGAAGCGCTTGATCCGCAACATGGGCTGGTACTACGGCGAAGCCAAGGTCAACGGTGAAGTCGTTGCCTCGGCGGAAGTCATGTGCGCCGGCGCCAAGGGCTGATCCACTGGAGGCAGGAATGACTGACAACGCACCCCGGATCCACCCGACCGCCGTCATCGATCCGGCCGCGCGCCTGGCCGATGACGTCCAGGTGGGCGCCTTCACCCTGATCGGTGCCGATGTGGAAATCGGCGCCGGCACGGTGGTCGGCCCCCATTGCAGCATCCACGGTCCGACCCGGATCGGCCGCGACAACCGCTTCGTCGGCCACGCCGCGATCGGTGGCGAACCGCAGGACAAGAAGTTTGCTGGTGAGCGCACCGAGCTGGTGATCGGCGACCGCAACGTGTTCCGTGAATTCGTGACCGTGAACCGCGGCACCGGCGGTGGCGGTGGCATCACCACCATCGGCAACGACAACTGGATGCTGGCCTACACGCATGTGGCGCACGACTGCCATGTCGGCAACTTCTGCGTGTTCTCCAACAACACCACCCTGGCGGGCCACGTGACCGTGGGCGACTACGTGATCATCAGCGGCTTCGCCGGTGCCCACCAGTTCTGCCGCATCGGCGCGCATGCCTTCCTCGGCATGGGCGCGCTGACCAACGGTGACGTGCCGCCGTTCACCATGGTCGGCACCGACTCTCTGGGGCGCCCGCGAGGCATCAACAGCGAAGGCCTGAAGCGCCGTGGCTTCGATGCCGAGCGCATCTCCGCCATCAAGCGTGCCTACCGCACGCTGTACGTGGCCGGCCTGCCGCTGGCCGAGGCCAAGCAGCAGCTGACCGAACAGGCGCGCGGCAGCGATGACGTGAAGGCCATGCTGGACTTCATCGAGCACGCCGAGAGGCCGTTGCTGCGATGAGCAACGCGACCGGCCAGGCGCCGGCCAGCGCCGCCGTGATCCCGCTGGCCTCGATGGCCGGCAGCGTCCCTGCGCAGCGGGTGCTCAGCGAGCGCCCACTGCGTATCGCCCTCGTCGCCGGTGAAGCCTCCGGCGACCTGCTCGGTGCAGGCCTGGTGCGTGAACTGAAGGCGCGCTTCCCGAATGCCGAATTCGCCGGCATCGGCGGCGATGCGATGCGCAGCGCCGGCTGCCAGACCTGGCACGATGCCAGCGAACTGGCGGTGATGGGCCTGACCGAAGTACTGCGCCACCTGCCACGCCTGCTGAAGCTGCGCTCGGCGTTCCGCCAGCGTGCGCTGGATTGGCAGCCGGATGTGTTCATCGGTATCGACGCACCCGACTTCAACCTCGGTATCGAGCGCTGGCTGAAGCAGCGTGGTGTGCGCACCGTGCATTACGTCAGCCCCTCGGTCTGGGCCTGGCGCGAGAAGCGCGCCGAGAAGATCGGCAGCAGTGCCGACCTGGTGCTGTGCCTGTTCCCGATGGAACCGCCGATCTATGCCAAGCACGGCGTCGACGCGCGCTTCGTCGGTCATCCGATGGCCGATGACATTCCGCTGCACGGCAACCGTGAGGAAGCCCGTGCCGCACTGGGTTTGCCGACCTCGGCCAAGGTGCTGGCGATGCTGCCGGGCAGCCGCCTGGGTGAAATCTCGCGGCTGGGTGAACCGTTCTTCGAGGCCGCCTGGCAGGTCTCCGAGCGCATCCCCGGCCTGCATGTGGTGGTGCCTGCCGCCAACCCAGCCTGCAAGCGCCTGATCGAAGAGCAGCTGTCGCGCTCGGCGTTGCCGGTGGCGTACTCGCATGTGCTCGACGGCCAGGCCCGCAACGCGATGATTGCCGCCGACGTGGTGGTGCTGGCTTCCGGCACCGCGACCCTGGAAGCAATGCTGGTGAAACGGCCGATGGTGGTCGGCTACCGCGTCAACGAGCTGACCTACCGGCTGGTCAAGGCGCTGGGTCTGATCAAGGTGGACCGTTTCGCACTGCCCAACATCCTGGCTGGCCAGGACCTGGCGCCGGAACTGATGCAGCACGACTGCACGCCGGACAAACTGGCGGCTGCGGTCCAGCAATGGTTCGACCACCCGCAGCGGGTGACCGATCTGCAGGGCACCTATGCCCGCCTGCATGAGCGCCTGCGCCGCAATGCCTCGGCCCGCGCCGCCGACGCCGTCGGCGAACTGCTGATGCGCGAACAGGACCAGGCATGAGCCGCCGCCACGCCGCAGCGGCCAGCCTGGCGCTGTTCGACGGCGGCGCGGTGATCGAACCGGAGCGCCTGGTCGCCGGCGTCGACGAAGCCGGCCGTGGCCCGCTGGCCGGGCCGGTAGCTGTGGCGGCGGTGGTATTCGATCCATCGCGGCCACGCATCAATGGCCTGGACGATTCCAAGCAGCTGACCGCGGCCCGTCGCGAGCAACTGCATGATCGCATCATCGAACGGGCGCTGGCCTGGCACGTAGTGCTGGTGGACGTGGACACCATCGACCGCCTGAACATCTACCAGGCGACCCTGCAGGGTATGCGCGACGTGGTTGCGGCCGTGGCCCATGTGGCGGGCTTCGCCCGCATCGATGGCAACGTGGTGCCGAAGGGCCTGGTGCTGCCGGCACAGGCGCTGGTCGGAGGCGACGGCATCGACCGCGCCATCATGGCGGCCTCGATCCTGGCCAAGGTTTCGCGCGACCGTTACATGCTGGACGTGCATGCCCTCCACCCGCAATACGGCTTCGAGCAGCACAAGGGCTACGGCACCCCCGCCCACCTGGCCGCCCTGCGCGAGCACGGGCCCTGCCTGGAGCACCGGCGCAGCTTCGCCCCGGTGCGCGAGTGCCTGGAAACGCCGCCCGCGGCGGCTGACATCGCCATCGCGATCGCCTGAACAACGGCCGCCGGGCATGGCCCGGCGCTACCACGGCAGCGTGGACGCACCCGGCGACCGGGAAATCCACGTACACGGCAATATGAACGCATCTGGTAGCGCCGGGCCATGCCCGGCGGCATGCGCGCAATCGCCGTACCGTCAAGCCTTGTCGCCACCCCCTGCCCTCGCTACCCTGACCAGGCACTCCAGCGCTTCCCGACCCCGGCGACGATTCCCCCGTCAGCACCCGGGGCCCGCGCGCTCCAACCTGGTCCGGCATGTCCAACTCCCGCTTCGTACATCTCCACGTCCACACCGAGTTCTCGCTGGCGGACTCGACCATCCGCGTGCCGGCCAAACCCGATCAGGCCGACCCGAAGAAGGCCAAGCAGGCCAACCTGCTGTCGCGCTCGGTCGAGCTTGGCCTGCCCGCACTGGCGGTGACCGACCTCAACAACCTGTTCGCCCTGGTCAAGTTCTACAAGGCGGCCGAAGGCATGGGCATCAAGCCGATCGCCGGCGCCGATGTGCTGATCGCCGAGGACGGGCAGGACCCGTGGCGGATGACGCTGCTGTGCCGCGACCGCGAGGGCTACCTGAGCCTGTCGCGCCTGCTGACCCGCGCCTGGATGGAAGGCCATCGCCCCGAAGGCGGCGTTGCAATCCACCCGGACTGGCTGAAGGCCGGCAACGCCAACCTGTTCGCACTCGCTGGCCGGCAGAGCCTGGCCGGGCGCCTGGCGCTGGACGGCAAGCATGAACTGGCCGAGCAGCAGCTGGCCGACTGGCAACGCGTGTTCGGCGACGGCCTGCACCTGGAGCTGACCCGCACCGGCCGCGAAGGCGAAGAAACCTTCAACCAGTTCGCACTGATGGCGGCCGGCCAGCGTGGCCTGCCTGTGGTGGCCAGCAACGACGTGCGCTTCCTGTCGCCGACGGATTTCAGCGCGCACGAAGCGCGCGTATGCATTTCCACCGGCCGCGTGCTGGACGATCCCAAGCGCCCGCGCGAGTACAGCGACCAGCAGTACCTGAAGTCGGCCGAGGAGATGTGCGCGCTGTTCGCCGACATCCCCGATGCGATCGACAACACGCTGGCGCTGGCCGAACGCTGCAACATCGAGATGCGGCTGGGCACCTACTTCCTGCCCAACTACCCGGTGCCCGACGACGAGACCCTGGACACCTGGATCCAGAAGATGTCGCGCGACGGCCTGGAAGAGCGCCTGGAGAAGAATCCGCTGGCGCCGGGCAAGACCCGCGAGGAGTACTTCGAACGCCTGGAGTTCGAGCTCAACACCATCATCAAGATGGGCTTCCCGGGTTACTTCCTGATCGTTGCCGACTTCATCCAGTGGGGCAAGAACCAGGGCATCCCGATCGGCCCGGGCCGTGGTTCGGGTGCCGGCTCGCTGGTGGCGTGGGCGCTGAAGATCACCGACCTGGACCCGCTGCCGTACAACCTGCTGTTCGAGCGATTCCTCAATCCGGAACGCGTGTCGATGCCCGACTTCGACATCGACTTCTGCATGGACCGCCGCGACGAGGTGATCGACTACGTCGCGCGCAAGTACGGGCGCGAGCGCGTCAGCCAGATCATCACCTACGGCACCATGGCCGCAAAGGCAGTGGTGCGTGACTCCGGTCGCGTGCTCGGTTTCCCGTACGGCCTGGTCGACGGCGTCTCCAAGCTGATCCCGAACATCCTCGGCATCCACCTGAAGGATGCGCTGGGCAAGGGCAAGGAAGGCCCCAGCTCGGAAATGGCCTCGGCCGAACTGATCCAGCGCTACGAAACCGAGGACGATGTCCGCGACCTGATCGACCTGGCGCTGCAGTTGGAAGACCTGACCCGCAACGCCGGCAAGCATGCCGGTGGCGTAGTGATCGGTCCCGAGCCGCTGAGCGAGTTCTGTCCGCTGTACGCCGAACACGACGAGAACGGGCTCGGCAAGAACCCGGTCACCCAGTTCGACAAGAACGACGTGGAAGAAGTGGGCCTGGTGAAGTTCGACTTCCTCGGCCTGCGCACGCTGACCATCATCGA
>Ga0105243_10003674_pt1 | contig 12328 bp, 11 predicted proteins | sample KBSM34metaG_FD_81525 | JGI IMG/M metagenome (GOLD analysis project Ga0105243, IMG submission 81525) | Miscanthus rhizosphere microbial communities from Kellogg Biological Station, Michigan, USA - KBS M3-4 metaG | ecosystem: Host-associated > Plants > Roots > Rhizosphere > Soil | place...
GCGCCCCAAGGCTTTCGCCATCGCCAGTGAGGACGGAGAAATCGTCGATGGCGCCGGAGACGCTGTCGGCCCGGGCACTGACCAGCCTGATCGTGGGATAACGCGCCAGCTGCTGCCGCGCCTCGGCCAGGATGTCCAGCGGTGGCTTGTGATCGTGGCCGAGCAGGCCATGCGAGTGGCCGGCGAAGCGATTGCGCGGCAGGCCGGTATCGAGAACGGTGACCTTGCGGCGGGCACGGCCGAGTTGCAGGGCGGCGGCGAGGCCGGCAAAGCTGCCGCCGATGATGATGACGTCATCCATGGTGATGGGCTTCCGTGTTGTGGATGGAGAGGGGTGGGCTGGGCCGGGGCGCGCAATATCGTCCAGCGATACGCGCTCGAGACGGGCAGCGAGCAGGGCTTCGGCATCGGCGAGAAGGTCGCCCATCTCCTCCAGCGTCGACAAGAAGCTGGTGCTCGTGCTCATCGCCCAAGGCGTTGGATAGTCCAGTTCCACGCCTTCGCCCTTGGCGATCTTCGACAGCGCCAGCCAGCCGCCCGGCTTGAGCACCCGGTGAATCTCGCGATAGAACGCGTTCTTGTCAGTGATGTTCATCGAAACACTCATCGATGGAGGAGTTATGCCTCACAGCCACCGGCGAACCCTCTCCTGGTACGCACCATACTCACCGCCAAACAAGGCCAAAAGCGTGCGCTCTTCGGGTTTGATTTGGAAGCGGTTGATGTAGAGCACGAAGGCGGGCACGAGAAGCAGAGCAAGTGGGTTTGCCAGGAACGCGGCCCAGCCAAGCAGTTCCAGTAGTAGCCCAAGGTACATGGGGTTGCGTGTAATGCGATAGATCCCACCGCTGACCAATGCGGACGTGGCCATTGGCTTGGTTGGATTGATCGTGGTTCTTGCGCGCCTAAACGAGACGACCCCGGCCGTGCTGACGACAAGCCCGACCGCGACAAGCGTCAGAGCCGCGCCCACACGCAAGACGAATGGCAACTCGAGCGGTGCGACAAGCGACGACGCGAGCCACATGCAAAGCGCGAAGAACAGCGCCACAACAGGAGGCGGTATCTTCAGTTCAAGTGAACTCATGGCAGCATGCGTGGGCATAACGCTCCATTGATCTTCCGTGGCTCGTCATGCACGAGCGTCGGACGGCGCGGCGGCTTGCACCGGCGCATCCTGGACTATCGAGTACAGTAAGTGTAACGATCTATACTGGACTGTCAAGTCCAAGAAGTCAGATGCCCCAAACCGAGAACGATGCGGCGCCCAAGCCGCTGCGCGGCAGACCCCGCGACCCCGCGCGCTGCCGGCGCATCCTGGAAGCGGCGAGCCGCAACTTCTCTGCGCACGGCCTGGAGCGGGCCAGCGTGGACGCCATCGCCGCTGAAGCGGGCGTGTCGAAGATGACGATCTACAGCCACTTCGCATCCAAGGAAGGACTGTTCGCGGCGGTGGTCCGCGACCGCGCGGTGCGCATCGTGGGCGGCCTCGCAGGTGTCGAAGCGCTTGACCCGAAGCAACCCCGCAAGGCGCTGTTGGCCATCGGCGCGCAGTTCCTCACGCTGGCACGCGAGTACGAGGCCCTGGGCCAGATCCGCTCGGTCTACGGCGCCGCCGGGGCTCAGCGCGAGGTCTGCCGGGCGTTCTACCGCGAGGGGCCCGACCGGCTGATCGGGGAGCTAGCTGCCTACCTGCGCCGCGCAAACCGCGCCGGCACGCTGAACGTACGGCATCCGCGCCAGGCGGCGGACTTGTTTCTGTCGATGTTCCTCGGCGACGGTTTCATTCGCGGGCTGCTCTTGCTGGACATGCCCGATGCCCGGGAGAACAGAGCGCTGCTTCGGGAGGCGGTGCGCGTGTTCATGGCGGCCTATGCAGAAGCTGCCTGAGACGGGGCGGGCAGGCACGGGTTGACCGCGTCCCGGAGCCGTAGCCGGATGTGATAGTGCCGATTCCGTTCTTGGATCTGCATGCGCGGTAAGGCCGCTCGCCCCTGTCTCTTTGAAGGGCGGGTTTGGGACGTCCAATCACGCCGTAGCTAGGCCCGCTCCGGGTCGATCGCGATTTCGAGAGGCAGCTTGCAGATGCAAGGTCCAGCGACTCGTTATGGCCGGATACAGGCGCACGCAGCGTCAGCTCTGGGCGGGCGGATGCGAACGGCAGGTTTAGGGCGACGCAATCGGGATCAGAAAAGCCAGCAGTTGACCCAATGCGGAAGCTCGCACAGTCAGATCCGACGCCCTAAAGCGGCGTCGCGGGCATTGGCATCGCAAACGATCCGGCTCCAGCAGCACCCGGCCCGACCGCCGTCGTGTTCAGTGACGACGCGGATCGCTCGCGAACCGCTCAAAGACGCGCCGACGGATCGAGCGGATAAATCGGCCGACGCAGCCTTTCATACCGATGCTGGGAATAGTCCGAGGTGCACACGCCGACACCGGCGCATTCCACCACTTCCTTGGCCAGGTGGCTCATGCCGGCGCGCCAGTGGATGCGGCTCTTCAGCATGACATAGCGCTTCTGCATGGGATCGATGCCGACGGACAGGAGCGTGTTCACGTCGAAGGGTTCGACGTGGCGCGAAAACAGCACGATCTCGACGCGACCGGTGTCGATGACTGCGGCATGCCCCATGTCCTGCCGCGTGCCGGCCGCCATCGGGCCCTTGGCGCGGTACTTGCCGTCGAAGAGTGTCTTGACCTTGCCGGTGATCGTCAGCGGCTCGCTCGGCTCGGGGCACATCGGCATCTTCAGCCGGCCGCCGATCGACAGCGTGACCGTGCTGCCCACTCCGGCGAGATCGGCCTGCGCCACGGCATGCGGATCGAAGATGCCGAACACGGCAACGTCGTCCAGCTCCTGGCGGATGATCTCGGCGAGCACGCGCGTGGTGTCCATCGGCCCGCCTGAGGCGGCGTTGTCATAGTGGTCGAGCAGAAAGACCGGGCCTTCGGTCATCGCCTTGGCCCGGGCCACCGATTCTTCGAGCTCTTCCAGCTTGTAGACGAAGGCCTCGCGCGCTTCCCACGCCCGTTGCAGCAGTTCGTCGCGGTAGCGCTCGGCCCGGCCCAAGTCGTTGTCGGTGGTGACGACCACGCTCAGTCCGGCATTGTGGACGTCGGCATGCGGGAAGCCGACGAACAGGCTCGCGCACAGCGCGCCCTCGGCTTCCATCGCCTTGGTCCGGGCCTGCAACGAACGGTTGGGCTCGTCAGCCGTGCCCTGGCGCATCACGTGCGGCAGCATCGGCAAGTTGCCCCAGGCCGTGGTCGGGTGCACCTGGCGCTTGATCATGCGGATCAGCGCATCGCCGGCGCGTCGGCCGGTCTCGTACATGTCGACATGCGGATAGGTCTGGTAGCCGGCGACGACATTGGCATGCTCGACCATCTCGCGGTAGACGTTGGCATGCATATCGTAGGCGACGGCGACCGGCGTCGTCGGGTCGATTGCGCGGATGCGCGACAGCAGCGTGCCTTCACCGTCCTCGTGGCTCCTGGTGACCATCGCGCCGTGCAGGTCGAGCAGGATGCCGTCGTAGCCGCCGCGCTTCACCGCGCCGACGATCGTCGTGCACATCGACTCGTAGGCCTCGTCCTCGACCGGGCCACTCGGCCACGCGTTGGCAGCGAGGACCAGGTCGAAGTCTGCGCCTTAGCGCTCGGCGATCTCGATGTAGGCGCCGGTCACCGTGCCGGTGCCGCGGTAGGCCTTGACGGCGGCGGCGCCACTCTCCGGCGCACCGGCCCCGTCAAGCGAGAAGCGCGCCAGATCGGTGCGAACCGGCGAGAAGGTATTGGTCTCGTGTTTCATCATCGCCAGCAGCAGTCGCATCAGCGTCTCCCTACATCGGGTTTTCGCACGCAATCTTTCCTCGCATGGTGGCACGTTTCGCCCGACGCAGGCGAGTAACCGCAGACCCGCCGGTCGGCATCGGCAGCTGATGGCCGGCTGCGGGCGCAACTGATCGTCGGCTCTTAGACAGTTCAACGCCAACGACAGCGTTCAGCCGCTCTAATCGACAGTGGGAGAGGCGGCTGTCGACCCTTGAGCGACATTGATTGCCCTGAGTTCGTCGCCGCGAAGCGGTCGCGCGCGCGGCGCATGGCGCATGGATGGCCAGGCGCTGCCGCGGCACCAGCGCGGCCAGTCCGAAGGCGATACGGTAAGTGCAGGCCGCGGCCTGCAGCGACCTGAGCGGGGACTCAATATACGTCGCCGGTGGTGGCGCGGTCCAATCCGACGTGCACCCGATAATCGTTCGCCTAGCTCGCGCCGCGTGAGGAGTCTTGCCATGACCGTCGAATCTGGCGAACGTCGGCGCTGGTTGCAGGCAGCGGCTGGCGCCGCGCTGTGGCCGCTGGTCGACGCCCCGGTGCAGGCGCAGCAGGGCAGCCTGCCGATCGCCGACATGCACAGCCATTTCGGAATCATCCGCCGCACGCTCGCGAGTGCCGAGCTCGGCGCCGAGATGCGCAGCCACCACGTGGCGTTGCTGGCGTGGAAGATGGTCGCCGACAGTCCGTGGCTGCGCCGCGGCCCACGCGGCATCGACGTCGTAGGCACTCCCGAGCAAGGGAAGCTCGCGGCACGCTTCGACACCCAGATCGCGCGCATGAAGAGCTACCTGCGCGAGCAGAAGCTGAAGATCGTGCTTTCGCCCGCCGACGTGGACGCGTGCGTCGCGCCCGGCGGCACCTCGGGGGTGGTGCTGGCGGCGGAGGGTGCACATTTCCTCGAAGGCGACGTCGGCCGCTTGCCGGCCGCGCGCGACAAGGGGCTACGGCACCTGCAGCTCGTGCACTTCGTGCCGTCACCGGTGGGCGACAACCAGACGCTGGCCCCTGTGCACCGTGGGCTGAGCGCGATGGGCAAGCAGCTGGTCGAGTCTTGCAACGAGCAGCGCGTGCTGATCGACCTGGCGCACGCCTCGATGGACTGCGTCGAGCAGGCGTTGCAGATCAGCAAGACCCCTCTCGTGTGGTCGCACGGCTGGGTCGATCGCGTCGCCGGCCGCTGGCTGGACGCGACGACGCACCTGCAGCGGCGCCTCTCGATTGCGCACGCGAAGATGATCGCCGACAAGGGCGGTGTTATCGGCCTGTGGGCGGGGGCGCTGTTGAAGCCCGGCCCGGCTTGGGCAGCGGGCCGCGGCAGCTGGACCGTGGGATTGCACGACACCGAGGGCTATGCGCGCGAGATCGCCAACCTCGTCGACAAGCTCGGAGCGGACCACGTCGCGTTCGGCACCGACATGGAAGGATTGGGCGACCAGTGGGCGGTCGACGACTACGCCGGCGTGCGTACAGTGCTCGATCAACTCCAGACATTGAAGCTATCGTCTGACGCGATCGAGCACGTAGCGTTCAGGAACTACGCGCGAGTGCTGAAAGCGGCGCTCTGACGAGCGGAGCCACGGCGCTCCGACGAGCCCAGAACTTCCGCTGCTCGGAAGCGGTCCTTCGCAAGCTTCCGCTTCTGGCCGAACCCGGGCTACGCCAACGTCGGCTACTCGGCTGTCCATCGCGAATGGCAGGTTTCTAGCAAGGCGATAGGAAGCTGGAAGACCCGCAGTCGGACCCATAGCGGTCGCTTAGCAGATGCAAAAGCAGCTTTCGATGCTGCCTTGTGGAAGGCTAGACGGGCATCAATTCCGAGAACGCAACGGTCCGGCTTACGCAAACCCCGAAGCCCGTCTACTTGGGATATCTTCGGCCGAAGACTTGATTCACTCGATCACGCGTGTCGCGCGCAGCAGCACACTTCGCGGGAAGACGACTCCAATGGCGCGAGCGGTTCGAAGGTTGATGACGAGGTCGTACAGATTGGGCTGCTCGACTGGAATGTCTGCCGGTTTCGCGCCACGCAGAATCTGATCCACGAGTTCAGCGGTTCGTCGGAACACGTCAGGGATGTTCGGTCCGTAAGACAGCAATCCTCCGGCATCGGCTTGTCCCGACAACACGACCATTGGCAGCCGGTACTTAAGGGCGAGCGCGGCGAGCCGATCGCGGACATCAAAGGTTGACGGCGTACCCGCAAAGTCCATGACGCCATTTGCGCCAGCTTTGGCGAACCATTGAAACGATTCGTCGATGTCGTCTGGGTGGGTGAGCTCGAACTGCACCAACACCAAACCGAGCTGGCGCCCGGCTTCCTCCAGATACTCGACCTTGTAGCGATCACGATTGCCGACCAGGACACCGACCACTCTCAACCCGGGAACAGCCTCTTTGAGCAGAGACAGGCTCTTCGCCCCCATTTCTGGGCCGCCGACGCTGAAGCCCGTGACGTTGCGGCCGGGGTGGGCGAGCGATTGGACGAGGCCATATCCAACCGGATCGATTCCCGCCGCAAACACGATCGGCACTGTCGCTGTGGATGCGGCGGCTGCAATGGCCATGGTGTCGAAGGGTGCGACGAAGACGTCAGGTCGCAGTGCCAACAACTCGGTTGTCAGTGGCGCAATGAGGGCGCCGTCGCCATGCGTGAACCTGAGGTCCAGCAGGACGGTTCTATGTTCAACCCAGCCAAGTTCACCGAGCCTCGATTGAAAAAGATAGCGATTTGCTGCATTCGGCCCGGCTGAAACAATGCCGAGGAGCGCGACGCGTCGCATCACGTTCTGTGCCTTCGCGATGGCGAGCGAGGCGCCGAGCCATGTGGCAGCCGACGCTCTCAGCAGCAACCGACGATTCGTCACGCGCGCACCTTGATGATCCCTTGAGCGCCTAGAGAACTCGGAAACCAAGTAAACACACCGAGGCGCGGTTCAAGCGCCTGTGCGCCCGCGCGCCAGTCCGGCACCGTAGTCGCGGTCCTGCTCCGCGGACCGTGCGGCGCTTCATCTGCCCTCATGTCGGCAGACGTATTGAAGCACCATACGACTGCCTCCGCTACCCACCACTGAACGCGATTGAATATGTGGGGTGGGGTCAATAGTCTCGGCTCGGCCGAGGTTTCAATGCCTGGTGCGCTGACTGTACCGACCGCTTAGTGGGAGTCGCGCCAGCGTCTCCGCTTGGCCGGGACTGTGAATCCACTGCTGCGCCGGTGAGCTGTCTTTCGATGCTGGTGCCTCACCGGCGAAGGGCAGCTTTCACCAACCTTGGGGAATTCACACTCCCGGCCACAAGCTGCCTCACACGAAGGGCGGCTCTCGGGAGTCACAGGTGCGAGTTCTGACTTGCAAGCGCCGGCACCCGCGGTTCGCCCTGAATTGGGTCGCCTTCATCAGAAGTCCTGTCGCCGCCACCAGTCGTACTCCTCTTGGGCTGCGGCTTCGGGCTGCATGTGCCCCAGGGTCGGCCACAACGCCGCCGGCATGTCTTTGATCAGCTCCGGGTCTGCGCGAACGCCGAGCGCGCGCGTGTGCATCACGAAGCGATCGATCCAGACGGCGCGAGTCAGTGTGTCGTGCATGGTGGGTCAGCATCCGGCGGTATGCGCCCGGGCTTGGCATCTCTTCCCCGAGCCGCACCGGACGTGCGCGCCCGAACCTCGGCCTTCTGTCGTGATAATCGAGGAAGCGAAGGACACTTGGGTTCGGACCATGTCGACGCGTGTGATCCGATGGTCTCGTAAGCACCCACGGCTGTCTCACACGAGGGAAAGACACAGTAACCGCCATCGCTGGTGATGGTTGGGGCCGGTTGGCGCCAGCCGTCTCATCGAAAGGTCCGCGTCGGGCCACCATCTGGGGAGTATCCGGGGAACCCCGTCGCATCAGGTCGCGTACCTCCCTGGGAACAATGCCAGCGTGCGACACGAAGTTCCCACTTCCCTGGTTCAAGTGCAAATCGCTCGACCATTGCTTCCCGCCGCATCACCCAACTTGAGAGACGGCTTGGACGCGACATCGTCCCGTCCGCGTCCGACCTTGCGCAGCGTTCCTGGCCGCGCCGCACGCCGCATGCCGCGCGCTGCAGCGCGGCGGCAACGCGGCGCCTGGCCCGCGAAGCGGAACGGCCCAATGCGATCGAGCGCCTGGCGGTCACGGCGCACCTCGTGGATATGATGGCGTGTTCGTTGCACCGCTGCGACCGATCGAATGACATCACGGCGAACACTGCTGGGTGCGCTTGCCGGCGCCGTCGCGCTCATGGGCCCGATCGGTGGAAGGGCGCAGACAGCGAAGGTGTTTCGTATCGGTGCTCTGTCACCCGCAAGAGGCCGAGGTGTGCAGCATGACGCCACGCTCGTGTCGCAACGATTGCGAGAGCTGGGCTACGTTGAAGGCAGGCACTATTCCTTCGAATACCGGTTTGCCGAAGGGAATTTCGAGCGCCTGCCCGAGCTCGCAGCAGAGTTGGTGCGCATGAACGTCGAAGTCATCTGGGCGCATACGAATCCCAGTGCGTTCGCTGCGAAGAGTGCGACCCGCACCATACCGATCGTCGTCTGGGGTGCCCATGGTGCGTTCGAAACCGGGCTCGTCCAGAACCTTGCGCGGCCGGGTGGCAATCTGACCGGCGTTGAGAGCCTGGCACCCGCCATTGACGCAAAACGGATGGAATTAATGAAGGAGATCGTCCCCGGTCTTGCGCGCGTCGACGTGCTCTACAACGCGGGCGATCAGGGCTCGCAATTCCACTTGAGGGCAGCCCGAGACGCCGGCAAGACGCTCGGCGTCGCCATCTCGACGCTGGAAGTCCGGCGACCCGAAGACTTCGACGCCGTCCTCTCGTCGGCTGCCGACAAGCCGCCTGATGCACTGCTCACGTTCAGCGACACGCTGACGGTCGGGAACTGGAAACGGGTAGCCGAATTCGCGCTTGCCAGGCGAGTGCCCACCATGTGCGAGTTCAAGGAGATGGCGCAGGCCGGATGCCTGGTCTCGTACGGAGCGAGCTTCGCGGAATTCGCCGAGATCAACGCACGCCAGATCGCCCGCATTTTCGGTGGCGGCAACCCTGGCGAGATGCCGATCGAGCAATGCACGCGATTCGAGCTGGTGGTCAACCTCAAGACGGCGCGCGACATCGGCATCACGATTCCGAAATCGGTCCTGTTGCGTGCGGATCGGGTGATCGAATGATCGACCGAACCCAATGGCCGCTTTTCTTCTCTTCACCTGAGGAACGGGGAGTCGGCTCAGGGTCGGTACTGATAGTTCAAGCGGTGGAGAAGCGGTCGCCAGGCCGGAATACCTGCCAAGGGGCCTACGGCCGCAGTACCTCGTACAGCAGTCATTCGAGCCACCGCTGGTCGCGGACCCCAATGACCGCTTGCTGCCAGTTAGCGTGAGTACGCCCGCCAGCTGCATGCGTCGGCAACCGCTGCGAAGCAGCCATTCAACCGAAGGCCGCCAAGCACTTGCCATCCAGACGAGAACACGTCAAGCGCATTGGTCTTCCGCCAGAATTGCGGCCGTGACCGACCCGATCGATTCGTTCGTCCTCAGCCTCGATCGCCCAGAGGCGCCGCCGTTCGCGACTCGGATGCTGCGCGCCGTCTGGCATGGTCTGCGAGGCGAGTGGGATGCCGCCCACGAGCTCGCCCAGGCCCAGGACGACGCGGAGGGTGCCTGGGTGCATGCGTGGCTGCACCGTCTCGAAGGCGACCTGGGGAACGCTGATTACTGGTACCAGCGTGCGCACCGGCCGTCGCGCAGCGGCGATGCGCGCGACGAAGGGCTGGAGATCGCTCGCGCGCTGATCCGCCCGACCGACAGCGTCTGAGCGGCTCCGCCCGGTCCTCGAAACGCGGTCACTGCAATGAGCCTTCTCGATGCCAGCAAACGGTCGAAGCTGCCCGACAGCGCCTTCGCGTACGTCGACTCGAAAGGCCGCCGAAGGCTGCCGATCAACGACGAGGCGCACGTTCGAAACGCACTGGCACGCTTCAACCAGGTGGTGTTCGAGGACGACGCCGCGCGCGAGCGCGCACGCAAGAAGCTGCTGATGGCCGCCCGCAAGTACGGCATCGTTCCGATCGGGTTCATGACCGGCCAGCTCGAAGACCGGACGAGCGAGGCCACGGCAGGTCGGTTGGTGGTGGAGCTCGGCGGGGCCGGCTCGCCTGCCGAGTTCGAACGTCGCGTGCGCGCCGCGCTTCGCGACCCCATGCTCTCGGTGCTCCACTGGTCCGATTCGGCAGGCGGATACCTGGATTGCGATGGCAAGCTCGTGACGCTTCCCGAGACTGTCGATGCCCTCGAAGTCGCTCGGGTCACGACCCTGCTCGAGCGCCAGGGTCAGCCCATGACGGCATTGGTGCACTCCGCCGCACTGCTGAAGCGTCCCACCCTCATGAGGACGGTCACCGCAGCCATCAGGTTGACCGTGGAGAACGATCGGCTCCGAGGCCAGATCCAGGCACAGGCGAGCGACGTGCGAACCCTGCCGACCGGCATCGTCACCTTCCTGCTGACCGACATCGAAGGGTCGACGGGGCTGCTCCAGCGGCTTGGCGATCGCTACGCGGCGCTGCTGGCCGACACGCGCGCCGTGATCCGCGGCTGCGTGCACCGTGCCGGCGGCCGCGAGATCGACGCGCGTGCCGACGAGTACTTTGCCGTGTTCGTCCGTGCCTCGGGCGCGCTGCAAGCGGCGCTCGAGGTTCAGCGTGACCTCGGCGCTCGCGCCTGGCCCGAGGGCGTCAGCGTCAAGGTCCGGGCCGGCATCCACAGCGGCCGCCCGACGCTGACCGACGCAGGCTACGTCGGCTTGGCGGTTCACACGGTGGCGCGGATCTGCTCCGCGGGGCACGGCGGCCAGGTACTGCTCTCGGCAGCCGCGCGCGATGCGCTCGGCCGGTCCCGGCCAGCCGGCGTGCGCTTGCGCGGGCTGGGTTCGCATCGCTTCCACGGCCTGCGCGAGCCCCTGGCGGTCGTTCAGGTGGAGGGCCCGGACCTGCAAACCCGCTTTCCGCCGCTGCGCATGCTCGCGGCGCCAGGCCCAGAGCCCGACACGAAGGTGGTGTAGCGCCTTCGCGCGTGAGGCTGACCTTGCAGACGGGCAGCTCGAAGCAGAGTCAAGCGCCGCCGTCGTCTCGACGTCGACCCACCATCTTGAGTAAGACGCCCGCTTCATTCAGCGGCAGATTGCCCTCGCGAGAGGGGACTTCCATGGCCATCGACGATGTTCGCGTCCGTCAAGTCATCATCCACACGATTGCGCACGCCACGAGCAACGGCGATGCATGCTGCGGGCAGGTCCGGCAAGCTTGGCGAAACTTGAAGGCGTGGCGGGATCAGAAGCCCGCGCCTGGCGCGAAGGCGAACTCTCTCGATCTCGAAGTGGCAGCGGCCGAGAACTACATGTTCGCCAGGGCGTGCGTTTGCGAGGGCTTCGTCAGTCGCTTCCAGATGAACACCATCGCGATCGGCTACGACGCGACCAAATTGGTCGGAGTCAAGATGCCCACGAGCGGCCCCTATCCGCGCCGGCTGCGTGTCGGGCGCAGGGCTTCGGCACGGCGTTCCTGGCCGCGGCCGAGCGCGGTCGACAGCGCCAGCCACACCGCCGCCACCGGCAGCGCGCACAGTGCCACGACGCCGAGCTTCAGGCCGATCGCCTGCAGGGTGTCGAACACCCAGCCATAGAGCGCGTCGGAGCCGCGGAAGACGACGACGTCGATGAAGTTCTTGGCCTTGTATTTCGCGCCGCGGTCGACGTCGGTGAAGAACACCTGGCGCGCCGGATTGGCGATGGCGAAGTTCGCCCACCGCTGCGCCACCTGGAAGACGAGCACGACGGCGAGCGTCGGGCTGAGGCCGAGGACGGCGAAGCCGACGAGATAGACCGCGGGCAGCGCGCCCGCCGCGACGCCGGAGCCGAAGCGCCCGAGGAATCGTCCGGTGGCGAACAGCTGCGTGACGAGGCTCAGCACGCCGACGGCGAGATCGACGCCGGCGAAGACGCGCGTCTGCGCCGCCGCACCGTGCACCTCGGCCGCGACGATGTGCGCCTGCGCGAAATAGAGCACCGTCGCGCCGAATGAGAGCAGGCTCACCCACGCCGCGATGCCGAGCAGGTAGGGCGAGCGAACGACTTCGGTGAACGCCGAGAAGGCGCTGCCGCCGACCGGACGCATCTCGCGGCGCGGGCCGGCGTCGACCGTCGCGGTGCGCTCGAGCCGGTGGACGCAGAGCACCGCGACCTCGAGCAGCGCGAGCGCCACCAGCAGCAGGTTCGCAGGACCGAGCGGTTCCGAGAGCGCGATCGTGAGCACCGGCCCGAGCAGGGCACCCGCGGTGCCGCCAGCGCCGATGAAGCCGAACAGGCGCTTGCCCTGCGCGCTGTCGAAGAGGTCGGCCATGAACGACCAGAACACCGCGACCGCGAACAGGTTGAACACGCTCACCCACACGAAGAAGACCCGCGC
>Ga0105243_10003675_pt1 | contig 12328 bp, 11 predicted proteins | sample KBSM34metaG_FD_81525 | JGI IMG/M metagenome (GOLD analysis project Ga0105243, IMG submission 81525) | Miscanthus rhizosphere microbial communities from Kellogg Biological Station, Michigan, USA - KBS M3-4 metaG | ecosystem: Host-associated > Plants > Roots > Rhizosphere > Soil | place...
GCGCTCGCCCGGCCGCCTGGACGTCCACGGCACCCGAACTCCCGCCCTCTCCCGGTCGCCCGGGGCAGGACTGACATCTAAACCGCGCCATGCTCAGCCACCAACGGTGGCCTTACGTGGGTCGTTTCGCCCGCGGCTGGCATCGACTACCGGGGAGGATCCCCGGGCAACCACAGACCCGGACGAGAGCCCGCTTGAGGATAGGCGGGCTGTGCCGGACGGCGCAACGCCCGCCGCCGGCGTGCGATCGAGCGGGCAGCGGTGACCGCGTGCACCTCCGTCGCGCCGGCCTCGCGAAGCACGTCGGCGGCAGCGGCCAGCGTCGCGCCCGTCGTCAGCACGTCGTCGACCAGCAGGACCCGCGGCGGCGCGGGACGGCTGGCTCGGAACACACCGTGCATCGCCATCCGCCGCTCGGCGCCCGAGCGCTTCGCCTGGGGCGTGGTCGAGACCGGGCGACGCAGCTGCCGCCGGGCCGGGCGCTCGGTGACGCGGGCGAGCGCGACGGCGAGCGCGCGCGCCTGGTCGTATCCGCGCTCCGCGCGCCGGCCTCGCGCCAGCGGCACCCACGTGACGACGTCGACGTCGGGGACACGCCCGGCGCTCGCGATCGCGTCGGCGAACGCCGGGGCGACGTCACGCCAGCCCGAGAACTTCAACCGCAGGACCGCGCGACGCGCCGGCCCGTCGTAGACGAAGGCCGATCGCATGGACGTCAGCGACGGCGGCGGACAGTCCTCGCACGTTGGCTGCGGCCGGTCGGTCGGGTTGCCGCACCGCTCGCACCACGGCGGTTCGATCGGCCGCAGCCGCGACGCGCAGTCCGGACAGAACGGCCACGGGCCGGCGCGACACCCGGCGCACGACCGTGGGAACAGGGCGTCGAGCACCCGGACCACCATCGCGCGACCCTACCGACGCGCACCGACACGGGGCGGTACGGGTTCCCGTCGGCTAGGGCAGCGCGACCTCGACCGGCGCCTCGCCCTTGATCTGGATCGTCAACGTGCGCTGCGAGCGGAGCGCCGGGTAGCCGGTCAGCACACCGCGGCCGGTCTCCTCGTCGAACACGATGTCGAGCACGGTGTGGCGCCGGCCGTCGACCGACAGCGCAACCGTCGGCTCGGCGTCGGCGGCGAACGCGAGCCGCATCGTGTCGCCCAGACACTCGAGGGTCTCGAGCGCGACGCTCGACACCTTGTCGCCGATCGTCACGCGGCCCCGCCGCACCGCCGCACGCGGCCAAGGGATCGCGAACCGGTCGCCGGGACGGACCACCTCGGGGTCCCCGTCGACGACGATGTCGCATTCGAGCCGATACCAGCCGGAGGCCATGTCCATCGTGGAGACCTCGAACGGCACGAACGTCTCCTGCGTCGGCGAAACCTCGAGCACCGCGGACGCCACGCCCACCGGCTGCGGTGTGCCGCCGCTGAGCTCGGCCGCGTGGGCCGCCTCGAGCCGGACCTGGTGCGGCATCCCGTCGGCCCCGCGCACCAGGAGCGCGCCCTTCACCGCCGCCGGGAATCGCTCGAACTTCGCTCGGATCGCGACGAGGTCACCCATCCGCGCGAGCCTAGCCCGTCCTCAGGTGCCCTGCTGCCACGAATGCAGGTAGTGCACCTGCTCGGGCGTCAGCTCGTCGATCTCGACGTCCATCGCGCGGAGCTTCAGCCGCGCGACCTCCTTGTCGATCTCCGGCGGCACCGGGTAGACGCGCTTCTCGAGCGTGGCGTGGTTCTGCACCATCCATTCGACCGACAGCGCCTGGTTCGCGAACGACATGTCCATCACCGCCGCGGGGTGACCCTCGGCCGCGGCGAGGTTGACGAGCCGCCCCTCCCCGAGCAGGTTGATCCGGCGGCCGTCGGCAAGGGTGTACTCATCGACGGACTGGCGCAGCCGCCGGACCCCACCGGTCGCGAGCTCGCGCAGGTCCTCCTTGGAGATCTCGACATCGAAGTGCCCGCTGTTGCACACGATGGTGTTGTCCTTCATCAGCTCCATGTGCTCGCGCCGGATCACGCTGGTGTCGCCGGTGACGGTGATGAACAGGTCGCCGATCCGGGCCGCTTCGCGCATCGGCAGCACGCGGAAGCCCTCCATCACAGCCTCGAGGGCGACCGTCGGGTCGACCTCGGTGACGATGACGTGGGCACCCATCCCGCGCGCACGCGAGGCCACTCCGCGCCCGCACATCCCGTAGCCGGCGATCACGACGGTCCGGCCGGCGAGCAGTCGGTTGGTCGCGCGCATCACGGCGTCGAGCGTCGATTGCCCGGTCCCGAACCGGTTGTCGAAGAGATGCTTCGTGTCGGCGTCGTTCACGGACACGATCGGATAGCCGAGCGCGCCGTCGTTCGCCATCGCCCGCAGCCGGATCACGCCGGTGGTCGTCTCCTCCGTCCCGCCGAGGACGTGGGTGAGCTGGTCGGCGCGCTGGGTGTGCACGACGCTCACGAGGTCCGCGCCGTCGTCCATCGTCACCTGGGGCTTGAGATCGAGCACCGCGTTCAGGTGCTTGTAGTAGGTGTCGTTGTCCTCGCCCTTGATCGCGAAGGTCTCGACCCCGCTCTGCTCGGTGAGCGCGGCCGCGACGTCGTCCTGGGTCGACAGCGGGTTCGACGCCGCGAGCAACACCTCGGCACCCCCGGCCGCAAGGGTCTCCATCAGGTTCGCGGTCTCGGTCGTGACGTGCAGGCACGCCGCGATCCGGATGTCCTTCAGCGGCTGTTCCTTCTCGAAACGTTCCTTGATCTGCGCGAGCACCGGCATCTCGCCGCCGGCCCACTCGATACGTTGGCGTCCCTCGGGCGCGAGGCCCGGGTCTTTGATGTCAGCCATCCTGGAGCTCCTTCCGGGGGAGGCGTGGCAGCAGGTCCACGAGGAGCCTCCCGATGGCGGCCGCGGTCGACATCGACACGCGGAGCACGTCCTCGTGCGTCACGGGTTCAGCGAGTGCGTTGGTCAGGCTACAGATGCCGAGCACCCGCATGCCGAGGGCATGCGCCGGAAGGGATTCCGGCACCATCGACATGCCGACCACGGTCGCGCCCGCGCGAGCGAGCATCTCAACCTCGGCGGGCGTCTCGTAGGCGGGGCCTCGCATCGCCGCGTAGACGCCCTCGGTGGCGCGGATGCCCAGCGCCGCCGCAGATTCGAGCGCGAGCGCCCTGAGCGTCGGGTCATAGATCCGGGCGCTCACGAACGCGGGGGAGCCGTCGGCGAACCGCCACCGCACCAGCGGGACCGATCCGGTGAAGTTGAGGTGGTCCCGCAAGATCACCGCCGTGCCGGCGATGAGGTCGGGCACGACCGCGCCCACCGCGGCGGTCAGGATCATCGTGTCGGCGCCGAGCGCGTGCGCGAGCCGCGGGAGCAAGGCGGGAACGTCCGGGTCGTGTCCCTCGTATAGATGGAACCGGCCCCGGAACCCCGCGATGGGCACGCCGGCGATCTCTCCGAGCACCAGCTCGCCCGTGTGACCCGGCACGGTGATCGCCGGGAACCCCGGCAGCTCGGCGTACGGGATCGTGTCGTCGATCCGCAGCGAAGCCCCGAGCGCGGGGCCGAGCCCGGAGCCCAGCACGATCCCGACGCGCGGCTCGGCGATCGATCGGGTCCGGACGACCGCGGCGGCGGACTCGGCGAGACGGTCGGGCGGGCCGGCGGGACCGGCGCTCATCCCAGGTCCATCGCGGCCAGCGCCGCCTTCAGCCCCTGGATCACCTCGACGGGCGTCGGGTCGGCGCCGGTGCGAAGCCCGACGTAACAGCTCGCGAAGTCGCCGATCGTGACGAGCGACAGCAGCGTCGCGAGCGGCCCACGACCCGGCACCGTCACCTCGCGGACCTCGGCCCCGGCGTCACGCGCGATGTCAAGCGACAGTGGGAAGCGCGCCGCGATCTCGCGCTGCTCATGGTCCGATCGCAGCGCGATCACGGCGTGCATCGAGCCGAACGGCTTGACCCACCCGACCACCTCGTTGTGGTCGAGCTCCGACATCGCGGCGTGCCACGCCGGCACCTTGCCGTTCTCGTTCATCTGGGTCTTCCAGCGCATCGCGGCGACGGCACCCACCCCATCGGCGCCCCAGATAACCGCGACGCGGTCAGCGAGCCAATCGGCGAGCTCCTTGGCCGGGTTGTCGGCGAGCGGCACATCGGGCGTCATGCCGGAGATCAGCCCGCGGATCGACGTCAGCGTCTCGTGGACGTCGCCCGCGATCGTGGGCACCAACCCGGCCGCCTCCAGCGCGCCCAGCATCGCGAAGGTGAGATGGCCGAGCGCGGCCCTCGGCTGGAACCCCGCGGGGACCGACGCCTTCGCGATCGCGTGCTCGTCGCAGAGCTCACCGAGCCGGCCGCCCGACGTGATCGCGAGCATCCGGCATCCGCGCCGGATCGCCTCCTCGACGGAGGACAGCGTCTCGCTGGTCTCGCCGGAGAACGACGACGCGATCACCAACGTGTGCGGGCCGGCGTACTCCGGCAACATGGGAGTGCGGTTGACGTCGACGGGCACGGACAGGCGTTCGCGGAACGTCTGGCGAAGGACGTCGCCGGCGACGGCCGAGCCGCCCATCCCGCAGAAGACGACCGACGTCACGCCGTCGAGCGACGGGAGGCCGGTCGTCGCGAGACCCGACGCGTACCCCGCCTCGATGTGCTCGCCGAGCGCGGCGACCGTCCCGAGCATGTCGCCGGTGTCGAGCGCCGCGATCGCCGCGGCATCGTCGAGATCCACGCGAGCGGCGGTCAGGGCTTCTCCGCTTCGTCGATCAGCATCACGGGGATGTCGTCGCGCACCGGATAGCGGTAGCCGCACGTCCGGCAGACGATCACCTGGTCGTCCTCGCGGTAGTCGATCTCGCCGCGGTCGTTCGGGCAGACCAGGATCTGCACGAGCTCGGGGTCTAGGGTCATCCGGCGCCTCCTTCTTCACGGATCACCGCGAGCAGCTTCGCGGTGCGGTCGTCGAGCAGTGCTTCCGTGCGCGCCTCCACGTTGAGCCGCAGCAGCGGCTCGGTGTTGGAGGGACGGACGTTGCACCACCAGTCCTCGTACTCGATCGTGAGCCCGTCGAGCCGGTCGAGTCTCGCGTCCCCATGAAGCGACGCCAACTCCTCGATCTTCCCGGCCTGATCGGCGACCGTCGAATTGATCTCGCCGGAGTCCCAGTACCGGCGGTAGGGCGCGAGCAGGGCGGAAAGCGACCCGCCCGATGCGGAGAGTTCGCCGAGCGCGACGACCCCGGCGATCAGCCCGGAGTCGGCCCGGTAGTTCTCCCGGAAGTAGTAATGGCCCGAATGCTCGCCGCCGAAGATCGCTCCCGTCTCGGCCATGATCTGTTTGATGAACGAGTGCCCCACGCGGGTCCGCACCGGCTCGCCACCGTGCTCCCGGATCGTCTCCGGCACGACCCACGAGCAGATCAGGTTGTGCACGATCTTGGCGCCCGGCTCCTGGCGCAGCATCGAGACCGCGACGATCGCGGTCAGCAGCGACCCGCTCACGTCCTCGGCACGCTCGTCCACCAAGAACACACGGTCCGCATCGCCGTCGAACGCGAGCCCGACGTCGGCGCCATGCTCGAGGACCGCCGCCTTGAGATCCTTCTGGTTCTCCGGGTTGAGCGGATCGGCCGGGTGGTTGGGGAACGTGCCATCGAGCTCGCGGAACAGGTAGTGCGCGGTGATCGGGAGCCGCTCGAACACCGCCGGCACGACGAGTCCCCCCATGCCGTTGGCGGTGTCGGCCACGACCGTCAGCGGCCGCATCGCCTCGAGGTCGACGAAGCGCAGCACGTGCTCCACGTAGGCATCGAGCAGATCTCGGTGTTCGACCGAGCCACGGGTCGTCGCGGGCGAGACCCCGGCCTCGACGATCGCGCGGATGTCCCGAAGACCGGTCTCCTCCCCCACCGGGCGCGCCCCGGGCTGGCAGAACTTCAGCCCGTTGTACTGCTTCGGGTTGTGACTGGCAGTGATCATGATCCCCGGCAGGTCGAGCGAGCCGCTCGCGAAGTAGAGCAGGTCGGTCGACGCGAGCCCGAGATCGACCACGTCGGAGCCCTGCGCGGTGATGCCTTCGGCCAGCGCCGCGGCGAGATCGGGCGAGGACAAGCGGCAGTCGCGGCCGATCAGGATCGGGCGGTCGTCGGTGATCTGCGCGTATGCGCCGCCGATCGCGCGCACGAGATCGTCATCGAGGTCGTCGGGCACGACCCCACGTACGTCGTAGGCCTTGAAGATGCGGTCCAGGTCGCGCTCGGTCACGGTCGGGGAATCCTACCGAGCGGGCGCGAAGCCGACCGATGGGTTACTTGCGTACGACCATGTCGATCACGGACGTGAGCGGGACGAGCTCTCCGTCACGGAACCACCACTTGGATTCGCACATGTGGCAGGTCGTGAAGTTGAGGTCGCGCTCGCTCACGGACATCGAGATCGTGATGAGGTCGCCCTGCTTGCACTCGGGGCAGGTCCCGGGGGTGGTCTCAGGCATCGTGCGTCCAGTTTCGGGTGCCGGGGGTCGCGAGACCATAGCACCAGGCCGTCATCTCTCGAGTCTGCCGTCCGATGGCTTCCCCACCCCCCGAAGGCTCGTTCCGGACGAGGCCCGGGGGACGGTCGCTCGGGCCTGATGGCCGAGGGCGACCGGCCGAGGGGCGGCCGATCAGACCGCGATCGGCGCGGACGTGCGCTCGTCCCGCACGACCCAGCCCACCGGTGGCGTCATGCGGTCGACGTGCTCGTCGCACAGATCCAGCAGGTTCGGGTCCCGTTCGGCGAGCAGCCGCACGATCACGACCGCACGGTCGGCGTAGACGAGGGCGACCGTGGCGGTCGGGTCGTTGGCGCATCGCATCTTGGCGCAGGTTCGCATGGCGGCGAGCCTAAATGACAGGGATGTGATTTCCAAGCAGCCCGGAAGGATCGGCCGGATCGGCCGGAAGGATGGGCCTGAGGGATGGGTGGGATCGAGGCGGCTCAGGCGGGCGGGAAGCTCCAGTAGGCGGCCCCCGCCGGCCGGGCGCCGACGATCACCACGTGGTCGCCGACCTGAACGTCCGGATACAGCTGCACCACCTCGTCGTTGTGCATCCGGATGCAGCCGTGCGACGCGTATCGCCCGATCGAGGCCTCGTCGCTCGTGCCGTGGATCCGGATCAAGCCCGGCGCGGTGATGTAGATCGCCCGGGGGCCCATCGGGTTGCCGGGGCCGCCGGGGATGACGGCGGGCTCCCCAGCACCCCACCCGTCCAGAGCCGGGTTGTGCCAGACCGGGTCCACCTGCTTGTCGTAGATGCGCCAGACACCCGTCGGGGTGGTGAACCCCGGCTTGGCCGTCGCGACGGTGAAGGTCCGCACGACCTGGAACCCGTCGTACAGATAGAGACGGTTCTCGTTCAGCCGGACGACGACCGTGTGGCCGAGGGAGTCGTCGGTGACCTTCGGCTGCACCCTCGCCGTCTCCAACGCCACATGGCCCTTCCCCTGCGCGAGGGCCCGCTGGATCGCGACCTTTGCCGCGGCCGCGTCGAGCTTCGCGCCCGGCCGCGCATGGATCATCGTGATGTCGTCGTGCGAGGGGGTGATGCCGATCGAGGCGTCGACCGGCGACACGTAGGTGCGCTTCGCGATCATGCTCGCGAAGTCGGCGACGCCCGTGCCGCTCGAGGACACGTCGAGGGAGAGGTTCACGTCGAGCGACTCGTCGCGCAGCCGGTGCCAGGCGCGGTCGAGCGTCCCGAGGTCCTGGCCGGCGTGGAACGCGCGGGCGACGGCGTGGGTGACGGCCGCTCGCTGGCCGAGCGTCGCCGGCGACACGGTCCAGTGGTCGTGACCCACGGTGACGGTGAGCGGCTGGCTGAGCTCGGCGTGCGCCGCGGTCCGCACCGCCTGGATCGCCTCGTCCCGGGTCATCCCGCTGACGTCGACGCCTTGGATCGAGACCCCCGGCATGATGCGGTCGGCGTGCGAGTGCTCGTAGCGCATCGCGGCGTACGCGGCGCCCGCCGTTAGCAGCCCGACCCCGGCGAGGACCCCGAGGAGGACGAGCAGCACGGCGGAACGCCGGCGCCGATGCACGTGTCGACCGTTGGCCATGTTCGAGAACCGCTCCAGACCTGGGAAGGAAGGACGCCCGATGATACCGCCCAGGTCAGGGCGCGTCGGGCAAGACGCCTGCCGGAACGGGAACGCCGAGCGCCATCGCGTACCGGCCGGACCCGGCGGTCCCCGCGCCCAGCGCGACGATCGGGCCGCTCGCCTCGACCAGCGCTGCGGCGGTGTGATCCTTGGCGAGGAACGACCGGGGGACGGCAGCCGTCTGACCGGCCGGAACGCTCAGCTGGATCGTGTCGCCGACGCTCCCCCCGCCGTCGTGCAGGAGCGTCACGGTGGCCCGGACCTTGCTCGCGCCGTCGTTGACGAGGACCATCGAGGCGGCCGGGTCGAGGCCGAACGCGGTCGGTAGCACCACCCACGCGGGCGCGTCCGTTGCCGTGCCGCCGGTCGCGGCGTCGTCTGCGCCGTGTCCGGCCGCCCGTAACCCGGCGGCCACCGTACCGTCCTGGGTCTGCACGAGCAGCGCCGACCCGCCCTCGGTCGGCACCTGCGACGACGTCGTGGACGAGCCGCCCTGCCGGACATCCGACAGATCCCCGATCGCGCTCTCGTCGACGCCGCGCGCCAGCACCTGGGCGGAGAACCGGATCCCGGTGTCGTTCGTCACGAGCAGCGACAGCGTCGCCCCGCCGGTTCCCCCGGTGATCGGCAAGATCCACCGCGATGCCTGGTTCGGCACCGCGAGCGACGAGCGGATCCCGCCGCCGTCGCGAACCACGCTCGAGGCCACGGCGATCCTGCCGCGAGCCGCGGTCACCTCCGCGCCGACGATAGTTTGCCCGAGCGCCCCTACCTTCTGGGAGCCGATGGGGAGCGCGAGCGCCGACCCCGCCGGGACGGTGAGATCGGTCCAGGCGTTGCTGCGAACCGGCGGCTCCTCCGGCAGGTACAGGGTGACGTCGATCACGGCGTCGATCGAGAACGGGTTCATCACCACCAAGAAGGAATGCGATCGCTGGGTGGTGACGGCGTCGACGACGTCCCAGTGCTGGCCGGGGGTCGAGGTGCAGGGCTCCGCGCCGAGCCCCGGCTCCTTCGCGCCGCCCCAGACGACCCACCCCACGGCGGCCCACCCGCCGAAGACGTCGACGCGTGTCGACGCCGCCCGCGCCGACGCGTCGACCTCCTGCAGCACCTCGCCGTGCGGCGGCACCGACACCTCCTTGGGCGTGCCGAGCGGCTTCGCGGCGTAGGACGTCAGCCGCGCGTCGAGGGTTGCCCCGGTCGGGTTCGCGATCTCGATCGTGCCGGTCCATCCGGGACCGCCCCCATGTGGACACAGCCACGTCGTCGACGGCGCGGCCCCGGTCGTCGCGTCGGCCGGTGCCGCCGGCCCCAGGCGCGTCGCCGCCTCGGCACCGATCACCGCGAGCGCCGCCAGGACGATCGCGAGCCACCCGCGGCCGCCCCGCATCACCGGCGCACCGGCTTCCGCGTGACCCACAGCGCGACGGCCCACACCGCGGCGAGCAGCCACATCGCGAGCGTGCGCGGGAACTGGTCGCCGAACCGAATCTGGACGTCGCCGGTCGCGCCGGCGAACGAGGTCGCCCACCCGAACGAGCGCTCGGGAGACGTCCCGGGACCGACGAGCTCCCAGGAGGGGTCGTAGGCGGTCGCCACCGTCGCGAGATCCCCCCGGCCACTCGTGCCGACCCAGCCGCCCTCCGTGGCCGCGAGCGTGCCCGTGACCTCGGCTCGCAACCGCTGGATCGCATCTGGATCGTCCGATCGTGCGATCGTCCGCGTCTCGTCGTCGGCGTGCAGCACCGCGGCCGGCGGGATCGCCGCCGTGTTGCGCCAGATCGAGAGCCCCGCGGACGGCACGGGCTCGAGATCGACCTGTGCGTGGACCGCCTGGGTCGCGGCAGCGTTCAAGCGATCTTCGGGCACGACGAGGAACCGGACGCCGAAGGGCGCGAGCAAGGCGCCGCCGTGGACGGTCGTTCCGGACAGGATCTCCTGCAGCGTCGATCCGAGCGGATCCACGCCACCACCGGTCAGCGGACGGCCGATGTCGATGGCGAGCGTCCCGCTCCGATCGGTGAGGGCGTAGGCGGCGGTCGCGTCGCCGGCCCCGACCACGCCCGCCGGATCACCGCCCGGCGCCGGGAACGGCTGTCCGTCGCGGTCCGCGAGCCAGACCACGTTGTACGGAGCGCCGTTCGTCGCGGCGGACAGCACGGCCCACGACGGCGGGATCCGGTCGGGTCCGCCGATGCCCCACGTCGCCGCCATCGCCGCGAGCGCCTGCAGGAACAGCCCGAGCGCGAGCACCGAGGTCAGCAGAACGCTGCCGATCTGCCGGAACCCGAACGACGTGCGCTCGATCCCGCCGAACGCCGACGCGAGGCCGTCACCGAGCACGAACGCGGCACAGACGGCGGCGAGGGTCGTGTAGACCGGCGCGTTGGAAGCCCACGCCGGCAGGTAGCCCGCGCCGGCGAGCCAGGCAAGCCCGAGCGCGACCACGCCGACGATCGCGGCACGCGCCGCAGGCGCCCGTCGCTCGCCGCGCGCGAGGGCGAGCCCGAGCAGTGCTCCCACCGGCAGGACGAGCGCCGGCGTCCAATCGCCGGGGGCGTGCCCCAACGAGAACCGAAGCAGCTTCCAGGGGTTCAGCTGGCCGATCCCGGACCACAGGCCGAGGCCGCCCTGCGCGGTCATCGTCGGGAGGAATGGGAACAGCAGGACCGCCGCCGCGACCGTGGCGGCGACCGCCAGCACGACCCCACGGATCCTGCCCGGCGCGAGCAGCAGGCCCCCCACCAGCAGCACACCGACCGCCAGCACGATACCGGGCACGAACGCCGCCCCGACGGCGAGCGTGACGGCGAGCCCGGCCGCGAAGCGCACGCGCCCGTCCGATGGCTCGGCGCGCGCGAAGGCCGACTCCATGCGTTCCACGAGCGGCGGCATCACGGCCATCAGGAACAGCTGCGCGACGCGGCCGTCGGAGATCGACCAGAGCATCAACGCCGAGGACGCATACGTCGCGGCTGCCACGACCGCGGCGCCCGGCTTGCCCGTGCGACGGACGACGGCGCGGTAGCAGAGCACCGTCGCGAGCACCGGCCCGACGATCACGATCAGCTTCTGCGCCAGCGTCGTGCTGACGAACGACGCGTAGGAGATGCCCCCCAGCGCCGCGAGCCCCGGGCTCGCCGCAGCCGTTCCCCCGAGGCCGGTCGTGCGGTAGCCCGAGACGAGCTCGGTAAAGAACCCGCCCGGCGCGGCCGGGAACGAGGGAAGGACGGCGCCCACCAGTGGATCGGGCGAGACGAGCGCGCGCGCCGCGAAGCCCCAGACGAGCGCGCCAAGGAACCCGGCGACCACGACGGGATGCTCCGAGACGAACGATGCGGTTCGATGGCGGAGCCGAAGCGCGGCCGGTCCCTCGGCGTCGTCGTCCCCGAACTCCCGCTGCTCCTCCAAGATCCGCTCCGCGGTCTGGAACCAGCGCGGCAGGTGCAACCCCGCCGACGCGGTGTAGCGGCTCAATGCGTGATCGCGCACGGTGCGCGCGCGCTGGGTCTCACGGCGGCGGCGGAGCGTCCCTCCGAAGTGGGTGATGTTCCAGCCGATCGCGGCGAGCAGCTCGTAGGCCTCCTCGAACCGCCGGCCGAGACACAGATAGAGGAGTCGCACGAGGGTCAGCAACGTGCCGACCGGCAGGACCCACAGCAGCGAGACGAGGCTGTAGTTCTTCAACACGGCGGCAAGCGCGTTGCGGTCCTGCGTGTAGCGCGGGCTGCGCTCATCGTCGGCCGCGTCGACGTCGTCGTGGGCGGGGCCGTGCTGCGCCCGCGCGCGAGGCGTCATCAGCACGGGCCACCCCGCGATGCGCGCCCGCCAGCACAGATCGACGTCGTCGACCCCGAGCCGCTCGTCGTACAGACCGATCCGCTGCCACACGGCGCGGTCGACCAACATGGCGCAGCCGTCGACGGCGAGCACGTCGAGGATCCGGTCGAACTGGCCTTGATCGATCTCGCCGGGTTGCAGCGGCGAGATCGCGTGCCCGAACCGGTCGACGGCTCGGCCGACGTCGCGGAGCTCACGGGGACGATCGAGGTCGACCACCTTGGCGCCGACGATGCCCGGCGGTTCGGTCTGCAGCGACGTCGCCTCGACGAGGCACGCGACGGCGTCCTCGTCCAACACCGCGTCGCCGTGGAGCAACAAGACGTGATCCGC
>Ga0105243_10003676_pt1 | contig 12326 bp, 11 predicted proteins | sample KBSM34metaG_FD_81525 | JGI IMG/M metagenome (GOLD analysis project Ga0105243, IMG submission 81525) | Miscanthus rhizosphere microbial communities from Kellogg Biological Station, Michigan, USA - KBS M3-4 metaG | ecosystem: Host-associated > Plants > Roots > Rhizosphere > Soil | place...
GCCACCGTCGCCGCGCCGGTGACCGCGAGCCGCGGGGTGTGCGCCCGCGGGTCTCGCTCCGCGGGCGAGGCGGCGATCAGATCGGTGAACAGCGTCGGCGGCCCGGACAACACCGTGATCCGTTCGGTCGCGATCCGGGTCAGCGCGGCCGCCGGGTCGAACACGTCCACGGCGACGTAGCAGCCGCCCGCGGCCAGCGCCGCCAGCAGGCCGGCGTTGAGACCGAACGAATGCGACAGCGGGGTCACCCCCAGGATCCGGTCGCCGCTGCCGATCCCCAGCCGCCCGGACAGGGCCCGGTACACGCGAACCAGTTGTCCGTGCCGGAGCATCACGCCCTTGGCCGGACCGGTCGAGCCGGACGTCGACATGATGTAGGCGAGGTCGTCGGGCCCGGGCGGTCCCGGCCGGTGGTGCGCCCGCAGGTCGACGGTGCGTGGCTTCGCCGCGCACCCGAGGAACTGCGCCCAGCTCGTGATGTGCAGGTCCGGCTCACGGTGGAAATCGACGATCCGCTCCAGATCCGGGAGACCGAGCACCGGCCGGCCGGGTCCGGATTCTCCTGCGGCCGCCCGGAGCATCGCGGCGTAACCGGTGCCGAGGAACCCGTCGTCAACGAAGAGCACCCGGCTCCGGGTCGTGCGCAGCTGATGCGCGGCCTCGGTGCCGCGAGCCCTGGTGTTGACGGGCACCACCACCGCGCCGATGGAATGGGCGCCGAGGGCGACCACCGCCCATCGCGCGGAGTTCGGCGCCCACAGGGCGATGCGGTCGCCGTGCCGGATCCCGCTGGCGGACATCGCCATCCCCGCGCGGGAGGCGGCCGCCGCGAGCTGTTCGTAGGTGAGCCGCTCCCGTCCGTCCACGACGGCCTCGCGTTCGGGGTGGCGCCGCGCGGACTCGCTCAGCACAGCCCATATCGTGTCGGGGGAAATGTCGCCGACGGTCATAACCGAGGGACCGTACCGGACATCGGGGCACCTCTGTTCCGCTGGTCGGCGGTCTCCCGCTGGGCGGGAAGGCCGGGGGGCACGTGCGGGCCGTTGTGGCTACCGTCACACGTACAGACCGTACCCATATGCCCGGGAGAGATCATGGCCTCAGCAGACGACATCCGTTCGACGGTGTCGAAGTACCTCGACGCGGTGGGGGGCGGAACGTCGGCCGACGTCGCCGCCCTGTACGCGGACGACGCCACCCTCGAGGATCCGGTCGGCACCGAGCCGCTGGTCGGCCGCGAGGCCATCGAGAAGTTCTACAGCGCGCTGGACGCGGTGCAGAACAAGACCGAACTGCTCTCCATCCGGGTCGCGGGCAACTCGGCCGCCTTCGCGTTCCGGGTGGTCACCGACACCGGCGAGCAGACCATCACGATCGAACCGATCGACGTCATGACCTTCGACGACCAGGCGCGGATCACCAGCATGCGCGCGTTCTGGTCGCAGGACGACATCAGCTTCGGCTGAGTATCACCAGAGAGAGAACTATGTCTGCAAGCGAACAATCCTGGGACCATGAGGTCGATTTCGTCGTGGTCGGCAGCGGTTGCGGCGGCCTCACCGGCGCCCTCTCCGCGGCCGACCGGGGCCTGGACACCCTCGTGATCGAGAAGGCCGCCGTGTACGGCGGCACGACCGCACTGTCCGGCGGCGGCATCTGGGTCCCCAACAACCCGCTGCTCGTCCGTGAGGGACTCGGCGACTCGCGCGCGGACGTGCGCACCTACCTCGACGCCGTCGTCGGGGACCGGGTGCCCTCGAAGAACCTCGACGCGTTCATCGACGAGGGCCCCCGCACTCTCGAGTTCCTGGAGACCTCGAGCCCGCACATGCGGTTCCAGTGGTGCACCGGCTACTCCGACTATCACCCCGAGCAGCCGGGTGGCCGCCCCAACGGCCGCACGATCGAGCCGCTCCCGGTGAACCTCAAGGAGCTCGGCGAGGACGAGGACCTGCTGCGTCCGGCCGCGCTGGCGACTCCCCCTGGGCTGTTCATCACCTCGAAGGACTTCGTGCAGCTCAACATGGTGACGCGGACCTGGAAGGCAAAGTGGACCGCGCTGCTCACCGGTCTGCGTGCCGTCAAGGCCATCGTCCTGCGCCGGCACATGGACACCCTCGGCCGCGCGCTCATCGCCCGGCTGCGGCTGGCGCTCAAGGATGCCGGTGTCCCGCTGTGGCTGAACACCGCGCTGCAGTCCCTTGTCACCGACGAGTCCGGCGCCGTCACGGGTGTGGTCGCCGAGCGCAACGGCAAGCAGGTGCGGATCCGCGCCCGCCGCGGCGTGCTGCTGGCCAGTGGCGGCTTCGAGTACAACGAGGAGATGCGCAAGCGCTACCTGCGCGAGGGCGGCAAGGACAACTTCAGCGCCGCCGCGGTGGAGAACACCGGTGACGGCATCATCGCGGGCGAGAAGCTGGGCGCCGCTTTGGATCTCATGGACGATGCGTGGTGGATGCCGTCCTTCAGTCGCCCCGACGGCATCAACCAGGTGCTGGTCTCGGAGCGCTCGATCCCGCGTTCGATCATCGTCGACCAGCACGGCAAGCGCTTCACGAACGAGGCGTCGCCGTATGTGACGTTCGTGCACGATCAGCTCGCGGGCGGACACGAGCCCACCTGGTTCGTCTTCGACCACAAGGCCAAGGGCCGCTACCCGATCGGTGGCATCATGCCCGGCCAGAAGTTTCCGAAGGCCTGGCTGGAGAGCGGTCTGATCCAGACCGCCGAGACCGTCGAAGAGCTCGCGGCGAAGATCGATGTCCCGGTGGCGGCGCTCGCCGACACCGTCAAGCGGTACAACGGATTCGCCAGGGCAGGCCGGGACGAGGACTTCAACCGGGGCGCCAGCGCCTACGACAACTACTACGGCGACCCGACCCTGGCGCAGCCCACGCTGGACGTGCTGGACCAGGGACCCTACTACGCGCTGCGTACCCGGGCCGGGGACCTCGGCACCAAGGGCGGGCTGGTCTACAACGAGAAGGCGCAGGTGCTTCGTTCCGATGGCGAGCCCATCGCGGGCCTCTACGCCACCGGCAACACCTCGGCCGCGGTGATGGGCAACGACTACGCCGGTGCAGGCGCGACCATCGGTCCGGCAATGGTGTTCGGCTACATCGGCGCGCGGCACGCCGCCGGGGTCAACTAGGAGACGAGGCGACCATGCAGGAACTGAGCTGCACCAGCTGTGGGAACCGGGTGTTGGTGGAGAAGTACAGCCCCACCCACACCAGCATCCAGTGGCTGGCGGACGCGGAGGAGTCCTGCCCCGAGTTCGCGCGGCAGGCCGCGCTCGGCATGGACAGCAAGTGGATCCCCACCTGCACCGCGTTGCGTGACTCGATCGAGGAGGCCGCGATGAAGGGTGTGCTCGAGACAGACGCGCTCCGCAGCTATCCGGTTCCCGGTCGCCTGGACTGATCCGAGCCAGACCCGTTGACCCAATGTCACATTCGTTCAGTTCGGCCGAACGAGTGTGACATTGGGTCACGGTCGTTTCTGGGGCCTAACGCCCGAGGAACTCCAGGGTGAGGCGCTCGAAGTCCGCCTTGCGCTCGATCTGTGCCCAGTGCCCGCAGCGCGAGAACACGTGCAGTTCCGCGTTCGGCATCTGCCGGAACGGGAACAGGCTGCCCTCGTAGGGCAGCATCCGGTCGTCCCGGCCCCAGACGAGCAGCGTCTCCTGCTGCACCTGGGACGCCCTGGCCCACAGCTGCGGTCGGTCCGCGAACCGCGGGTCGGAGAACGTCTGAAAGATCTTGAAGGTGTTGGCGATCGCGCCCGGCGCAAGGGCGTTCGCCAGCCGCTGATCGATCAGTTCGTCGGTGACCACCGCGGGGTTGCCCACCATCGTGTCCACCCACGCGACCATGCCCTCGCGCGTCGGGTTCGCCAGGAACTCGAACAGCCGGCGTGAGCCCTCGCTCACCGGCGGCGCGAAACTGTTGACCGCGAGCCCGCCGGGGCCCATCAGCACCATCCGGCGCACCCGCTCCGGGTGGGCCAGGGCGAATTCCGTACCGACGTTGCCGCCCATGGAGTTTCCGACGATGTCGACGCTCTCGATGCCGAGCTCGTCGAGGAAGAAGCGGATCGCGTCGGCGGCCACCCGCGGGTACACGTCGTTCCACTCCAGTGCCGGGCTGCGTCCGAAGCCGGGCATGTCCAGGACGATCGTGCGGTGGTGCTCGGCGAACACGGGGAGGTTCCCCGCGAAATTCGACCAGCCGCTCACCCCGGGGCCGGAGCCGTGCAGCATCAGCAGCACCGGCCCGGTACCCGCCTCGTGATAGTGCAGCTCGTACTCGCCGGTGATGGTCCTGCTGGTGCTCTCGTAATCAAGGGTGGCCGTCATGGAACTCCTTCTGGTGGTCGACATCACATTCTTCGGCTCCAAGGTAGCCAGCGCGCCTGGCGTGCGCGGCGATCTCGTACCGCTCATCGGGAGATACGGACGCGGTCGCGGGTGCAGCTGCCCTACGCTGCCCAGCCCCGTGGTGAGGGCTCGTGACGATCGTCTCGTGGCGGGCGGCGCCGGACAGTGCTACACGCCCGATTTGCCTATTTACCTCTGCATTTCGGTCCGAATCGACGCGCAAACCGCTCGGATCTCCCGCTGGGCGGAACAACGGATGGTGCTGGGAGGGCATCGCGAACTGTGATGTCGATTACACATTCAGTCGGCAAGCACCTGGTGAATGTGAACACCCACCACATGCCCGGCTCGAATCCTCGTCGGTCTCCGACACCGAGTTCGCGGAACACCCGAAAGGACCCGATGATGGTCGCTCCAGCTCAACCCGGCGGATCTGTCCCGCCGCAGGTTCAGGACGCACTCCCGCAGCGGTGGACGCCGCGGCTGATCTTCTCCCTGGCCTCGATCGTGCTCGTGCTCGAGATGCTCGCGATCAGCTACATGATGATCTCGATGGCGATCCCGGCGATCGCCGGGCACTACCAGACCACCCAGGGCGCGTGGCTGCTCACGTCGTTCCTGCTCGTCGGCGCGATGACCGCGCCCCTGATCGGCAAGCTCGCCGACATGTACGGCAAGCGCAAGCTGCTGCTGGCGTGCATCGCGATCGCCGCGCTTGGGTCGTTCGTCTCGGCGATCGCGGGGAGCTACGCCGTGCTCATCGTCGGACGCGCGCTGTCCGGCCTGCTGGTGCCCTGCCTGTTCCTGAGCTACTCGCTGATCCGTGACGTGTTCCCGGCCAAGACGATCGCGCTCGCGGTGAGCATCGCGACCAGCGGCATGGGCCTGATCGCCATCCCCGCCCCGTTCATCACCGGCTGGCTGATCGACAACCACGGCTTCCGCAGCATCTTCTGGTTCTTCGTGATCGGCCTGGTGATCCTGGGCGGGATGATCTTCGTGAGCACCGACGAGTCCACGGTGCGGCTGCGCTCGCGCCTGGACTTCCTCGGCGCCCTGCTGCTCGGTGGCGGTATCGCCGGCATCCTCATCGCGATCAGCTTCGGCCCGACCTGGGGCTGGAAGTCAGGCTCGACCCTGGCCTACCTGTTCGGTGGCATCGCGCTGGTCGTGGCGTGGCTCGTCTCCGCGGCCACCATGAAGGAGCCGCTGATCGACCTCAAGGTGCTGCGTCGCCGTCCGGTCATCCTGACCGCCACCGCGGCCGGGTTCATCTACGGCGTCAGCGGCCTGTACACGATGCTGCTGCCGATGATGGTCATGACGCCGGCGATCATGGGTCTCGGCTACGGGTTCGGTGTCGACGCCGAGGGCTTCGCGATCTTCCAGGCTCCGATCGGCGCCATGACCGTGGTCGGCGGCCTGATCGTCGGCGTGCTGGTCGGTCGCCACGTCAAGCCGCGTCCGCTGCTGGCCATCGGCATGGTCTCGGCCGCCATCGGTTGCTCCCTGACCGCCTTCTCGCACGACTCCAAGGGCACGCTGATCGTGTTCGCGGGCCTGGTCGGTCTCGGCATGGGCATGGGCTACGCATCGATCCCGAACCTGCTGATCGAGGCGGTCCCGCCGCAGCTGCAGGCGTCCACCGCGAGCATCGTCGGCGTGTTCCAGAGCGTGTTCCCGGCCGCGCTGCCGGTGATCGCGTTCACTGTCATGAACAACTCGCACATCGCGCCGATCCCCCTGGAGATGACGCAGGGCATGGCGTTCTACACCGACAAGGGCTTCCAGATCGCCTTCCTCATCGCGGCGGCCGCCGCGATGGCGGGCCTGGTCGCGGGTCTGCTGCTGCCGCGCCGCATCGAGCAGGTGGCGGTGCCCACCTCCGCGGCCGCGGGCGAGCCCGCGATGGCCACGGTCGACTAGTCGCCCGCAGGCGACACCTCGCCAGGTGAAGGGCACCCCGTCCGGTCCGACCGGATGGGGGTGCCCTTCACCCGTGTCCGGGCTCGGGTTGCCCACTGACCGGAACGGCACCTGGGAGTGGGGCCGCGGCGGTGGCAGCGTGGCGGGTAATCGGCGGGCTGAGACACCGCATCTTGAGACGGAGGTAGGCGATGACATCGGACCTGAGCTACGAGGGCACCCTGCGGGAGGTCACCACCGACGCGGGCGTCCTGCGCTATCACGAGGCGGGCGACGGTCCCCCACTGTTGCTGCTGCACGGGTCGGGCCCCGGCGTCACCGGGTGGCGTAACTACCGGGGCAACCTCGGGTTCTTCGCCGAGCATTTCCGTTGTCTCGTACTGGAATTCCCGGGCTTCGGCGTCAGCGACGACTTCGGCGGCCACCCGATGGTCACCGCGCTGCAGTCGGTTGAGGTGTTCGTCGACGCGCTCGGTCTCGACAGCGTCGACATCATCGGCAACTCGATGGGCGGCGGCGTCGGCATCAGCTACGCGATCAACCACCCCGACAAGGTGCGCCGGCTCGTGACCATCGGCGGCATCGGCAAGAACATCTTCAGCCCCGGCCCGGGCGAGGGCATCAAGCTGCTCCAGGAGTTCACCGAGGCGCCGACCCGCGAGCGCCTCATCCAGTGGCTGCACTCGATGGTCTACGACCCGGCGATGGTGACCGAGGAACTCATCGAGGAGCGCTGGACCCAGGCCACCGATCCGGAGACCCTCGACAGCGCCCGCCGGATGTACGGCAAGGCAGCATTTGCGCAGATGGTGAAGATGATGGAGGCCTCGGATGCGCCGCCGCCGTGGGCGATGATGCACAAGGTGAAGGCGCCCACGCTGCTGACGTGGGGTCGCGACGACCGGGTCAGCCCGCTGGACATGGCGCTGATCCCGATGCGCACCATCCCCAACGCCGAGCTGCACGTGTTCCCCAACTGTGGGCACTGGGCGATGATCGAGCAGAAGGAGGCGTTCGAGTCCGCCGTCCTCGCCTTCCTGCTGCGCAAGGACGCGGCGGGCAGGCCCTGACGCCACCGTCGCCTGGGAACAACAAGGGGGCTGTGACCTTCGGTCACAGCCCCCTCGTCGTACCTGAGGTCAGGCGCTGGCGCCCTTGCCCTCGCGCTCCGCAACCAGGTTCAGAGCGATGTCGACGAGCATGTCCTCCTGGCCGCCGACCAGCTTGCGCTTGCCGGCCTCGAGCAGCAGGGTGCGGACGTCGATGCCGTAGCGGGCCGACGCCGTCTCCGCGTGCCGCAGGAAGCTCGAGTACACACCGGCGTAGCCGAGGGTGAGGGTCTCGCGGTCCACCCGGACCGGCCGGTCCTGCAGCGGACGGACGATGTCGTCGGCGGCGTCCTGCAGGGCGAACACATCGCAGCCGTGCTTCCACTCGTACAGGTCGGCGACCGCGATGAACGGCTCGATCGGGCAGTTACCCGCGCCCGCACCGTGCCCGGCGAGTGACGCGTCGACGCGGTACACACCCTCCTCGACGGCGACGACGCTGTTCGCCACCGACAGCGAGAGGTTCTCGTGGGCGTGGATGCCGATCTCGGTGCCCTCGTTGAGGATCTCGCGGTAGGCGCGGACCCGGTCGCGGACCCCACCCATGGTCAGGCGTCCACCCGAGTCGGTGACGTAGACGCAGTGCGCGCCATACGATTCCATCAGCTTGGCCTGCTTGGCGAGCTCCTCGGCGGGAGCCATGTGGCTCATCATCAGGAACCCGGAGACGTCCATGCCGATTTCGCGGGCGGTCTCGATGTGCTGGGCGGAGACGTCGGCCTCGGTGCAGTGTGTCGCGATGCGCACCGACCGCACGCCCAGCTTGTAGGCGTGCTTGAGCTCCTCGATGGTGCCGACTCCGGGCAGCAGCAGTGTGGTCAGGCGGGCGTTCTGGATGGACTCCGCCGCGGCCTCGATCCACTCCCAGTCGGTGTGCGAGCCGGGACCGTAGTTCACGGACCCGCCGGCGAGACCGTCACCGTGGGCGACCTCGATGGCGTCGACGCCGGCGGCGTCGAGGGCCGACACGATGCGCTTGACGTCCTCCGGCGAGATCCGGTGGCGCACCGCGTGCATGCCGTCCCGGAGGGTGACGTCCTGGACGAAGATGGTGGGGTTGCTCATCGGGTGGCTTCCTTCTTCTGTGCGATCCGCTCCGCGATCTGCTGTCCGGCGGAGGTCATGATGTCGAGGTTGCCGGCGTAGGCGGGCAGGTAGTGTCCGGCGCCCTCGACCTCGAGGAAGATCGACACCTGGTGGGTCGGGCGGTTGCCGTCGACGACCAGGGTCTCGACCGGCTGGTCGGCGGGGATCTCGGTGATCTGAACCTGCTGCTTGAGGCGGTATCCGGGGACGTAGGCCGAGACGTCGCCGACCATCTTCTCGATCGACTGGCGGATCTCGTCGTGGGTGGCCGGGTCCGGCGCGTCGACGAGGCAGAAGACCGTGTCGCGCATGATGAGCGGCGGCTCGGCGGGGTTGAGGATGATGATGGCCTTGCCGCGCTTGGCGCCGCCGACCGACACGATCGCCGCGGACGTGGTCTCGGTGAACTCGTCGATGTTGGCGCGGGTACCGGGGCCCGCCGACTTCGACGCGATCGACGCGACGATCTCGGCGTACGCCACCGGGACCACCCGTGAGACAGCCGCGACCATCGGGATGGTGGCCTGGCCACCACACGTCACCATGTTCACGTTCGGCGCGTCGAGGTGGTCGTCGCCGTTGACCGCTGGGATCACATACGGCCCGATGGCGGCCGGGGTGAGGTCGATCATGCGCTTGCCGAGCGGGGCCAGACGCGCGTCGTTTGCGACGTGCGCCTTCGCCGACGTGGCATCGAAGACGATCTCGATCTCGTCGAAGTTCGGCAGCGCGACGAGGCCCTCGACGCCCTCAGCGGTGATCGGCACGCCGAGCTTCGCCGCCCGTGCCAGACCGTCGGAGGCGGGGTCGATACCGACCATCGCGCCCATTTCCAGGTGCTCCGAATGGTTGAGCACCTTGATCATCAGATCGGTGCCGATGTTGCCCGATCCGATGATCGCAACCTTGACTTTGCTCATGCTTCCTTCTCTCCCACGAAACTGGCGGTCACGGTGCCGAGACCGGACACGGTGACGGTGACGGTATTGCCGGCGGCGACGGTCGCCATCGGGCCGAGGGCGCCGGACAGGATGACCTGACCGGCGAGCAGCGGCTGGCCGAGGTCGCGCGCCGCGCGGGCGAGCCACACCACGGCCTCGATCGGGTCGCCGAGGCAGGCGGCGCCGTTTCCGGAGGAGACCTCCTGGCCGTCGACGGCCATCGACATGACGACGTCCACTGGATTGATCTCGTCGAGCGTGCGCTGCTCGGATCCGAGGACGTAGACACCGGACGATGCGTTGTCGGCGACGGTATCGCCGAAGCGGATATCCCAGTTCTCGATGCGGCTGTCGCAGATCTCCAGTGCGGCGACGGCGTACTCGATCGCGCCGCGGACCTGGGCGGCGTCCAGCGGGCCGTCGGCCAGGTCGGCGCCGAGCACGAATGCGACCTCGCCCTCGATCTTCGGCTGGATCAGCAGGCTCATCGGGATGTCGGCGCCATTGGCGTACGCCATGGTGTCGAACAGGACGCCGAGGTCGGGCTGGTCGACGCCGAGCTGCTGCTGGACGGCGACCGAGGTCAGGCCGATCTTGCGGCCCACGACTGTGGCGCCGGCCTGCTGCCGGAGGTCGTTGACGCGCTGCTGGACGGCGTAGGCGGCGGCGAGGTCGTCGGCGCCGATCAGATCCCGCACCGGCGAGCAGGGCACACCGGCCGCGGCGGCGGACGCGAGGCGTTCCGCGGCGGTGGCGATGTCGGACTCGCTCGCCGCGATGGAGTTCGTGGGCTGGCTCATGGCCCCTACTGTTACGGGATCCGTGCGGCCGAACCAGCCCTTCGTCTCACTCAGCGATACGCTCGAATGATGACGGGCGCCGCGGACCTCGATACCGTGCTCGGCAAGGCGGTGACGATCCTGCGCGCCTTCCGGGCCGAGGACCAGGTGCTCACCCTCGCCGACCTGGTCCGACGCACCGGGCTGCACAAGGCGACCGTGCATCGACTCGCCGGTGATCTGGTCGCGAACCGACTGCTCGACCGCGTCGATGGCGGCTACCGCCTCAGCGGCGGGCTCTTCGAACTCGGGATGCGGGCTTCGGTCGAACGCAGCCTGCTCGAGGTCGCGATGCCCTTTCTGCAGGACCTGTACGAGCGAACCCACGAGACCGTGCATCTCGGCGTCCGGGAGGGTCACGACGTCGTCTACATCGCGAAGATCGGCGGTCACCGCCAGGCGAAGTCGCCGTCGCGAACCGGAGGACGAAATCCGTTGCACTGCACCGCGATAGGCAAGGCACTCCTTGCGCATGCGGGTCCGGACATCCAGCGGGAGGTGCTCTCGTCGCCCATGGCCAGGCGTACCGCGCACACGGTGGTGGCGCCGGGACTGCTGCGCCGTCAGCTGACGAGGATCGTGGAGACGGGCGTGGCCTTCGAACACGAGGAATCCGCCCTCGGCCTCACCTGTGTCGCCGCGCCGGTACTCGGGCAGGGCGAGGAGCCCCTCGCCGCCATCAGCGTCACCGGCCCGACCGGGCGGTTTCGGCCGGAGAGCCAGGTCGGGGCCGTGCGTGCGGCGGCCGCGGGGCTGGGGAGCACGTTGGCGCGGCGCGAGCGCCTCCGGTAGGACCGGCCGACGGCGTCCGGGGACGCACCCTCGGTCGTATGTAGAGTGCACATCGCACGCATGACGCTCCGTGCACCAGGACCGTTGCCCTCGTGCCCGGTGTCGACTTCCCGCACTAGTGAGGCACTGTGACTGACTCGATCGCTCACCAACAACAGCTCTATGTCGCCGACGGACTGTCCGACGACGAGATCGCGCAGCAGGCGGACCTGTACGGGCCGCTGACCGACAGCGTCCGAGAGCTGATCGAGATCGCGCTGCTGACCGAGGTCGACGACCCGGAGGTGCGCGCAGCGATGGAGCACATCGAGTCCGCCAAGCAGTTGCTGCGGAAGCGGATGATCCCCGGACCGTACGGCGTGCGCTGGGGCGCCTCGGGTCAGAAGCGGGCCTGGGGCAATGCCGCGGCCGGGCTGCGCAACGCGATCGCGCCGCCGTTGGTCATCGACTGCGACCCCGACGGGCGCGCGTCGACCGACTTCCACCTGGGGTCGGCCTACGAGGGTCCCGCCGGCCTCACGCACGGTGGTGTGTCCGCTCTGGTGCTCGATCAGGTGCTCGGTGCGGCCGCTGAGGCGGGCGGTGCGCCCGGCATGACCGGGACGCTGACTCTGCGTTACCGCCGCCCCACCCCGCTCGGCGCGTTGCATGCCGAGGCGCGCATCGATCGCCTCGAGGGCGTCAAGACCATCGTCGTCGGGCATCTCGCCGGGCCGGACGGTGTCTGCGTGGAGGCGGAGGGGGTCTTCATCCTGCCGCGCTGGGTTCGGGACAGGAACAGCGCCACGGTGTCCGATCCGGTCTGATCGCCGGGCGTCCGCCCCTACTCCTCCGCACGCTGTCACGGCTCGTCGTCATCACCTGTTCTGTCGTCGCTATGTGGCGTTCCGCTCACCCGGCCACGTCGTCGGACGTGGGTTTCGTTGTGTTCCATCGCTGTTCGACTGGCGCGATCGAGGAGTTCCCCGGGATGGTGGCGGTGGTTGACCCGCGGCCGCTGCAGCGGGTCGATGTGCGGGGGTGGGGTCCATCGACGGGAGGGTCGCCGGTAGCTCCTCGCCCGACAGGGTGCGCCAGGTGCCGAGCTTCCTCGCGGCGGTCACCCTCCGGCTCGCGTCCCCCGCGGAGATCTGCAGCACTTCGATCAGGAGCTTGTTGACCGACGCGCAGCCGTTCTTTCCTGGGAGTCCACGCTCGACTGATTCGACGATCAGGCGGTGCCCGATCGCGGCGGCCGTGCGCAGCGTGGCCTCCA
>Ga0105243_10003686_pt1 | contig 12317 bp, 10 predicted proteins | sample KBSM34metaG_FD_81525 | JGI IMG/M metagenome (GOLD analysis project Ga0105243, IMG submission 81525) | Miscanthus rhizosphere microbial communities from Kellogg Biological Station, Michigan, USA - KBS M3-4 metaG | ecosystem: Host-associated > Plants > Roots > Rhizosphere > Soil | place...
CCCGCCGGTGGTGCTGCTCGACGAGCCGAGCACGGGGCTGGATCCCCGCTCCCGTCAGGAGCTGTGGGACGCGGTCGACGAGCTGCGCCGGGCCGGCACCACCGTGCTGCTGACCACGCAGTACCTGGAGGAGGCCGACCGCCTGGCGCAGCGGATCGCGCTCATCGACCGCGGGCGGATCGCCGCCGAGGGCACGGCGGCCGAGCTGAAGGCCACGATCGGCCGGCAGCTGCTCGCCGTCCGGCTCGCCGACCCCGGGCAGAGCGCGCGCGCCGCGCTGCGGCTCGCGGACCTCTCGGCCGCGGAGGAGCCGCTCGTGGACGCCACCGCAGGCGAGATCCGCGTGCCGGTGGCCGATCCCGCCGTGTCCGCCGAGGCGGTTCGCCGGCTCGACGAGGACCGCGTGGCGATCGCGGCGATCGAGCTGCGCGAGCCCAGCCTGGACGACGTCTTCCTCACCCTCACCGGCCGCCCCGCCGAGCCGGAGCCGGCCGAACTGCTGCAGGTCAAGGAGGCAGCATGAGCACCCACACCGTCGCCGCGCCCGCGTCGCGCCTGACGCTCGCCGAGGCGTTCGCGGACACCCGCGTGATGACCGCGCGCCAGCTGCGCAAGATCCTGCGCCGGCCGATGTACGTCGTCTACCTGTTCGTGCAGCCGGTGATCCTGGTGCTGCTGTTCCGCTACGTGTTCGGCGGCGCGATCGACACCGGACGCGTCAGCTACGTCGACTACCTGCTGCCCGGCATCATCGTCATGACCGCCGTCTTCGGCTCGCTGACCACCGGGCTCGGGCTGACGGAGGATCTCGCCGCGGGCGTCGTCGACCGCTTCCGCTCGCTCCCGATGGCCCGCTCGGCCGTGCTCCTGGGCCGCACCGGCGCGGATCTGGTGACCAACACGATCACCTTGCTCGTGATGCTGGCCATCGGGCTGGCCGTCGGCTTCCGCCCGACGCAGCCGGTCTATGACGTGGTGCTGGCGCTCGTGCTCGTCCTGGGCTTCGCCTTCGTGTTCTCCTGGATCAGCGCGTTCGTCGGTCTCGCGGTACGCGACCCGGAGACCGCCCAGTCGATCGGGTTCATCTGGGTCTTCCCGCTCGTGTTCGCGTCGTCCGCGTTCGTGCCGGCCGGCACGATGCCCGGTGCGGTGCGCGCGTTCGCCGACGTCAACCCCGTCACGCTGGTCGTGGACGCCGCCCGCGCGCTGATGATCGGCGACGGCGGGGCACTCGGGCCGGCCCTCGGGACGTTGGCGTGGCTCGCCGGCCTGCTGCTGGTGTTCGTCCCGCTCTCGGTGCGCGCGTTCAGGAAGGCGTGATCGTGCGGGCCCTGCGCGTGCGCGGCAACGGCGCGTCCCGGGCGGTCAACCCGGTCGCGCCGGTCTACGCTTCGCGGCCCGAGATGGGCACGAACGGAGCCGCATGACGATCCGCTTCCCAGGCGAGTCGACCGAGTACCGCGCGGCGCGCGATCTCCTGCTCGAGGAGGAGATCGAGCTGCGCCGCGCGACGGAGAAGGTTGCCGCCCTGCGGCGCGAGCTGCCGCCGGGCGGAGTCGTCCCGGAGGACTACGTGTTCCAGGCGGCGGCAGCGGACGGAGCTCCGGGCGACGTGCGGCTGTCGGAGCTGTTCGCCGCAGGCAAGGACAGCCTCGTCATCTACAACTTCATGTTTCCGCGCGACCCCGACGACACGAGCCCCGGACCGCTGACGGGTCAGACGGCGCGCCTGCCGCTCGCAGAGGGGCCGTGCCCGTCGTGCACGGCGCTGCTCGACCAGCTCGACGGCGCAGCCGAGCACGCCGGCCGGCACATCAACCTCGTCGTCGTCGCGAAGACATCGCTCCCGCGCCTCCTCACGTTCGGCAGGGAGCGTGGCTGGCGACACCTGCGCCTCCTCTCGTCAGCGGCGAACGCGTACAACCGCGACTATCACGGCGAGACGGCCGAGGGGACCCAACGGCCGATGCTGAACGTCTTCCACCGCGACCGAGACGCGATCCGCCATTTCTGGGCGTCCCCGAGCTCTTCGACGCTCCGACCGAGCCCGGAGAGGATCCCCGCCACGTCGGCACGCTCGAGCCGCTGTGGAACCTGCTCGACCTCACGCCCGAGGGGCGGCCGGCCGACTGGTACGAGCAGCTGAGCTACTGACGCGCTCTCCAGGGGTCGCGTTCGGTCGGCGCGATCAGGCGACGTCGCGGTACCAGACCCGCAGCGGCCCAAGCGGTGAGAAGCCGCTCCCGATCGCGTGAGTCAGTGCGTCGCCACGCGCATAGCCGACCATCGATCGCGCCGGGAAGGCCGTTGCAGCGACGGCCTGGATGTCTCGCCAGACAGCCCCTCCGTCGGGCTGGACGCTGAAGACGTTCGAGACGCCGACGACGCGCCCGGTCGCGATGGCGACCGCTCCTGCGATGATCGGCCCGCGGTTGCGGTGCCGGCCGGCGAGGACGCGAATCGCCGAATCGGCGAGCAACTCGGCGCGGATGATGCCCTCCAGCCCCGCTGCCCGCGCCCAGGCGTCGATCTCGCCGGCGCTGTCGACGGCCGTCCACACAAGCGCGCGGGCGGCGGCACGCGGCGAGCGGTGAACGATCCAGCGTGCGTCGAACAGGACGCTGAACCCTTCTGGCACCAGATCAAGGCAGGCGAAGCTGTCCTTGATCGATGCCGTCCGTGACGGCATATGCGCGAGGACCTGCGCGACAGATGCGTCGGCTCGCAAGGTCACGGCATCCGGATAGAACCGAGGTGAGCCCTCTGGAGCGATCCACACAGCATCGAAGAAACGAGTCGCGAGCGCGTGCGAGCGGCAGACGGCGTCGCACCATCGGGCGTTGTTGTCAACAGCGTCCAGCGTCTCGGCGGTCATCGACGCTCGACTGTTGCAGACGTCGCGCAGCGACGGGCAGTGTGCGCATCCGCCGCGCAATGCCGACGGTCCTCATCACGGGCGCGACGGACGGCCTCGGCCTGCAGGTGGCCCGCGACCTCGCCGGCGAGGGTTGGACCGTGCTGCTGCACGGGCGCTCGCGCGAGCGCGGCGAGGCGGCGCTCGCCCAGGTGCCCGGAGCCCGGCTCTATCTGGCCGACCTCGCGTCGCTCGACGAGGTCCGGCGACTGGCGGACGACGTGCTCGCGCACGAGGACCGCCTCGACGTGTTGTGCAACAACGCGGGGTTGGGATCCGGCTCGCGCGACGCCACGCGCCGAGAGAGCGCCGACGGACTCGAGCTGCTGTTCGCCGTCAACTACCTGGCGCACTTCCTCCTCACGATGCGTCTGCTCGACCTGCTGCGGCGTTCCGCGCCGGCGCGGATCGTCAACGTCGCCTCCGCCGGCCAGCAGGCGCTCGACTTCGACGACCCGCAGCTCGAGCGGGGTTGGAGCGGCGCGCGCGCCTACTGCCAGAGCAAGCTCGCCCAGATCATGTTCACGCTCTCGCTGGCCGAGCGCCTGAGTGACGACGAAGTCAGCGTCACGGCGCTTCACCCCGCCACCTTCATGCACACCAAGATGGTGCTCGAGTCCCAGGGACGGAGCCTGAACACGGTTGCCACCGGCGCGCGCGCCACCGAGCGGCTCATCGCCGACCCCGCGCTCCTGGGCGTCACCGGGCGCTACTTCAACGGCACCGCGGAGGCGCGTGCCGACGCGCAGGCCTACGACGCACAAGCCCGGGCGCAGCTCTGGGAGCTCAGCGAGAGCCTGACGTCCTGAGCGGTCGTGGGCTCAGGAGGTGCGCCGGCCTTGGGCCGTGTCGCCTCCCAGGGACCCGTCGAGCCCCATGCGGCGATCGGCGTCTCGTTGTGCCGCATCCGCTTCGCGTGCGCGTACCGCCTCGGCCTGCTGCGCGGGCGACTCGCCCGTGCGTTGTGCCTTGTCGCGCTCGCGCGCTTCCTTGTTGTCACGGCGCCGGCGCTTCGCTGACTTCTTCTCTGCCAATGGTGCCTCCCGGGCGCTCGTGACCGGCGGGACGGCGGCCGAGCGCAGGTCGATGCGCGCCTGCGACGCGCGGTTCAGGCCTTAAGTGAAGCACCGTCGGCTCCACCGGCCGGTGCTCGGAGATCGGCGCGCTACCCTGGAAGGGTCAGACAGCGAGGGCAACCAGAGGGCGAGACCTTCAACTGAACGTCCCCTTCCCGCGAAAGCCGCCTGATCTTCTGATGGCCGAGAGTCCACCCACGGGTGGGCTTTCCGCGTTTAACGGGCCCGCGCCGGGTCAGGGCAGGATGTCGTCGAGCGTCGCCGTGAAGCGCTCGCCCGACTCCTCGAGCTCGCCCTCGATGTGCAGCCGCGCGGGGCCGGTCTCGGTCCACAGGTCGAGGAAGTAGGCCCAGCCCGGCTGCTCCGGGTCGTCGGACTTCGCGATCGCCTCGACCTGGTACAGCTCGCGCGGCGGCAGCACCAGCGGCTCGGGGCAGTCGTCCTCGATGCGGCGGCGCAGGTCGTCGACGGCGAGCCGGTTGCCGGACACGGCGCGGAGCTCCTCATAGTCGCCGTCGACGACGAGCTCGACGATGTCCTGCAGCACCCGGTACATCGCGTCGGGCATCGGCTCGAGCCCCTCCACGATCCCGTCCCGTCCGCCCAACTCGTCGCTCGGCGTCAAGCTGAGCCGGTTGTAGAAGTAGTCCTCGCACGCGGCCCGCGCCTGGCGGCGGATGCCCTTGGACAACCCCGCGGCGCCGAGCCCGAAGACTCCCGCCGCGATCGCGTCCTCGAGCGTCTCGTGCCGGCGCGTCAGCTGCGCGGTGACCGCGCGGCCGTGCTCCGTGTCGCGCGCCATCGACGAGCCGTCCAGCACGATCGAGGGAGCCTCGTGGCGGCTGTAGCCCGCACAGGCGCGCACGGCGGAGTGGAGGACGATGAGGTGGTCGCCCATCAGGCCCCCCGCGGATGCGGCCTCGCCGGCGTCATCCCGAGGGACGTGCGTCGAGGGCGTGGAGGGAGCGTCGGCACGACCTGCATCCTACGAACGCGGAACGAGCCGGGACGAGCCCTGGCGCGAGACGGACCTTCGCGGGCGCGGCTGTATCGTCGCGTCGTCATGCGGCAGCTCGAGATCCGGCTGCTCGGCCGCTTCGAAGTGCTGGTGGACTCGCGCGCGGTCCCGGCCGACGCGTGGCCGCAGCGGCGCGCGGCGGATCTCGTGAAGGTGCTCGCGCTCGCGCCCGGGCACCGCATGCCGCGCGACGCGGTGCTGGACGCGCTCTGGCCGCGACTCGGCGCGGACGCGGCCGCCGCCAACCTCCACAAGGCCGCGAGCTACGCGCGGCGCGCGCTCGGCGCGCGGGACGCGGTCGTGCTGCGGGCGGGCATGGTGGAGCTTGCGCCCGACGCCGAGGTCACGACGGACGTGGAGCGGTTCGAGCGCGGGGACGACGCCGCCTACGCGGGCGAGCTGCTGCCCGACGATGCGTACGCGGCCTGGGCGCTCGCGGCGCGGGCGCGGCTGCGCCGGCGGCAGCTCGAGCAGCTCCACGCACAGGGCAGGTGGGAGGAGGTGCTGCGGGAGGAGCCGGCCGACGAGGAAGCGCACCGCGCGCTTATCCGCCGGGACTTCGCGACGGGGAATCGGCTCGCGGCGGCACGCCGGCTGCGCCGCCTGCGCGACGAGCTCGGCCGCGCCGGCATGGAGCCCTCACCGGAGACATCCGCGCTGGCCGGCGAGCTCGCGCACGGGCCGGCCGTCCAGGCCGCGCGCCGTCTGACGGCGCCGCTGGAGGGCCGTGAGGCCGAGCTCGCCTCCGCGGCGGCCGCGCTGCGGCGGGCGGCCGCGGGCGAGGGCGGCGCGGTGCTCGTCACCGGGACGATGGGCTCGGGCAAGACGCGGCTCGTGGAGGCGGTGCTGGCGGAGGGCGAGACGCTCGGCTTCCACACGCTCCGGGGCGCCGCGCACGAGGAGGAGGGGCGGCTGCCCTACGCCCCGCTCATCGAGGCCCTCGACCCGCTCGGAGCAAGACGGCCGGAGCTGGTGGGCGCGCTCTCCGACAGCGCGCAGGCGGCGCTCGCCCGACTCCTGCCGTCGATTCCCGCTCCCGCTGCGACGGACACCGCGGCGGTGAGCCGCCACCGGCTCTTCTCCGCCGTCGCCCAGCTGCTCGCCGAGGCTGCGGCCGACCGCGGCGTCGTGCTCGCCGTCGACGACCTCCACGCCGCCGACGAGGCGACCGCGGCACTCGTCCACCACCTCTCGCGCAGCGCCGGCGAACGCCTGCTCGTGATCGCCGCGCTCCGCGACGAGCGGCTCCCCGAGCCGATCGCCGACGTCCGTACGAGCCTGGTCGAGCGCGGCGCCGCCGTCGAGGTGGCCTTGGGACCGCTCGGCCGCCCCGCGGTCGCGGCGGTCGCCGAACGCGCCGCCGGCCGGCCGCTCTCGCCCGCTGCGCTCGCCGTGATCGAGCGCTCGGCGGCGGGCAACCCGTTCTTCGTCGAGCATCTCGCCGCGTCGGTGGACGCCGCCGGCGAGGTGACGGTACCCCGGCGACTCCGCGACATCGTCGCTCGCCGGCTGGACGCACTCGCCCCGCTCGGCGAGCCGGTGCTCGCCGCGCTCGCCGTCATCGACGACGGCTTCAGCGCGTCGGACCTCGCGGCGCTGACCGGAGGAGAGCCGGTGGACGCGGCGCTGACCGCGGCGCAACGAGCCGGCGTGCTCGAGACGGTGCGCGGGCGGTACCGATTCGGGCACGCGCTCGTCCGCGAGGAGCTCGCGGCCCGCGTGCCGGAGGCGACGCTGCGCCAGATGCACGCGGAGGTGGCCGCGCTGCTCGCCGCGGAAGACGCGCCTCCCGAGGCGGTCGCGCATCACCTCGTGCGCGCCGGTCGAGTGCGGGAGGCGGTGCCCCTGCTGACGAAGGCCGCCGAGTGGGCCGCGGACGTCGGCGCGTACCGCGACGGCGCCGAGTGGGCCGAGCTGGCCCTCGAGCACGCGGACGCGCCGGCGCGCGCGTGGCTGCTCGAGCTGCGCGCGCGGTTGCTCCACGGCGCCGGCGAGAGCGGCGCGGCCTTCGCCTACGCCGACGCGATCGCGGCCGCGCCGGCGGAGCGGGTGCCCGCGCTGCGCGCGCAGCAGGCGCGCGCGTGCCTCGCGGCAGGCGATGTCACGGGCGCGCGCACGGCCCTCGAGGGAGGGCGGCCGGAGCGTCGCGAGGACGTCAGCGAGTTCATCATCCTGCGCGGCATGGTGGCGTGGCACCTCGGCGACTGGGAGGCCGCGCGGCAGTTGAGCACCGAGGCGTACGCGCACGCGCCGAACCCCGGCGAGTTCGCCACGCTGAAGGGGATGATGGCCCACCTCGACGGCGCCTGGGAGCAGCACGCCCGGCGGGAGCTCATGCACGTCTGGGACGCCACGTCGGAGCTTGCGGGGCGCGTCTTCGACGGCTACCTGTGCGTGACGGAGTACGTGCTGTGGGCCGGCGACCCCTACGAGCGCATCGCGAGCTTCGCCAAGCGGCTCCGCGCGCAGGCGCAGCGCGCGGGCGCGCGCCGCGGCGAGGCGTTCGCCGCCACCGTGCTCGGCGAGATCGAGCTCATCGCCGGCAGCCTCGAGGCGGCCCGTACGCACCTGGCCGACGCGGCCCGGCTCAGCCGCGAGGTCGGGGGAGCCGGGAGCGAGTCGCTCGCACGCACACGCCTCGGCGAGGCGCTGCTCCAACTCGGCGACCGGGCCGGCGCGCGGGCGCAGCTCGAGCAGGCGCTCGAGCTCGCGCACGTCTCCCCCGTCTCCCAGCACCTGCTCTTCCACGTCTACGCGGTGCTGATCCAGGTGCCGGACGACGAGACGGAGGCGCTCGCGATCATCGACCGGGCCGAGACGCTGTTCGATCCGCGGTGGGTCTGCCGGTTCTGCCCGACGGGCTACCACGTGGCCGCCGCGCGCGTCTGCACCCGCGCCGGCCGGCACGATCGTGCACGCGACTTCCTGGTCCGCGCGGAGCGGGGCGCGGCGGCCTCGCCGGGCGGTGCGTGGTCCGCCGCCGTGGCCGAGGCACGCGCCGAGCTGCTGCTGTCGGAGGGCGACGGCGGCGCCGCCGGCGAGGCGCTGCGACGTGCCGCGGAGGGATACGCCGCCGCGGGGCAGTTGCGCAGCGAGCGCCGGGCGCGCGCAGCACTGGCGCGGCTCGAGCGAGTGCAGCTCAACGCCTAGTGGTTCCGCACGCAAGTACGTGCGTCGTCAGGGGGTCGCTGGCGCCGCCTGGCAAGGACGCAGACCCGCAGGAATCCCTTTAGGGATTTCAAGTGGTCGAGGACACAGCCAGGCGGTGATCAGCGGCCGCCTGGCGGCGTGCCTACTTGCGTGTGGGGCCACAAGGAAGGTTTCGGGAAGGACCGCGGGTCAGGCTGCCCGGCATGCACAACGACCCAGGAGGCCTGGCAATGACCGCAGTGACGCAGGCGACGCGCAACGGCGTGGACACCGACGCGATGTTCGCCACCCTCGACCTGATCAAGGCGCAGCCGGAGCTGGCGACGTTCCAGTTCCGGGCCAGCAACCGCTGGCTCGGCGGCGCCCACAACCGCTCGACGATCAAGGGCTTCTACGCCGCCGGCGGCGAGGACACCACCCGCACGGAGGCGTTCGAGCTCGATGCCGGCGAACCGGCGATCCTGCTCGGGAGCGACACCGGCCCGAACCCGGCGGAGTATCTCCTGCACGCGCTGGCGGCGTGCCTGACCACGTCGATCGTCTACGTCGCCGCCGCCCGCAAGGTGGAGCTCCTGTCGGTCGAGTCGATCGTGACCGGCGACATGGACGTGCGCGGCGCGCTCGGCGTCGACGACGAGCCGCGCAACGGCTTCGAGCGCATCGGAGTCGCCTTCCGGGTCACGGGCAACGCGCCCGCGGAGAAGCTGCGCGAGGTCGTCGAGCGCGCCAAGCAGCGCTCGGCCGTCTACGACATGGTCACGAACGGCGTGCCCGTCGCCGTCGAGGTCACGACCGACTAGGAGCGGCCGCAAGGCGGCCGGGACACTCCCCGGCCGCCGGCCGACCGCATGACCGACATGGTTCAGCTCACCGCCAAGACCCATCCCGGCGCACGCCTGGTGCGCATGGCCGAAGCGCTCGCCGAGGAGTTCGCGAGCCGCGCGGCAGTCCACGACCGTGATGCGTCGTTCCCGCACGCTGCCATCGACGCGCTCAAGCGCGCGGGCTACCTCACCGCCCCGATCCCGGAGCAGCACGGCGGCCTCGGCGTCACGTCCGTGCACGATCTCGTCGTCGCCTCGAGCCGTCTCGCCAGGGGCGACGCGTCGATCGCCATCGGCGTGAACATGCACGTCGTCCTGCTGCTCAACATGGTGCGGCGCCGGCAGGCCGCCGTCGCCGCCGGCGACGACCGGCGCGCCGCTGCGTTCGGCGCCTCGCTGGAGGAGATCGCCCGCGACGGCGTGGTCCTCGCCGCGGCCATCAGCGAGCTCGGCCAGGACCTCACCCGCCCCCGCACCACGGCGACCCGGACGCCGTCCGGCTGGCGCATCGACGGCCGGAAGGCGTTCTGCACCATGGCGCCGGCGGCGACGGTGCTCTTCACCGCCGTCACCTTCGTCGACGACGACGGCGTCGAGCGCTACGGCTACGCGCAGGTCCCGGCCGACGCCGCCGGCGTCGAGATCCACGACGACTGGGACGCGCTCGGCATGCGGGCCTCGGGCAGCCATTCCGTGACGTTCGCCGGCGTGTCGCTCCCGCGCTCCGCACTGCGCGGCGGCTTTGCCGCGGGCGACGCGGACGCCTACATGGAGCGGAACCTGCTCGCCGGGCTGTTCCACGCCTCCGCGTCGCTGGGCATCGCCGAGAGCGCGGCGTCCGCCGCCGCCGGCGCCGCCTCGCGCCGCGGTGAGCCCGACGCGCGCACGCGCATGCTGATCGCCGAGAACGCGATCGACCTCGGTGCGTGCCGCGCCACCCTGGCGCGCTCCGCCACGCTCGCCGACGACTCCGACGAGGACGTCCTGGCGCTCTTCGTGGAGGCCCAGGCGGCCAAGGCGTTCGTCAACGAGGCCGCGGCGCGCATCGTCGATCGGGCGCTCGCCGCCTCGGGCGGCGCCGGCTACCTCAACGGCCACCCGCTCGCGCGCGCGTACCGCGACGTCCGCGCGGGCAGTTTCATGCACCCGCTGGGCGCCAACCGCGCGTACGAGCTGATCGGCGACGTCGCGCTGGGCCGCCGGCACGCCCTGCGCTGACCTCATGCCGCCCGCACACGCGATCCGGACGCCCGCGCCGGACCTCGACGAGCGCAGCCTGCGCGCCGCCTTCGGACGGTTCGCCACCGGTGTCGCCTTCGTCGCCACGGAGGTCGGCGGGACGCCGCTCGGCCTCATCGTGAGCTCGTTCGCCGCCGTCTCGCTCGAGCCGCCGCTCGTGTCGTTCTGCCCGTCGCGCGCGTCGATCACCTGGCAGCGCATGCGGCGTGCGGAGCGGTTCGACGTGCACATCCTGGACGCGCGGCAGGCCGGCTTCGCACGCCGCGCCACCCCGCCGGGTGCCGACCGCTTCGCCGATCCCGACGTCCTGCAGGACGCGGTCGCCTCGATCGAGTGCGACCTGGCGGCCGAGCACGGCGCCGGCGATCACTGGATCGTCGTCGGCCGCGTCCGCGGGGTGCGAGTGGCCCCCGACGCACGACCGCTCGTGTACTTCGGCGGGCAGTTCGGCGCGTTCGAACCGCACTGAGGCCGCCACCGGTCAGGAATCCGGACCATCGCGGTGCGCATCGCGGCGCCGGCGTCGCGTGGAGCGGACGAATGTGCGATGCCCGAAGGCTCACCGTGGGACGTACGCTCTCGCGCTCATGCTGCGCGCCTTCGTCCTCGCGGCCCTCGTCCTCGCCGTCGCGCCGTCCCACGCGGCGGCCGCGGCGCGCATCTTCCCGTCGGACCGGTGGACGGTCCGCGACCCCGCACAGGTGACCGGCAAGCGCGTCCACCTCCCGACAGCGGAGGCCTGTCCCTCCCGGCCGTCGGACTGCGCGGAGCTGCAGCGGCTGAACCGGCTCGACGGCTTCGACGTCGAGCCGCGGGTGCAAGTGAGCTTCGACCGCCGCATCGACGTGAGCCGGGTGAGCGCCCGCACGCTCTCGCTGCGCGCGGCCGGGGGCGGCCCGGCGATCGGGCTGGACCGGCTCGTCTGGGATCCGGCGAGGCGCATCCTCACCGGCTCACCCGTCCGCCAGTTGCGCCCCGCGACGCGCTATCGGGTCCGCGTCGCGGCGGCGCTCGCCGGCACGGCGACGTCCGACGCGTTCACGACGATGTCGACGACCGTCCAGCTGCGGCGGATGGCCGCGAGCGTGCGCGCGTCGAAGCCGGCGCTGCACGTCCTCGGGACGCTGCCCGCGGGCACGCCGATGACGCGCCTGATCGATCGCGGCGGCGCGACGCCCGACGCCGAGCCCGTGCCGGACCTCTCGACGACGGGCGCAGCGCAGTACGTGTTCGGCACCCTGGACGTCCCCACCTGGCTGCGCCCGGACCGCACCTTCGCCACCGTGCCCACGAAGCGCGCGCCGGCGCCGCTGGGACGCACGAGCGCCTCGTTCACCCTCATCGTCCCGGCCGGCACGCCGCCGTCCGGCGGCTGGCCCGTCGCCATCTTCGGCCACGGCTTCCTGCGCTCGCACTACGACGTCTTCCTCGCGGCCCGCGGGAACGCCGCGCGCGGCGTCGCCACGATCGCGATCGATGCCGTCGGTCACGGCGGCGGGCCGCGTGGCGCGATCGTCGCCGACGGCACCGTCATCCCCGCGCCCGGGCGCGGCCGCGACACGGACGGCGACGGCGTGATCAGCGATCTCGAGAACCTGCGCACGCCGCCGCAGCCGGACCCCGACGCGTCGTTCCTGCTCCGCGACGCCCTGCGCCAGAGCGCGCTGGACACGGTCGGACTTGTCACCGCGCTGCGCGCGGGCGTGCCGGCGCTGCCGCAGCTCTCGCGCACGGCCATCACCTACTACGGCCAGAGCATGGGCGGCATCTACGGCACCATCGCGGCAGCGATCGAGCCGCGCGTCGTGCGCAGCGTGCTCAACGTTCCCGGCGGGCCGCCCATCGACGTCGTCCGCCTCTCGCCCGGCTTCCGGCCCCTGTTCCTGGCCGAGCTCGCTGCCCGCCGCCCGCCCGTGATGGGCCCCTCGGCGACGCTCGACGAGCGGCTTCCGCTACGCGGCGAGCCGCCGGTGACCGCCCCGAGCCCCAGGGTGCTCGCGGCCGCGACGGTGATCGCCCGGATCGCCTGGCTGGGGCGGTCGGGGTCACCCGAGGCCTACGCGCCGCTCCTGCAGCCGGCCCGCACGCTCGTGCAG
>Ga0105243_10003687_pt1 | contig 12317 bp, 10 predicted proteins | sample KBSM34metaG_FD_81525 | JGI IMG/M metagenome (GOLD analysis project Ga0105243, IMG submission 81525) | Miscanthus rhizosphere microbial communities from Kellogg Biological Station, Michigan, USA - KBS M3-4 metaG | ecosystem: Host-associated > Plants > Roots > Rhizosphere > Soil | place...
CGCCCAGCGCAGGCATCGCGAGGAGACCGGGCTCTTCGCCGCCGAGGGCGAGGACCTCGTCGAGGCGGCGAGCGGCGAGGGGATCGAGCCGGTGTACCTCCTCGTCGCCGGGGAGACGGTTGAGGAGGAGTTGCTCGCGCGGGTCTCGACACTGCCCCATCCGGCCCGGGCGATCGGCGTGTACCGCCGGACCGACCTGCCGGCGAGCCCGCGCAGCACGTGCCTCGCCTTGTGGCGGCTGTCCGACCCCGGGAACGTCGGAACCCTGCTCCGGACGGCCGATGCGTTCGGCGCCTGCGTCGCGCTCTCGGACGGCTGCGCAGATCCGCTCTCGCCGAAGGCGCTCCGCGCCTCCGCTGGCGCGGTCTTCCGCACTCCCATGGTTCCGTGGGACACGCGCCCCGGCCGCTGCGTCGCGCTCGTCGCCCACGGCGGCCCCCCCTTGGCGGACACCGACCTCACGCCGCCGGTCACTCTCCTCCTCGGGGCGGAACGAGCGGGCCTGCCGGAGGAGCAGCTGACACGGTGCTCCAGGGCGACGATCGCGGTGGCGGACGCGGCGGAGTCCCTGAACGTCGCGGCCGCCGGCGCGATCGCCCTCTACGAGGCGTCGCGGGCGGGAGCGTAGGCGGCCCGGTGGAACCCTGGCGCACACGCTCGCGGCGGACGATCCTCGATCGCAGCCCCTGGCTCTCGGTGGAGGAGCGCACGGTCGAGCTGCCGGACGGGCGGGTGATCGACGACTGGCCGTGGGTCGAGTCGCGCGTGTTCGCGAATGTCGTCGCCGTCACCGAGGACGGGCTCTTTCTCGTCTTCCGGCAGACGAAGTACGCGGTCGACGGGCCGACCCTCGGTCCGGTCGGCGGCTATCTCGAGCCGGGCGAGGATCCTCTCGAGACGGCGAGACGCGAGCTCCGCGAGGAGACCGGCTACGACGCGCCGGAGTGGACCTCGCTCGGGCGGTACGCCGTCGACGGGAACCGGGGCTGTGGCGTGGGTCACCTCTACCTCGCGCAACGCGCGCGGCAGGTCGCGCAGCCGGCCGCCGACGACCTCGAGGAGCAAGAGCTCCTCACGCTGACCCGGGACGAGGTCGAGGCGGCCCTGCTCGCGGGTGGGTTCGGCGTCCTCTCGTGGGCCGCGGTGGTCGCGCTCGCGCTCGTGGCGCTGGACCGGGGCTGAAGCCCTACCAGGCCCCGCCGCCACCCCCGCCGCCCCCACCTCCGCCGCCGCCCGAGAAGCCGCCGCCGAAGCCGCCCGACCCGGAGGACGGCGGTGCGAGGGCGGAGCCGAACCCGGAGGCGAGGTCGCCGATCGACATCGCGGTGGCCCCGCTCCCCAGGTTTCCCTGGCCGGAGATCCAGTACAGGCTGCTCGCCTGGGCCATCGCCTCGGGCATCGCCATGTGGGCCGCCTGGAGCACCCGCTCGGCGATGCCGAACGCGATGCCGTAGACGAGGAGCCGCTCCCAGAGCGCCAGCGTCGCCGGCGGGGCCTCCTGGAGGCGCGGGAAGTCCTGCAGGTAGCGGCGGAAGGCGTCCCAGCGCTCGGCCTCGACCGCGGCGTCGCGACTGCGACGGCGCCAGAGCTTGCGACGGGTCGTCGCGCCGAACAGGACGGCGGCGTTGACGAAGGCGGCGAAGGCGAGCGCGAGCAGCACCACGTCGCTCCACCGCGGGTAGACCGACCGCCAGCCGTCGATCGCGATCCACGCGAGGATCGCGCCAATCGCGGCGAATACGACGAGCCCTGCGATGAGCGGCACGACGCCGATCGACCGGAACCAGGAGCGGTTCGTGACCTCCCCGGAGACGGCCGCCTTGAAGCCCTCGAAGCGCGGCGCCATCGTCGTCCGGTCGTCCTCGATCTCGCCGCGAAACTTCGACAGTCGCTGCGGGCCGTCGGCCAGGATGTCGTCGACGACGTCCGTGACGGACGTCTCCCACGTGGTGAGCTCGACAGGCGTTCCGTGCGAGAGCTCGAGATCGGAGATGCTCTCGTGCCGGAGGCCGCCCCAGACGCTGCGTTCGGTCGTGACCTGGTCCGCCTTGTAGTGGCCGCGCCGGACCAGGTCGAAGATCGTCGCGGTGAACTCGAAGGACCCCGCCTCGCCGCCCTGCCGCAGCAGCGTGGGGACGAGCGCCGCCTGGGTGTCGGTCGGCGGCTCCTGCTCGTACTCGCGGTCGTAGCCGGTGCGGATCTCGCGTCCGAAGCGCCAGAAGACGAGCGTCGAGATGGCGAGCGCGGGCAGGACGCCGAGCGCCAGGACGATGAGCGCCGTCCGCCAGGGATGCGCGACCGCGTCGTCGATCCGCTCCTTGTCGCGCTCGTACTGCTTCGCGTCGTCGAGCTCCTCCGCGACGATCGTGTCGAGCCCGTTGCCCTTCGCGACCCGCATGCCGGCCGTCGATGTGAAGGCACTCCGAGGGTAGACCGTGCGCAGCTCGACGAACTGGTGCGGGGAGACGTTCACGGCCCGGAGGTTCGCGCTCTTTCCGTCGATCGTGACGTCGCCGCGCACCCAGACGGGATGTCCCCACGCGCGGACGACGTTTCCGGGGCCGGTGGTCCTCGCCGACAGTTGAGCGAGCGATGCGTCCCACTGCGACCCCCAGACCTGGAGGTTCACGTCGACGACGTCGTCGTAGGCGACCGCGACACCGCGCATCCGGTAGCGGATCTCGAACGTCCGCACCTCGTCCTCCGCGCTGAAGTGCCAGACGACGCGCTCCTTGTCGCCGTCCTGCGTGACGCCGAACGTCCCCGCCGGGCTCGAGCATCCGATCTCGACGCAGCCGCCCGTTGCGAACGGCCGGCCGTTCTCCAGCACGCTCACCTGATCGATCGACTCGCCGGAGCGCAGGGGGATGTCGCGGTTCGCGCCGCTGAAGGGGCCGCTGAAGGCGTAGGTCAGCTTCTCGGTCACGAGCAGGCTGCCGTCCGCCTGCACGACGACCTGGACGTTCGCCTGCGGGAAGTCGAAGGACTTCGCGTGGACGCCCCCGGCGAAGGCGAGTGCGGCGATCGACGCCGCGAGGAGCGCCGCGCTACGACGCAGGTGGGTCACTCGGTGCGTCGCCGCCTGGCGCCGCCGGCGCTGTGGCCGGGGGCACGGAGGGCGCAGCGGTGCCGGCACCGGGCGAGAAGTCGACGCGGGGCGCTTCGCGCTGCGTCTCGTCGGTCTCGAAGAACTCGCGCTGCGCGAAGCCGAGCGGCCCGGCGAGCACCACACCCGGGAACGTCTGGATCGCGTTGTTGTAGGTGAGGACGGTGTCGTTGTAGACCTGCCGCGACACGGCGATCCGGTTCTCCGTCTCGGCGAGCTCGCTCTGGAGCTGACGGAAGTTCTCGTCGGCCTGGAGCTCGGGGTACGCCTCGGCGACCGCGAACAGCCGGCCGAGTGCCTGTCCGAGGATCCCCTCCGCCGCCGCAGTGTCCGCCGGGCCCTGCGCGCGCTGGGCGTTCGTCCGCGCCTCCGTGACGGCTTCGAACGTGCCGCGCTCGTGCGCCGCGTAGCCCTTCACCGTCTCGACGAGGTTCGGGATCAGATCCCACCGGCGCTTGAGCTGCACCTCGATCTGCGCCCACGCGTTGTCGACGCGGTTCCGGTAGCGGACGAACCGGTTGTACAGCGCGATCAGCGCGATGACGATCAGCGCGAGGATCACGAGGAGCACGATCAGCCAGACCATCGCCCGCGATCCTACAGGGGGAGAGGGAGCCGTCCACCCGCCTCGATAGCATCGCCCGCCGGGATGACAGCCGCACGCGTCTCGCGCATCAACATGACACCTGTCAAGAGCCTGCGTCTGCACCATCCCGAGTCCGTCGAGCTCGGCCCGGACGGCGCGCTCGACGACCGGCGGTTCCTCCTCGTCGACGACGGGCGCCGGCTCTACAACGGGAAGCGCGACGCGTCGCTCGTCCGGACGACGGCGAGTTGGGATCCCGGCTCGCGCGTCCTCTCCATGACCGTCCCCTCCGGCGAGGCGGTCGAGGACACCGTCGTGCGGTCGCGGCCCGACGTCGTCGAGGTGTACGGCCGGCACGTGCGAGGGCATGCGATCGAGGGCCCGTGGGCCGACGCGCTCTCCGACCTCGTCGCCCGGTCGCTGACGCTGATCGAGCGCGACGACGGCGCATGGGCCACGGATACGCGCCCGGCGACGCTCATCTCCCGGTCGTCGCTCGGCCTGATCGACGGCGACGGCCGGCGCTTCCGGATGCTGTTCGAGGTGGACGGGCTGGAGGCACTGGCCGAGGAGGCGTGGGGCGGTCGCCGCGTGCGGGTGGGCGAGGCGACGCTGCTCGTCGGCGACCCGACGCCCCGCTGCGCCGTTCCCTCGGCGAGCCCGGACACCGGCTGCCGCGACCGGGACGTCCTTCGCGAGCTCCTGGAGACGCGGGGGTCGAACGACGGCGAGTCGTGCCTCGGCGTGTACGCCGAGGTGGTAGAGCCGGGGATCGTGCGCGTGGGCGACGAGGTCGAGGTGCTCTGAGCAACGAGCTTCAGCCGCGACGCTTGCAGACCCAGATCTGGTCTTCGCCGCCCTCGTAGGGCCGGCGGTCGAACCAGCCGTAGAGCTCCTCGGCCACGAGGCCCGCGTCCTCGATCAGGGCGTTCCACTCGGGCGCCGACAGCCAGTGGAGCGTGAAGCTCGCGGCCTGCTCGGCGCCCCGGACGGAGAGCGTGAGCGTGCGGGCGCGCTCGTCCCAGTCGGCGCGCTCGAAGATTCCCGGCTCGCGCTCGAGCCAGATACCGTCGGTCTCCTCGATGTCCTCGGTGCTCGGCGCGAAGACGTCGAACACGAACCGGCCGCCGGGCTCGAGGAGAGAGGCGGCCGCCGTGAGTGCGCGCCGCTTCTCCGCCTCGTCCGGCATGTGGAGGAGGGAGCGGAACGGGATCACGACGAGTGGGACGCGCTCCGTGACCGGCGGCTCGCGGAGGTCGCCGTGGCGCAGGTCGAGGAGCTCGGACACGCCCTCGCTCTCCGCGTATGCCCGTGCGCGGGCGAGCATCTCGGGCGACTCGTCGACGCCGATCACCGGGATGCCGGCCTTCGCGACGGGTATCGCGATCCGCCCGGTCCCGATCGCCAGCTCGACGACCGTCCCGCCGGAGGCGACGGCCTGCTCGACGTAGAAGTCGACGTCCTCGACCACCGACCGCGACCACGGGTCGTAGATCTGCGCGATCTCGTCGTACAGCGCCTGGCCCGACCCGTCGTCCGCCACGCCGCGATTCAAGCAGCGATCGAGCCTTGTGACACAGTGTCACTTGCTAGCCTCGATCCTCCCATGGACGTCGAGGCGCTCGAGCAGGCGGCCCTCGCGGCGGTCGCCGCCGCGTCGTCGACGGACGCGATCGAAGCCGTTCGGGTCGAGTATCTGGGGCGCAAGAGCGAGCTGAAGCTCGCGCTCCGCGAGGTGCGCGACCGCGAGACGGGAATGACTTTGAACGCCGCCCGCGAGCGGATCGAGGCGGCGGTCGCCGCGCGCGAGGCGGAGCTCGAGCGGGCCGAGCTCGACCGGCGCCTCGCCGAGGAGCGCGCCGACGTCACGCTTCCCGTCGGCGGCTACGAGCGCGGTCACCTGCACCTGATCACGCAGATCCGGCGGGAGGTCGAGGACGTCTTCCTCGGGCTGGGCTATCGCGTCGTCGACGGGCGCGAGGTGGAGTCGACGCACTACAACTTCGACGGCCTCAACTTCCCTCCCGGCCACCCTGCGCGGTCACCGCTCGCGAGCCTGTTCCTCGACGCCGACACGCTGCTCCGGACGGAGACCTCGCCCTCGCAGGTGCGGACGATGGAGGCCCAGGCGCCACCCGTCTACATCGTCTCGCTCGGCCGGGTGTACCGCCGGGACACGCCGGACGCGACGCACGTGCCGGTCTTCCACCAGGTCGAGGGCCTCGCGGTGGACGAGGGCATCACGCTCTCCGATCTGCTCGGGACGCTCGACGCGCTGATGAAGGCGCTGTTCGGCCAGGAGCGCCGGACGGAGTTCCGGACGCACTACTTCCCGTTCACCGAGCCGTCCGTCGAGCCGTACGTCTCCTGCCACGTCTGCGACGGCGCCGGCTGTCCCGTGTGCCGCCACTCGGGCTGGATCGAGCTCGGCGGCTCCGGCATGGTCGACCCGAAGCTGTTCGAGTTCGTGGGCTACGACCCCGACCGGTACTCCGGCTTCGCCTTCGGCCTCGGGCTCGAGCGGATCGCGATGCTCCGTCACGAGTTCCCTGACCTCCGCGAGCTCTGGCGGAACGACCTCCGCTTCGCGAGGCAGTTCTGATGCGGGTTCCGCTCTCGTGGCTGCGGGAGTACGTCGAGACGTCCGCCTCCGCTCACGACCTGGCGCGCCGCCTCTCGATCTCGGCGCTCGAGGTCGACCGCGTCGACGACGCCGGCGTCGCCGACGTCGACGGCAACCTCGGGCGCTTCGTCGTGGGGCGGGTGCTCGCCGCCGATCCGCATCCGAACGCCGATCGGCTCCAGCTCTGCCAGGTCGACGTCGGCAACCCCGATCCGCAGCAGATCGTGTGCGGCGCGTGGAACTTCGGAGTCGGGGCGACCGTCGCCGTCGGGATGCCGGGCGCGCTGCTCCCCGGCTTCCCGGGACCGCTCGAGGAGCGGACGCTGCGGGGCGAGGTGTCGCGGGGGATGATCCTCGCCGAGGACGAGGTCGGCCTCGGCCCCGACCACTCCGGCATCATGCTGCTCCCCGCCTCGGTCGAGCCGGGGACGCCCCTGGCGGAGGTCCTGCCGCTCGCCGACCAGGTGCTCGACGTGACGCCGACCATGAACCGGCCCGACCTCCTCTCGCTGGTCGGGATCGCCCGCGAGGTCGCGGCGCTCTGCGACGGGACGCTGCGCCCGCCCCAACCGGACGATCCCCCGGTGACCGATCCCGAGCCCCTCGAGGTCGGGGTCGACGACTTCGGCGGGTGCCCGCGGTACATCGCCCGCGGGTTCCGCGGCGTTGCGGTCGGGCCGTCGCCCCAGTGGCTCCGTGCGCGCCTCCACCTCGCGGGCATGCGCTCGATCTCCAACGTCGTCGACGTGACGAACTACGTCATGCACGTGTGGGGCAGCCCGCTCCACGCCTTCGACCGCTCGAAGCTCGCCGGCGGCCGGATCGTGGTTCGGCGGGCGCAGCAGGGGGAGCGCCTCCGGACGCTCGACGGCACCGAGCGAACGCTGATCGCGAGTGACCTCCTGATCACGGACGGGGAGCGCCCGATAGCGCTCGCGGCGATCATGGGCGGGCTCGACTCCGAGGTCTCGGAGGGCACGACGGAGGTGTTGCTCGAGGCGGCAAACTTCGAGCCGATAGGCGTCCTGCGCACGTCCGAGCGGCTCGCCCTCCGCACCGAGGGGTCGAACAAGTGGGAGAAAGGCGTCGACCCGTACGCGGCCGAGCCCGCTTCGGTCCTCGCGAGCCGGCTCCTCGTCGACCTGGCGGGCGCCGAGCCGACCGGGTCGATCGACGTGAACGATGGACTGCCCGACCGTCCGGTGGTGGCGTTCCGTCCCGCCCGCGCGACCGCCCTGATCGGACTGGATGTGCCCGAGGAGGAGCAGCGGTCGATGCTCGGCCTCCTCGAGTTCGAGGTCGACGACGCGTGGCGGGTGACCGTGCCGACCCATCGCGCCCGCGACGTCACGCGCGAGATCGACCTCGTCGAGGAGGTCGCGCGCGTCGTCCTCGACCGCGTGCCGTTGACGATGCCGCTGCGGCGCTCGGTCACGGGGCACCTCACGGCCGAGCAGCGGTTCCGCCGGGCGCTCGAGGACGTGCTCGTCGGCGCGGGGTTCTCGGAGGCGTACACCTGGAGCCTCGCACCCTCCGACCCCGATCCCGACGCCCTGAGGCTTCCCGACCCGATGAGCGGCGAGCACGCCGTTCTCCGGACAACCCTCCTCCACGGCCTCGTCGAGGCCGCGCGGGTGAATGTCGACGCCGGCAACGAGGACGTGCGCCTCTTCGAGATCGCCCGGGTCTACCTGCCGTCGGGCGAGCCGCTGCCCGACGAGCGGTGGCGCGTCGGCGGGATCGCGGCGGGCGGGTTCGGTGTCGCACGCGGCGCCGTCGAGTCGCTCTACGAGACGTTCCACGTCCCGCTCGAGGCACGCCGGGCGACGCTCGCGCACCTCCACCCGGGCAAGGGGGCAGAGACCGACTCCGGGTGGTTCGGCGAACTCCATCCCGCGCAGCTCGAGGGCGCCTGGGGCGTCTTCGAGCTGGATATCGCCGCCCTCATGGCGCCGCTGCCGGAGCGGATCCTCTACGAGGACGTGATCACGTACCCCGCCGTCCGCCAGGACATCGCCGTCGTGGTGGGGGAGGACGTCGAGGCGGGCTCGATCGTCGCCGTTGCCCGCGAGGCCGGAGGGGACGAGCTCCGCGACGCCCGCGTCTTCGACGTCTACCGCGGCGAGCAGGTCGGCGAGGGCCGGAAGTCCGTTGCCGTGCACCTCGCCTTCCAGGCGCCCGACCGGACGCTCACCGACGAGGAGGCGGATGCGGCCCGGAGCAGGATCGTCGACGCGCTCGCCGAGCGGGTCGGCGGGGAGCTGCGCGGCTAGCGGGTCCTAGAGGACCTTTCCGCCGACGTACCAGACGGGGCCCTGCGTCGCGACGTTGTCGGTGTCGGAGACGACGCGGAGCACCGAGACGTCGCCCGTGATCGCCTCGCCGTCGAGCCGCTCGAAGCATCGGCGCGCCATCTCCGGGGAGACGCCGTAGCCCTTGCGACGCGCACAGCGGAACGTGAATCCCACGAGCTCACGGTCGCGCGTGGGGTTGATCGGGGCGCAGAGGAGCGCGGCGCGCGGGAGGAGCGAGCTCGAGTGGATCTCGAGCAGGCAGAGGAGGTCGCTCCACCCGGACGGGAGCTCGCCGAGCGCCGCGTCCCACGCCTCCGCGGCGGGGGTCCCGGTCCGCCGCGCGGCGGACTGGGACTCGGACACCGGCTCCCGGACCTCGAGATCGGCCTGCTCGAGCAGGCACCAGATCCGCGCCTGGTCGAGCCGGCCGAAGAGCCGCCGCGCGCCCTCGGGCCCTGACGGACCCCCCGCGCGCCGGACGACGAACGCGAGCTGCTCGCCTGCGTGGCCCACGTTCATCGGCCCCAGGATGCGGGCCGCCTCGGCGAGCTCGCCGGGCTGTTCGGTGCGAAGCCGGAGGGCGACCGTCTCCCAGTCGCCCGGGAGGCGCCGCTCGAGCGCCGCCCACTGATCGACGAGCTTCACGGCGGTCAGCATAATGACGCCCGTGAGCTGGGTCTCCGGAGAGCCGCAGGCACGGTCGAACACCATCGGCGACGGCTGTCGCGGCAGCTGATGGTGACCGACGTCAAGCTCCCCCGGCTCGGCCAGGGCATGGAGTCGGGCGTGATCGTCCGCTGGCTGAAGTCCGAGGGCGACACGGTCTCGAAGGGAGAGCCGCTCTACGAGCTCGACACCGACAAGGTGACGCAGGAGGTCGAGTCCGAGATCGACGGCGTCCTGACGAAGATCGTCGTCGCCGAGGGCGACGTCGAGGTCGGGGCCACGGTGGCGACGATCGACGCTGCGGATGGCGCCGGCGAGCCTCCGGCGGCGAGCGAGGAGGCCTCCGAGCCCGAGCCGGAGACCTCGTCCGCAGCTCCTGGCGAGCCGCCTTCGGCGTCCGGGAACGGCGACTCGGCGGACGCCGCCGCACCCGCCCCCGCTGCGAGCGCACCCGCCGAGGCCCCGGAGCGTCACGGCCGGCTCAAGGCCTCGCCCCTCGCGCGGCGCATCGCGCGCGAGCGCGGCGTCGATCTGGCCTCGCTCCACGGGACGGGCCCGGAGGGGCGGATCCTCGCCGAGGATGTCGAGAAGGCGGCCGCCGACGTCCCCGCGCCCTCGAGCGAGCCGGCTGCGCCCGCAGAGGTCGAGGTGCTCCAGCTCACCTCGATCCGCAAGACGATCGCCCGGCGTCTCACGGAGGCGTGGGCGGCGCCGGTGTTCCAGCTCGCGGTCTCAGCCGACATGACCGAGGCCCTCGCGCTCCGCGAGCAGCTCGTCGCGCGGCTCGCCGAGGGCGACGCCAAGCCGACCGTGAACGACGTCCTGGTGAAGCTCGCGGGGGTCGCGCTCGCGCGACATACCCCGGTCAACGCGACCTTCACCGGCGAGGAGATCCACCGGCACACGAGGGCCGACGTCGGAATCGCCGTCGCTGCGCCGCAGGGGCTCGTCGTCCCCGTCATCCGCGATGCCGGCAGGAGGACCGTGCAGGAGGTCGCCCGCGCCCGAGCCGACCTCGTGTCCCGCGCCCGTGACAACAAGCTGACCCTGCAGGACATGGAGGGCGGCACGTTCACCATCTCGAATCTCGGGATGTTCGGCGTCGAGCAGTTCACCGCCGTCCTCAACCCACCGCAGGTCGCGATTCTCGCGGTCGGGGCCGTGACGGACGAGCCGGTCGTTCGCGACGGCCACCTCGACATCGCGCCGATCCTCCGGCTGGTCCTGACGTGCGACCACCGAGCGATCGACGGGGCGGACGGGGCGCAGTTCCTGCAGACACTGGTCGCGCTGATCGAGCAGCCCTCGCTCGCGCTGTGACCGAGGACTCATCGGGCGTCGTCGTACGGCGGGGCGGGGCGCAGGACGTGCGCTTCCTTCGCGACATGCTCCATCACGCCTACTACTGGAAGGAGCGGGCGCCGGACACGGGGCCCGGCCCCGTCGCTCTCTACGTGAAGGCCTGGGGGCGCCGCGGCGACACCGCAGTGATCGCCCTCGACAAGGGCTTCCCGGTCGGGGCCGCCTGGTACCGGCTCTTCGAGGGCCAGCGACCGGGGTACGGCTTCGTCGACGAGGGAACGCCCGAGCTCGCGATCGCCGTGGTCCCGAACGCGCGCGGCAAGGGCGTCGGGACGGCGCTCCTCGAGGCCCTGCTCGAGCGCGCTCGGGGCGACGGCTATGCGGGCATCTCGCTCAGCGTCGACCGGGCGAACGCGGGCGCGATGGAGCTCTACGAGCGCCACGGCTTCCGGCGCGTGGCCGAGGACGCCGACTCGGTGACCATGCTGGCGCCCCTCGACTGATCTAGGGTTCGCTCATGGACGTCGACGTCGCAGTGCTCGGGGGCGGCCCCGCCGGCTACACGGCCGCGATCCGCGCGGCGCAGCTCGGCGGGAGCGTCGCCTGCATCGAGGCCGAGCCGAGGCTCGGAGGTACGTGCCTCCGAGTGGGGTGTATCCCGACGAAGGCCTGGGTGCAGAGCGCGCACGCCTACCACGACGCGCGCGAGACTTTCTCGAGGCTCGGTGTCCGGACGGCGGAGCCGGAGCTCGATTTCGCGACCGTCGCGTCCTGGAAGGACGCCGTCGTCGATCAGATGACGGGCGGCGTCGCCTCGCTCTTCAAGGCGAACGGCGTCGAGTGGGTCAACGGCCGCGGCACGTTCTCGGGGCCCAACACGATCGCGGTCGAGGGCGCGGAGGAGGTCGTCTTCAAGAGCGCGATCGTGGCGACGGGCTCGTTCCCGATCCGCCCGCCGATCCCCGGGCTCGACTCAGCCCGCTGCGTCGACTCGACGGGGCTCCTCGCCGCCTCCGAGGTGCCCGCGCGACTCGTGGTCCTCGGGGGCGGGATCATCGGCTGCGAGTTCGCCTCGATCTTCAACCGCTTCGGCTCCGAGGTCACGATCATCGAGATGCTGCCGCACCTGATCCCGACCGAGGACGAGGACGCCGCGAAGGAGCTCGAGAAGGCGTTCCGCAAGCGGGGGATCGCCCAGCACCTTTCGAAGCAGTGCACGCAGGTCGACGACCGCGGCTCGCACCTCACCGTGCACTTCGGGGACGGCGAGACGGCCGACTGCGACCTGATGCTCGTCTCCGTCGGCCGGGCTGCCCTCGTCGAGGGCGTCGGTCTCGAGGCCGCCGGGGTGGCGTTCGACCGCAAGGGAATCGGTACGGACGAGCACCGCAGGACGAACGTGCCGCACATCTACGCCGCGGGCGACGTCGCGGGCTACTGGCAACTCGCGCACACGGGCTTCCGCGAGGGAGAGGTCGCGGCGGAGAACGCGATGGGGCACGAGGCGACGATGGGCGAGCCGGCGGTCCCGCGTCCCATCTACACCGACCCCGAGGTTGCGGGCGTCGGGCTCACCGAGGCCCAGGCCCGCGAGGTGCACGGCGACGCCGTGGTCGTGGGCCGCGCTCCGTGGGTCGCCATCGCGCGCGCGGTGATGTCGGGCGATACGACCGGGTGGGTGAAGACGATCCACGAGTCCACCTATGGCGAGCTGCTCGGTGTCGTCATCGTCGGTCCGCA
>Ga0105243_10003688_pt1 | contig 12316 bp, 9 predicted proteins | sample KBSM34metaG_FD_81525 | JGI IMG/M metagenome (GOLD analysis project Ga0105243, IMG submission 81525) | Miscanthus rhizosphere microbial communities from Kellogg Biological Station, Michigan, USA - KBS M3-4 metaG | ecosystem: Host-associated > Plants > Roots > Rhizosphere > Soil | place: Michigan...
CACCGCAGTCGGCGGCGTGCCGGAGATCGCCGGCGAGGCGGTGCCGCTGGTGCCGCCGCGCAATCCAGAGGCGCTCGCGGCGGAGATCCTCCGCCTGCTGGAGAGCCCCGAGCTCGGCGCCGAAGTCGGAGCCCGCGGCCAGGAGCGGGTGAGCTCGCAGTTCACCGCCGCCGCCAACGCGGAGCAGATGCTGGCCCTCTACGAAAGACTGCGGCGGCGATGAGGCTGCAGGTCGTGATCTCCGAGATGGGCGTCGGCGGCGCCGAGAAGATGGTCGTCGAGTGCCTGCGGGACGGCGCCGCCCATGGAGACGAACTGGCGCTCCTCGGAGCGCCCGGACGGCTGGACGCGGAGCTGCAGGGGCTGCCGATCCGCCGCCGTGGATTGCCGACCAGCCGTTCCGCGCCCGCCCTGCTGCGGTCCCTGGGGATCGTCACCCGCTTCACCCGCAGCTTCCGCCCGGACCTCGTCCATTCCCACAACGTCAAGGTCACCGCCGTCGCCCGCTTTGGCACCCAGCTGGCGGCGCCGTTCGCACGCCCGCCGCTGCTGACGACCTTCCACGGGGTGCCGCTGGAGGAAGAGGACCAAGCAGTCAAGCTGCTGCGCCTGGCGGACCTCGTCGTCTGCGTCTCCGAAGACCTCAAAGGGCACCTGGAAGAGAAGGGCTTCCCACCGCAAAAGCTCGCGGTGATCCCGAACGGGGTCCCGGACCCGACGCCGCTGTCGTCCGTCCGGCGGGCGGAGATCGAGGCCGAGCTCGGCCTCGACGCCGAAGCCGAGGTGGTCTCGATTGTCGGCCGCCTGGTCCCCCAGAAGGCGCACGAGCGTTTCCTCCAGGCAGCCGCGGCGGTGAAGGAGAAACGGCCGAAGGCGAAGTTCCTGGTCGTCGGCGACGGCGAGCGGCGAAGCGAGCTGGAAGGCTTGGCGTCCGAGCTCGGCCTCGACCGGACCGTGCTTTTCACCGGCATCCGCTCCGACGCCGCCGACGTCATCGCCCGCTCCGACCTGCTCGTCTTCTCCTCCGTCTGGGAGGGCCTCTCGATCGCCGCCCTCGAGGCTCTGGCCCGCGGCGTCCCCGTCGTCTCCACCGACGTCGCCGGCGCTCAGGAGCTGCTCACCAGCGGCGCCGGCGTGATCGTCCCGCACGAGGCCGACGCTCTCGCGGCCGCGATCTCAGACGCCCTGGGCGACCCGGCCGCCCGCGAGCGGATGGGCAGCGAGGGCCGGCGACTCCACGCCGAGCGCTTCTCGGTAGCCCGGATGAACGCGGGCTACCGCGAGCTCTACGAGCAGCTGCTGACCCGCTAGCGGATCTTCCGCGGGTGCTTGCCCGGGCGGACCTTGATCGCGCGGGAGCGGGCGACGACCTTGCCCTTGCGATCGAGGCCGATGATGCGGTAGCGGTAGGCGTGGCCTTTGTTGACCCGGTGGTCGACCCGATGCTTGCGGGCGGTGCGGGCAAGCGGGCGGCTGTCGCGGACGACCTTGTAGACGCGGACGTCGACCGCGCTCTGCTTGTCGCCGATCGGGGTCCACTTCAGCGCCACCTTCTTGGCGGTGACGGTCCCCTTGACCTTGATCGCGACCGTCCGTTTTTTCGGCTTCTTCGTCGATTCCCGCGTCTGCGTGCCGGTGAGGATCAGGGCGCTGTGCGCCGGCATCGTCGCGCTGGTCGCGTTGGTCAGGCCCGACCCGGAGTAGGTCCCGCCGAAGCTGACGTTCTGGCTGGACCCGGTCGGGTTGACGAGGACGAGGCCGTTGGCGAAGGTGCGGCGGTGGACGCCGTTGCTGTCGCGCGTCTCCGCGGCGGCGGGCGACCCGAGTTCGTATTCGTATTCGGGCATCCAGGTTTCGCTGGTGTAGTTCGGGGTGAAGGCGTAGGAGGCGGTGCCGTTCGTGCCCAGCAGCACGGTGCCGTATCCGAACCGCGCGGCCTGCGTCTCGCCGCTGCTGCCCTGGGTGAAGCCGATGAACTGTTTGCCCTGGGAGGCCGCGTACTTGACCTCTTCCAACTGCCGGGTCCACTGGCTTTCCGAGCGGTAGCCTTCGCCGCTGTTGCGGCCCCACTTGACGAACATCTCGTCGAGGGCACCGTTGACGTACTTGAGCCAGCTGTTCTGGGTCGAGCTGTACTCGACCCAGGTGGCGAAGTTGGCGATCGCGAGCTTGCCGCTGGCCTGAATCCGCGGCCCGATGTAGGCGAGGGCCGACTCCGTCGCCGCGGAGTAGGCGGCGTCGTTCGGGTACTTCGCGACCTGCGACTCGTCGGTGGCGTATTTCATCGTCGGGTTGACGTCGTCGAGGAAGACGCCGTCCCAGCCGCGAGCGGTGACTTCGGCGACCACGTTGTCAGCCCAGCGCTGTTGGTAGGCGGGGTTGCCGATGTCCATCGCCCAGAGCCACTTGTAGCCGTCGGAGGAGATCGGTTCGCCGGCGAAGTTCTTCAGAAACCAGTCGGGATTGGCTTCGGCTTCCTGCTTGGAGACGCCCGTCGAGGTCGAGCTGGTCTTCTTTTCGGCCGCGAAGCTGAAGTTCTTGTAGACGAGGACCCTGAGCGACGGGTTCTTCGACTTCAGTTCCTGCATCCGATTGGTTTCCCAGGACTGGAGGACGACGTAGGACTGCCGGTTCGGGGTCTGGGACCAGTCGGCGGTCGCGGCGGCGCTGTCATAGGCGGCGCGGGTGTAGGTGACGGGGCTTGCCTGGGCGACGCCGAGCATCGTCAGCGTCAAAGCCGCAGTCGCAATGAAGATCGCAATGACGTTCTTGAGACGCGCGACGCCCACAGGGCACCGCCTCCTTTCGGTAGCTGGGCGATCTCGGAGAGATCCCTGGCTTTGCGCCCCCGCCTCGCGACGGGTTTGCCTTTTCGAGGGGACCGCTTATTGGTGCGGTCTCTTGATGCAAGTTAGATCGGCCTCCGGGGCGGATTTACCGAGCCCCTGCCGAACGTTTGGACGCCTGTCCTACTAATTCAGGAAGCGGTGAAAGCTTTATTGCGGGTCGAATCCTGCCCTCGCCCCAGCAGGCGGCGGTAGAGCTCGACGGCCGGAGCGGTCGTGTAGCGCCAGCGGAATTGCTCTGCGTGGGCGCGGGCGGCCAGGCCCAGCTCCCGCCCACGGGCCGGGTTGGCCAGGAGCTCAACGACGCCGGTCGCCAGATCACGTGGGGACTCGGCGACGATGCCGTGGCGGCCGGACTCGAACCCGACCCCTTCGACTCCAAGGCCGGTACCGACGATCGGGCGCGAGGAGGCCATCCCCTCGACCACCTTGAGCCGGGTGCCCCCGCCCGCCCAGAGCGGCACGACCGTCAGCGACGAAGCCGCGATCTCGGCGCCGAGATCGTCGACGAAGCCGATGAACTCGACCCCCGGCGTCGCCGCCGAGAGCTCTCGCACTTCCTCGGTGGCGCCGCTGCCGGCAATCCGCAGCCGCGCCCCGGGCCTGGCGGCGCTCACCAGCGGCCAACTCTCTCGCAGGAAGCGCGCCAAACCGTGCTCGTTCGGCGGGTAGTCGTGGCGGCCGAAGAAGAGAACCCGGTCCTCCTCAGCACCCTCGAGCGGGATCTCGAAGAAGTCATCGTCGATTCCGTTGGGCGAGACGATCAGCTCCGCCCCCGGGGCTTCCAGTTGCCGGCCATCGGACTCCGAGACGCAGAGGGTGGCGGTTGCGCGCCTCACCTCGCGGCGCTCGACCGTCCGCATCGCCTGCCACTGGCTCCACGCTCGCAACCAGGCGGGCGTGCCCGGTCGCTTCGTCTGGGCGATCGTGCGCAGCAGCTCTGAGTCGACGTTGTGGAGCGAGAGCACCCAGGGCACCCCGGCCAAAGCTTGGTCGTAGTAAGCGCTCTGGGTGTGCTCGATCTGCACGACGGTCCCGGGCTCGTGGACGAGTTCCCGCAGGCGCGCGTCGACGCTGGGGATGAAGGGGCTCGGCAGCCGCTTCAGGTGCTGGTGCAGGCGATGCTTGACGGTTGTCGGCGGCGCCGCCAGCACCTCCACAGTCCAGCCCCGCTCCCGCAGCGCGGCGACCAGATCCGGGTCCTCCCCATCGGTGGTGAGGATGTGCGGAACGAAGTCATCGGCCGCTGCCGCCTCGAGCAGGCGCAAGGTCCGCTTGCGACCTCCGTCGATCGGCGGAAACGGCAGGACCGGGCAGACGACGAGGAGTCGGTCCGAGGGCATTGCCTAGAGTCTTCCGCATCCTGGCGACCGCCAACCCCTCCCAGAGCTTCCCCGCAAGCGAGCGCCCGCAGGCGAGCCGGGTAACCGTCGTCATCCCCACCTACAACCGAGCCGAGCTGCTGGCCCAAACGCTTTCCAGCGTCTTCGCCCAGCAGCCGGCGCCGAGCGAGGTGATCGTCGTCGATGACGGCTCCACCGACGGCACCATCGACTACCTCGAGTCGGTCGACGTCTCGGTGCTGCGCAACGAGCGCGGTGGCTGGGGGCCGGCCCGCGGTCGCAACGAGGGCTTCAGGCGCACCAGCTCTGAGTTCGTCGCCTTCCTCGACTCCGACGACCTGCTCCTGCCCGGGGCCCTTGGCCGTCTGGAACGAGCACTCGAGGAGAACCCCGCCGCGCCTTTCGCCTTCGGACGCTGCCTGACCGCGCTGAAGGAGGACGGGCGCTGGCGGGCGACCGGGTTGATGACGGTCGACCCGGAGGAGATGAAGGCGCCGCTGCAGTCCCTCTTCGCCCGCAACTTCGTGCCCTCGGTGGGGACCGTCGCCCGTAGTGAGGCCGTGCGGAAGATCGGCGGCTATCCGCAAACCACCGCCTTCGCCGAGGACCATTACTTCTGGCTGCGCCTGGCCCAACTCGCGGACCCCGTCTTCGTCTCCCTGCTCACCTGCGTCTACCGGGTCCACGCCGGCAACCGCCACTCGCCGACGATGGCGGCAAGAGAAGTCGAGGAGTACTTGGCGCTTGCCCGCGAGGATCCTCGGCTGGCCCCCTGCATTCCTGTTCGCCTCGGCGTCGCCCTCTGCGGGTCATTCACCGCCAATCTCGGGCCCGGCGACCGCGGCAAGGCCCTCACCTCGGTCCGCAAAAACCTCCTCGCCCGCCGCCACAAAGGCGAGATCCTGCGGGCCGCCTACAAGCACTGGCGCGATCGCCGTCGCTGGGTGGAGGAAGGCCTGCGCCTGTGGGACGAGGATGATGAGCTCAGAGCCTGGCTTGCCCACTACTGAGGGAAGGCAGGCGGTCTCCGGCGCGACCGGGCGGGCGGTGTTGCAAGGCAGCACCTGGAGCGCTGCGCGCATCGTCGGTCCCCAGTTCTTCGTCCTCGTCGTCTCGGTCGCCGCCGCCCGTTTCCTCGGCCCCGACGGGATGGGGCGTCAGAGCTTCATCGCCTTCATCGCCCTCTCGGTGGCCGCGATCTTCAGAGGCGAAAACGCCCAGATGCTCACCCGCTACGTCGGCGAGGGGATCGGGGCCGAGCGGGGGCCGCAGACCAGAGGGCTGATCGCCTCGACCTACCGCGTCGGACTGCTCGGGGCCGCGGTCGGCGCGGCGGCGATGATCGCCGCCGGGCTGCTCGGCGCCGAGCCGGCGGCCGCCTGGGCGCTGGCCGGCGTCGGCTGCGGGCTCGCGATCGCGCAGGCGATGCCGAACGCGATCCTCAGCGGCACCCTGCGCTGGCGCGAGACCTCGATCGTCGGCCTCACCACCGGCGCCCTCGCGGTTCCCGCGACGATCGCGGTGCTGGCGGCGGACGGCGGGATCACCGGCTTCTTCGCCGTCGAGACCGCGGCGATCGCGATCAACCTCGTCTGGTCGGAGATCCTCAGCCGGCGGGCGATGCGCGACCTCGGTCCGGAGGTCGCCCATGACAAGACGCTGGAGCGCCGGGCTTGGAGCTTCGCCGGACTGACGACGGTCTCGATCGTCCTTGCCACCGTCGTCTTCAAACGCTCCGAGTTCTTCTTCTTGCAGCACTATGCCGACGACGCTGCGATCGCGATCTACTCGATCGCCTTCGCCTCGGTCTTCGCGATCACCGCCCTCACCGAAGCGCTCGGTAACACGGTGATGCCAGCCTTTGCCACCCTCTTTGGCGGCGGCGCGGACGAGCGGATACGACTCGGGTTCGAGCGAGGCCAGCGCCTTCTGATCCTCTTCTCCCTGCCACTGACCGCCGCCGCGATCGCACTCGGGCCGCAGCTCCTCTCGCTCGTCTACGGCAGCGAGTACTCCGAAAGTGGCGAGCTGGTTCAGATCATGGCCCTCGGAATCCCGCTGCTGGCCCTGATGGGCCTCGCCCGGGCCTACCTCGGCGGCCTCGGAAAGGTCAAGCCGATGCTGGTCACGACCACCGTCGCGGCCGCCGCCAACATCACTCTCGCCTTCGCCCTGATCCCTTCCCAAGAGGCGCGGGGGGCGGCGCTGGCAAACCTCGGCAGCCAGCTGATCGCCGGGGTGATCACGATCGCCTACGCAGACCGTTTGCTGGGCCGCCGGGGCATCCACTCCCGGACCCTCTTCGCCACCCTCCTGGCCTCGGCGGCGGCGGCGGTATCAGGTTGGGTGGTGGCCGAAGAGCTTGGAGGCGCGCCTGGGGTCATCGCCGGCGCGGTCGCCGCGGCCGTCGGCTTCATCGCCGTGGCGGCGCTGGTCAAGCCGATCCGGCCCGACGACGCCGACTGGCTGCGCGGAAGCACGGCCGGAACTCCCCTGGCGCGCGCGGCCGACCTTGCCTGCCGCGCCTTCGCCTCCGCCGCCCCGGCGGCTGCCTAAGCAGCCTCGCCGGGTTCTTTCCGGGGGACCAGGACCAGCCGCTTGAACTCGGCGACGAGAACGCCGTCCTGGTTGAGGACGCGGGTGTGGACCTTGACGACGCCGCGGTCAAGCTTCGATTTCGAGGGCTTCACGTCCAGAACCTCGGTCTCGCAGAAGAGCGTGTCGCCGTGGAAGACGGGGTTCGGGTGGCTCAGTTCTTCGGTCGCGAGGTTGGCGATCGCCTTGCCCGAGACGTCGGAGACGGACATCCCCAAGGCGAGCGAGTAGACGAGCGGGCCGACGACGACGTTGCGACCCTGCTGCGACTTGCCGGCGTAGATGTCGTTGATGTGAAGCGGGTGGTGGTTCATGGTGATCAGGCAGAAGAGGTGGTCGTCGGCCTCGGTTACCGTCTTCGCGGGCCAGTGTTTGTAGACGGCGCCTACCTCGAACTCCTCCAGGTAGCGGCCGTAGCTGTGCGCGCCGCTTGCCTCGCGCTCGGCCTGGTCCGTCGTCAGCTCGTACTTCTGATCAGTCATCGGTGGGTTTCGCTCCTATCGTGTTGGCGGCGCGAGATGCTATCTGCCGCCCGCCGATCAGCGTCGCCCGTAGATCGCGAGGTAGCGGGCGTCGCCGCTGATCGCGAGCGCCTGGCGCCGGCTCTTGCCGAGGCTCTTGCCGTCAACCAGCCAGCGCAGGAAGCGGAGCTTCTCCCCGTGGCGCCGAATCGCCGGCGGCGCCAGCACGAAGGTCTGGGTGCCGGGAAGGAGTCGGGCCTTAAACGGCGCCAAGGCGCTGAAGGTGCCGAGTCGGAGTCGTACCCCCGGAGGCCGCGAAGCGAGGCGGAGCAGCGCCTTCGTCGGCGTCGGAGGCGTGATCACGGGCGGTGGAGTGCTTCCACCGCCCGTGGCCGGCTGCTCCGGCTCCTGTTTCGGTTCTTCTTTCGGCTCTTCGGGTTCTTCGCCGGGCTCTTCGGGTTCAGGGATGAAATGGGCGACAAGGTCGACCGATTCGGTGTCCGTCGCGTCGTGGATCCTCGCGCCCCCGTCCGACCAGCTATCGAAGACGTAGGGCTCGCCGTTGACTTCGGCGGTGGCGGGTGCGGCGACGTTGACCTTCCCGCCAGCCATGGTTTTTTCGCGCATCAGCCCGGTGGCGGAGCTGCCGTTCAGCGTCAGTTCGATCCCGGCCGGGTCGGATTCGACCCCGATTTCGATTTCCCGCGGATACACCTCCACCTCCGCGCTCGCGCTCATCCCTCGGGAATCGGTGACGGTGAAGATCAGCCGCAGGTGCGAGGGGAACTCGTGTTCCTCCGGGGCGAAGGTGCCGCTGGCCGAATCGAAGTTGCTGAGCAGGTGCTCGTGGCAGGCATCTGGACAGTGTTTGAGCCTGAATTCCCAGTGCGGCGTCAGCCCTGAGCCGAACGACTCGCCGTCCGGGTCCGAAGCGGACCCTTCGAATTCGAACGGCTCGCCGACGACCCATTCCAGATTCTCATCCGGCTTCTGGATCGTGACGCCGGTCGGGGGGCCTTTGTCGCCCGGGAAGAGCAGAACGGTTTTGGTTTCGACATGGTTGAAGGGGTCCCGGATTCGCACCGCCGCGGTCACATTGACCGGGTCGACATATTCGTGCTGGGTAATGCTTTCGTTGCCGTAGGCGCCAAAGGAGCCGTCGCCGTTTAGGTCCCAGGAGTACTGGAGGCTGTCGCCGTCGGGATCGCTGGATCCAGAGGCGTCGAATTTGACTTTCAGCGGCAGTTCGCCGTAGGTCTTGTCAACGTCGAGGTCCAGAGTCGGCGCCTGGTTGCCAGGGAAGTAGAGGATCTGCCAGATCTCGTCGAAGTAGAAGTTCGGCACGTAGAGGTTCCCGTCGGGCCCCTGGACAATGTCGACCGGGGTGAAGAGGGTGTCGCCGCTCTCGTGGACGAGGAAGTTCTTGATCGTCGAGGGGTCGGGCTGCCCGTCCGCACCCGCTTCCATCGTCCAGATGCAGCCACGTGAGGCATCGGTGAAGAAGAGCGCGTCGTCGTACTTGTCCGGCAGCACCGCCGAGGGGTCGACCCCGGTCGGGTCGTAGAAGAAGAGGCCGGCGACCGAGGATCCGGCGGAGGGATTGCAGGCGTCTCCCGGGAAGAGATGGCCGTCGTAGCCGGGCGTGAACGGGTGCGGGTAGGAGAAGAAGGGGGCGCGGACGGAGCTCGGCTGAGCGTAGAGCGACTCACAGAGCGGCTTGTCGACGGCATCCCAGCGGGAGCTGACGAGGCTGCCGGCGGGTCCGCCCTCGAAGCACGGCCAGCCGAAGTTGACGGCTTTCTGACCCGCCGCCGGCGGCGAGGTGAGGTGGTTGATCTCCTCCCATTCTTCCCAGCCGACGTCGCCGATGTAGACGTCGTCGCTCCCCGGCTTGACCACGAAGCGGAAGGGGTTGCGCATCCCGTAGGCGAGGATGCGCGGGGCCTTCGGGTCGGCTTCGTTCTGGGCGTTCAAGAGCGGGGTGACGCTGAACGGGTTGTCGGAGAGCGCCTGGCCCGTGTCGGGGTTGACCCGGATCAACGAGCCGCCGTAGTCGGTCGGGTCGCTGGCGGTCTGCGCCGTGCGGACGTCCTGCGAGCGCAGGGAGCCGCCTTCGTTCAGCGGGTCGTTGCAGGGATTCCCGAGCTGCCCATAGTCGGGAGTGCTCCAGCTGGCGCCGTCTCCGCCGGACATCAGCAGCGCCCCGCTGCTGTCGAACTCGATGTCGCCGATCGAGTGGCTGAGCTTCTGCTGGCACCAGCTGTTGATCAGCACCTGCTGTGGTGGCTCCTGGGCGCCTCCGACGGCGACGTCGGTAGCCGGATTGATTTCGATCCGCGCCAGTCGGCCGCTGACCAGACAGCCCGCGTCTTCGCTGGTATCGCAGTCATCGCTGCCGTCGGCGAGATGGGGATGGGGCGAATCGGCGGAGTCGCCGCCGATCGGCGCGTCGTAGGTGTAGCTGAGGTAGATGTAGGGATCGGCCGGATAGTTCGGGTCAAGCTTCATCCCGAGGATTCCGCGATCGCCGGCGGCATGCACCTCATCGAGGATGCTCGCGGTGAGGGTCGGGGTCGTGTCTTCGATCGAGTCGAAGGCGAGGATCCGGCCGTTGCGCTCGGCGACGAACATCGTCCCGTCCGGGGCGAAGTCGAGCGTGCTCGGTTTCTGCAGACCGTTGACATAGGTAGGCCCACTCGCCTTCGGCAGCGGCAGGACACGGGATTTGAATCCGGGCGGCAGCGTCAGGGCAGCCGCGGGTGCAGCGAGTGCCCCCAGCAGGAGGGGCATCAGCAGCCAGAGGAGGTGCCTGCGGCGGATCGCGTCGGCCAAGCGTGGGATTATGCCGCTAATGCGGATAGGGATCATCGGTCTCGGCTACGTCGGGCTGCCGCTTGCCGTCGCCTTCGCCGAATCCGGCTGCGACGTAGTGGGCGTCGACGTCGACCAAACGAAGGTTGAAGCGCTCAATGCCGGGCGCAGCTACATTGAGGATGTCCCCGATTCGGCGCTCGCGCCGATCACGGACCGGCTCAGCGCGACCACCGGGTACGACGAGCTCGCCGCGGCCGACGCGGTGATCATCTGCGTCCCCACCCCGCTCAGCGACGCGCGCGAACCCGACCTCACCTACCTGGTCGAGTCGGCGGAGCGCCTGGCCGCCGTGCTGCGAGCCGGGCAGCTGGTGGTGCTGGAGTCGACGACCTATCCCGGGACCACGCGCGAGCGCCTGCAGCCGATCCTCGAGGGATCGGGGCTGACCGTCGGCACCGACTTCCACCTCGCCTTCTCGCCGGAGCGAATCGACCCCGGCCGCACCGACTTCACCGTGAAGACGACGCCGAAGCTCGTCGGCGGCATCACCCCTGCCTGCACCGAAAAGGCGCGCGACCTCTACGCCCAGATCTGCGAGACGGTGGTCGTCCTCAGCAGCCCCGAGGCGGCTGAGCTCTCGAAGCTGCTGGAGAACATCTTCCGCTCCGTCAACATCGCCTTCGTCAATGAGCTGGCGCAGCTCTGCGACCGGCTCGGGATCGACGTTTGGGAGGTAATCGACGCCGCCTCCACGAAGCCCTTCGGCTTCATGCGCTTTGAGCCGGGGCCCGGGATGGGCGGCCACTGCCTCCCGATCGACCCCTTCTATCTCGCTTACAAGGCGCGCCAGTTCGACTTCTACCCCGAGTTCATCGAGCTGGCGGGGAAAGTGAACCAGGCCCAGCCCTCCTTCTGCGTCGAACGAATCGAGCGAGCCCTGAACGGGGTCGCCAAGCCGGTGAAGGGCTCTCGCGTCCTCATTCTCGGCGTCAGCTACAAGGGCGGCGTCGGCGACACGCGCGAATCGCCGGCCCTGAAGATCATCGGCCGCCTCCAGGACCTCGGCGCCGAGGTCTCCTACCACGACGCCTTCGTCCCGGAGCTGAAGGGCCACGGCCTCGCCAACGTTGACCTCGAAGAGGGCCTGCGGGAGACGGACCTGGCGGCGATCGTCACCGCCCACCCTGGCATGGACTACGAGCAGATCGTGGCGCAGGCACCGCTGGTGATCGACTTCCGCGGCGTCACCCGCGAGATCGAGGCCGACAACCTCCTACGCCTCTAGGGCTCCTCGCCCTAGTGCACTTTGCGGAGGCGGTTTCGTTCCTCCTGCTTTTCGACCACCTGGGAGATCAGCTTGACGACGTTGGAGTCGCCGGTCGTCTTGATGTGGCCGGTTTCGGCCGCGCGCCGGTAGCTCTTCAGCGTCCCTTTCTCGGCCAGCTCGTTGAACTGGGGACGATCGATTTCGACCAGCAGCCGCTCGTCCTGGGCCAGGTCTTTGCTGATTTTCGGCCCCGGCAGCTCGACCCGGTAGAGCTGGACGTCGTGTTTTGCCCGCAGCTCCAGCCCGAAGACCAGCTTCAGGTTCGCCAGGGCGGGGACTTCGGCCTGAAACCGCTCGACAGCGGTGCGGATCAGGTCCGAAGTCGACGGCATATTCAGATGCTAGCCCTGATCAAATCTTGTGCCTCTGCAGCAGCTTCTTGCCGATCACCATGCGCTGGATCTCCGAGGTTCCCTCGCCGATCAGCAGTAGCGGCGCGTCGCGGTAGAGGCGCTCGATCTCGTACTCCTTCGAGTAGCCATAGCCGCCGTGGATGCGGAAGCTTTCTTCGACGCAGTACTTGCCGCACTCCGAAGCGAGAAGCTTGGCCATGCCGGCCTCGAGGTCGGAGCGCTCGCCGGCGTCCTTCATCCGCGCCGCTTTGCGGGTGACGAGGCGGGCGGCCTCGAGCTGGGTCGCCATGTCGGCGAGCTTGAACTGGATCGCCTGGTGGTTGGAGATCGTCTTGCCGAAGGTCTTCCGTTCCTGGCTGTAGCGGAGGGCGAGCTCCAGCGCCCGCTGGCCGATGCCGACGCCGCGGGCGGCGACGTTGACGCGGCCGACCTCGAGCGCGTCCATCATCTGCACGAAACCCTGGCCGAGACCGGCCTCCTCGCCACCGAGGATCCGCTCCGGCGGGCACTTGTAGCCGTCGTAGACGAGCTCGGTCGACTCGACGCCCTTGTAGCCCATCTTCTTGATCTTGGGCGG
>Ga0105243_10003691_pt1 | contig 12309 bp, 10 predicted proteins | sample KBSM34metaG_FD_81525 | JGI IMG/M metagenome (GOLD analysis project Ga0105243, IMG submission 81525) | Miscanthus rhizosphere microbial communities from Kellogg Biological Station, Michigan, USA - KBS M3-4 metaG | ecosystem: Host-associated > Plants > Roots > Rhizosphere > Soil | place...
CGAGGCATGAGCACCGAAGGCGTGCGCGAGTGAGGATCGCAGCGAGGCACGAGCGAGGACCGGAGCGAGCGGGAGCCGAGGCATGAGCACCGAAGGCGTGCGCGAGTGAGGATCGCAGCGAGGCACGAGCGAGGACCGGAGCGAGCGGGAGCCGAGGCATGAACCGAGTCGGGGTCAGCCGACCGCGGGCGACGCCGCGCGCCGAGCAGACCGAAACCGGAACGCCTGCAATCATCTTCGATCGTGTCGGGGTCTCCTATGGTCGTGGCCGCAAGGCGACGCAGGCGCTGATCGACTTCAGCCTCCGGGTGGCGCCGGGTGAGACGGTCGCCCTGCTCGGGCCGAGCGGGTCGGGGAAGTCGACGGCCCTCAATGCGCTGGCCGGGTTCGTGCGGCCGACGTCAGGCACGGTCCGGTTGGACGGGAGCGACGTCACCGACTGGCCGCCTGCCAAGCGGGGCATCGGTGTGGTGCTGCAGTCATACGCGCTGTTCCCTCACATGCGAGTCTCAGACAACGTCGCGTTCGGGCTGAAGTCGCACCGGGTGCCGCGGGCGGAGATCGGGCCGCGCGTTTCGGAAGCACTGGACATGGTCGGCATGTCGGCCTACGGAAAGCGGCTTCCCCGTGAGCTTTCCGGAGGACAGCAGCAGCGTGTCGCGATCGCAAGGGCGCTGGCCATCCGGCCGAAGGTGCTGTTGCTCGACGAGCCGTTGGCGGCCCTCGATGCCCAGCTCCGCCACTCGACGCTGGCCGAGCTACAGCGGCTCAAGGAGTCGCTGCCCAACACCGCGATGCTCTACGTGACCCACGATCAGGCCGAAGCGCTGGCTCTGGCCGACCGGATCGTCGTGATGAACAGCGCCCGGTTGATGGACGTGGATACCGCTGAAAACCTCTGGAGGCGGCCGCCGACCAGCTTCACGGCAGCGTTCCTCGGCGGCGCGAACCTCATCCCGTGCACCGTCGGACGCGTCATCGGTACCTCCGCGTTGGTGAGCATCGCTCACAAGACCGTCAGCGCGGAAGCGCCGCAGCCCACGGTCGGCAAGGTCGATTGGGCACCGGAATCCAAGGCGCTGTTGTGCATTCGGCCGCATGCGATGAGGATCGTGTCGCTCGGTGAGCGCGATGCCCTGCGTGCCACGGTGGTCGCGTCCGTCTGGCGCGGGGCCACCACACGGCTGGTGCTGTCCGTCGGTGGGCTGCCGGATCAGCTCATCGACATCGACGCACCGGGCAATGCGCAGGTCGCGATCGGCAGCGAGGTCGGTGTCCGCCTGCCCGAACCGGCGGGCGTTCTGGTTCAGGCATCGTGACCGCGGTTCTCGACCAGCCCGCGCCCGCGGCTGATGCGCCGGCACGCCCGACGCCGAGACGGTCCAGGGCGGCGATGTGGACCGTGCCGCCGTTGTTGATCGTGCTGGTCGCCGCGGCCTACCCGTTGCTCCGGGTCTGCCTCGAGTCGACGAAAGTCGGTGACACCCAGCGGGGTTGGTCGACCTGGTCGGAGGTCCTGGCGTCACCGATGTTCCGTGACGCGTTGTGGCGGACGGTCTCGATAGCGGTGACGTCGACGGCGGGCTGTCTGGTGCTGGGCATGTTCCTCGCGATCGTCCTCGCCTTCGTGCCGTTTCCCGGCTCGCGCGTGGTGGGGCGGCTGATCGACACCGTCCTGGCACTGCCGTCGTTCCTCATCACGTTGGCGTTCACGTTTCTGTACGGAAGCGCAGGCGCGGTGAACGCTGCCATCTCCAGCCTCACTGGAGCTACGTCGCCGGCGTTGAACTTCCTGTACACACCCGTAGGAGTGATCGCCGCGGAGATCACCTTTTTCACGCCGTTCGTCGTGCGGCCGCTGCTCGCGTCCTTCGCTGTGCTGCCTCGCGCGCAGCTCGACGTCGCCGCCAGCCTCGGTGCCTCACCGTTGCGCGTGCTGCGCTCGATCGTCATGCCAGAGGTGTGGCCGGCGCTGATGGCGGGCGGCAGCCTGGTACTTCTGTTGACGCTCAACGAATTCGGCATCGTGCTGTTCACCGGCGCCAAGGGAGTGATCACCCTGCCAGTGCTCATCTACACCCGCGGCATCGTCACGTTCGATCTACCCGGGGCGGCGGTGATCGCCACGGTGCAGATCGCATTGTCGCTGATGCTTTACGGGCTGTACCGCATGGTGTTCGCGCGGTTGATGAGCGGTCGCGGAAGGGGGGACGCCGATGTTGTTGTGGAGCCGGCGAAGTAGGGCGGCCATTCTCGTCGGATTCGCCGTCGTCGTGTTGGTGGTGTTCGTCGCGCCGCTCGCCACCGTCGTGGTCGCGGGCCTGGCCGGATCGTGGACCGAGGCATTGCCGTCCGATCTCGGGTTCGGCCACTTCGACGATGCGCTGTCCGGCGAGAACCTGGCCAGCTTGTCGGTCAGCCTGCAGACGGCGTTCATTGCGGGTGGGATCGCGCTCATACTCGGCACGTGGGCTGCGCTTGCCGCGCGGGAGGCGCCGGTATGGCTCAGGCGAGTCACCGACGCGGTGTTTCATCTGCCCATCGCGGTCCCGTCGGTGGCGATCGGCCTCGGGCTGTTGATCGCGTTCAATTCGCGGCCGCTGCTGCTCGGCGGAACACGCTGGATCGTCATCCTGGCGCATGCCGTCCTGGTGTTGGCGTTTGCGTTCAGTGCGGTGTCGGCCGCGCTCGACCGCCTCGACCCTGCCTACCGGCAGGCGGCGGAATCGCTTGGCGCAGGCCCGGTTCGGGTGTTGCTCCGCGTCACACTGCCGTTGCTGTTGCCCGCGCTCGGCGCCGCCGCGGGTCTCGCGGTGGCGTTGTCGATGGGGGAGTTGGGCGCGACGGTAATGGTGTACCCCGCCACATGGAAGACGTTGCCGGTGACGATCTTCGCGCTGACCGACCGCGGGCAGGCGTTCCAGGCGGCTGCATGCACGACGATCCTGCTGCTGGTCACGCTCGTGGCGCTGGTGCTCCTCGGTCGGATCCGCGGCCGGGCGGCCCTGCGCTGACTCTCTTCCGGCGAGCAGACGCAGAAACGTGTAAAACCGGGCCTAGAAACACGTTTTTGCGTCTGCTCGCGCGGATAGGTGACCCCTACTTGAGCAGCGGGTCCCGGGGCAGCCCGAGAATCCGCTCGGCGATGGTGTTTCGGGTGATCTCCGACGTGCCGCCCGCGATGGTCATGGCCCGGTTGCCGAGATAGCTGCGCAACAGCTTCGGCGCCAATCCTGTCACCGCAGCCGAACCCGACAACTCCATGCCCAGTTCGGTGATCCGCTGTCCTGCCTCAGCCACCAGCAGCTTGGTCACGTTGCCTTCCGGTCCGGGCTCCGCGCCGGCGATCGCGCGGGTCGCCCTGCGCAGGTTCAGCAGCCGCAGCGTGTGTGTCTCCGCGATGCACTCGCCGGCCCGCCGCACGTAGTTGGCCGCGGCGGGCGAGGCGTCGAGCATCTTGACGAGATGATCAGGGCTGAAGCCGAAGGCACCACCGGAACCGCCGCCGATCGAGATGCGCTCGTTGCCCAGCGTCGCGCGGGCCACCAGCCAGCCGCGGTTCACGTCGCCGACCACATCGGAGTCCGGAACGAATACGTCGTCGAAGAAGACCTCGTTGAAGTGTGAGTCGCCGGTGATGCCGCGCAGCGGATTGACTTTCACGCCAGGAGCTTTCATGTCGATCGCCATCATCGTGACACCCGCGTGCTTGGGCGCGTCGGGATCGGTGCGCACCGTGGCCAGCCCCCACTGGCAGTACTGCGCCAGGCTGGTCCACACCTTCTGCCCGGTGACCCGCCAGCCGCCGTCGACCTTCTTGGCGGCCGTACGCACCGCCGCGGCGTCGGAGCCCGCACCCGGCTCGGAAAACAGCTGACACCACATCACCTGTCCTCGCAGCACGGGCTCCACCCAGCGCTCACGCTGATCGTCGGTGCCCGCCTGCGCGATGGTGAGTGCCACCCAGCCGGTGATGCCCATGTCCGGCCGTTCGACGCCGGTGAACTCCTCCTCGATGACCAGCTGCTCGAGCACGTCGGCAGCGCGGCCCCACGGTTTCGGCCAGTGCGGCACCAGATAGCCGGAGTCGACGAGGAAATCGCGCTGCTTGTCCTCGGGCAAAGACTGCAGATGAGCGACCGCCTCGCGGGCCTGGCTGCGGTAGGCATCCGCCTCGGTGGGCAGCGTAAAGGTTGCCCCGTGCGCCTGACCGGTGCGCTGGCCTTCCACGATATCGAGCAGCGGGTCGCCGCCCTCTTCCATCAGCGCCGCCAGTGTGCGGGCCCGCCGCAGGTACAGGTGGGCGTCGTGCTCCCAGGTGTACGCGATGCCGCCGTGCAGCTGAATGTTGTACTGCACGTTGAAGATCTGAGTGCGGATCGCGTGGGCGGCCGCGACCGCGGCGGGGAACCACGCGCTGTCCAAATCGTCGGCGCGGGCCGCGTCCCAGGCCGCCGCGGTGGTCTCCTCGGCATTGACCAACATGTTGGCGGCGTGGTGCTTGACGGCCTGGAAGGTGCCGATGGTCCTGCCGAACTGCTCGCGCACCTTGGCGTATTCGACGGCCATGTCGAGCGCCGCCCAGCTGACGCCAACCGCTTCGGCCGACGCCAGGATCCGGAACACCGTCCGTGCCTTGCGTGCGGCGCCGCGAAGCACCCGGTCCTGATCGACGGTGACGGCGCGCAGCGCGACCGACCCGACACTGCGGGTGGTGTCCAGCGAGTCCAGCGGCGTGATCGTGACACCGTCGCCGTTCGCATCGACGAGGATGACGTCCTCGCCGGCGGCGATCACCAGCACGTCGGCGTCCGGCGCGCCAAGCACGGCGGGGCTTTCACCGGTGACGACGAGGTCCGAACCGACCGTGACGTTGCCCGACAAGGCCAGCGCACCGACCGTGCTGCCGTCGGCGAGCCCTGGAAGTAGTTGCGCGCGCACCGAATCGGGTGCGCAGCGGTCGATCACAACGGCCGCTGCGACGGTGGGAAGGAACGGACCGGGCGATAGTTCGCGACCCTGCACCTCCAGCACGACGGCCAGTTCGGCAAGGCCGAATCCCGAGCCACCGTATTCCTCCGCGATCGCCAGGCCGTTCCATCCGAGGTCCTTGCCCGCCGACCAGATCTCTGACGGAGGGGCTGACCCCTTCTCCAGCGTGGCGCGGGCCGCCGCGCGGCTGTTCAGGCGGTTCAGCTGCCCGATTACGGAATCGGCGAGGTCAGTGTGTTCCTCGGTGATGGCGAGAGCTGACTTACTCACGTGGAAGTCCTCTTTACGGTTGACGGTCGTCGAGTAAAGCTAACGCGCCCGCGTCCACCTGCAAATACGTGATGCAGGTCACAGTCAGATGTCGTGTGTAGACATCTTCCCAATGTTGTCTGTTATTGACGCAGCCGCAGGGTACGCTCGCGCAATGACGGAGCGCCCGGACATGTGGAGTCGCGCCAGATGGTTGCTGAGGGCCGGTCCCGCCGACTACATGCTCGCGATGAGTGTGGCGTCGGCATCCCTGCCAATTATCGGGAAACGCCTTGAGCCACTTGGTGCCGCGACGGCGATGGGCATCTGGGGTTACCGCCGTATGCCGGAGTTCGTCGGCGCCAGCGCACGTTCCTGGTTCAACCCGGGCAGCGCCGAACTGCGGCGGCAGGACCGCGATGCCACCAACGCCGTCACTGAAGCCGCGCTGCGCGGCATCGTGGCCGCCAAGGAGCTGGCGATCGAGTGGCCGGCACCTGAGAGCACCCCGCCGCTGTGGAAGTTCCGTGAGCACCGTCGCAGCGTGCACCGCACCTCCGTGCGCTACGGCAACCTCCCCTCACAACTGCTCGACGTGTGGCGGCCCAAGGAGTTGCCAGTTGAACCTGCGCCGGTGCTGATCTTCGTGCCGGGCGGCGCATGGGTGCACGGCAGCCGCCTGCTGCAGGGCTACGCGCTGATGTCGCACCTGGCCGAGATGGGTTGGGTGTGTCTGTCGATCGACTATCGGGTGGCGCCACACCATCGCTGGCCTGCGCACATCACTGACGTCAAGACTGCGATCGCGTGGGCGCGGGCCAACGTCGACAAGTTCGGGGGCGACCGCAATTTCATTGCGATTGCGGGTTGTTCAGCAGGTGGGCACCTGTCGGCGCTGGCCGGACTGACGCCGAACGACCCGGAGATGCAGACCGAATTGCCGGAAGGCTCCGATACCTCCGTGGACGCAGTGGTCGGTATTTATGGCCGCTACGACTGGGAGGACCGGTCGACGGCGGAGCGGGCGCGCTTCGTCGACTTCCTCGAGCGGGTCGTGGTGAGGCGCAAGATGTCGAAGCACCCGGAGGTGTTCCGCAAGGCGTCCCCGATCGCGCGGGTACACAAGGATGCGCCGCCGTTCCTCGTGATCCACGGCACGGGCGACGGCGTCATACCGGTCGAACAGGCGCGAAGCTTCGTCGAGCGGCTGCGTGCCGTGTCGCATTCGGTGGTCAGCTACGTGGAGCTGCCTGGCGCGGGCCACGCGTTCGATATGATCGACGGCGCCCGCACCGGGTCGATGGCGACCGCAATCGGCTTGTTCCTCAACCAGATTCACCGAAGCCGGTCGCTCACGGGGGCCAAGGCGGTTATATAGGCTCCTCCACGTAGGAGGGAGCACGGTGAAGAGGCTCAGCGGGTGGGACGCGGTACTGCTGTATTCCGAGACTCCCACTGTGCACATGCACACGCTCAAGCTGGCGGTGATCGAACTCGACGACCTCGGGGGTCGGAAGTTCGGCATCGACGAGTTTCGTAAGGTCATCCACAGTCGGCTCTACAAACTCGACCCGTTCCGATATGAACTCATCGACATCCCGTTCAAGTTCCACCATCCGATGTGGCGGGAGAACTGCGAGGTCGACCTCGACTACCACGTCCGCCCTTACCGGGTGGACAGTCCCGGCGGTCGCCGCCAACTGGACGACGCGGTCGGCAGGATCGCTAGCACGCCGCTGGACCGCAGTAAGCCACTGTGGGAGATGTACTTCATCGAGGGCTTAGCCAACGGGAGGATCGCGGTGCTGGGCAAGATCCACCACGCGCTGGCCGACGGGGTGGCGTCGGCGAACCTGTTGGCGCGCGGGATGGATCTGCAGTCGGGGCCCGCCGATCGGGATTCGTACGCAATGGATCCCGCGCCGGGCCGCAGTGAACTGGTTCGCACGGCGTTCGCCGACCACCTCCGCCAGATCCGCCGTCTGCCCGGGGTGATGCGTTACACCGCACAGGGCATCGGCCGGGTGCGGAAGAGTTCGAAGAAGCTGTCGCCCGAGTTGACGCGGCCCTTCACCCCGCCGCCGTCCTTCATGAACACCGCGTCGACGCGCAGCGAAAGTTCGCCACTACGACGTTGGCGCTTGCCGACGTCAAGCAGACGGCCAAGCAGCTCGGCGTGACCATCAACGACATGGTGCTGGCAATATCGGCGGGAGCGCTGCGCAGGTTGTCGCTGAAGTACGACGGCCGCGCCGATCACCCGCTATTGGCTTCCGTCCCAGTCAGTTTCGACTTCTCGCCGGACCGAATCTCGGGTAACTATTTCACCGGCGTCATGATGGTGGTGCCCATTCAGCTCAACGATCCGCTGGAGCGGGTGCAGGCCGTGCACGACGCGGCGGTGGACGCCAAGGAAATCCACCATCTGCTTGGTCCTGAGCTCGTCAGCAGGTGGGCGGCATACTTCCCGCCTGCGCCCGCCGAGCGGTTGTTCCACTGGCTTGCGGACAAGGACGGCCAGAACAAGGTGCTCAACATACCGATCTCCAACGTTCCCGGGCCGCGTGAGCCGGGTCGTGTGGGAGGTGCGCTGGTGACGCAGATCTACTCCGTCGGGCCGCTGACCACGGGCAGCGGGTTGAATATCACCGTGTGGAGCTATGTCGACCAGCTCAACATCTCGGTGCTTTCCGACGGCGCGACGCTGCTGGACCCGCATGAGCTGACCGACGCGATGATCGATGCGTTCATCGAAATCCGCCGGGCTGCAGGGCTTTCCGAAGAGCTGACCGTCATTGAGGAGGCGGTGACTTGATTGTCGGCTCGGCCGACGGTGACTTGATTGTCGGCTCTGCCGTGGTCTGGTACTTCGCGTGCACCCACGAGAGGAACTCCTCCACCGCCTGCGCGGTGTAGTGCCCGCGCGGCGAACCGGAATAAAAGTCGAACGCGTGTTGGGCGTGCGGGATCTCTGCGTACGCCACGACGGACTTCGACGTGTCACGCATCGCCTCGGCGAACTCGCGGCCCTCGGGCACCGGGATGATCGAGTCGTCCTGGCCGTGCAGGATGAAAAACGGTGGCGCGTCCGGGCGTAACCGCATTATCGGTGACGCGTCGACGTATATCTGTTTGTGCTCGGCGATCGGCTTCTTCACCACGAATTTCTGCAGGAACGCGATGAACTCCTTGCGGCCGTGGCCCTCGGTCGCGACCCAGTCATAGCGGCCATAGATCGGAACCGCAGCCGCCACCGAGGTGTCGGCGTCCTCGAACCCCGGTTGGTATTGCGGGTCGTCGGGCGTCAACGCGGCCAACGCACACAGATGACCGCCCGCCGAACCGCCGGATATCGCAATGAAATCGGGGTCACCGCCGTAGGCGGCGATGTTCTCCTTGACCCAGGCCAGCGCGCGTTTGACGTCGACGATGTGGTCCGGCCAGGTATGCCTCGGGCTGACGCGGTAATCGATTGACACGCAGACCCACCCGCGCTCGGCCAGATGGCTCAGCAGCGGGTAGGCCTGCGGCCGCCGCATGCCGATCGCCCATGCGCCGCCCGGCACCTGCAGCAATACCGGCGCCTTGTCGTCGCGGGGCAGGTCGCGACGCCGCCAGATATCGGCGAAGTTGACGCTCGGGTGCGGGCCGTAATGGACGGTGTCCGCCTTCTCGACGTAGCGGCGGCGGACCAATTCGTTTGGCCACACACCGATCTGCGCGCGGCGTCGTGCGGGCTGCGACTGGGCGGCGATTGCCTCGTAGTCGTCACCCAGCGCCTCGCGCAGCGGTTCCTCGAAATACTGCTTCGACGCCACGTCGCGGCGCTGGATCAATAACAGCAATGCCCACGCGATGACGGTGAGCATCAGAGCGATTCGGCCACGGGTACCGCGGAAGTCGCCACGCAGACCACGGCGCACAGCGTCGAGTATCGACCCGGTGAGATACACCATCGACATTTCGCTGGTCGGCCAGCCGAACGCGAACACCGGCAAGGTGATGTAGCCCTCACGGGCGATCGGTCGCACACCGTTCGCGGCGTTCAGCAGCTCCGCTGTCGCGCGCAGCAATGGAAAGTGCCTACGCACGGCCGGCGCGGTCCTGTAGCTCGCGGCGCACGATCTTGCCGGTGATGCTGCGTGGTAGTTCGTCGAGGATCGTGATATCCCTGGGCACTTTGTAATTCGCCAAGTTCTCGCGGACATGCTGCTTCAGTACTTCCGGTGTAGCCGATGCACCGTCATTCAAAACCACGAACGCCGCCAGCCGATGACCGAACTGTTCATCGTCCACTCCGATGACCGATGCCTCCGCCACGTCCGAATGCGAGGCCAACGTCTTCTCCACCTCGATGGGGTAGACGTTCTCGCCACCGGACACGATCATCTCGTCATCGCGGCCGACCACGAAGAGCCGCCCGGCCTCATCGAGGCGGCCGATATCGCCGGACGACATGAACCCTTCGTGAAAGTCCTTGGTCTTACCCGAGGTGTAGCCGTCGAACTGGGTGGAGTTGCGGACGTAGATGGTGCCGACTTCGCCGGGGGGCACCTCGTGGAAATCCTTGTCGAAGATGCGGATCTCGGTGCCGCCCGCGGGCATTCCCGCGGTGTCGGGCGCGGCGCGCAGGTCTTGCGGGGTAGCCGTGGTGATCATGCCCGCCTCAGTGGCGTTGTAGTTGTTGTAGATGACGTCGCCGAACTGGTCCATGAACTTGACCACGACGTCCGGCCTCATTCGTGAACCCGATGCGGCGGCGAATCGCAGTGACCGTCCGCTGTACTTGCTCCGCACCTCGTCGGGCAGTTCCATGATCCTGTCGAACATCACCGGCACGACGCACAGCCCCGTGGCGCGGTGGCGATCGATGAGCTCGAGGGTGGCTTCGGGGTCGAACTTGCGGCGTGTCACGACCGTGCACGCCAGCGAGGCCGCGAACACCAGCTGGGAGAAGCCCCACGCGTGAAACATCGGCGCGACGATGACGACCGGCTCTTCGGCGCGCCATGGGGTGCGGTCCAGGATCGCCTTGAGGATGCCGGGACCGCCGTCGGTTCCGCCGGAGTGCTTGGCGCCCTTGGGACTTCCGGTGGTACCGGACGTGAGCAGAATGACCTTGCTTTTAGTACTCGCTCGCTTCGGCTCCCGGCCTGCGTGCTCAACGATCAACTTCTCGACCGTCGGCCCATCCTGGGGACCGTCGGTCCAGGCGACGATCCGCGTCGCACCGGGGGTGTCGGCCAGCGCGCGGTCGACGGTCTCGGTGAACTCCTCGTCGTAGATCACTGCATCGACGCCCTCGCGCTGCACGACCTCGGCCAGCGCCGGCCCGGCGAACGAGGTGTTCAGCAGCAGCACGTCAGCGCCGATCCGGTTGGCGGCGATCAATGCCGCGACGAAGCCGCGGTGGTTGCGCGCCATGATGCCGAGAACTTTCGGAGCCGCCGCGGCGGCGACATCGGGCCGGGGCTGGCCTTTCCTCAAATCCTGCAGGCCCGCGGCCAACGCGTCCGCGCGCTGGTCGATTTCGCGCCAGGTCAGAGTGCCGAGCTCGTCGACGAGACCGGGGCGGTCGGGGCAGCGCTGCGCGGCGGCGGCGAATCCGGATGTGATGCCCATGTTTTCGCGCTGCATCGCCGCGGCGATGCGCAGGTACTTGTCGGGCCGCATCGGCGCAAGCAGTCGGGCGCGGCCCATCGTCGCGAGGACGCCGAGGGTTTCTGTGAGCCGGTCGGTGATGGCCATGAGTCTCAGCCAAGCACAGGGAGCCTGCGCTCCCTGGCGAGTTCGTCAAGGGCCCGCTGCATCACATATCGCACATGTGCGTCGACCTCGTCGATGTCGGGGTTCTCGCCGAACTCGGCGACGATGTCGATCGGCGGCAGGACCGTCATGACGATCTTGGTCGGCAGCGGAATGTTGGGTGGGATCACCACGCTCAGGCCGAACGGGAACCCGAAGGAAATCGGCACGATCTTTGCGCGTGCCAGCCGTGCGATCGGCCCGAGGCGTTTGGCCAGCCATGTCCCACGCGAGAGGAAGATCTGCGTCTCCTGGCCACCGATCCCGACCGTCGGCACAATCGGTACCCCGGCGTTCAGCGCGGCCTTCACGTAGCCGGTACGGCCGCCGAAGTCGATCACGTTCTCCGAGAACGTCGGGCGGTACACGTCGTAGTCGCCGCCGGGGAACACCACAACGAGGCCGCCTGAGCGCAGCGCCTCATCGGCGTTCTCGTGGTTGGCGCTGATGTAACCGATCCGCCTGAAGAACTCCCCGGACGGCCCTGTCATGAGCATGTCGTGGCTCAGCGTGTAAAGAGGCCGGTCGTAGCCGTGTCGGTCGTAGAAGTGAGCCGAAAGGATCGGCACATCCATCGGTAACATGCCACCGGAGTGGTTGCTCACCAGCAGGGCGCCACCGGACGGCATGTTGTCGAGCCCGCGCACTTCCGATCGGAAGTAGCGCTTGAGGAACGGTCGGGTGACGCCCATGACGCGTTCCGTGAGCCCGGGATCCCACTTGGTGATCTCCGACGGTTTGACATCGGTTGAGCTCACGTCGGCCCCTTCCAGAATTAGAACATGTTCTAGTTATGCTACCTGACTATCCGCACCGGCAGCCGACCGGTTTAGAACTCACCGCGCCGGGCTACGTCGTGAGGCAATGACGACCGATCGCGGCGATTCATTCACAAGTCATAGGCTTCCGGCGCGAATGTCGGAATCGGTCGCCATCAGTTGTTGACGCCGCACGGCGGGCGTACACATCTGCAGTTCTGGCAGGGCTTCGATGTGGTGTCAGGGCAGGAAGTGGCCTTGACGTTGATCGAGCCGGACTGCGAGTGCCTGACGAGTTCGTGCACGAGATCCTGGCGCGCCGTCAGATCATGCGGATCGGGATGGTGGCGATGGCGGTCATTGTCGTCATGGCGGTGGTGGGGTTGGGTTCGACTCTGAACAGGCTGCTGGGCAATGACCACGGCACGGTCGCGTTCAAAACCGACAAGCTGGGGTTGACTGCACCGCCGTCGTCGGCCGGCCAACCGCCACCGGCGGCGGTACG
>Ga0105243_10003695_pt1 | contig 12300 bp, 13 predicted proteins | sample KBSM34metaG_FD_81525 | JGI IMG/M metagenome (GOLD analysis project Ga0105243, IMG submission 81525) | Miscanthus rhizosphere microbial communities from Kellogg Biological Station, Michigan, USA - KBS M3-4 metaG | ecosystem: Host-associated > Plants > Roots > Rhizosphere > Soil | place...
GCAACTGTTCACGCAGGCTCTTGAAGCTGGCGCACGCGCCGGTCTCGCCGTGAGCGAACAGCAGCAGCGTGCGTTTGCGCTCGCGGAGGCACGCGCCGAACGACAGGCACGCGACGCCGAACGCCAGCGCGAGTTCGAGGAAACGCGCCTGCTCAACGTGCAGCGGCTCGGTCAAGACGCGGCCCAGTTTCAAGAGCTACAAAAGCACCGGCTCGCGCAGGAGGCGAATCAAGCAGCGCAAGAGTCGCGGCTGCTCAACTTCCAGACCGGCCAGCTTGGCGTGAACCGCGACAGGCTCGCGTTGGATAAGCTGAAGCTAGCGCAAGGGGCAACACCGCTCGCAGGCGAACGCTACCTCAAGCTGTCTGAGGACGAGGCCGCCGCTGCCGAACAGAGCCGTCTCGCAGGCGACGTTGAAGGCTACCAGAAGCACACGGAGAAGTCGCAGTTGTGGCGCTCCGCTGTGCCGTCGCATCAAACGTCGCTGACCGTGGGCATGGACGAGGCTGGGCGACCGCTCGTCACGCAAACGTCCGGCGCACAAGCGGGCATCAACCCGCTGGGCAAGCCCACAACCGCGCTGACGACCAAGGCGCAGGAGAACACCGTCAAGTACGAGAACGCGCTCACGCTCATCAACCAGCTTGAGAAGGGGTTGACGCCGCGCGACGTGGGTGCTGCCGGTTTGCTGGGCGAGATGGTGCTCGACCGCACGCTGGCTCAGTTCGACCCGCGCTTCGCTGACAAGGACCGCATTGAGAAGCGCACCGCACTTGGCGCTCTGCGGGAATCGCTCTTGCGCACCGTCAGCGACGACCCACGCTTCAGTAACGTGGACCGCGAAAGCATCTCGAAGCTGCTGCCATCGACGGGGGCGTTCGAGAGTTATCCCGACGCGATGGCGCGTATGGGACAGGTCAAGAGCATCCTGACCGACCGCGTTGAGCGCTATGCGGGAGCGAGCGGCGTGCCCACTCCCCCCTCCGCCAAGAGCCGCAGCGCCGTTATCGCCGACTACAACAGCGCCGTCCAGCAACTCACCGACTCCGTCAAAGCTAAGCGCATGACCCCGGAGCAAGCCCACGAACGGGCGCAACGCCTGCACAAGTCGATGGAGGACGCGCTAGAACGCTTTCATTGAGCGATGCCTGACGAACTGCCAGTCCCACCGCCGCCCAAGCTGGAGGACTTCATGGGCGACTTCGTTGCGCCCGCTGCGGCCATACCCGGTGCCCCTTCCATCACGCCTCCCACTGAACGGGAGGCAGCCGCAACGATGGGCCAGCGCATTCGCGTCCGCCCGTTTGGCGAGCGCAACGTTGTCTCAGGCGTGCCGCTCGACACCGAAACGGGCGTCCCGTCGCTGACCTACTTCCAGACGAAGCTCAACCGTTTGCAGTCCGACCAGCTCGGCTATCTCAAGGGCATCTACGGCGACGAGAATGTGCGGCTTGCGGATACAGGCGAACCCATCATTCGCGTCGTCGATTCAACCACTGGCAAGCCGAAGGACATCACGCTTGCGCCCGACCGACTAACGCTTCGGGACGCCGCCGACCTCGGCTCACACGGCATGGAGATTCTTGGTGGCATCATGGCAGCTCGGCGCGGAGACGTGCGCGGGCTTGCTGCACAGGCCAAGAACATTGGGCGAATGGCGGTTGGCACCGAAGCTGGCGGAGCGTTGCAGGACGCTTTCGTGCGCGGTTATCAAGGGCAGCAGATTCGTCCTGGTGAGATTGCCGCCTCGCGCACCGCTGCTATACCGCTGGACGCAGGCGCAGGTCTCTTTATGACGGGCACAGGCAAGCTGCTGGGCAAGGCTATCTCGCCGTTTGCTGATCCGTTGCCAGCGCAGTTTAACCTGACGGACGCAAAGACTCGGCTCCGCGCCAAGTACGGCGTCGATTTGCCCAACACGCCGGGCGAACTCACCGGCAACACACTGCTCCTGCGTGCTGAACAGTTTGCGCGTCAGAAACCCGGCTCGGCGGGCGCGTTTGAAAAGATCACTGAGGAGCAGGATGCCGCGTTGCAGGGCATACAGGACATTCTACTCGGACGCGGTCGCGCCAAGAGCGCCGAAGAAGTAGGCGGCAGCGCGCTCGAAGCAATCGGCGCAAAGCTCACCCCGTTGCGTTCGGAAATCGAGACGCTGAAGAAAGGCGTTCGTGCGTCGGCGACCGAGGAACTTCGTGGAGCGGCTTTGGCGGCGACCGGAACCGAACTGCGTCCCGCAATGGAAAAGGCAACCGTGGGACAAGCGTTGCGCGAGGTTGCCGGTGCCTCTCGCGATGCGTGGAAGAAAGCCAGCGGCTACGAGGAGTTCTTCTCGAACCCGGCGACACAGTCCGAAACCATCTCGCTCAAGAGCCTGTCGCAAAAGGCAACCGACCTGCTCAAGTCGATGCCGGGCACGGACAAGGTAACGGCGACGCCCATTGGCGTTCTCGATGCGAGCGGCACGCCCATCCTGCGCGACGAAGCTGGGCGCGAAGTTTGGAAGGAGTTCATACCGGAGCGCGTCGTGGGGCGCTTGCAGCGGCTCGCGGGTTCGCCTGACGCGAAGCTCTCACTCGACCAGCTCAAGCAGATGCGCACCGAGGTTGACGACGATATTCTGCTCGGCGAAGCGGTGCCTGGCGTCCGCAACCTGCATCTCAAGCGCGTGCGCTCAATGCTCACTGACGCTATGAACGAGGCGGTCGATTCGCTCGGCGACCCGGCCCTGAGCAGGGAGTGGAAGCGTATCAACAAGGCTTACGCTGAGAACGCACCTCGCTTCGAGCAGAAGGGCATCGCCGAACTGTTCCGCGACCCGCAGAACCCCAACTACGTCGCCAATCATCAAGTAGTTCAGCGTGCTATTGCCGACCCCGACACCTACACCGAATACGCCAAGTTCTTTGGGCGCGAGTCGCCTGTGATGCGCGGCTTGCAACGCGCCGTCGCAGAGGACGTGCTTGGTGCGTCGTCCAATCCGCTCAACAACTTGGTGGACGGGCGCACCTTCGTCAACAACCTCAAGGAACTGTGGGCGCGGTCGCCGAAGCTCGCCGCTGACACGTTTGGCCCAAACAGCTCGCGCCTCTATGGAATTGCCTCCGCTGAAACCGCCGCCACCGTAGGAGAACGCGACCGCGCCGGTATGCTCATCCGTTCCATCAACGGCAAGGTGGACTTGGGCGACCTACAGGAGTTGCTGCGCTCAGGCAATCTAACAGCGCAGAAGCTCGCGAACCTCGTCAGCGCACAGAACCGGCTCGCCACCGAATACCGCAACGGCATCAAGAAAGCCGTGGCCGAGGGCGGTCCATTGGGCGAGCGCATCAAGCCGAGCGAGTTCGTCAACAACTTCAGCCGTCAAGGCGAGCCAGCCGACATCAAAGAAGTCATGGCACTACTCGCCGACCGCCCCGACGTGACCGAGGACATCCGCCGCCAAACGCTTCTGGACATTCTCAACCGCGCACGCAGCACCGGCGAAGGGATGAAGCATGTGTTCGGCAAAACCGGGCCGCTAAACGCACGCGGGCTTGAAGAAGCGATGGGCGTCGGCTCGCGCGATGCGACACAGGCCAGCCGTTACCGCGCTATTCTCGGCGACGATACGTGGCGCGACCTCACTGACATTGGGCACTACCTACAACCGCGCGAGGCGGGCAAATCGACGTTCGGCACTGCGGGCAGGCTCTCTGCGGGCAGTCAGATTGCGCAACTCGAACGCGGCAGCATCTTCAAGTTCCTTGATACGGCGGTGCGCAACTTTATCGTCGCGGGCATATATGCATCGCCGATGACTCGAAAATGGATCAGCAACGTTGCCATGACGCCCGCCGACCAAGCCACCCTTGTCAGCTACATGGTATCCAGCACGCCGTTCGTCGAGGCGCTGTTCCATCACTTCGGCGATGCCCGCGCCCGCGAAGTAGCAGGCCAAATCAAGGGCGCAATCGACCAGTCGTTACCGCGAGGCGACCGTGGCCAAACTCCGTCAGCGCCCGCTTTGGAAGCGCCCCCAGCGCCCACGCTCGACGCTTTTCGTGGCGCAACCAACGCGCCCGCCCCTTAAGCACCCCGCAGCTTGTAGCCTTTATAGTAACAGGCGCGACTGCAAAAGTGCCCTGCGCTGTCCAGCCGCTTCGCGAAACGCTTCCCGCATGTTCGACACGTTCGCATCTCTCGATTGAAGCGCTTGGACAGCCCATAGCAGGCAGGCGAGCAAAACCTAGCGGTGTCACCAGCTTTTCGTATGGCCCGCTTCCCGCACCGCGCGCACGTAAATGGCCTGTCGCTGCTTTTCCAAGCGCAGGCGTAAGAGCAAAAGCGCCCCCTGTTGCCACGCTGGTAAAGGTAGGGTTTGCCGCAGGTTTCGCAGACGCGCTCACGTTGCTTACGCCGTTCGATTTGGCTGTGCGCGTAGGGTAGTTTGAGCGCCCTCGCCGCCACTTGTAAGGTGCTATATGGCTTGCCCATGAGCTTGCTTATCTGGCCGAACGTCTTCCCCTCCGCCAGCAATCGTGTTAGTCGGGCCACGTCGAAGGAGCGCGGGTGGTGCTCTTTTTGGTGTTCGCTAGCGGGCATCAGCTCCAAGTTCGCAAGACGGTTGTCGCGCCCGTCTCCGTTGATGTGGTGGACGTGTTCGTCAGTGCGGAGCTTCCGTCCAACGGCTCGCTCCATCACGAGACGGTGCTCGTAAAAGGGTTTGCCGCCTATGTTAATCGTGCGGTATGGTCTTGGCATGGCCCTCATGCCACACTAAGCGCACGCGCAAGTCAAGTTTATGCCGTCAAAAACTGCCAAGCAAGCCCGCTTCTTCGCCCTCTGCTACGGTTCACCCGAGAAAACCCATGGCAAGTGCCCACCGCGCTCCGTAGCGCAGGAGTTCGCACGCGCCGACGCAGCCCGCGCCCACGCCAACAAGGAACGGATGCGCAAGCGATGATCGCGCTACAACCCACTGAACTGTTCGCCGACGACACCGAACTCGCCCGCCCGTGGCGCGACGAAGTCCGCAAGCGCGCCTTCCACGAAGCCGCCGTGTATAGCCTCGCGAAGATGGCGCTGGGCGGAGCGACCGCCGAACAGCTCGCCGGTGCCAAGGAGTTCCTGCGCGTTTTTATGAATTGCGCCGAGCCCGCCGAAGCGATTAGCGTGGCAGCGGTACCCCACCTTGACTACAACGTCGAGGCGAAGGTCGCCGCCCGTAACGCGAAGAAAGACTAGCCTATGCCATCCGCCACAGCCGCACCGCCGTCCGCACCGCCCGCTCCAGCCGCCGCAGCGCCCAAACCCACGCCGGCACCGTCGCCCACGGCTGCCGCGAAGCCTGCGGCGGCTTCCCCGCCCGCGCCTTCACCCACGCCCAAGGCCACGGAACGCAGCTCCTTCTTCGAGGACGAAGACCGCATACCTGACGCCGTGGACGCCGAGCCCGGCGCGTCTAACAGTGCGCCGGGCAAGGCGGACGACCCGCTGGACGAGGACGCGCCGCCCGTAGCGGACAAGCCCACGGTCGAGGACAAGCCCGCCGACAAGCCCGCTGCCGCTGCGCCCAAGGACGAGCCCCCGCCCGAGCCCGTCTTCCGCACCAACCGCGAGCTGAAGAAGGCGTACGAGTCGAACAAGAAAGTGCTCAACGCGGCACAGGCGCGCACCGCGGAGCTTGAGTCCCGGCTCGCCGAGCTTGAGCAGGTCGCCAACACCGCGAAGGGCGACACCGGCCCACTCGCCGAACAGCTTGCCGCAGCCCAGAAACGCATCGACGAATACGAAGGTCGCCTGCGCCTCAAAGCCTACGAGGAGAGCGACGAGTTCAAGACGAAGCACCTCGCGCCGTTCAAACGCGCCGAAGCCCGAGCCTTCAACGACATGAAGCAGCTCGAATACATCGAGGGCGTGGACGAGGCAACCGGCGAACCGCGCATCCGGGCCGCCACCGAGAACGACTTCATCGAGCTTTACAACCTGCCCACCGGCAAGGCGTACGCGTTCGCCAAGCGCGTGTTCGGCGACTCGGCGCAGCTCGCGATGAACCACTACCACACGCTGCACCAGCAGCAGGACGACATGCGCGAGGCCATCGCCGATTACCGCACTCGCGGCGCCGAGCAGGAGAAGGAGACGCAGGCCCGCACCGCCCAAGAACGCGAAGCCGCCGACCGCATGTGGCGCTCCGCCAACAGCGACCTGCAAGCGAAGTACTTCAAGGAACTGGGTGTGGACGCCGACGACGCCGAGACCAAGGAACTGCTCGCCAAGAGCTACAGCACCGTGGACAAGCTCTTTAGCGGTAACGGCAGCATGACGCTCGCAGAGAAGGTCGGCTTGCAGGCCAGCGTGCGGCAGCGTGCTGCGCTGTTCGGTGTGACGCGCCGTCAGCTCGTCAAGGTGCAGGCCGAACTCTCCGAAGCCAACAAAACCATCGAGGAACTGCGTGGCAGCTCGCCCGGCAAGCCCAAGCCCAAAGCCGACGCCGCGCCCGTGGGCGAGTTCAAGGACATCGCCGACGAAATGGCCGCCTACCAGATGGAGACCTAGCGCGTGCTTTGTGTCGCGTTACCCTTCTTCCACAAAGACGCCGCCACGATGCTCGATACGCTGAAGTGGATGCGCACGTTGCATGGCCCCACGAGCTTCAACGCGCTTGTCGTCACGCCGCACGACACGTCCTCTGGCAGCCTGCAACGGGTCTGGACTGCTGCCCGAGGCGTGTTCCAGGTGGTAGAAACGCACTCTTACCCGTGCCCCAAAGGAGGGTGGCCGCTTGGCCCCAACGTTGCGTGGCAATCCACCGCACGGCTCATGCTCACTGCGCCAAGACCGTGGCTGTGGCTCGAAGCCGACGCCATACCGCTCAAGGCCGACTGGCTGGTGCGGTTGAGCGAAGCCTACGCCCGTTCCCGCAAAGCCTTCATGGGCGCTATCGTGCCGAATATGGGCCACTGCAACGGCGTTGCCATCTACCCGCCGGACACCGCTGTGCGCTGCCCGAAGGCCATGACCGCAACCACGCAGGCTTGGGACTACGTGATGCGCGACGAGATGATCCGCGATTGCCACAACGCCAGCGCTCTCATCTTCCATTTTTGGGGCGTGGTCTATGGCCGCCCGCACGCCACGACGGGCAACCCGCCGCACTTTGCTTCGGCCGCCGATGTCAAACGCTGGATACCGCCTAGCGCCGTCCTGATGCACCGCTGCAAGGACGGCAGCCTCGCGAAGCGCCTCTGTGAAAGTCTCCATACTGATCGTAAGCTGGCTGCAAGACCGCTCGTGGCTTGAGTACTGCCTGCGGAGCATAGCCAAGTTCGCCACCGGCTTCCACGAAACGGTCGTGCTCGTGCCGGAGCAGGAGCGCGCCGAGTTCCACATGGAACGGTACGCGGTTCGTTGGGCGACCTATCCGCGCACGTCGGACAAGGCCAAGTGGCACCTGCACCATCAGGTGATGAAGTGCCACGCCGACCTGTGGTGCCGCGGCGCCGACTTCGTGCTGCATACCGACAGCGACTGCGTGTTCTGCCAGCCCGTCTCGCCCGCCGACTACTTCGTGGACGGCAAGCCGGTGATGCTCATGGAAGCCTACACGCGGCTGGTTGGCAACCCGTGGCAGGTGCCGACGCAGAACACGCTCAAGCGGCTCATCAAGCACGAGTTCATGCGCCGCCATCCGCAGGTCAATCCCATTGGCATTTACGGCGAACTGCGCGCGTGCATCAGCGAGTTGCACAACCGGCCTTTCGACGACTACGTGCTGTCGCTCAAGGCGGACTTCCCGTGGGGCTTCAGCGAGCACAACGTCATCGGCGCGTACGCGTGGCTCGCGCACCGCGACGACTATCACTGGATTGACCTCGCTACAGGCCAGCGACCGATGGGCAAGCTGATCCAGTTCTGGTCGCACGCGCCGCTGGACAAGCCGCAGGACATGCCCAACGGCGGTCGGTCCACGCCCCTGGACGTGTTCAAATCGCTCGGCCTGTGAAGACGCTGCTGACCATCGACACGCACGCCGGCATCCAGGACTTCCTGCCCGCGATGTGGCCGCATTACGAACGCGCCGGCGTTGACATATTGGGCGTCGAACGAACCAACAAGCCGACACTGTGGCCCAAGCCGGTGCCGACCATCGCCGTCGGCGAAGACCTGTTCAAGCGCTGGTGCGAGCACAGGCACCCAACCCTGCTTTGCGAACGAACGCTCGGCACCATCGAGGCGCTGCTCACGATGCCGCAGTTCGCCGATTACACCGACTTTTGCACGTCCACTTGGAGCGTGTTCTTTGCGCAACCACTGCCGACGTTGCCCGCGCCTCTGGTGCTGCACTCGGCAGGCGGCAACGCTCGCGGGTTCGACGCGCCTTACTTCTTCCATCACGCGCGCTGGTTTGACCGCGCGACGGCCGCGACGATTCTCAAAGTGGGTCGCGAACTCATCGCCGCCGGGCGCACGGAGCTTGGCTCAGAGGACTTCTTCTTCGGCCTCATCGTCCACACCGCCGGGCTGCAATGGCACAACGTCGCCACCGTCACAATGAACGGCATGGACTCGCCGCACGGCATAAAGGCGGCCCGCAAAGCGATTGCCAAGGGCGCATGGTGGGTCGGCAACGTTAAGAACGCCGCCGAACTGGCCAACCTGACTGCGCCGTGATTGCGGTCAGCTCCTTCAAGCCCTTCCACGAGTCGCCCGAGATAGCCACAAATCAAGCGCGAGCCTTCGCGTCGTGGCTGCCGGTGTTCGACGCCGTGTTCTACTTCGGCGCGCCGGAACCGCGTCTCGCATCGCCCAAGACGGTGTTCGTCGCCGCGCCGAACTACCCCACCACGCGCTCGCTTGTGCAGATGGCGGCCATCGTCGCGGAGCCCGCGTGCCTGATTAACTCGGACATCGTGCTCGCTCCTCGGGCACGCACCGTTCTCGCCACCGCGATGCGCCGTTACCAAGTGGCCACGTCCTTCCGCTTGGAGTTCGACGGCGACCTGCGCCGCGCCCGTCGCGTTGACAATGGCCTCGACTTGTTCGTCGCCCACCCCGCCGTATGGCAGCATTGCTGGCCGCTTGTACCGCCCGAGTTCTGCATCGGCCATCCCGGCTGGGACAGTTGGCTCAATGCGTGGCTGCGCGACGAATACCGGCTCGCTTACACCGACCTGAGTGCGCACCGGCTCGTGCTCCACCCGCGCCATAGCCGCGTTTCGCCTTGAGTTTCTCGCGCCGTTCTGCTTCAATCAGCGCATCGCCTCGACCTTCCTATACGCACTCACCGACCCTCGCCCCGGCGACACCCACGTCTATGTCGGCAAGGCCGATGACCCGCAGACGCGCTACTGGGAGCACCAGCGCAAGGTGCATCGCGAGCGCACTTACAAAGCTCACTGGTGGCGCAATCTCATCGGCCAAGGGCTTGCACCGAAGCTCGAAGTGCTAGCGCAAGTGCCCTTCGACGAGTGGGAACACTGGGAGCGTGAGTATATTCGATGGTACCGTGTGCTTGGCTGGAACGTGCTGAACGCAACCGACGGCGGCGATGGTGGCGCGATGCCGTGGCCACCAGAGGCTCGTGCTAATCTGTCTGCGTCGCTTAAGCGCAGCTATACCCAAGAACGCCGTGACGCCATCAGCGCATTTCACAAGGGTAGAAAGAAGTCGGCGGCAACCTGCGCCAAGATGAGCGCGTCCGGTGGCAAGCATCTCAAAGGAAAGCGCCAGTCGCCGGAGCACGTCGCCAAATGTCGTGCCGCAAAGTTGGGCAAGAAGTTCACCGTCGAGCACAAGGCAAAGATCGGTGCGGCTCTCAAAGGACAGCCCAAATCCGACGAGGCACGACGCAAAATGAGCATCGCGGCCAAGGCACGCTGCGAAAGGCAACGGTTGACTTCCACGCAGAACGGTGCTTCCTTGCAGGCGTTGCCTTCACAGGCATCAACACCGACCTAGCGGTTCTCGACGGTCGGGCGAGACGAACGACGCGGCGAAATGCGTCAGGCTCGCGGCGCTTCCTGCGCTGCCAAATCGGCGAACGCCGAAGGAGACGGCCTCCCAAGTCAGAAACTTTGCGCGACGCGCATTTGACACGCGCACCGCGTCTAAACGCTTACTGCACAATGGCTTGGAACTGCGCCGCATTTTTCGATTTTTTGTTTGATCGTACGCCACATTGGGACGCGCGTATCGAAAGGGATTGGATGCCAACCGACGACGCGTGGGTCGGCCAACTTGAAATGGAGCAATGGGAACCCCGAACCGGCACAAGCCATACGTGGGACCGCGTGCATGTGGGTGCACCGGACCTGACCGGGTGCTGGGAGGAGGTCAACTTCGAGGACGAGCAGTGCGTGGACAATGCGTGCGATCCGGCGAGCAAGCTGGTGAGCTGGGGCAGCACGCGCAAGAGCTACACGTATAGCAGGCAGCGCATCAAGACGATGCCGCTGTGCTTCGACCAGATCAACACGCGGGCGCTGGCGGAGACGCAGGTGAGCAGCATTGTGGAGGGGCTCAAGGACATCGTGAAGATGTACAAGAGCGACTTCTTCCGGCGAAACTCGCTGCAGAAGGCGGACTTCATCTACATCGCCGGGTCGAGCAACCTGAGCGTGGCCATTGAGCAGGGCGTAACGTTCAACGCGGACTGCACGGAGATCGACCTTGGCAGCGCGGACAACGTGCCGACGAGCCAGTTGACGATCCCCTACCTGCAACGGCAGTGGGCACCGCTCCAGTACAACGGCTATTTCCGCTCGAAGTTCGTGCCCAACGGCATGTTGAAGCTCATCACCGACCCGATTGTGGCGTGGCAGCTTGAGCAGGGCAACCCGGCGCTGGTCGAGAAGTACCGCTTCAGCGACTTTGCGCGCGGCGGCGAGCTGTTCAAGTACGGCATGAGCACCGCGGTGGGCAACATCGGCATCAGCTACGACGCGTTCCCGATGCGGTTCAACCACATTGGCGGCGGGGTGTTGCGACGCGTGTTCCCATACGTGAACGCGGCGGCGACAATCGGCGTAAAGAAACAGTTCGACACGGCGTACGAGGAAGCCTGCATTCAGTACTCGCCCATTTGGCATCCGCAGGCGATGCGTGCGCTCATCCCGAGTCTCCGAAGCGTGTCGCCCGAGGCACCGTTCTTCAACCGCGACTTGTTCGGCAAATGGTACTTCCTTGGCGGCAACCGCGACCGCAGCTTCGTCGCGACCGACCCGACCACGGGCGACGTTTGCACCATCGACAACACCGCTGGCAACAAGGGCCTTTGGTGGACCGACATGAGCGCGGGCATCAAGTTCGTCCGCCCTGAGATCGTGCGCGGCATCCTGCACTTGCGCGAGCCGGGCTGCGTCGTGAACGACCCGCGCTGCACGCCTTGCCCTGAGACGTACGCGCCGCAGAGCTTCACGCAGAATCCGTTCTGCCAGGAACTCGACTAACCCACGGTCGGCGCGGGGCGCTTCACAACCGCTCCGCGTCGCCCTCACTTTATGGACATGCCTATGGGCGAGCCTGCCGCAGTCGCAGGCACCGAGGCGGAATCGCCCGACACCATCACCGTGCCGCGCAGTGTGCTTGGCGACAGGCAATGCAAGCCCGGTGAGCGCCTCACGTTCGTCGTCGTGGATGCGGACGAGGACGGTGCGGAGGTGAAGCTGGCCGACAGCGGCTACGCGACGGGCGGCAACAGCGACATGGACGACTACGCAATGGAGACTTGACCTATGCCACTAACCTGCACACCAGACGCGATTGCGGAGGCCGCGAAATGCTTCCAGAACCCGTGCATTGACGAGAACGAGCGGATGGCGCTGGCGGTGCTATTTCGGGCTTACCAGCTCGTGACGACAGGCGGCGAAGACTACACGGACGACTTCGACGCGCTCATCGCGGACTCGAAAGGGTTCGACGTTATCGGCCATAGCGCAGTGAGTGCGGAGCAGCTTGCGCTGTTGCAGGACGCGACAACGGGCGCACCGGAGACGCTGGACGAGCTGCTGACGGACGTGGCGTGCCTACGCTGCCAGCCGCTGGAAGCGTTGAGGCGGGCGCTGCTGTTCCTTAGCTGTGCCATCACGGCGGAAGGCTAACGGCGATGCCTCACGGGTTCAAAAAAGGCCCGTTCGACAGGCCAACCGAGATGCAACCGACTCCAAACAATGTCCACGTTCACGCCGAAGTGCTCGCACAATTCCGCGAGGCAGGCGGTAACGCCACGCACGCAGAGTATGCGATTCTTCTTTGTGTTGCGCTGCTGCTCCTTGTGAGTTGCCCATCGGCAGTTGCCCGGTTCGTAGTTCCCTTTAC
>Ga0105243_10003698_pt1 | contig 12293 bp, 14 predicted proteins | sample KBSM34metaG_FD_81525 | JGI IMG/M metagenome (GOLD analysis project Ga0105243, IMG submission 81525) | Miscanthus rhizosphere microbial communities from Kellogg Biological Station, Michigan, USA - KBS M3-4 metaG | ecosystem: Host-associated > Plants > Roots > Rhizosphere > Soil | place...
GGGTCAGCGCCGTGCATGGCGTGCCGGCCGAGATCCGCCTGTACGACCGCCTGTTCTCGGTGCTGAACCCGGCGTCCAAGCGCAGCGTGCGTGGCTACGTGGAGCCGGCCGCCGCACAGGCCGCGCCGGAGCAGGCGTTCCAGTTCGAGCGCAGCGGCTACTTCGTCGCCGACCGCTACGACCACAGCGCGGCCACGCCGGTGTTCAACCGCAGCGTGACCCTGCGCGACACCTGGACCGGTGGCCAGGGCGCAGTCTGACCCGATCGCGCCGCACCACCGGCGCGGTTTCCGGCATGCGCTGCCTGAGCGCATGCCGTGGCGCCATGGCCGCCCCGGCGCCACGGTCGCCAGCGTCGCGCTTTCCAACGGCATTGCCGGCGCGTTAGCGTAGCGCCCATGTCGCCCGCCCCCACCCTGAGCCTGCGCAGCTACGGCCGCGACGGCCATGCCCACCAGCACGCACACGTGCAGATCGTGTTGCCGCTGCAGGGCGAACTGGAAATCGAGGTGGGCGGACGCGGCAGCCGCCTGGATGCGTTCCGCGCGGCCGTCGTCGCACCGCACACCTCGCACGCGCAGTCGGCACAAGGCGACAACCGCTTCCTGGTGCTGGACTGCGATGCGGCCGGGTTCGACGACCACGCACTCGAACGCCTGCAGCGCGCGCCCTTCCTCGACCTGCCGCCGCAACTGCAACGCCTGTTGGCCTCGCTCGACCCCGTGCAGCCCGGCACCGGCGCTGCGGCCTGCGCAGCGCTGGCGCTGCGCCAGCTGCGCACGCAGCGCCGCGCATGGGTGCGGCTGCAGGAACTGTGCCTGCGCATCGAGGACGCCCCGGGCCAGCCGTGGCCGGTGGAACGCATGGCGCAGGCCGCGCACCTGAGCGTGAGCCGCCTGCATGCGCTGTTCCGCGAAGCGCTGGGGCGCACGCCGCAGGCATGGCTGTCGGCACGGCGGCTGGACTGGGTGCGGCGGCAACTGGCGTATGGCGAGCGCCCGATCGCGCAACTGGCGCTGGACAGCGGCTATGCCGACCAGAGCGCGCTGACCCGCGCGCTGCGGCGCCAGACCGGACACACGCCTGCCGCCTATCGCCGACGCCATCGGGCGGCCACCGTGGCGCCGGACCAGTAGCCTGGGACAAGCCGGGGCGGCACGCGCAGGCCATGCTGGCGCACTACGCAACGAAGCAACAGGACACGGCATGCGCAAGCGTTTGTGGGCGGGAGTGGGCAGCGGCGTGGCGGCCGGCGCGTTGTGGGGACTGGTGTTCCTGGCGCCGCAATTGCTGGCCGGGTTCTCGCCGCTGCAGCTGTCGGTGTCGCGCTACCTGGCCTACGGCGCGGTCGCCGCGCTGCTGCTCGCGCCGCGCTGGCGCGCCGCCACCGCGGCGCTCGGGGCGCCGGAATGGTGGGCGCTGCTGCGGCTGAGCCTGCTCGGCAACATCGTCTACTACGTGTTGCTGGGCAGCGCGGTGCAATGGGCCGGCGGCGCGGCCACGGCCCTGATCATCGGCCTGCTGCCGGCGGTGGTCACCGTGCTCGGTTCGCGCGCGGCCGGCGCGATGCGGTTGCGCCGGCTGGCCGCGCCATGCGCGCTGTGCGTGCTCGGCGTGGCGTTGGTCGCGGCACAGACGCTCGACGCCGCGCACCCGGCGCAGACCAGCGTGGGCACGCGCGCGGCCGGGCTGGCGTGCGCGGTCGGCGCGCTGGCGTGCTGGGCGGCGTATTCGGTCAAGAACGCCGGCTGGCTCGCGCGCCGGCCCGAGATCTCCGGGCGCGACTGGTCGATGCTGACCGGCGTGGTCACCGGCGCATTGGCGCTGACCCTGGCGATCCCCGCGTTCGCGTTCGGCCACGGCCATGCGGCGGCGGACTGGGCGCGGTTCTGGGGCGTGGCGATCGTGCTGGGCGTGTTCGCCTCGGTGATCGGCAATGCCTGCTGGAATCACGCCAGCCGGCTGCTGCCGCTGACCCTGGTCGGGCAGATGATCGTGTTCGAAACCGTCTTCGCGCTGCTCTACGGTTTCCTGTGGGAGGCGCGCTGGCCCACCCCGCTGGAAACCCTGGCGATCGCCTGCCTGCTGGTGGGCGTGCTGTGGTGCGCCTGGCTGCACGCGCCTGCGCCGGTGCGCAAGCCGGATGCAACCCTGGGTTAAGGCACGCCGCCTAGACTTCACGCGTCGTCCCCAGCACCAGGAAATCCCACCATGTCCGCTGCGTTGCGCACCTACTGCATCAGCCTTGCGTTGCTCGCCCTGCTCGCCCTGCTCGCCGGGTGCGACATGGCACCGTCTTCCGCTCCCTCGCAAGCCGCCGCGACGCCCGCACCCGCGCCGGCATCTGCGCCTCCAGCGGCGCAAGGCAGGTGCGACGCCGTGCCCGACCACGATTACGACATGCCGGCCGCACGCTTCGACGAAACCGCACAGCAGCTGGCGCATGCCACCGGTTGCGGTATCGTCTATGACGACCAGTCGCTGTCGCCGGTGCAGGTCAATGCGGTGAAGGGCCGGATCAGCATCCGCCAGGCGATCCACCAGGCCATCGACGGCACCGCGCTCCAGGTCAAGCAGGAAACCGCCGATACGATCGCCGTCGGCCGCCGCTGAGTTGCCGGCGCCGCGGCCATGCGCGTTAGGATGGCAGCGGTCTCTCGCACGGAAGGTCGCCATGTCCACTCGTCTCGCGCTGTTGCTGTGCTGCCTGTGCCTGTTCGCCGGCACCCTCGTCTTCAGCGGCTGCGCGCGCAGCGAAGGCGCCAAGCCCGCCGCGCCCGGTCTGCCGGTGAAGGTGGACACCAGTTGCCGCAGCGACGCCGACTGCGCGGTCAAGGACGTCGGCAACTGCTGCGGCGCGATGCCGGCCTGCGTCAACCGCGACAGCCCCACCGATCCGCAGGGCGTGATGGCGCAATGCCAGGCCAGCGGCCGCATGAGCGTGTGCGGCTCGCGCGCGATCAGCGGCTGCCAGTGCGTGGCCGGGCAATGCAGCGCCAAGGGCGCGCAAGCCGATACACTGCGCGACCCCCAGCCTGCCGAACCCGTCCGCTGATGCTCTACGCGCAAGTCCACCTCACCCTGCCCGCCTGGATCCACGAGGCGGTCGATCCGCAGGCGGTCTATCCCGGCGATGCCGACAAGGTGGCGCTGGCGGTGGAACTGTCGCGGCTGAACGTGGACGCCGGCAGCGGCGGTCCGTTCGGCGCGGCGGTGTTCGGCCCGGACCACCGCATCATCTCGGTCGGCGTGAACCGGGTGGTGCCGCAGACCACGTCGCTGGCGCACGCCGAGAACATGGCCTACATGCTCGCGCAGCAGCGCCTGCAGACGCCGCGGCTGAACGCGGCGCTGTCGCCGGTGACCCTGGCGACCTCGGCGCAGCCGTGCTGCCAGTGCTACGGCGCCACCATCTGGGCCGGCATCGACCGCCTGCTGATCGGCGCCAGCGCCGAGGACGTGATGGCGCTGACCCCGTTCGACGAAGGCCCGCTGCCAGCGGACTGGATCGGCGAACTGGAGCGCCGCGGCATCGAGGTGGTGCGCGGCCTGCATCGCGACGCCGCCTGCGCGGTGTTGCGCCGCTACGGCGAGCTCGACAGCCCCCGCTACTGACCGCCGCCCGGCGAAGGCTTCCTCCATGTCCTCCCTGAACGGCCTGCTGTGCTACTGCCGGCAAGGCTTCGAGCCCGAACTGGCGGCCGAACTGAACGATCGCGCCGCGCGCGCCGACCTGCCGGCCTACGCGCGCACCGAACGCAACAGCGGCTACGCGCTGCTGGTCTGCGAGACCGCCTTGCCGCCGCGCGCGTTGCCGTGGCGCGGGCTGATCTTCGCGCGGCAGAAACTGCGCCTGCTGGCCGAACTGCGCGAGCTGGATCCGGCCGACCGGATCGCACCGATGCTGCAGGCGCTGGCCGGGCACAGCCGCTTCGGCGACCTGTGGGTGGAGCACCCGGATTCGGACGAAGGCAAGCAGCTGTCCGGGCTGGCGCGCAGCTTCGGCAATGCGCTGCGTCCGGCGCTGCGCAAGGCCGGCCTGCTCAGCGACAAGCCGCAGCCGAAGCTGCCGCGCCTGCACGTGTGCTTCCTCGCCGGCACCCACGCCTTGCTGGCCGTCGCCGACAGCGACGACAGCGCGCCGTGGCCGCTGGGCATTCCGCGCCTGAAGCTGCTGTCGGAGGCGCCCTCGCGCTCGGCGCTGAAACTGGAAGAAGCACTGCTGGCGCTGCTGGCGCCGGAGGAGCGCGAAGCGCTGCTCAAGCCCGGCATGCGCGCCGCCGACCTGGGCGCCGCGCCTGGCGGCTGGACCTGGGTGCTGACCCGCCAGCACCTGCACGTGACCAGCGTCGACAACGGCCCGCTGCGCCAGCACGTGCTCGACAGCGGCCTGGTCGATCACCTGCGCGCCGACGGCTTCCACTGGAAGCCGCCGCAGGCGCTGGACTGGATGGTCTGCGACATGGTCGAACAGCCGCGCCGCGTCGCCGAACGCATGGGCACCTGGTTCCGCGAAGGCTGGTGCCGGCACGCGATCTTCAACCTCAAGCTGCCGATGAAGAAGCGCTGGGACGAGACCCAGCTGTGCCTGGACCTGTTCGCCGAACGCGCCGAGCGCCCGCTGCAGATCCGCGCCAAGCAGCTCTACCACGACCGCGAAGAGATCACCGTGCTGGCGATGCCGGCCTGACGTTGCGGGCGCCCACTGCGCCCGCCAACAGCGTCTCCTGTAGGAGCGGCTTCAGCCGCGACAGGATCTCGCCGGCAACGCCCGGTCGCGGCTGAAGCCGCTCCTGCAGGAAATCGAAGCAAGCGTACCCAACGTCGCGCGGCCGTGGCCCCGCAACCACCGCACCGCTACAGCACGATCCGCTTGCCACCCTCGCGCGCCGAACGCTGGATCGCGTCGATCACGCGCATGTCGCGCAGGCCTTCCTCGCCCGGTGCGCGCAGCGGCGTGCCGTCGAGGATCGCCAGCGCGTCCTCGTCCATCTGCAGCGCCTGCTGGTGGCGCACCTTCGCGTCGAACACGCGGCCGTCGCTGGCGCTGCCGCGGATGCCGTCGTAGCTCTGGAACGGCGCCAGTTCGTACCAGCCGCGCTCGCACTCGGCGCGCAGCCGGTTCATGCTGCGGCCGAAGCTGGTGGCGCAGTCGGCGAGCACTTCGTGCGGGAATTCCAGCTTGAACTGCATGTGTTCGTCGACCTCGTCGAACAGCGCCGGCCGGTCGGTGGAACGGTGCGCGCTGACCGCCAGCGGTTCGGCGCCGACCGTGTAGCGCGCCGCATTGAGCGAATACACGCCCATGTCGTACATCGCGCCGCCGCCGAACTGCGCGCGCAGCCGCCACGGCCGCTGCGCCGGATCGGTGTCGCCGTAGCCGTTGTAGCCGGCCTCGGCGCGCACCGTGCGCAGCGCGCCGAACGGGCGCTCGCCGGCCAGCGCGATGATCCGCCGCGTGTTCGGCTCGTGCTGCATGCGGTAGCCGATGCTCAGCCGCACCTTGTTGCGCGCGCAGGCGGCGATCATCGACTGCGCCTCGTCGGCATGCATCGCCATCGGCTTTTCGCACCACACGTGCTTGCCTGCGGCGGCCGCACGCAGGCTCAGCGGCGCGTGCAGAGAGGTCGGCGTGACCACGTAGACCACGTCGATGTCCGGGTTGTCGGCGATGCGCTCCAGGTCGTCGTAGCTGTAGACGTTGCGATCGGGAATGCGGTAGCGCGACTGCCACTGCGGAATCTTGTGCGGCGAGCCGGTGACGATGCCGGCCAGCCGGCAGTGCCTGGTCAGCGCCAGGCCCGGCGCCAGGCGCGTGCTGGCGTAATCGCCCAATCCGACCAGCGCCACCCCCAGCGGTTTCTTCGGCTTGCCGCGCGGGGCCGCCAACAACGGCGATCCCAACAGGCCTGCGCCCGCGGCGGACAACCCGGCGAGCAGCACACGGCGACGATTCGGCGAGGACAGCGACATGCGGATCTCCCTGGCGGCCGGACACGGACCGCCCGAACCTTAACGCATCCAGCGCCCGGCGTTGTGAGCGCCATCCCGGCGCCGCCGGCACCTCTGGCACACTGCCCGGCCCTGCACCGCTTCGGGTCTGTCCATGTCCATTCGCCTGCCGTTTCCCGCCGCTGCCGGCGTTGCGCTGCTGCTCGCCTGCACCTCGGCCTCCGCAGCGAACGCCGACCTGTTCCGCGCCCGCGACCTGATCGGCGACGGCGTGTTCACCCACGGCATCGAAGGCCCGGCGAGCGGCCCGGACGGCGCGCTGTACGCGGTCAACTTCGGCCACGAGGGCAGCATCGGCCGGGTCAGCGTCGCCGCCGATGGCCGCGCGCAGGCGGCGTTGTTCGTGGACCTGCCCGCGGGCAGCATCGGCAACGGCATCCGTTTCGACCGTGCGGGGCGCATGTACGTGGCCGACTACGCCCAGCACCGCATCCTGCGCATCGCACTGACCAGCAAGCGCATCGAGGTCTATGCCACGCTGCCCGGCGCGTTCCAGCCCAACGACATCGCCATCGCCCCGGACGGCACCCTGTACGCCAGCGACCCGGACTGGAAAGGCAACGGCGGCCAGCTGTGGCGCATCGACCGCGACCGCAGCGCGCACCTGATCGAGACCGGCATGGGCACCACCAACGGCATCGAGGTCAGCCCCGACGGCAAGCGCCTGTACGTCAACGAGAGCGTGCAGCGCAAGCTATGGGTCTACGACCGCGCCGGCGACGGCACGCTGTCGATCAAGCGCCTGCTGCTGACGTTCCCCGATTTCGGCCTGGACGGCATGCGCTGCGACGCCGACGGCAATCTGTACCTGGCCCGCTACGACGCCGGCAAGGTGCTGGTGCTCGATCCCGCCGGCAGGATCCTGCACGAGATCGCCACCAAGGGCGCCAAGCCCACCAACGTGGCCTTCGGCGGCAAGGACGGACGCGACGTGTACGTGACCCTGCAGGACCGCGGCGCGATCGAGACCTTCCGCAGCGATCGCCGCGGGCGCGAATACGGACGTTAGTCCATACAATGGCGCTGGGATGCGCATCGCATCGTCGTCTCAGTCCACGCAATCGCGGTCGGGCATCCTGCCTGCACTGACTGGAGAGCCGCGCACATGCAGCCGATCGAACTGAAAGACCCGGCCGGCTTCGCCGACGAATTCCTGCGCCTGACCCTGTTGCAGGGGTTCCAGTCGCTGACCAAGCGCGACCTGGAGTTGCTGATCTTCGTGCTGCTGGAACGCGACGGCGCGATCTCGCGCAGCGACTCCAACAACGCGGTGGCGCTGCGCCTGCGGGTAACCCCGGCCAAGGTGAAGGGCCTGCGCCGCGACGGCTATGCGCGCTGGCGTGCGCTGGTGCCCGAAGACGGCGACGCAGCCCTGGAGCGCATCGTGGCGACGGTGCTCACCGAAGACAACCTGCGCGCCGGGGCCAAGCACGTCAGCGAACGCAGCAAGAAGGAAGGCTTCCTGGCGATCCGCATCGAGCATCCGGACGACCAGCAGCGCTTCGAGCAGGCCATCGTCGATGTGGGCGCGATGCCGGTGTACGAGCGCAACCGCGACGTGGTCGCGGTGCGCTTCGACACCTTGCTGAAGATCGCCGAGCGCTGGGGCTACCTGCAACCGGAACCGGAGAAGGTGGTGCGCGAGCTGGAAAAGCTCACCCCGACCGCCGAGGAAGTGGCGGACCTGTTGAAGAAGGACGTGGGCAAGCTACGCTGGGAGGACGTGCGCCGCGCGCTCAACAGCCTCGGCGCCAAGGCCATCGCCAGCACCGCCGAGGGCGGGCTGAAGGGATTGCTGAAACTGGCGTTCCCGTTCATCCCTGGCTGAGCCTGCCCGCGCCGCCCCATCATTCGAACCATCGGAGTCCGTTGTGTCCATGCACTGCCGTTCGTCCCTCGCCGCCTTTCTGCTGGCCGCCGCCATCGTCCCGGCCGCCGCGCAGAACCTCAACCCGACCTCGAGCGTCGTCACCGAGCCGTTGCGCGACGTGCCGGCGAGCATCGTGCAGGCGCAGCCGCTGAGCAGCGGCGAGGTGACCCACCAGGTGCGGCTCGAGGTCCCGCATGGCCAGGCGCCGGTCACCGTGCGCACGGTCCAGCCCGACACCGTCGCCGGCAACTACCGCATCGACTTCGACGCGCTGGACAGCGACCACGACGGCTACATCAGCCGCAGCGAAGCGCAGGCCAACCCGGCGCTGGCCGACGAATTCGATTCGCTGGATCCGCAACGGCGCGGGCGCCTGAGCCGCGAGCAGCTGGCCGGTTGGTTGCTGCCGCCGTCGTAAGCGGCGGCCGCGGCGGCGGCGAGTGGAAACCGGCGCTAAACGCCTTCGGTGGACATGTGTGGCGAGGCGCTTTTTTCAAATCCGCTTAATTTCGTCAGGCCTATGTTCATGGCTCCTTTCCCACCACAGGAGTCGTGCCATGAAATCTGTCGTTGCTCCACTCTTTCCCCTCGCGCTCGGCCTGCTGAGCATCCCGACGCTGGCACTGGCCCAGTCCGGCGGCAATAGCGTCACCCTGCAGGACAAGGGCCAGACCGTGCAGGTCACGTCGGTCGAACCGAACTCGATCGTCGGCCAGTACCGCATCGACTTTTCCGCCCTCGACAAGAACCACGACGGCTATATCAGCCGCGCCGAGGCCAAGGCCGACCCGACCCTGGCGGCGGAGTTCGACGCGGTGGACGCGCATCACCGCGGCCGCCTCAGCAAGCAAGACCTGAAGGGCTGGCTCCAGTGACCGTTGCAACCGCCGGCGCAGCAGCGCCGGCGGGACGCCACATCGCGCATGCGACACCGACCAGGCCGCGCCTGGCGCGCGTCGCTCCAGGTGCGCCAATCGCACGGCACTGGCGCTAGCGCGCAGCGTCCGGTGCGCCGCGCTACACCCCCGAAGCGCGCTTCCAGAACCCGTGCATCAGCAGCGGCAGCTTGCCGGCCAGGCCCAGCAGCGGGCCGCGCAGCAGGGTCAGATGCATCTCGTCGTTGGAGAACAGCCGGTTGATCGCATCGAAGCCGTAGGCGGCCACGGTGTTGTCGCTGCGGCGGCCGCGCGCCCAGCGCGCCAGCCGGTGCGGCGCCGACCAGTCGACCCGCCGCGCCTGCGCCTGGCGCACCTGCGCGGCCAGCGCGGCGACGTCGCGCAGGCCGAGGTTGACGCCCTGCCCGGCCAGCGGATGCACCACGTGCGCGGCATCGCCCAGCACCAGCAGGCGGCCGCGGTGGTAGTCCTCCACCAGTTGCCGGCGCAGCGGGAAACCGAGCCGCGGCGACAGCGCGCGCACCGCGCCCAGCCGCGCGCCGAAGGCCTGGGTCAGCTCGGCGCCGAACGCGGCGTCGTCCAGCGCCAGCACTCGCGCCGCCTCGGCCTCGGGCAGCGTCCACACGATCGAACTGCGACCGTCGGCGAACGGCAGGAACGCCAGCGGGCCGCCGGGCAGGAAGCGCTGCCAGGCGGTGTCCTGGTGCGGCACTTCGGTGTGCACGAAGGCGACCACGCCGCGCTGGCCGTAGTCGTGCGCCGGCGCGTCCAGTCCGGCCAGGCCGCGCAGCGTGGAATCGGCGCCGTCGGCGGCGATCGCCAGGCGCGCGTCGAGCCGGCTGCCGTCGTCCAGGCGCAGGCGCACGCGCTCCTCCGCCAGTTCCACCGCCTCGACCCGCGCCGGACAGTGCGGTTGCACTCCGGCCGCCGGCAGCGCCGCCCACAGTTGTTCGACCAGCAACGCATGCTCGACGATCCAGCCCAACTGATCGCGGCCCAGCGCATCGGCATCGAAGTCCAGCTCGCCGCCGCCACCGGCATCCCACACGCGCATGCGCCGGTAGGCCTGTGCGCGCCGCGCCAGCACCTGCGGCCACACGCCCAGCGCCTGCAGCAGCGCGGCGTTGTCCGGGGCGAACGCGTACACGCGCAGGTCCGGCTCGGCCGGCGACCAGCGTGGCGGCTCGCGGCCCTCGACCAGGGCCACCGCCAGGCCTTCGGCGGCCAGCGCCAATGCGCAGGCGGCGCCGACCACGCCGCCGCCGACCACCACCACATCCAGCACGCCGCGCCGGCTCATGCCGTCGCCTCCCGGCACAGCTGCGGCACTTCGCCGCGGAAGCCCATCGCGCCGCCGACCAGGAACGACTGCAGCGGCGCGGCCTGCGCCGCCGCCAGCAGGCCCAGGCTGCGCAACGGGCGCAGCAGCGGCGCAGGGTTGGCGGTCAGCCGCGCCAGCCCGCCGGAGAAGGTCACGGTGCGCTGCCGGTCCTGTTCGCGGCGCTGCGCGTAGTGCTGCAGCAGCGCCGGCGCGCCCGGATCGGCACGGTCGCGCTCGATCAGTTCTGCCAGGGTCAGCGCGTCGCGCAGGCCCAGGTTGAAGCCCTGCGCACCCAGCGGGTGCAGGGTCTGCGCGGCGTTGCCGAGCAGCACCGCGCGCGCATCGGTCAGGCGCCCGGCCAGCACCTGCACGATCGGGTAGGCGCTGCGCTCGCCGCTGCCCAGCAGGCGGCCGACGCGCCAGCCCAGCGCCTCCTGCAGGCGCTGCAGCCAGGCGGCCTCGTCGAGCGCGGCCACCGCGTCGGCCTGCTCGGCGGCGACCGCATGGATCGCGCCGTAGTGGCGGTCGCCGCGCGGCAGCAGCGCGGTCGGGCCGTCGTCGCGGAACCGCTCGTAGGCGGTGCCGTCGGGCTGGCGGCTACCGCGCACCCGCGCCACGAACAGGGTCTGGCCGAAATCGTGACGGGCAGCCTCGATGCCCAGCGCGCCGCGCACCGCGCTGGCGCTGCCGTCGGCACCGACCAGCAGCCGCGCCTGCAGCACCTGGGTGGCGCCGTCCTGGGCGATGCGCAGCTGCCGCAGCGACGCGTCTTCGCCCGGCTCCAGCGCCAGGAACTGCGCCGGCCGGTACCGGCTGACATGGGTCGCCTCGGCCAATCGCGCTTCCAGCGCCTCGCCGAAGTCGCGCGCCACCACCACCTGCCCGAACGCCTCGCGCCCATAGTCGGCCGCGTCCAGCCGCACCCGGCCGAAATCGCCTTCGCGGCTGACGTGGATGCGCCGGATCGGGCCGGTCGGCGTGCGCAGCCGCTGCATCACCCCGAGCGCCCCCAGCGCGTTGACCGTGGCCGCGGCGAAGCTGAGATTGCGCTGGTCGAACACCGGCGGCAGCGCGCCCGGCGGCGCGGCCTCGATCAGCCCCACGTCCACGCCCAGGCGGTCCAGCGCGATGGCCAGGCTGGCGCCGACCAGGCCGCCGCCGACGATCACTACGTCATGTCGTTTGCTCATGCGGCCATGATACGACCGCCGCCGTCAGACCACGAACACGCCGCCGTTGCGCTACCAGCAGCTGCCGGCACCGGCGCTGCCGGTCGCACTGCGCGTCCCGGTCTGGTCGATGCCCAGCGCGGCGCAGGCGGTATCGGCGACGGCCTGGCCGGCGAGCGGGGTGGCGACGATCTTGAACGCGGTGGCGCTGGGCGTGCCGCTGAAGGCGACGCTGTAGAAATTGGAGACCGCTTCGCACTGCGCCGGATCCGGCGCGTCGGCATAGGTCATATTGGTGGTGTAGTAGCGCTCCATGAACTGGGCGCGCTCCTGCAGGCAGGCCGCCGCCGTGCGCCGCCGCGACGTGACAATCGAAGCGGTGTAACTGGCATAGGCGATCGCCGCCAGTATCCCGATCACCGCGACCACGATCATCAGTTCGATCAGGGTGAAACCGGCGATCCGCCGCCGCTGGGGGTGCCGCTGGCGCTGCATGCTCATTTCTCCTTGATGACCTCGCGCCAGGACACGCGGCTCGGGCTGATCGCCGACGTGGCGAGGCTGGTGCTGGTACCGCTGGAGTCGCTGACCACCAGCTTGCCGTTGAGCAGCGCCGCCACGCTGGCCATGCCGCTGCTGATCGCCACCGAACCGACCGCGACGCTGGCGCCGGCACTGGTGATGAGCGTGTCGTTGCTGGTGCTGCCGTTGCCGTCCAGGTCGAAATACCCGGTCTTGGTGCTGGTCCCGGTGAATGCGCTGATCGCGTTGACGTAGCTGGTGCCGTTGGACTGGCAGGCGCTGCTGCTGGGAATGATGCTGCTGAACACCAGGGTCGTGCCGGAGATCACCGGAGTGCCGACGACGCGCTCTCCCTGCGGGTTGCTGGCGTCGGTCAGCAAGTCGAGCGACCAGCCCTGCGACCCGGCCGGCAACGCGGCATAGCTCTGGAAGCCACGCACGCTGTAGCCGGAACTGGTGGTGCTGACCGCGATGCTGCGCGCGGTCAGGCCGCTGCGCGCCAC